>OJTC01000001.1_pt1 | contig 349726 bp, 308 predicted proteins | sample 1599601 | NCBI WGS metagenome assembly OJTC01 (sample SAMN04436982, study PRJEB24849) | human gut metagenome | biome: human gut; feature: NICU; material: stool | host: Homo sapiens | place: USA: Saint Louis, MO | collected 2010-07-03 | reverse complement strand
TGTCGCCGACTTCCTTGAGCCAGCGAGAGACAGTGCCCTCGGTGATGGATTCGCCCAGAGCCGGCATCTTCACATCAGTCGACTCACCATCGGCATGCGAGCCTTCAGATTTCTCTTCAGACTTCGGAGCATCGGCTTGCTGGCCAGATGCATCAGGAGCAGAGGAGTCCTCTTCCTGCTCAGACGAATCACCAATGATTGCGATCTCGGTTCCCACATCGACAGTCTCGTCTTCAGGAACCAAGATTTTGAGGATGGTGCCTGCAGCCGGAGAGGGAACCTCGGAATCTACCTTGTCAGTAGATACTTCAACGATAGGCTCGTCCACCTCTACAGTGTCGCCGACTTCCTTGAGCCAGCGAGAGACAGTGCCCTCGGTGATGGATTCGCCCAGAGCGGGCATCTTCACTGATTCAGACATTTCGTTTCCTTCTTCGCTTAGTTGTGGCTGTGCAATGGCTTACCGGCAAGCGCCATTGCGGCCTCGCCAACAGCCTCGTTCTGGGTGGGGTGAGCATGGATGAGATTTGCTACATCGTCTGGGTATGCCTCCCAGTTGATGATTAGTTCGCCCTCGCCAACCTGCTCGCCAATACGGGCACCAAGGGCATGGTATCCAACAATTGGACCGTCTTCGACGCTGACCAACTTAATAAATCCTGCGGTAGCCAGCATCTGAGACTTACCGTTGCCAGCAAGGTTGAATTCAACGGCCTTTACCTTGTCTTCACCAAACTCTTCCTTTGCCTGCTTCTCGGTTAAGCCGACAGAGGCAATTTCAGGCTCACAGAAGGTGACGCGCGGGATACCTTTCTCGTCTACCGGGACAGGATCCAGGCCGGCAATATGTTCGGCCAAGAAAATACCTTGGGCGAACCCGCGGTGGGCAAGCTGCAAGCCAGGGACAATGTCCCCGGCAGCATAGATATTGCCAACCCCGGTATGCAGGTTCTGGTCTACGGTGACAAAGCCGCGCTCCAGCTTAATTCCCTGCTCCTCGTATCCGAGATCAGCAGTACGAGGTCCGCGACCAATAGCAACAAGCAATAGGTCGGCGTCGAAAGACTTGCCGTCCTGAGTCTTTACATGAACTCCCGAATCATCCTGGGTTACCGAATCAAACATGGTGTTGGTCTCGAACTTGATACCACGTTTGCGGAACTGCTTTTCGAGTCCCTTAGAAATAGCTTCGTCCTCGTTAGCGACGAGGTGGGGAAGCCCCTCAATAATGGTAACCTCGGCGCCGAAGGAAGCCCAAGCTGAGGCAAATTCGACTCCGATGACGCCACCACCCAAGACGACTGCCTTAGAAGGAACCCAATCCAATTGCAAAGCTTGTTCTGAAGTAATTACCCGTCCCTCAATTTCGAGCCCGGGAATTGTCTTCGAATAGGAACCGGAAGCCAAGATAATGTTCTTGCCGGTGATCTTCTTGCCATCTACCTCGACAGTATCCTTTGCAACCAGCTTGCCCCAGCCCTGGATCAATTCGATCTTGCGAGACTTGATCAAGCCCTGCAATCCCTTGTAAAGACGGCCGATGGTCGCATCCTTGTACTTGTGCAATGCGGCCATGTCGATGCCCTCAAAGTTCGACTTCACTCCGAACTTTGAAGACTCGCGTATATTGTCTGCAGTTTCTGCGGCGTGCAAGATTGCCTTGGTGGGGATGCAACCCCTGTGTAGACACGTGCCACCAACCTTGTCGCCTTCGACAAGTGCAACCTTCATGCCGAGCTGGGCACCGCGAAGCGCTGCTGCGTACCCTCCGCTACCTGCTCCTAGAATCACAATGTCGTACTGGGGTTCGCTCACGCTAATCTCCTTTGGCGTTGTTGAAGAGAGGCCAACGGTGGCCATTCGGGTCTATTGTCCCACTTTTATTCAAAACTCGCTGGAAAGAATAGAGCTTTTTCGCTGTTATCCGCTAGCGCAGGGTATCCTAAGGAGACTGAAACGAAAGGAAAAATAGTGAATACGGCAGGTGTGAACCGACTCGACCCAAGGACAAGATCTCTTGGGTGGGCACGCATATTAATCTTCTGTGTTGCCGCAATCACTATTTGGATCGGAGCTGTTGAAGTAGCCGAATTCGTCAAGGTTGCGCAAGCCCCCGTGCGCGTTACTGCCCTGCTGGCGAGTGTTGGATACGCTGCTGGCGCACTCGGCCTCATACACAATGGCAGAAAAATGCGCATGATTGCTTGGGTAGCTTATGTCGGGGAATTGATAGCACTACTTTGTGTGCTGGCGTTAGCACGACCTGGAGCTACTACGGTCGCTCTCGCATGGGAAAAGGCAGGGGAGTATTTCTACTACCTTCCTGCCTTATTACCCTTGATTGGAATTATCTGGTTGGCCTGGTCAGATCCTCGCCGCCTAGTGGGGCGTTAGACACCACCAGGGAAACCTAGCTGCCTCCACGCTTCGTAGAGTGCTATGGAGGCTGAGTTCGCAAGGTTCAACGACCTAATATTTTCCACCATGTGGATGCGCACTCGCTCTGTTACGCGCGGATGATCCATTGCCCATTCTGGAAGTCCGGTGGGCTCTGGGCCGAACATAAGCCCATCATCTGATTCATAGTGGACATCGGTGTACATATTGCTGGTATGCCCAGTGAAGGCGTACACATTACCGGGAACCGCGTCAAGCGCACTATCTAGATTTGGGTGCACTTTCACGTGGGCCAAATCGTGATAATCAAGGCCGGCTCGTTTCAGTTTGGTGTCGTCCATGTCGAAGCACAGGGGCTCGACCAGGTGCAGCATCGAGCCTGTGCAAGCCGATAGCCTGATTGCAGCCCCTGTGTTCCCGGGGATTCTAGGTTCAAAAAAAATTACGTGAAGCACCCTAAGATTCTAGACCTACTTGGTTTCGTGGGTTGCCATCAGCACCGCGCGAGCTAGCGTGTGCGAGTTGGCGGTGAATACAGCTGTGGTGGGCGTCGTGTCTTCATCTAATTCCAGTGAAGGCGTGTCCAGAGCGGTGATTGCGAAATAGTAACGGTGCGGTCCATCTCCGGCGGGTGGGTAAGCACCGTAATAAGAATGTTCTCCGGCATCGTTGCGTAGGTGCATCGCTGGCCCCTCCAGACGAAGATCGGATTCGCCGATACCTGCCTCGAGTGTTGTAACAGAAGCCGGGATGTCAGTTATTACCCAATGCCAGTAGCCAGAGGGAGTGGGGGCGTCTGGATCAAAACAGGTAAGAAGAAAAGACTCTGTTTCTTCTGGGAATCCTTCCCACGTTAACTGTGGAGATACGTTGCCTCCGGGAGCGCTATGCTCCGCTGGCATTGGTTCGCCCTCACGTAAATTTTTGGAAGTCAAAGTGAAGCTGGGAGTCTTGGGCATCAAGTCATAGGGGGCGGGAGCCTGAGGGCGAGTTAAATCCATTTTCTTCTCCTAAATAGTTGGCCTTCCCTCTCATGGTATGAAAGCGCTCGGGTATACGCCACAGAGCCTAAAAAGCGGTCATAGTTGCCAGGGGTAGGACTTACAATATTCGAACAAGCGTTCGAGAGGGGGAGTCGTGCCATCGCAGATAGAAAGACTGGCCAAGGCTAGAGCGGTATTGCAAGCGGTAGCTCCGACAGTTCAAGAAAGAGGATGGCAACCGCGCCTAGGTCAAGGAAGACAAAAGCTTCTGAGTAACTTAGCGAAGGCAATGGGAGAACATGCCTGGGCTGGAGTCATGGGGATTCCAGACATGGGGTGGTTAGCTGCCGAACAGGCAGGAATAGATCTGAGTCGAATTCTGGTAGTACCTTCTGGGACTGGCCTGGATGCCAAGATACTTGCAACCCTGATCGATGGTGTGGACGTAGTGGCGTTAGGAAAAATTTCATTAAGCGTTGGCCAACAGCGCTCATTGTGGGGGCGTATGCGGGCTCGTAACACCGTACTTTTGACTGATGAAAACTGGCCCAGAATGCGACAGGTCGGATGAGCCTGCGTAGATGTGTGGGGTGGCTGCCCGGCTGGCAGTTCTCCTCTTTTGCGGATTTGGAATCTACTGCTCCGGCAGCTGTAGTGAGCGCGAACAAAATAGTTACTGTTACTCCAGCAGCGGCTAGATATGGGGTGCAAAGCGGGCAAAAAATCAGATGGGCCCGGTCTCTTTGTCCGAAGCTGATAGAAGTTTCTCCTTCAAAACTACTGACACAAACATTTGAACCTGTCTTGATTGCTGCCGAAAGTGTAATGGCTGGTGTTACGCCTTGGCGGCCAGGATTATTTTTTGCTCCCGCCAGGGGGGCCGCTAAGTGGCATGGCGGAGAACAAGAACTATGCGTGGGGCTGACCGAAGCGATCGCCGAAGCTGGGGGGTGGGAATGCCGAGTAGGGATAGCAACGGGAACCCTGAGTGCAATACTGGCAGCCCGAGAACAGGTGATAGTGCCAGAAGGGGAAGAACGTGATTACTTGGCGCCCCGTCCTCTAAAAGAAGCGGTGTGGGCACGAGGGGCCGAAATAGCGAAAACCGCACAACTACTATCTAAATTCGGGATTGAAACGTTAGGGCAGTTAGCGCAGCTGCGTAGACGCGAAGTCGGAGCCCGATTTGGGATGGATGGCCTAGCTCTGCATGATTTAGCTAGCGGCAAAGACATACGAATAGAGCCTGCAGCAAGAGGGGAACAAGGGGTAAGCGTGAGCGTTCCCTGTGAAGAGCCTGCAAGTAGCTACTCTCAAGCCGCCTTTACAGTAAGGATATGCATACTGCGATTTATGCGAGCCTTGGAGCAGAAAGGCCTTACCTGTGCGCGAGTAAAGATATCCGCTGCCGCCGCTCGTGGAAAGGAGCTACAAAGAACCTGGATGCTTGACCCCGGATGGGGTGAAAAAGATTTAACAGATCGCGTCAAATGGCAGCTGGAGGCGTGGACCAGCACTGATAGCGAAACATCGGGGCCTGTACAGGGCATCACTCTAGAAGCTGTGGACTTGTTCACACTAACTGCACGACAGTCTGCGCTGTGGAGTGCTGGCGGTAAAAATACTGACTCTGCCATGGCAGCAGCGCACAGAATACAGGCCCTTTTGGGGCCGCGGGGTGCAACAATCCCGGTTCTGCAGGGAGGCTACGACCCGCGCAGCCGTGTAGCTCTAATTCCGGTCGGAGAAGAAAGGTCTCCTAAATATGCTTTGGATCGCCCCTGGCCCGGTCAGTTACAAGGGCATGCCCCTGCTTGGATTTTAGAGAAGCCTAAATTGCTTACTCTGGTGGATGAAACAGGAAGAGCGGTAGAAATAACCTCAAGGTTGGCGCTTAGCGCTAATCCCGTTGTTGCACGGTGGGAGCGAAATAGCGTGGCAATTCAAAGGGTAGAAGGGCCCTATCCCGTACTGGATAGGTGGTGGGGGCCAGCTTCGGAGCGTTCTCCACGAACTTATCTGCGTTTGCGTTCGGCAGGAATAGACATGCTGGCAGTGTGGATAGACAAAAAATGGTGGGTGGACGGTTTTTGGGAACAAAGTAAAATTGGGAGGAAGACTTAGGAGCGGGATGAGCGGAAACTTTGGGAAAGTTGCAAACGTCTCTTTTGAGCAGCTACTCGCACTTGTAGGACCGCGTATGTGGCAAAAAGCTACGGAGTTAGCGGGCAGGGTGTCACGAATAGAATGGGGCAACGGCACAGTATCGGGCAAAGTTTTCGAGAGCGGGAAGACGTATGGAGTGACTGTCTCCATACCCAAAATTAACCTTCCTAATCAGCATCTTCACTGGGACTGTGAATGTGAAGACGGAATATGGTGTGCGCACGGGGTAGCGCTGCTACTGTCCAGTCTAAGTTCAGCCAATTGGCAAGAAGAACTGGAAGCACTATCCGGCACGAGCCCGATAGGCGAAGAAGGGGACAGCCTTGCCGTCTGTTTTGACTTGAAAAATCGGCAGAAAGGACTATCACTTCGACCTCTTCGAAAGTCAGAAGAAGGATGGTCTGATCGGGCTCTGAACTGGAGACAGATTGCTTCGACGAGCCGAGCTGCCATTCCGACGGGAATGAACGAAACGCATCTTGCTGCATTGCATGAGCTGTGTCTAAAAGCGCATATGGCCCGCCCTCAAACAGGACTTAACCTCATCTCACTCGGGACAGGCGCAATCCCAGCGTTACGTGAGTTGCTGGGGAGAGGGGTGCAAATATTTGTAGGTGCGCAGGATCTACGCCCCGTGAAGTTTGTGCAGGGGGGCCATTGCGGAATCGACGTGCGCGCCCAAGAGAAGCTAACGCTGCAAGTAGGTCTCCAATTAGAGGATGAATTTTACCCAGCTCCAGAGGTGTGGCTAGGACCGGCATGCGCCCTATTACCACGAAGAGGCTTATTGGTATCTCTTTCCGGAATGACTATTGGACCGTTGCGGTGGCTAGATACGGCAAAACCCGTAACCATTCCCAAGGCACAAGTAGGGGAGTTTAGGTCTCATTGGCTACCGCAACTAAAGCTCGCCTACGAGGTTTTTTCTTCCGACCAATCCATGGCCTTGAACATCGCTGCCGAGGTATCTATTGGGCTGGCAATAGATCTTAGCGAGGACGAAGCAACGCTTTCGTGGAAGCTACGCAAAGAGTGGCCCGAGGAAACTCAAGAGGATGAGCTCTTGCACGTTCCGAGCGATCTCACCCAAACGTGGGAGCAAATAAAACAGATTGTTCCCGATATAGATAAAAAGACGCTCACCGTTCCCGAACTTGCGGCGTGGAAGCGACAGGTTATTCCGACTCTGGAAGATATTGGCATTTCAATATCGTTCAACGAGGCAGCTCAAGAGGCGCATCTAGATAACGAAAAGATACATGTGACCTTTGCGGGCACTTCAAATAAAGATTGGCTGGATCTGAAAGTTCGTGTACTCATAGGAGATGCTGAGATTCCGCTGGGGACACTTTTTGCTGCCTTGGATTCTGCTATGCCCGCGCTTCGTCTTCCAGATGGACGTTGGGTAGACCTTTCCGGTCCCGAGCTGCAGAAGTTGCGAGATTTGATCGAAGAAGCCAAGTTATTGCGTCCTGGGGAAGAAGGACTGCTGATTCCAAAAACTGATGTGCAATGGATAAAGAGGGCGCGTCAGCTTGGCGATTTCACAATGGGACAGGTTCCCTGCATTTCCGACGACATAAGGCCAGTGGAAGAAGTGCCAGGGCTGCGGGTGAAACTGCGGAATTATCAGAGTTACGGAGTAAGTTGGCTGGCCCATAGAATGCAGAATGCCATGGGCGGAATTTTGGCAGACGACATGGGGCTTGGAAAGACAGTTCAGCTCCTTTCCGCAATTAAGTTGTCTAGAACGGAAGGAACAGTGCTTGTAGTTGCCCCCACCTCTGTGGTAGCTACTTGGGTTCACGAGGCTGAACGATTCTTGCCTGATCTAAACGTGGCTTCGGTGCAGACAACTGCTCGGAGAAGAAATGAATCTTTATCGGATATGGCGCAGAGGGCAGACATTCTAGTTACGACCTATACCCTGGTTCGTCTAGAAGCGGAGCGATACGCCAAACTTGGGTGGGCTGGCTTGATTTTGGATGAAGCTCAGGCTGTAAAGAACTCTGATACTGCCACTTTTAAAGCCCTGCAGAACTTGAACGTGGGCTGGTGTTTTGCCGTTACTGGTACGCCAATTGAAAATTCCCTGTCTGACCTGCATTCTCTGACCTCCTTGGCGCTTCCTGGCCTGTTGCCATCTGCGCGGCAATTTCGTTCAAAAGTAGTATTGCCGGTTGAAAAAGATGGGGAAGAATTACCTTTGCAGGCCGTTCGAGCGCGGGTGGAGCCTCATTTCTTGCGTCGGACTAAGGAAGAAGTAGCAACTGATCTGCCTCCAAAGAGTGAACAAGTCCTAGAAGTAGAACTCGTAGATCAGCATCGGCATCTTTACGACAAACTCCTTACCCGCGAGCGGTCTAAGGCGCTTGGGTTGATAGATGATCCATCTGCAAGAGTGTCGCTGCTTTCCTCCCTCACAAAGATTCGATTGATGGCAATTGACGCTTCTTTGGTGCAGGAACAGGCGAATGTGCCATCCGCCAAGACAGAGGCGCTCATTCAGCAGCTGAGCCAGATTATTCCGTCGGGCCACAAAGCTCTGGTTTTCTCGCAATTTACCAAGTATCTAAAGAGGGTTAGGGCGCAAATTGAGGCGGCTGGCATGAAGACCTCCTACTTGGACGGAGCTACTACCAATAGGCCGAGAGCAATAGCGCAATTTTCTGAAGGGGACGCGCAAGTATTTTGTATTTCCTTGCGCGCAGGCGGAACAGGATTGACCCTCACTGAGGCTGACTATGTCTACATAATGGATCCTTGGTGGAATCCAGCGGTGGAAGAACAGGCTATCGACCGAGCGCATAGATTAGGGCAAACCAAACCGGTAAACGTCTACAGGCTGGTAGCTACTGACACTGTGGAGCAGAAGGTGATGGAGCTGAAAGAGCGAAAGCAGCAATTGCTTGGACAGGTTTTCGGAGCTAGCGGGCAGAACTTGGACACTGCAGATATTGCGCAAATTCTAGGAATCGCCAACTAGCCATTCGAACAGGTGTTCGATACTCTTGAGGGGTGTATTTTCCGTACTATGAGCTTCATGCTCACTCGGCATACTCGTTTTTAGATGGTGCTAGTTCGCCAGCAGCCCTAGTCGAAGAGGCTGCCACGCTTGGACTAGAAGGAATAGCGATCACTGATACGGATGGGCTGTATGCGGCTGTGCAGGCGAATATGGCAAGTAGGCGTGTTGGGATAAATGCTCTGTATGGTGCAGAACTAACTGTTGAAGGCGCTTGTATTCCGGTGATCGCTCGTGGGCCTAAGGGGTACAGTGCACTCAGTGAACTTATTTCTAAGGCTAATTTGGCGTTAGGTGAGCGTAAGAAAGCTCAATATACGTTGGGGCAGCTCAGTGATCAATTAGCTGATGAAGCGGTAATACTTACAGGCACCAAAAACGGATTACTAGGGAAGGGGGAGGACGTAGATCGCGCTACTTTGCGACGTCTAAAAGATCTTTTCCCCAAAGATAATATTGCTGTGGAGTGCACTCTTTATGGAGTATCCGGAGAAGCAGAGTGGGCAGATTATCTTGCGCAACTGGCAAAACAGGAGTCCTTGCGGTTGGTGGCTACTACTGCCGCCCGGTGTGCACGCATGAGAGATCGCCCTCTAGCTGACGTGTTAGCTGTTACCCGTATGAATAAAACTCTAGATGAGGCGCAGGGGTTCCTGCCGGCAGCCAGGGCTTGCTTGCGTTCTGCTAACGAGATGGGTCAGCTTCACCGGACGCATATTGAGGCAGTAGAGAATACTGCGTATTTCGGCGAGAGGTGCGCGTTTGATCTTAGGTTGGTAGCTCCTGATCTACCTCGGCCTCCGGTTCCTGAAGGGCATACTCCAGCTAGTTGGTTACGCCATTTAACGTATTTGGGAGCGCAAGAACGCTACGGTTCAAAGAGGGAAAATCCGCAGGCTTATGCGCAGTTGGATCACGAACTAGCGGTAATTGAGAAACTCGATTTTCCTGGATATTTCTTGATTGTTTGGGATATTGTCCAGTTCTGTAAACGCAAAAATATTTTGTGTCAAGGACGCGGGTCCGCAGCAAATTCCGCAGTTTGTTACGTCTTGGGTATTACTGCCGTGGACGCCGTTGCCAACAAGATGATGTTCGAGCGATTCCTCTCTCCGCTTCGTTCTGGGCCTCCCGATATAGACGTGGACATTGAAGCTGTACGGCGTGAGGAAGTTATCCAGTATGTGTATGCCACCTATGGTCGCCATCATGCTGGGCAAGTCGCTGCAATTCAAACATATCGTCCCCGTTCGGCGGTGCGTGACGCCGCCAGAGCGCTCGGCCATCCGGTGGGCAGGGCAAGCGCTTGGACAAAATATGCATTTGGGGGGAAACGGAAGAAGGTTACTCGCGCAGAAGGAATTCCTCAGGATGTGGCGCAGATGGCTGATCAGTTATTACAACTGCCTAGACATCTGGGGCTTCATTCTGGAGGGATGGTTCTTACTCGCCAGCCCTTAACCTCGGTATGTCCTGTGCAGTGGGCTGCAATGAAAGATCGGTCTGTGTTGCAGTGGGATAAGGATGATTGTGCGGATGCTGGCTTGGTTAAATTTGATCTACTTGGGCTCGGCATGCTTACTGCTTTGCGGCTAGCTTTTGACGCAATTCAAGAGGACGAGCAAAGGGAGAAACCGCTTGCGCTCCACAATATGCCTGCCGAAGATCCGCGCGTTTATGAGCTCCTGCAGCGTGCTGACACCGTGGGCGTGTTTCAAGTTGAGTCTAGAGCGCAGATGAACACCTTGCCCCGACTGAAGCCGCGCAATTTTTACGACATAGTCGTGGAGGTGGCCCTCATTCGGCCCGGACCTATTCAGGGACAGGCCGTCAATCCCTACATAAATAGGCGGAATGGTAGAGAAGAGGTGACTTACCTTCATCCTCTTTTGAAACCAGCCTTGGAAAAGACGTTGGGGGTGCCGCTATTTCAGGAGCAGTTGATGCAGATCGCGGTAGATGCTGCAGGTCTTAGTCCCGCTCGTGCTGACGAGCTGCGAAAGGCTATGGGGGCAAAAAGATCTGTAGAAAAAATGGAACTTCTGGAACCAGAACTTCTTTCGGGGATGGAACAGCGGGGCATTAGCGAGGACGTAGCTAAAAAAATTTTTTCTCAGTTACGCGGATTTGCCGAGTTTGGTTTTCCCGAATCGCATGCTTTTTCCTTTGCCTATATTGTGTATGCTTCCGCTTGGCTCAAGGTGCACTATCCAGAATACTTTTACGCTGGAATCTTGGGTGCCCAGCCAATGGGCTTTTATTCTCCGGAGTCGCTGATCTCTGATGCAAGAAGACATGGGGTAGCTGTGGGCGGGCCAGACTGCAACGTGTCTCAAACCGGTCCTACAGTGCAAAAAGGTTCTATAGGTCGTGATCTGCATACGTCACCAGTCAAACTGGATGTGCGCACAGATCGACTAGTACGCCTGGGCCTTGAAGCAGTCAAAGGGGTGGGGAGTTTCTGGGCCAACCGGATCGTGAGTGAGAGAGACCTTTTTGGTCCTTACTTATCTCTGCGGGATTTTGCTGAGCGTAGCGGAGCTCCGGCAAGTGTAATTGAGGCGTTGGGGCAGGCAGGAGCGTTGTCTTTTACGGGACTTTCTAGGCGCGAGGTTATGTGGGCCGCCGCTGCTGTGGCTAACCCAATTTCAAGGAAAGGCCAGTATCAGCCGTATTTGCCGGGAACAACTCCAGTGGTATCGGTGCCGGAGTTGAAAAGAATGGGGATTGAAGAACGCATGGTTGCAGACATGTCGACTATGGGCATTTCGCTGTCTACTCATCCCTTCAGTCCTTTGCGCCAAGAAATGACGAAGCGGGGTGTTTATCCAATTGCAGAGTTGTCGGAGCGTGCAGATGGCGATCAAGTTTGGGTTGGGGGATTGGTCACTCATCGGCAAAGACCCCATACTGCGAGAGGAACCACATTTTTATCTTTAGAAGATGAAACCGGACTTGCTAACGTGGTCTGCTCGCCAGGGCTTTGGGAAAGATATCGGCAGGTAGCGACTACTTCGCACGCTCTAGTTGTGAGGGGAGTAATAGAAAAAGGAGATGGAGTAGTAGCGGTGGTAGCGAATAAGTTGGTACAGATTTTAGATGTTGTTCCAGTCCATTCGCGGGATTTTAGGTGAGCGGATTGGTGTGAGGCGTCGAATGTGTGCTAAGTTTTTCCTTGTTGCGCGGGTGGCGGAATAGGCAGACGCGCTAGCTTGAGGTGCTAGTGACCATTTAAACGGTCGTGGGGGTTCAAGTCCCCCTCCGCGCACTAGGAATAACCCCGGTTCGCCGGGGTTTTCTTGTATTACCGGGAGAGCAGGATGCAGTCAGAGATCTTTGGCAAAATTGTTCTAAATCAGCCTAGCGAGGCAGATATTCCCCAACTTGTGCAGGTTCTTTCTGATCCTTCCATTAGTAAATGGACCACCGTGCCTGAAGGATATGGCGAGGCCGACGCCCGGTATTGGATTAACACTTACATCCCAAGGGTGTGGCAGGAGGGTGGGGCCTCCTGGGTCATTCGTGAGCATGCAGATGGCCCGATTGTGGGATCTTTCGAGTATCGAAAAACTGCCGATGGCTATGAAGCCGGCACGTGGCTAGCTAAAAGTGTACGAGGCAATGGCTACATAGATAAAGCTCTGGATCTGACATTAGATGAGATATTCGCAACTGGCGCAAGGCGCGTCGAGTGGAAGGCAGAGAAGGGGAATTGGGCATCCCGTAAAGTCGCTTGGCGTAACGGATTCACCTACGAGGGAATTCGCCGGGGAGTTGGGAAAGCGGATGGTGTATGGGTATATTCCCTACTTGCTGATGATGCACGTACCCCGGTCGCGCCCTGGAGCGGCTCCGGCGCTCAGGCTCTTCCCGATTCCAGGGATCCGGAGGCGTTGGTTCGCCAATTCCATCAGGTATACGGACTCCCAATTCAAACTGACACTCCTTCGGTGGATCGACCTTCGCGAGTGCATATGAGGATGTCCCTCATTCTGGAAGAGGCAACGGAGCTCGTTACTGCGGTTTATGGCAAGTCCGCTGGAAAAATTCTTGAAAATGCTGTGAAAGAAGCAGTAGCGGCAGACGATGGCGAGCGTGACATCATCGAGAGCGCTGATGCTTTGGCTGACTTGGTGTATGTCATCTACGGCATGGCGCTGGAATGCGGTATCAACCTCCCTGCAGTCTTAGCTGAGGTGCAGTCTTCCAACATGTCTAAGTTGGGCGAGGACGGCAAACCTATCTACCGAGAGGACGGAAAAGTACTTAAAGGGCCGGGATTTTTCGTACCAAATATCGCGCGTGGCCTGGCACAAGGACTTTCTGCCGAGCTCTAGGCACAAAAACATAGGACTTCCGGGTGCCTGTGCGGCATCTTGTTCGCTAAACTTGTAGGCGAGTTAGATACATATTTGGAGGGGTTATGGCCAAAGTTGTGGTGATTGGTGGTGGCTACGGCGGCATCACTGTTGCTGGTGGTCTTGATGACGTAGCTGACGTCACACTAATCGAGAAGAGGGATCAGTTCGTCCATCACGCGGCTGCCCTCAGGGCTGCTGTTGATTCGGGGTGGGGACATACCATCTTCATGCCGTACTCGAAGCTTGTGTCTAACGGGAATGTCGTGCACGGTACCGTGCAGCGTGTCGATGGGCATACGGTGTACGTTTCGGGTCATGAGCCGATTGAGGCGGATTATTTGGTACTGGCTACGGGTACGTCTTACCCATACCCAGCCAAATACAACGTGACTGAATCCGAGGTTGCAAAGGCGCGCCTCAGCCAGACACGCGAAAATTTGGCCCGAGCACGTCGCGTGATGCTGGTTGGCGCCGGCACCGTAGGCGTGGAATTTGCCGGGGAAATCTCGTCTAACTTCCCCGATACCGAAATCGTCATGGTAGACAAGGCTGACACGATCCTAGGCACTCCGGGCTATGTCGACGAACTCCGCGACACCATTACTGGTCAGCTGCGCGAACGTGGCGTGCGTCTGGTATTGGGATCTCCGTTGGCGTATATGCCTGGTTCTGACGTGGGTGTTCTATCGCCATTCGAGGTTGAAACCGTCGATGGCCAGAAGATCGAGGGCGACATCTGGTTCTTGTGTTACGGGGCTCGCACTAACTCCGATTACTTGGTTTCGAGCTTCGGCAATGTGATGCGACCCAATGGGCAGATCAATGTGGATAAGCACTTGCAGGTAAAAGATCATCCGGGCATTTTCGCGGTCGGTGACATTACGGATGTGAAGGAATCCAAACGTGCAGATGCTGCAAGGGCTCACGCACGGGTAGTTATTTCCAATATTCGTGATTTGATCGCTGGGCAGAACATGACTACGTCTTACGAGCCTGGCAAGGAATGGGTTATTCTGCCGTTAGGTCCTGATGGTGGTGCAAGTCAGTTGGTCACAAGGGATGGGACCATAGAAGTGGTCGGTCCCCGCGAAACGGCTGACATCAAGGGTACTGACTTGATGGTTTCTATGGTCCGTAATCAATTGCATCTGCAGTAAAACTAAGGAGTTATCATGCCCGATCCGTCATTGGAATTGGAACGCCTGATTGATGCTTTGAGGGTGCACTTCAATGCTGCCCGTGACAACGATCCCGATTCGGATCAGGTCTATGAAGCCGAGAGCGCTCTTGAAGATGCGTTTTTCCGTTACGACAACGCGCTCTTCACTGCCTACGAGGCAGAGCTGCCATTGGACATCGTTGATGATGAAGAAGACGACGATGAAGATGATGACGGCTTAGATGATGAGCTCGACGATGACGAAGAGGACGAAGAGGACTACTTCGACGACGATGAAAACGAGTTCGAAGAGTTTTCTATAGATGACTAGTGGCGTCTGCCAGGGCTTCTTCTATTTGTCTTGGCAGCGTCAAAGTGTCCGCCCGCAGATCTATCTGTAGCTGAGCGGGGGTTCGTGCCCCCACAATCGCAGATGATACCTGCGGGCGGTCGCGTACCCAGGCTAGAGCGACTTCGGCTGGCGACCTCTCTAGTCCATTTGCTGCAGTGATAACGGCATCAACTTTGCGGCGTGAAGCCTCATCTAAGTAAGGAGCGACATAACCAGCAAGATGTTTTGCAGCAGCCCGCGAATCGGGAGGGGTAGAGGTAGCATACTTGCCAGTTAATACTCCTCTTCCCAGCGGTGCCCAAGCCAGTAGGGAGGCGCCTGAGAAATCGAGCGCATCGATGGCTGCGTCCTCTATATCGCGATTGAGAAGTGAATACTCATTCTGTAGACACACAAGTGGAATTGGGCTACGGGCGGCAAGGTAGGCGAACTGCCAGGCACGTAGATTGCACCAACCGACATATCTAGCCAGCCCTGTCTGCTGGATAGTTGCGAGTGCACTTAGAGTCTCGCTAATTGGTACACAATCATCCCAAGATTGTACGAGCAACAGGTCAACATAATCGGTCTCAAGACGTTTCAGCGAAGCGCGCAACGAAGAGAAAATAGATCCGCGAGAGGCATCAACTCTCCCAGCATTTACTCCGACCTTTGTAGCAACTACTACCTCGTCCCGTTCCCCAGCTATTAACGGGGCTAATGTTTTTTCAGCAAGCCCGGCGCCGTATCCGGGTGAGGTATCGAAAAAGTTTCCCCCGGCTTCCCGGAAAAGGTCATAGCAGCTGGCAGCATCGGCGGCGTCGGTGTCTCGGCCCCAATTCAGTGTTCCGAGTCCAAGGGTGGAAACGCGCAGCCCGGATTTACCTACAAACCGATAGTCCATATCTGCAAGCTTACGCGAGATCGATACCATAGGGCCATGACACAGAAGGCGAACACCACTGAAATTGCAGGTCTGCTCTTAGACATGGACGGCACGATAGTTGATTCGGAACCCTACTGGATAGCCTCGGAACGGGAAACTATGAATGCCTATGGAAAGGTGTGGCAAGACCGCGACGGACAGCAGCTAGTTGGAAAAGCAATCCGTGTGGCCTCCCAGATAATGATCGATCAGACGGGGATTGAGGCTTCTGCCGAGGAAGTATCCAATCAGATAATTTCGAACATGGAACGACACTACGAACGCTCAGGTGCTCCATGGATCGCAGGAGTTCGCGAGAGACTCCGGGAGTTCGCTGCCGCTGGAGTGCCAATCTGTATCGTTTCGTCTAGCCCGGCTGTTTTGGTAGAGGCAGTTGCCAAGGATGCGCCGGACAAGACGATTGTTGCCACGGTGGCAGGCGATGAGGTGCAGTCTTGTAAGCCGGACCCGGAACCGTATTTGACGGCTGCAAAAAAACTAGGGATTGATATTAAGAAGTGCATCGTTGTTGAGGACTCTAATTCGGGTTTGCAGGCTGGAATTGCCTCGGGCGCGAAGGTCGTGGCTGTCAAAGGAGTCGCGAAGATCGACGACTACGAGGGGATCACATATCTAGATTCGCTAAGCAGTCTTGATCTGGACGCAGCACGAGCTTTAATCAGCAGCGCTGAGTAGGTGCGCGGTTGCGTCCTCGGGCTGAGGTGGCTCCGTTCCTCCGAAGGCGGGGCAATAATCTTTAAAAGCACACCATCTACACAGCGGTGATCTACGAGGCCGAAATGCATGTTGTCTTGCAGCTGTTTCTATCTGGTTCCAGATTCCAAGGACGCGTTCTTGCATCTGCTCGACCTGCTGAGGGGTGGGATCGATGGTAAGTACCTTGCCATCTTTTAGGAAGATTAGCTGCAACCTAGCAGGCAGTGCCCCTCGATCTGATTGCCACATCATGGCGTAGAAAAGCATCTGGAAGATCTTGTCGTCTTGGAAGCGAACAGAGGGCGATTTGCCGGTTTTGTAGTCTACAATCCGCACCTGCCCAGTGGGCGATAAATCGACACGGTCTATGAATCCGCAGACGTTAAGATTGCCAATTTTTGTGCGGATGAACTGCTCCATGGCTGCTGGCGCCAGCAATTGTGGATTTTCAATGCGGAAGTAGCTTTGTAACAGGCTTCTGGATACTTCTAGCAGTTCTTGTTCAGCTGCCTCGGTAGGCACCACTTGCCTTGCATACTCCTCCTGAGACAGTTTTTCCCATTCCGGTCCCAGTAAAGAAAACGCATGCTCCTGGGTACGCCCCTCTGGAGCCTGCTTATACATCTGCTCGAGCACTGCGTGTACCAGGGTGCCACGCAAAGCTGCTTCAGAAGGTGGATCAGGCAGCTTGTCGATTGCTCGATAGCGGAACTTCAGAGGACAAGATACGAAATCCAATGCGCGCGAAGGAGATAGGGCAAAAGAACTCATGGTCATAAATTAGCGCAGCTGTATGTCATATGGCGTTCGGGCCGCCTTAGCCCCTATAAAAAACAATATTGGGCGTTCCTAATTCGAAAGGTTTACCGACCACAGATACGATGGGGCAATGGAGTCAAAGAAGGTGCAGCACAGAGCCCGTGCACAATTTAAGGTTGGGGAACTTGTCCAGCTGACCGATCCGAAGGGTCGGCTGCACACGATTCAACTTAGTGAGAAGGGTTTCTTCAATTCCTCTCGGGGCTCCTTCCCGCATTCTGCCCTAATCGGAAAGCCTGAAGGCACAGTAGTTACGGCACGAGAGGGAACCGAATTTCTGGCCCTTCGCCCTCTATTGAAGGACTACGTTCTTTCTATGCCGCGTGGGGCTACCATCATTTATCCGAAAGATTGCGCTCAGATTGTGCAATACGCTGACATCTTTCCGGGTGCCCGCGTGCTAGAGGCCGGTGTAGGTTCGGGCGGGCTGTCAATGTCACTGTTGAGCGCCATTGGGGCTGACGGCAAGCTAACCTCTATCGAACGTCGTCAGGATTTTGCCACCATCGCGAAAGCTAATGCGGATATGTGGTTTGGTTACCGTCATCCGGCGTGGGACGTTCAAGTAGGAGATTTTGAACAGGTTGCCCCCACTTTGGGAAGTCACTGTTGGGACCGGGTCGTATTGGACATGCTGGCACCGTGGGAGTGCTTACCTGCCGCTTACGATGCGCTGGTTTTTGGCGGAGTTCTTTGTGTTTACATAGCTACTGTTACACAGATGTCACGCACCATAGAAGCGATGAAGAATCAGCAGAAGTGGGTTGCGGTGCACGCTTGGGAAACGACGGAGAGGCAATGGCATGTCGAAGGGCTGTCAGTACGTCCGGAGCATTCCATGGTGGGACACACCGGTTTCCTAATTACCGCTCGCACGTTGGCGCAAGGACAGAAGCCACCACGTCGGGGACTACGGCCAGCACCAGCTGCGAAAGGACAGGGGGGCCAGTGGGACCACGTTGACACCTGGGAAGCTAAGGATCTTGGGGAACGCACCATTGCAGATAAGAAAGTCCGGAAGGTAACGCGAGACCTAATGCGCCGAGCAGAGCTGGCGGGATTGGAGGATCCGCATGAGTGAGGCTGAAAGTGATACGCATAGGCAGATCGTTTCGCTAACCGAAAAGAACGGTCGTCTTTCCAAAGCGCTACATGCTGCCAGGGGGCAGCTCGCAATGATGCGTAGCCAGCTGGAGCAGATAACGAAGCCCCCGGCTCAGATTGCGACGTTGGTGGCAATAGAATCTGATGAGTTGGAAGTGCGTTTAGGAGCAAAGCAACTGCGTGTCGGATATGCGCCCACAGTAGACCCAACGGAGCTGAGCGTGGGGATGAGAGTCCGATTGAGCGAGGATCTTATCGTGCTGGGGTCGCTTGGCTATCCAGCCGAGGGCGAAGTGGCTACGGTTCGCGAAACCTTGCCAAGCTCTCGAGTTGTGGTTGCCACAAGCACTGGGGGAGAAAAAACTCTGGTCTTGGCAGGCCGTTTGCGGCATGGAGGAATTACCTCAGGAGACTCCGTGCTCGTCGACGCGAACGCAGGTACAGTGTTCGAGAAGTTGATTCGAGAGGACGTAGAGCAGCTGCTAACTCCTTCAATTCCAGACGTTACCTACGCCGATATTGGGGGATTAGACGATCAAATTGAGCGGGTGAGAGATGCCGTCGAACTGCCTTTCAAGCATCCCCAGCTGTACACGTCTTTCGGGCTTAGGGCACCCAGAGGAATTTTGCTGTACGGTCCTCCGGGATGCGGTAAAACTCTGATCGCGAAAGCCGTGGCTAATTCACTTGGCAGTGCTAAGGAGCCAGCCTGCTTCTTGTCGGTCAAAGGTCCAGAATTGCTGAACAAGTTTGTAGGTGAAACTGAACGGCAGATCAGAGCATTGTTTGCCAGGGCTCGCTCTCTTGCGGACTCCGGTCGAGTTGTGGTGATCTTCTTTGACGAAATGGAGGCACTATTCAGAACCAGAGGTAGCGGTATCTCTTCTGACGTAGAAACTATGATCGTGCCCCAGCTGCTCGCCGAGATGGATGGGATGGAATCGCTCGATAATGTCATTATTATCGGGGCCTCGAACCGGGAAGACATGATTGATCCGGCAGTTCTACGCCCTGGTAGATTGGACGTCCATATTCGGATTGATCGACCCAGCGAGCAGGGTGCCAGCGAGATTTTGCGGATCCATCTTCCCGACTCGCTGCCATCGCAAGAGCCCGTCGCTAAGTTGCGAGAGCTCGCTATGGAACTGCTCTACGACAAGTCTGAGCGTACAGAAATATTTGCCGTGGAGACCTCGTCTGCACCTCGTAAACAGATTTATTTGGCGGATACCGTAACGGGAGCAACCATCGCTGCCGTTGTCGAAGCAGCCAAACGGTTGGCAATTAAAGACGCGTTGGCCGGTAAAGGGCAGGCAATGACCGCCGCTCACATTCGAGCAGCCGTCCAAGAGCAAGTATCTTCTGCCCGTGAGATGGGAGGAGCTGCACTAGCCGAAGAATGGATGGGTATGTTCGGTGCAAAGGTCACTAAGATAATTCCGTGGGAGGGCCAATGAGGCTAATCGGAACAGAGACCGAATATGGGGTAAGTGATCCAACGGATCCGCATGCTGGCGCCATCGCTCTTTCAGCTGCGGCCGTAAATGCTTACCGTGAGGCTTCGCGAGTTGGCGTTGATTGGGACTATGCCGGAGAAGATCCTCTAAATGACATGAGAGGAATGCGGCTAGATAGAGCTAGTGCCCACCCCTCTCAACTAACTGACGATCCGCTTCGGCCAGCTCCCAGCGGAGATTTTGAATACCTGGCACGGCCTTCAGAGGCCGAGAGGAAGTTAGTGAGGGCGCCCGCCCTCGCGATGGGAAATGGCGGAAGAATGTATGTTGACCATGCCCATCCCGAATATTCCTCCCCAGAAACTACCACTGTAAGGGAGGCGGTTCTGTATGACCGAGCAGGGGAAGCGGTAGCTCGCAAGGCCATACTCCAGGCTGAACGAGACGGACAGAACCTTGCTCTTTACAAGAACAACGTAGATGGTAAAGGTGCCTCCTATGGCTCCCATGAGAACTACTGTCTGAAACGAGAAGTCCCGTTCGAAGACGTAATTGAGGTGCTGCTACCGCATTTCTTGACGCGCCAGATCATTTGCGGTGCTGGAAGAGTGGGGATTGGGCAACGCTCTAGCAAGCCTGGTTTCCAGATCTCTCAGAGGGCAGACTACATAGAGAACGATGTTGGCTTGGAAACTACTTTTAATCGGCCGCTTATTAATACTCGTGACGAGCCACATGCTAGCGCTGATAAGTGGCGTCGCCTGCACGTAATTGTAGGAGATGCCAACATGCTGGACTACTCCATCTTGTTGAAGCTAGGAACTACCTCTCTAGTCTTGAGCTATCTTGAAAGCGGGGGAGGCGGCCTAGAGCTTGAAGCAATAGGGATCAGCGGCGACCCGGTTCCGTATGCTGCTGCAATTTCGCATAACTTGGGTTTGGACATGCGAATCCCAGTTCGGTCTGGTGCGGAGTTGACCCCGGTTGAACACCAGCTAACTCTTGCCGAACTAATAGGGGAGGCACTCTCTAAGCGCGGACTGCTGGAGGGCGAAAATAAGCAAATACACGACCTCTGGGTTGAGACCCTTGAAGATCTTCGCTCTGACCGAAAACTTGCTGGCAGACGAGTCGAATGGGTGGCCAAATACAACCTAATGGAGGCAATGCGCAAGCGCAGAAACACTGACTGGGATGATCCCGTCTTAGCGGCGATGGATTTGCAGTGGTCCGATTTGAGGCCGGGAATGTCTCTTGCCCACAAGATGAGCAAGAGAGTTGACCACCTATTCACTGAGTCGCAGATTGAAGAAGCTGCCATTAAGCCGCCGAGCGAGGGACGAGCTAGGTTGCGGGGCCATGCTGTGCGCGGCCTAGTGCAAGTTATAAAAGGATCTTGGGGCAGTCTTGTAATAGATCCCGGTGGAAAACAGCTACTGCGCATGCGGCTACCCGAACCAGATGAGCGAGACAACGAAGAAGCAGTAGAAGCTGCTCGCCGGGGTGAAGCTGAGGGATTCATTGCCAAAATGAGGAAGGAAAAATAGTTTCGATGCAAGAACAGATTTACGGTGGCAAAGACGAAAACGCAGAAGAGGGCGGACAGATTCATGTCTCCGCACAGCAAAATGACCAGGGGATCGATGATCTGCTAGACGAAATCGACTCCGTACTGGCTACTGATGCCCAGTCCTTCGTCCAGGGGTTTGTGCAAAAGGGCGGACAGTGACTCGCAGAGTTATCGGTATAGAAACCGAGTATGGCATTACTTGTGCTTCCACTGAGGGCGGCAGACCACCTCTTGACGCTGAACACGCTGCAAGAGAACTCTTCGCTCCTTTAATGGAGAAGGGCAGATCCACCAATCTGTTCTTGGAAAATGGAGGAAGACTCTACCTAGATGTAGGTGCGCATCCTGAGTATGCCACTGCTGAGTGTGATCGGTTGGCCGATCTGGTCGCTCAGGATCAAGCGGGCACTAGTATGCTGTCCGATTTGGCCGCGGCAGCGAATAAGAAATTTGCTAGCGAAGGTATCCCTGGTCGAATCCACCTGTTCAAGAACAATCTGGATTCTGAGGGCAACTCGTGTGGGTGCCACGAAAACTATATGTTGCACAGGCGCGCCGATTTTCGAGCGATGGCCGATTCGTTAGTTGCGTTTTTTGTAACCAGACAGATTCTTACCGGGGCAGGCTGGGTGAGTCCCGAGGGGCAATACGCGTTTTCGCAGAGATCAGACATCATGTGGGATGCTGTGTCATCTGCTTCTACCAGGTCTAGACCAATAATTAATACCCGTGATGAGCCTCTTGCCGATTCTGACCTATATCGACGCATGCATGTCATTGTTGGAGACTCGAATGTGTGTCAGACAACTACTTGGCTAAAAGTAGGCATGACTCACTTGCTCCTAAATGCGATTGATCAAGGGGTGAAGATTGATGCTCTCGAGATCTCTGATCCCATGCGCGCAATCAGACAGATAAACCATGACCTAACGGCAACTGAAAAGTTTGAAATGAGTACCGGTAAGGCAATGAACGCCCTCGATGTGCAGCGTTCCTTCCTTGACTATGCGGCTGCGGCGGATCAGTCTGATACCCCAGAAGCTAGGGATATTCTGACGTTATGGGACAAGGTGCTGACCTGCCTTGCAAAGTCAGATTTGGAACCTCTGCGCACCCACATAGATTGGGTAGCCAAGAAAGCACTCCTTGAGCGGGCCAGCACTCGCCACAAATTACCGTTGTCTTCACCAGTCATTGCCAGATTAGATTTGGCATACCATGACATAACTGATGCTGGAATCGGGCAGGTAATGGTGCGAAAAGGATTGCTTAGTCAGGTTGTGACTGAAGAAAAAGTGCAGGCAGCGAAGGTGGCTCCTCCGAAAACTACCCGAGCTTGTTTGCGCGGAGCCGCAATTGGAGCAGCGAAAGCGATGCGGCGAGATCTTTCAGCCGACTGGTCGCATCTTCGCCTGGATGACGGTTCACACGGCACAATTGGACTGGGTGATCCACTCAAAACTCAGGATGACCGCGTTGACCAACTAATTTGCGATATAGAAGGGTAGCAAGTGGGAGCGCACTCATCGGTTGCGACCGGAAGAAGAAGAGCCAGTTTGTCGTGGCAGAAAAGATTGCTGCGAATGTGGCCGGCATTTGCTGTAGCTGCAGTCACCATTGTCGCTATCGTCCTCGCAGTGTTTGTGTTGCCGGGTGGAGATGCTAAGCCTCGTACCCTAAAAGTCGAAGGCAGGCTTGGGGCTGCTCCGGTTGCAGAGTTTCCCATCCCGTATCCAGAGGGAAAACAGAAGGTGAGGACGACGATCCGTGGCAGTGGCCAGGTCGTAAAACCGGGCCAACCTGTACTACTAAACCTCACCGTGTTTTCTGGAGAAACTGGCGAGATCTTGTCACCGGATTCACGACCGCAGCTTATTCAGGCGAGCGCTACAACTGACGACTTAACGAGAGAAATGGCTCCTCTGGTAATAGGACGAACAGAGGGGTCACGAGTAGTTGTTTCTAGACCTGCGAAACGCTCGGGCAAAGATACGATGGAAATTGCGGTGCTAGATATTCTTCCCACCGCAATTATAGGCGAAAAACTTGATCCACCTGGGGCGCCAGCAAAAATAGCAATTGAGAACTCTTTACCACAGCTCGTTTCCCGTGTGGATAAGAGCCCAGACAGCCCCTATTTGGGAGTACTGGTTAAGGGCGAGGGAAACCAGATTTCCTCAACCGATAAGGTAGTCGTCCAATATGGGGTCTGGAATTGGTCGGATAAAAAGCAAACCGCCTACACCTGGCAGAACGGGCCACAACTGGTGGATATAGCGAAGACTTTTCCAGGTGTGAGAGAACTGGTGGCGGACCAAACATTGGGGTCGCGTTTATTGCTAGTCATCCCAGCTGACCAGGCGAGTGGAACGGATACCCTGATAGTGGTCATGGATCTTCTAGCCCAACCAGATCAGGCAAGAGCAAGACAGAAAGAGGCCAGAAAGTAAGACGGGACGAGCGGGAAAAGTAAATACCCTGTTTAATAGGTGTTTACCATCTTGGCTTTTATAGGACTGCTTCAAGCACAAAGGGGACACTATGCAGTTTGAAACTTGGCCCAGCGAAGACGAATTTTTGGAGCTGGCGAAGAATAGGCGTGTAGTTCCTGTTGTGCGAAAAATAATGGCTGACGAGTTTAGCGCGATTGGCCTTTATCGGAAACTTGGGTGTGGAGGGCCAGGCACCTTTCTTCTAGAATCAGCCGAATTCGATGGGTCATGGAACAGGTGGTCATTCATTGGCGTGCGTTCCCGCGCGATACTGAGTGCCATCGATGGGCAGGCGAGGTGGCATGGTGAGGTGCCGGAGGGGATCCCTACGACGGGACCTCTACTAGCAACCTTGCGGCAGGCTCTTTCCGTTCTGAAAACAGAGAAGATTCCTGGCTTACCCCCCTTGACCGGAGCTTTCGTGGGGTCACTGGGATGGAACACACTTACTGAATGGGAACCTGCTGGAAAGGCTGAAACGCCCTCGGAATTTCCCATCCCAGACGCGACTTTGGCCCTTGTCGGAGAGGTCTGCGCGGTTGACCACTACGATGGCTCCGTATGGCTTGTCTCTAACGCGATCAATTTCAATGGCGAGCAAAGTGGTGCCAAAGATGCCTATGAGCGCTCTCTTCAGGCCATAGAGCAGATGCAGGAGCAAATATGCGAGCCGCTGAAACCGCAGAACTGGCAGGTTGGTACAGAGAAAGGTGAAATCCGCCAGCGGGTGGGGGAAAAGGCATTCGAGGAAATGGTGGTGCGCGCCAAGGAACATATTCGCGCAGGGAATATCTTCCAAGTGGTGTTGTCCCAGAGAATCGACATGGATACGGATGCTGATCCACTCCTCGTGTACAGAATGCTCCGTCAGATAAACCCGTCCCCGTACATGTACTTGCTCAACATGCCGGGTCCCAAGGGCAGCTTTGCAGTAGTAGGATCCTCGCCCGAGACATTGATGCGACTCGAAGAGGGCATCCTGACGACCTTCCCGATTGCGGGATCGCGTCCTAGAGGGAAGACGCCGGCGGAAGATCTACAGATGGAACAGTCTCTGCTGGCAGACGCGAAAGAGCGCGCCGAACATACGATGCTTGTCGATTTATCGAGAAATGACCTATCGAAAGTATGTGACCCGGCAACGCTAACCGTCGACGACTTCATGTCTATCAAGAAGTTTTCGCACATTATGCATATTTGCTCCACGGTTAGCGCTAAGCTGCTGCCGCAGATGGGCGCGCTTGATGCCTTTACCGCCACTTTCCCCGCGGGCACCTTATCTGGTGCACCTAAGCCGCGAGCACTGCAAATCATTAGTGAATTTGAACCTGCCCAAAGAAACGTGTTCGGCGGTGTAGTTGGCAGATTGGATCTTGATGGAGACGCCGATTTAGCGATTGCGATTCGGACAGCGGTTATTTTCGACGGAACCGCTTCAGTACAGTCCGGAGCTGGCATAGTCGCCGATTCCGATCCACATACCGAATATATCGAAACTCGTAATAAGGCAGCTGCGGTTCTTCAGGCAGTCCGGCTAGCCCAAGGGGCACGGTCTTTGGACACGGATAGGGCATAACCGAAAACCTGGGTACCATTAGCTAAGACGGAAGGACTCCAACTGTGAACGTACTTGATGACTTAGTTGCAGCGGCAGTAGCTGACGCCAAAGAGCGGGAAGCCCACGTCAGCTTAGATCAGCTCAAGCAGCGTTGCTTGAAGCAGCCAGAGGCCTTAGATGGGCTTGCAGCTCTGCGAGGGGATGGGGCAGTATCAGTAATTGCAGAGGTAAAGCGATCTTCGCCCTCGAAGGGCCCCATTGCCAACATTGCTGATCCAGGCGCATTAGCTAGCCAGTACGAGGCCGGTGGAGCCTCAGTCATCTCATGCCTAACTCAGCGGTACAAATTCAATGGGTCGTTGGCAGACTTTTCAGCGGTGCGTTCGGCCGTCGATATTCCTGTCCTAAGGAAAGACTTCATTGTTACCCCTTATCAGATTCATGAAGCCAGAGCCTACGGCGCCGATTTAGTATTGCTCATCGTTGCGGCGCTCGAACAAAATGCGCTCGTGTCGCTGGTTGAAAGGGTACATTCGCTGGGAATGACAGCTTTGGTTGAGGCTCATTCTCGGCTTGAGGCCCTACGCGCCCTCGACGCTGGGGCAAAAGTGGTCGGCGTGAATGCCCGCGACCTAACCACGCTAGAGGTGAATATGGACAATTTTGCGCAGATTGTGGACATCATCCCTGAGCGGGTTGTTGCGGTGGCCGAATCCGGTGTGTCCAGCCCTTCCGATGTACGCGATTATGCTGCGGAGGGAGCTGATGCGGTGCTAATTGGTGAGGCATTGGTGAAGAGTTCCAGTCCACGAACCGCTGTAGCCGAGATGGTTGCAGCCGGCGCACACCCAGCGCTGGCTAAGTCTAGAAATAGAAGAGTAGGAAAGGATTTCTAAAATGGCGAAGGTGCTGCAGGGGCCGTTCGTAGACGGCCCGTACTTTGGCGATTTTGGTGGTCAGTACGTAGCTGAGCCACTGATGGGTTTGTTGGAAGAAGTCCAGACTGCTTGGTACAAATTTCGTGAGGATCCAGCTTTTATCGCTGAGTTAGGCGAGCTAGCTAAGAATTATACTGGTAGGCCCTCCTTATTGACCGAGGCACCTAGGTTTGCGGAGCACTGTGGACGCGTCAGGGTTTTCTTGAAACGAGAAGATCTGAATCATACCGGGGCTCATAAGATCAACAACGTACTTGGGCAGGCGCTGCTTGCCAAGCGTATGGGCAAGAGCCGTATTATCGCCGAGACCGGGGCAGGGCAACACGGTGTTGCTACCGCTACCGCTGCAGCCCTAATGGGGCTCGACTGCACCATATATATGGGAGCTGAAGACACTAGGCGACAGGCACTAAACGTTGCCCGTATGGAATTGTTAGGTGCACAGGTCGTTTCTGTGACAGCAGGATCGTGCACCCTGAAGGATGCTATCAACGAGGCTTTCAGGGACTGGGTAACCAACGTAGGTAGCACTCTGTATCTCTTTGGGACTGCTGCAGGGCCTCATCCATTCCCAACGATCGTCCGCGATCTGCAACGGATCATCGGTGATGAGGCGCGTGAACAGATCCAGCAACAAATTGGGCGTCTTCCAGATGCGGTTTGTGCTTGTCTAGGAGGAGGATCTAATGCGATTGGTATGTTCACCGCGTTCCTGGACGACAAAGATGTGGAACTTATCGGCTGTGAAGCCGGGGGAGACGGGGTTGAGACCGGGCGGCATGCCGCCTCGATCAACGGCGGCACCATTGGGGTTTTCCAGGGCTCGAGGGCGGACTTGCTGCAGAACGAGGACGGTCAGGTCATAGAGTCGCACTCTATTTCGGCTGGCTTAGACTACCCGGGCATTGGCCCCGAGCATGCCTACCTGGCGCATCAGGGACGTGAGACTTGCTATGCGATCACGGACAAAGAAGCAATGGATGCGTTCGCATTGCTGTGTCGCACTGAGGGTATCATTCCCGCTATTGAATCGGCTCATGCGCTAGCAGGCGCTATTCGATGGGGAAAGGTACAAGAAGAACAGGAAGGCGGGGAGCCTCCTGTAATAATTGTGAACCTCTCGGGTAGAGGCGACAAAGACGTAGAGACAGCCATGAGTTGGTTCGATCTTGGAAACCCGATTGAATCTGACGGATCTGGAACGGCGGCAAAGGCAGCGAAATGAAGAAAGCATCAGAAGCGATTAGGCAGGCTAACGAGCGCTCAGACGCTGCGATAATAGGGTATTTAACTACTGGATACCCAGACCTGGAGACGTCTATTGAGGCAGGAAAAGTACTTGCTCGTGCAGGTTTTGATGTCATCGAGTTAGGCCAGCCTTATTCCGATCCGTCTATGGACGGACCAACTATCCAAAAGGCGGCGGGTGCAGCGCTTGCGTCGGGAACGGTAACTGCAGATACGTTTACCGCATGTAGGGCGTTGGCTGAGGAGTCAGTAGCTGTCATGGTCATGACCTATTACAACTTGGTCTACCACATGGGGCTGTCGAATTATGCTGCTGCTCTTGCGGATGCAGGCGGATGTGGCATGATTCTGCCTGATCTGCCCCCAGAGGAGGCCGCAGACTGGGAGAAGGTAGCTGCTGCGCACGGTTTGGAAACGACGTTCCTCGCTGCTCCGTCCTCGCCAGAGCACAGGTTGAAAAAGATAGCCCAGTCCTCAACGGGGTGGGTATATGCTGCCTCGACGATGGGGGTGACTGGTGCACGTACCGATATTGACGCCTCTGCTCGGGGACTGGTCGATAGATGCCGGAAAGCTGGTGCGGAACTTGTAAATGTCGGGTTCGGAGTATCAAATGGCGCACAGGCTCGCAAGATTGGCCAATATGCAAACGGCGTGATTGTAGGTTCAGCTCTAATCAAGACACTCATGGATAAGCCTAAAGAACAGGGATTGAAAGATCTTGAGGCACTAGCTAACGACCTTGTGGCGGGCGTAAAGGGGGCGCGCGCTTGAGGGCAGCAATTCCTTCACCGTCTCAGGGCGTATGGCATCTGGGCCCGCTGCCAATTCGCGCTTACGCCCTCGCAATTCTTACCGGTGTTGTAGTAGCTATTTTGGTTGGACGAGTGCGGTACAAGAAACGTGGTGGGAACGATGAGCTTGTACTGGATACTGCCCTGTGGGCAGTCATTTTTGGGATCATAGGTGCTAGGGCATATCACGTTATTACTGACTGGCAGCTCTACTTTTCCGAGGGCGCGAATCCCTTAGATGCATTGAAAATTTGGAATGGCGGCCTAGGTATCTGGGGTGGTGTAGGAGCAGGAACACTTGCGGGAGCACTTTACCTTCGCAAAAGGGGAGTGGCTCTTGGCCCGTTTGCCGATTCTATTGCTCCAGGGATTCTACTTGCCCAGGCCATAGGCAGGTTGGGTAACTATTTTAATCAGGAACTGTTCGGCGGGCCTACAACTTTGCCATGGGGCCTGCAAATAGATCCCGTTCACCTGCCAGCGGGGTACGCTCCGGGAACCACATTCCACCCAACGTTCTTATATGAAATGTTGTGGAACCTTGGCGCGGCGGCATTACTTTTCTGGCTGGACCGAAAGAAGAAGTTTGCTGGTGGGCAAGTTTTTGCCCTGTATGTTGTGTTTTATGCCCTAGGGCGTGTCTGGGTGGAGATGCTCAGAATTGACAAAGCGCACATAATCCTTGGCTTGCGCTTGAATGTGTGGACTACCGCAGCAATAGCAATGGCCGGCATTGTTGCGTATATAATTTTGGGGCGTAAAGCGGCGGCTACTACAGTCCAACCTGAAGTAAGCGCCGCTCCTCAAAATGCTGGCGCAATTGCGCACGCGAAGGATATGACACGTTCTACCCAAATAGAGGAGGATAGGGATACGGTTGAGCAGCGTCTGCAGATAAATCAGACAGACAAGCTCGAAAACCGATAACCTTAGAACATGCGAAGAGCGAAAATTGTTTGCACACTTGGTCCGGCTACCGATTCGCCGGAAGAGGTTCAAGCGCTGGTAGACGCTGGCATGGACGTTGCCCGCATCAATCGGTCGCATGGTACTGCTGAAGAGCACGAAAAAGTCATTTCTAGCGTCCGAGCTGCTGCGAAGTCATCTGGCAGGTCGGTAGCTGTTCTTGTTGACCTACAGGGGCCGAAAATCCGCCTTGGCACCTTCAAGAACGGTAAGGAATTACTACACAAGGGCGACACCTTTACCATTACCACTCGAGACGTCGAGGGCACGGCCACTGAGGTCGGCACCACCTTTAAAGGGCTTCCCGGCGATTGCCGCCCTGGCGATGTCCTACTAATCGACGACGGAAACGTCTCGGTTCGCGTAACTGATGTAACTGAAACTGACGTTGTTACCTCGGTCGATGTTCCAGGCCACGTCTCGGACCACAAGGGACTGAATCTTCCGGGCGTTGCCGTATCGGTCCCCGCACTTTCTGAAAAAGATCGTGAGGACCTGCGTTGGGGCCTGCGAATTGGTGCCGATATCATCGCACTATCGTTCGTGCGTAGCGCTGATGACATCAAGGACGTGCACCAGATTATGGACGAGGAGAACGTCCATGTGCCTGTAATTGCGAAGATCGAAAAGCCTCAGGCAGTCGAGAACCTAATCGAGATCGTAAATGCGTTTGATGGCATTATGGTTGCTCGAGGTGACTTGGGGGTCGAGATGCCTCTGGAAGCTGTACCGCTTGTCCAGAAACGAGCGATCGAATTGGCACGTAGGAACGCCAAACCGGTTATTGTTGCCACTCAGGTATTTGACTCGATGATCCACAATCCGCGTCCTACTCGTGCAGAAGCCTCTGACTGCGCAAATGCCATCCTCGACGGTGCTGATGCGGTTATGCTATCCGGCGAGACTTCGATTGGTGCGTACCCAATCGAGGCTGTTCGGACTATGGCAAGAATTATCGAGAACGTGGAAGAACACGGTGGGGAGCGTATTGCTCCTCTAGGTTCTTACCCTCACACCCGCGGGGGCGTGATTACGAAGGCAGCTGCTGATATCGGAGAGTTGATGGACGTGAAGTTCATGGTTACGTTCACCCAATCCGGTGACACAGCACGCCGCCTATCCCGGCTGCGCAGCCCCATCCCTATGCTAGCCTTCACGCCTCTCGAATCTACTCGGGCACAGCTAGCAGTGTCGTGGGGATTGCAGACCTATCGCACGCCTGAAGTTCGCCACACTGACGATATGGTGCGCCAGGTCGATCAGCTACTGAAGGAATCGCATTTGGCAGATCCTGGCGACGATATTGTGATCGTTGCTGGCATGCCACCAGGAACCCCTGGATCTACTAATTCCATCCGCGTCCACACCATCTCTGAGGATTAGCGGTATACAGAAAAAGGACCAGCCTGATAGGTTGGTCCTTTTTCTATGCAAATCCACAGTTTTATAGGGGGCCACAAGGCTGTCGGGGGGCGCGGTTGAAGGAGCGAGGTCACCTTCTAAGAGGCCTAGAGGCTGCCGTAGCTTCTAGATTGTTGGGGGTACGCGCTTCTGTATACGTTAGGACCAGAACAGATAGGGTCAGTCCTTTGGAGCGCTCAATGAATGCCCCGGTGTCGGTAGAGGCGAATGGAGGCCAGTCCACCTGGCATTTGTTGGCATATTCTTCAAACTAATGCGTTTATTAAGCAAGAGATGCAGGTGCTTTCGCACCCGCATCCCTCAATATAGATGACTACTTACTAGCCGCAGCAAGAACCGTCGTTCTCGTGACCATAGGAGGAGTCCCCGTACATATCAATCAGTGCGCGCTCATTCTCAACGTCGCTGTTCGCCTTATCAAGCTTCTTCTGAAGCTCTGCAACATCCGCAGAAGCTGCATCTGCATTCTGCTTAGCGGTAGCTACTTCTGCCTCGAGCTGCTTGGCGTCGGCCTCAAGTTTGGCGTTGTCTGCCTTGGCCTTGCGGTAGATCGGTCCGTGGTGGGGGCAATCTACCATGTTGATGGACTCGATGTACTTGATCGTCTTTTCATTCTTGGCGATCTGTTCCTTCACACCGTCTAGCTTAGCTTGCGCATCGGCCTGCTTCTGCTGCGACGCTGCAAGAGCTGCATTAGCTGCGTCTAGCTGGTTCTTGATCTCATTGCGAGTATCGACTAGCTTATCCAGCTTAGATCGGGCGTCGACAGGAGACGGGGCGGGCCTAGCCGGTTCGGCCTTCTTGGGCTCTTCCTTCTTATCCGCCGGTGCGGGCTTGGCTGCAGAAGGCTTTTTTACAACCTTCTGAGGCTTGTGTGCTGCGGCAAGCTTTGCATCTGCTGCCTTGATCAGCTTTTGCAACTTGGCTTTCTTGGCAGCGAGCCTGGCGTTGTCTGCCTTGGCCTTGCGGTAGATCGGCCCGTGGTGGGGGCAATCTACCATGTTGATGGACTCGATGTACTTGATTGTCTTATTATTCTTAGCAATCTGCGCTTCGATCTTGCGCAGTGCCTCTGCTGCCGTCTGATGGCCAGGCGTACCGGCGTGCTTCGCGGTATGGGCTGCGGGGACTGAGTGACCAGAGTGTCCCGGCTGAGCGGAGCTGTGGTGCGGAGCCGCAGCATGATGCGTGGTGGCTGCTGGGGCTCCACCGTGACGTGCGGGCCGTGCGGCCGCGGCATGATGTACCGGGGACCCACCTACGCGGCCATTGCTAGCTCCAGCATGCGCCTTGCTTGCTGCACGTGATGGAGCCTTCTTGCCTTCGCAGCAGGATTTCTTCTTACCGGATGCGGTCGAAGCAGTGTGCCGTCCCGAAGTGGCCGCACCGCTATTCTTTCCGGAAGAAGATGCGTGGCGCTTGCCTTCGCAGCAAGACCTCTTCTTTCCGGCTGTGGATGCTCCTGCCTTCTTTGCGGCAGCAGACGCATGGCCCTTGCCTTCGCAGCAGGATTTCTTCTTACCGGTTTTGTTAGCGGATGAGGCTGATTTCACGGCCTCTTTCTTGTCCTTCTTCCCATCGCAGCAAGATTTCTTCTTCTTAGAAGAGGACGAGTCGGAAGCAGCTGCGGCAGAGCCCTTCTTATCTGTCTTCTGAGCGTCCTTAGTTGACTCTTTGTTGGTCTTGCCTTTGTCATAAGGCGCAGACGGGGTAGAGGCATCAGAGCTGGAATCGGTCTGTGCCTGCGCTGCAGAGGCCCCCTGATCCGAAGAAGAGGAAGGTGATGAAGAGACTGAGCAGCCGGTCAATGACATCAAAGAAATTAAGGCCATCGTCGCAGTAGACATTAACAAACAGCGACTATTTTTCATGGGGTAGTCTTTCTGTATTGAGATAGGTTAGAAGAACGTCTCGGAATCGCCATAGTGAGTCTATGTAATTCCGAAATATTCCACTTGTGAAAATCAGCAGCTACAGGATTACCACAGCTAAAGGGGATTTTCCAGATGCGACTACTAAAAATGCAACAAAGAATAAAATGCTTAAATGAATGAAATATTCAGGCCGAATAAAACGGTACGCGCAGTTGCCTTATTTAGTCCTAGGTCGTACTAAGTCTACTATTACTTAAAACATGCTTAGGGGGTTAAAAATGAAAAATTGCGCTGTAATGTAGCAGGTGTGGAAGAGGGGGTGGGAGGGAGCGCTTTTGTTGGGCAGCCGCAGAGAATAAAAGGCGTGGGGCTTATGTAGCCTGCCCCACGCCTATTTTTATTATTCTCCGACTTGGTCAATAACCGCGTCTGCGACTTCACGCATCGACAAGCGACGGTCCATTGAGGTCTTTTGGATCCATCTAAAGGATTCTGGCTCTGTCATTCCCATGCGGTCCATTAGTAGGCCCTTGGCGCGGTCGACGGCCTTCCGGGTCTCGAAACGCTCCGTCATGTCCGCTATCTCTTCTTCTAGGGAGATAAGCTCAGCGTGTCTAGAGAAGGCGATTTCAACGGCAGGTAATAGCTCGGCTGGCGTGAACGGCTTCACGACGTAAGCCATAGCTCCAGCGTCGCGAGCTCTTTCAACTAGTTCTGTCTGAGAAAAAGCTGTGAGCATTACCACTGCGCAGCTAAGTTCTGTCATGATCTTCTCTGCAGCTGTTATGCCGTCCATCTTAGGCATCTTGACGTCCATGACACATAGGTCAGGCTCTAGCTCAAGTGCCTTCTGAACTGCTTCTTCACCGTCTGCGGCCTCGCCTACAACCTCGTAGCCGGCGTCCACCAATGTTTCGACAATGTCCAGTCGGATGAGCGCTTCGTCCTCAACTACCAAGACCTTACGGCCGTTGGATTTGCTGGATTCCGATTTCAATTTAGATTCAGTCACCCTTATACTCTAATATGTTCCAAGGAAGTTTTCTTCCATGGCTCAGTGGCCCAACTGGCAGAGGCGGTCGACTCAAAATCGGCATGTTGTGGGTTCGAATCCCACCTGAGCTACCAACAAGGACCAATTGGCTCCTCGGGTGCAATGATTGAGTAGCGTATTGCTAGCTATATTTGCCAACCCGCGTCCGGTTTGTGAGTAAGCTCCTGATTTTACGTTGACGTAGGTTCTCAGCATGTGGGATGTGTTCTTGAGGGAGAAATTATGGATTCGAGAACGGCTCACGGCAAGTCAATGTAGTTGACGAGTCTTGATTTTCTCCTTTTGGTTGGTGAGCTATCGCCATGGTGTCCGCGGATAGTTAGCGGGGTGCTGAGTTCTCTGGCATATCGAGGCCGGCCGCGAGCGTGCGAAGAGGATTTGTACTTAGGTGGGCGGTGTGAGCCCGACTGTGTCTGCCGAATCTTTGCAACCTATTAATCTCTCGTCATCTTTTTCCTGTGACGGCCGGTGAATTTGTCTATGTGGGACAGCTTGCCGGAAGGCGTAGTGTCATATTGAGGGCGACAGGCATCGATTTATCTTAGTTTCTATATTCGACACTTACTGCATAAGTAACTGCTTTCTAAAATAGGTAAATTGCCAAGATGCATTCAGAATCTAAAAGGCTAAGTCTCGTGGCAGCAGCTGCACTGGTTGTCGTATCAGCGGTATGGGGGTCTACTTTTTTCATCATTAAGGACCTGGTAAGTATTATTCCGCCGTTAGATTTCCTAGGTGTGCGATTTTTCCTGGCAGGAGCCATAATAGCGATTTTTAGAATCGGCTCGCTCCTAAGGGTGAACTGGCGAGTTTGGCGAAGGGGAATGATTCTAGGCTTGATTTACGGCCTTGCACAGGTTTGTCAGACTATCGGATTGGGCTATACCCATGCCTCTGTATCAGGCTTTATCTCTGCAACTTACGTAGTGCTAACGCCCGTGGTTCTTTTCGCACTCTTCCGCACTCGCATACCACCGATTACCTGGCTGGCTGTCTTTCTTGCAACCGTTGCTTTGGGAGTGCTTAGCTTACAAGGCCTGTCCGCCGGTACAGGGGAAGGGATCACCTTTATTGGAGCTCTGTTCTACGCGTTGCACATTGCTTTGATGGGGTACTGGGCACCCAAGGGGAACCAGGTTGAGCTAGGCACGATACAGCTAATAACCCTCGGCATCTTCTGCACAATTTGCGCCTCTGGCGGTGGCATTGTGCTTCCCAGCGGAGGCAAGCAATGGTGCCAAATGCTGTATATGGTCATTTTTGCCGCGGTGCTGGCAATCGTCACTCAAACCTGGGCGCAGTCACATATCAGCGCCACGGCTACAGCCTTGATTCTGACTACGGAACCGTTCTTTGCGGCTGCATTCGCCATAGCTTTCGGGGGTGAAAGGTTCACCTTCCGTCTTGCTCTGGGAGGAGCGCTGATGATCATAGCTATGGTAGTTTCAGAAATTGGCCCAAAGTGCAGTTATTCGTGGAATAAGTGGCGTAATTCGAAGGCTGCAGCGAAGCAATCGGTGTAGGCGGGTAGCGCCCGGACCTACCCAGTGCTGACTGGATGAAAAGGAGCTTGGGGCTAAGCGGTCTGAATATGCGTGCAGCCTCCGCCGCTTAGCCTCTCACTTTTCATCTATCGGGATAAAATGTCCGGTCATACGCCCGCAGGCTGTCAGTTGGTCATCTTCGTCATAGATCTTTACGGCATAAACTGCCTGGCTTCTACCAATGCGAAGAGCGCTCGCTACCGCTTTCACCTTATTTGTGGTTGCGGGGCGAAGATGCGATACCGATAGCTCTGAGCCGACCGCTGCCATTCCCTTGGGAGCGGCATAGGCAGCTGCCAAAGAGGCGGCGGTTTCGACTAGGACTGCATTAGCTCCACCATGCAAGATCCCCATCGGCTGTGTGTTTCCGGCTATATCCATCTCTACTTCGGCACGCTCGGCGCTGTAGCTAACAGCTTTTATTCCCATCCGCTCCATGAGCGTTCCGTCCCAGTTGGGTTCGTCTAATTCCTTCATAGCTAATAGGCTTTCATATGTGAGCAAGCAACGCCTACTTCTTCTAGATGGTCATTCGGTGGCCTTTCGCGCCTTTTTCGCCCTCCCCGCAGAGAATTTCCAGACTGCGACGGGCCAGTACACTAACGCGATTTACGGTTTTACTTCGATGCTAGTGAGAATGCTGCAGGAGGAGCAGCCCGATTACGTCGCCGTAGCTTTTGACGTATCCAGGAGGTCGTTCCGGACGCGGGTTTATGAGGATTACAAGGCCGGCAGAGCTGAGACGCCGGCTGAGTTCAAGAATCAGATTCCCCTGATAAAAGAGGTCCTAGAGGCAATTGGGATCCGTTGGTTTGAGAAGGAAGACTACGAGGCTGACGACATAATTGCGACATTCGCGCGGATGGGGCGCGAAGACGGACTAGAGGTACTTATCTCTTCAGGAGATAGAGATGCCTTCCAGCTGATCACTGATCAGGTAACTGTGCTCTATCCGGGCAAATCGATGTCGGATCTTAGGCGAATGACTCCCGCAGCTGTGGAGGAAAAATACGGGCTACCGCCTGAGCGCTACCCACACCTTGCCGCGTTGGTGGGCGAAAGTGCAGACCATCTTCCAGGAGTACCTGGGGTAGGTCCGAAGACGGCTGCGGGGTGGATCAATAAATATGACGGTCTTGAGGGCGTTTTGGAAAATGCTGACAAGATTGGAGGGAAACGTGGGCAAGCGTTGCGTGAGCACGTTGCCGATGTCAGGCGAAATAGGCAGCTGAACCGGCTCGTTGATGATCTGGATCTTGGGGTAGGTATTTCAGATCTGAAAATGGCGCCCGCCGATGCGAAAGAGATTACTCGTCTTTTCGACACGCTAGAGTTCAACAGATTGCGCTTGAAAGTCCTTGATGCAATAGGCGAGGGCGCTGAGGTTGAAGAGGCGAAGCCGCTTAGTGAATTGGAGATAGTCCTTTCTTCTGACTTGCAAGGGGGGATTAAGAAGTGGCTTACAAATTTGTCCCCTGGCATTCCTGTTGGCATCGCCGTGACGGGAACTCGTCAACCCGGTAGAGGCGAGGTAGATAAGCTTGCGCTCTGCCAAGGAGAGAAGGCTGTCCAGGTCGATATTGCTGATCTATCAGAGGCTGAATTTGCCGTTCTGAGGGATTGGTTCAAACACCCGACTGAGCCTCTCGTTGCCTCTGATGGTAAGGGGCTGGCACACGCGCTGAAGGGGAGTGGCATCAAGCTTGGTCCCCTCAGCTCGGATGTGCAGCTTGCGGCGTATCTTTGCAAGCCGGACGCTCGTTCATATGAGACCGCGCTTCTAGCTAGTTTGTACCTGAAGCGTGAAATAGAAGCTGCTCCAAGGCAGGAGGGACTGCTTCAGATTCCTGGCGAAATCGACGATGCCCTAGCCGAGGAAGCACGGACAATCGGCGACCTCTACGCGCCCCTAAACGATCAGTTGCGTTCCCGAGATGCTGTTGATCTGATGAACAATCTGGAGTTGCCGATTCAGCGCCTGTTGGGGCAGATGGAAGATGTCGGCATCGCGATGGATCTTGATGAGCTCGCAACTCAATACGATTCGCTTAGTGCTGAGGTAGACCAGTTGGCGGAAGATGCCTTCGCGGCGATTGGTCATAAAGTTAATCTTTCCAGTCCTAAGCAATTGCAGGTTGTCTTATTCGACGAATTAGACATGCCTAAGACTCGTAAGACAAAGACGGGCTACACCACTAACGCAGAAGCTTTGGCAGAACTATTTGCGAAGACTCATCACCCATTCTTAGAGGCGCTTCTTGCGCATCGCGATCGCATAAAGCTTCGTCAGACCGTGGAGGGGCTGCGGAAAGCGGTCCAGGAAGATGGGCGCATTCACACGACGTTCCAGCAAACAGTCGCTGCTACCGGTCGCCTGTCGTCGACAGAGCCTAACTTGCAGAATGTTCCTGCCCGTACGCCTATGGGGATGGCTATCAGAGGCGCGTTTATTCCGGGAACCGGATATGAGTCACTCTTGACTGCGGATTACTCGCAGATTGAGATGCGACTAATGGCGCATATGTCAGGTGATGCGGCACTGTTGGAAGCTTTTGCGGAGGGCGAGGATATCCACCGCACCATGGCGGCGATGGTTTTCGGAACTGCTGCTGAGGACGTAACTCCGGCCCAGCGCTCCCAAGTTAAGGCAACTTCCTATGGTCTCGCGTACGGACTATCTGCATATGGCCTATCCAGACAATTGGGAATCGACGTGCCCGCGGCGTCCGCACTAAGGGATAGGTATTTCGAACGTTTTGGTGGCATACACGAATACCTAGAGTCGTTGGTTCGTGCTGCCCGCAAGGATGGGTACACGCAAACCATTCTTGGTCGCCGCCGGTATCTGCCGGATTTAACTTCGAGTAACAGGCAGCGGCGGGAAATGGCAGAGCGGGCGGCCTTAAACGCTCCCATTCAGGGATCGGCAGCAGACATTATCAAGCTGGCCATGTTAAAGGTACATGAAGCCTTGGAACAGCAATCTCTTCGCTCGAGGGTACTGCTACAGGTACATGACGAACTAGTGGTAGAAGTTTTCCCTGGTGAAGGAGAGAAGGTAGCGGAATTGATCAGGCAGGCGATGGCTGAACCTATCAAGCTTGACGTTGCTCTTGAAGTCTCGGAAGGGAGAGGGCCAACCTGGCGAGATGCAGCTCACTAACGGCTTCAATTGACGAAATGGCGGGCATTCATGCTAATCTGAACAGCGGTGTGTTTTAGCACCATGTCCATATTGTCAATCTGTCCATTTCGGAGTCTATAAACCATATGACTACCCCTAGCAAGCCGCAGATCGAGCAGGTCGCGGTAAACGACATCGGGTCTGAAGAAGACCTACTCGCCGCAATCGACGAGACGATCAAGTACTTCAACGATGGCGACATCGTCGAAGGCACTGTTGTAAAGGTCGACCGAGACGAGGTTCTCCTCGATATCGGTTACAAGACTGAAGGCGTAATTCTTACGCGCGAACTATCAATCAAGCATGACGTTGATCCCGATGACGTTGTTGCAGTAGGGGACCAGATTGAGGCCCTTGTTCTTCAGAAGGAAGACAAGGAAGGCCGCCTGCTTCTATCCAAGAAGCGCGCCCAGTACGAGCGCGCTTGGGGCTCCATCGAGAAGATCAAGCAGGAAGATGGCGTCGTCACTGGTACTGTCATCGAGGTTGTCAAGGGCGGCCTGATTGTAGACATCGGTCTGCGCGGCTTCCTCCCGGCCTCTTTGGTAGAGATGCGTCGTGTGCGTGACCTGCAGCCTTACGTAGGTCGCGAGATCGAGGCTAAGATCATTGAACTAGACAAGAACCGCAACAATGTCGTCCTGTCTCGCCGCGCATGGCTTGAGCAGACCCAGTCTGAGGTTCGCTCTTCCTTCCTGCAGACTTTGCAGAAGGGCCAGATTCGCAACGGCGTCGTCTCCTCTATCGTCAACTTCGGTGCGTTCGTCGATCTGGGCGGCGTAGACGGCCTGGTCCACGTGTCGGAGCTGTCTTGGAAGCACATCGATCACCCGTCCGAGGTCGTCGAGGTTGGCCAGCCTGTAACCGTCGAGGTGCTGGATGTCGACATGGATCGCGAACGCGTGTCCCTGTCCCTGAAGGCTACTCAGGAAGATCCGTGGCAGGCATTTGCCCGCACCCACGCCATTGGCCAGGTCGTTCCGGGCAAGGTCACCAAGCTTGTTCCCTTCGGTGCGTTTGTCCGCGTCGAAGATGGCATCGAGGGTCTTGTGCACATTTCCGAGCTGGCGGTGCGCCATGTTGACCTACCCGATCAGGTCGTCAAGGTTGGCGAGGAGATCTTCGTCAAGGTAATTGACATTGATCTAGACCGTCGTCGCATCTCGCTGTCGCTGAAGCAGGCCAACGAGGGTGTGGATCCGAACTCTGAAGATTTCGATCCGTCGCTGTACGGTATGGCTGCCGAATACGACGAAGAGGGTAACTACAAGTACCCCGAGGGCTTCGATCCTGAGACTAACGAGTGGCTTGAGGGCTACGAGGCTCAGCGCGAAGCCTGGGAGAATGAGTACGCCGCGGCACAGTCCCGCTGGGAGGCTCACAAGGCTCAGGTCGCTAAGGCTCTCGAAGCCGATCGCGAAGCTGCCGCTGAGGCTCCGATCGAGGAAACCGCTTCTTATTCCTCCAGCGCTGATGACGCAGCGCCGGCGGACAACGGCGGTACTCTAGCTTCCGACGAGGCGCTTGCTGCGCTCCGCGAGAAGCTGACTAACAACTAGTCTTAGATAGAAGGCCCCGGACTTACGGTCCGGGGCCTTTTTGTATGTATTCCAAACCTTGAGATATACAAGAATGATTTTCTAATCAGAAATAGGCTACTGGATTCTAGGGCGCATGTTTACTTCCGATGGAGGGAAAGTGGTGCAAATATGCGAATTCTCTACGATGGATGCGGCAAAGATTTTGGGTAATCATATGAATGGTTTACCCGAATGTAGGGCGCATTAAGGGATTTGCCTGCTATGGGTATGTGTAAACTAATGGAAAAGTAAACGGCATGTAAATATCGTTACTTTTTGTGCGGATGTATTCCGATTTTTTGTCCCCTATTTGATTGGACCACACATGAGCAGAATGAGCTCCCACAGGGCACTCCGGATGATGACCGGTACTATGGCGGTTATGTCGGTGTCCCTTCTTGGAATCGGGGCGGCGACTCCGACTTTTGCTGCGGACCAGCCTGTTATTGCTGCTGATCAGAAAACCGACAGGGTTATGAATTATGCGGTCAACCTGAACCGCGATGCGTCACGCGCACAACTAGATGAAGCAGTTAACCGAGCAAATGGGCTAGGTAAGGTTCTGGCTCAGTATCCAGAAATCAATACTTTCTTTGTGCAGGCATCGGCAAAGGATTTTGCAGCGAAGTATGCGAAAGAGCTTACTGCTGCCGGAATAGGCCTGCACTCCGTAGGACCTACTCGAACGAAGGAGGTTTCTGGCAAGGAGGTAGTGGTTCCGAAGCCAAATGGCGCAACTGGTGATCGAGCGGCTTCCTACGCAGCCGAGTCGGAAAGCCAATTCGTTGCAGAACGAAATTTTCAGTCTGATCCGGATACTCCTAAAGCGTGGGGTATAGCGGCGACTGGCGCGGATGAAGCTGCGAAGGTAGATGTAAAACTAGCCCCTGTTACAGTCGGGGTCATCGACTCGGGCATTGAAGGCGGCCACAAGGACCTGAAGGATCAGATCGATGCCTCTAAGTCCGTCGGTTGCAGCACGAATGGTGTCGCCGATACCAGTTACGAGGCATGGCAGCCTGATGATACTCCCGGATCAGACCACGGTACCCACGTTGCTGGCACCATTGGGGCAGCGACAAACGGAGTAGGGGTCGAGGGCGTAGCACCTAAGGCTCGTCTAGCTGCGGTCAAGGTCGTGAACCGCGATGGCTCTATCTATCCCGAATATGCCTCGTGTGGCTTTATGTGGGCCGGCCATCAGGGATTCGACGTAACAAATAACTCCTACTACGTTGACCCGTGGGAATACTGGGTTCCTTCCGAAGGAAATCAGGCGGCAGGCCTTGAAGCGGTAACTAGGGCGGTGAAGTTCTCGCAGACACAGGGAGTACTAAATATTGCTGCTGCGGGTAACTCCAATGCAGATCTAGACAATGTGAAAGTCGATAACGGCTCGCCAAACGATAATGGTGACGAGAACATCATTGAGAATCGAAATGTTGAAGGCGGTTTGGATATCCCGGCCATGTTGCCCGGAGTCGTCACCGTTTCGGCAGTTGGTTTGGAGCCTGAACCGGGCAAGCGGAAGGCAGATCTGTCGAAGGTTGATCCGAAAACCGCCAAGCTACGCAGGGCTTATTTCTCGAACTATGGTGCGACAAATGTTGATGTGGCTGCCCCCGGCGTAGACATTTACTCCACGGTTTCTAAGGCGGCCTCCGGTGGGAAAGAATACGATACCTTCTCCGGAACCTCGATGGCTTCGCCACATACGGCAGGTGTAGCTGCTCTATTGCGGGCAGTGAACCCAACCCTAACTGCCGACGAGGCGGCAGGGCTCTTGAAGAAGCACGCTAAGAAGGCCTACAACCGTCTAGAGACTCCTGCAGAAGAACTCGCGCGTGTGTCTGCTCGAAATAGAGGAGCCGTCACGCTCTCTGAAGTGGGACAGACTCCTGCAGAGAAGGAATACCGTGGCAACGGGTTTATTAGCGCACTGTCTGCTGTACTGGACGACCAGCCGGCCCCAACTATCAATGAGGTTGAGTACTCCACAGACGGGACCCATTGGGCTCCACTTGCCGGTGCCAAGATCGATAAGGACTTCAAGATTCGTGTACATGTGACCGGCCCAGCTACCGAGATAAACGCTTCTGTTTCCGGGACCAAGTTCGCATTCTCTAAGAGCGCTGACGGTGCGTTTGATGGCGATTACTGGGTTGAATCCGATCAGTATCAAGCGAAGGATTTCGCCAAAGATGCTTCTTTGAAGATCACCGCCAACGGTAGAAATAACGATGAGAGGGCAAATGACGACGCCTCGGGTGAAGTTACCTTCTCGGTAGAGGTTCCCTCCCCCAAGGCTGAACCAACTAAACCTGCCACGCCAGCGGAACCTGCCGTGCCTGGCAAGGGCGGGAAGGAAGACACCGCCAAAGAAGGTGCCTCCAGGAAAGACAAAGAAGGTGCCTCCAGGAAAGACAAGGTAGAAAACCGTACGCAGGTTGTCCATAAGACTCGTCAGTCGTTGAGCGCTACGGGTGTAGCCGGTGACGCGTTGGGAATTCTTTCGGTTGGACTTCTCGCTTTGGGATCGACGTTAGCTCTTCGTCGTACCAGCAAGAAGTAGAACTTCAACTAATCTGGTGTGGCGCTCCACTTAGGTGGGGCGCCACGCTCCTTTAAAAGTGTGGTTAGTTGAGTGAAAGGCGAAACGTTAGAAGCATTGAGCTAGCCGTGGTAATTTCGAGGGTGGCTTTACTTCCAACAAATGCTCCCGCGCTCAGAAGGCGCACTGGCAATCAGAAAGTAGGATACATGCGCCTAGTTGCATTCGATCTGGATGATACTTTGGCTCCTTCCAAGTCACCTTTGTCCCCCAAGATGGCTGAGGTATTAGAGCGACTATTAGAGCGTGTAGAGGTTGCGGTCATTTCTGGCGGTCGTTTTGAACAATTTGATAGCCAGTTGATCTCTAACCTGGGTTCGGGATGCGACCTTAGGAAGTTGCATCTATTGCCTACGTGTGGGACCCGCTACTACCGCTACAACGGTGAATGGGAGCTCATTTATGCTTTTGATCTTTCGGAGGACGCCAGGGATAAAGCTGTTGCTTCCATTGAGGACAATGCCAAGAGACTCGGCCTGTGGGAGGGCCGCACCTGGGGGCCTCGAATTGAAGATAGAGGTTCCCAGATCACTTTCTCCGCTCTTGGGCAGAATGCGCCAATTGCAGAAAAGCGGGCGTGGGACCCGACTGGAGAGAAGAAGGCAAAATTAGCAGCAGCTTTGGCCCCGATACTTAGTGAGTTAGAAGTTCGTTCGGGAGGATCCACCAGCGTTGACATCACGCTAAAAGGAGTCGACAAAGCATACGGAATGAATAAGCTCATTGAGCATACGGGTATTCCTAAAGAGGAGATGGTTTTCGTAGGGGACCGGCTTGATGAAGGCGGAAATGATTACCCGGTGATTTCCACGGGTATTAAATGCGTAAGTGTGACTGGTCCTGAGGATACCTGTCGTTGGATTGACCGTTTTATTACAACCTGCGACGCAGCGCCCACATGCTGACCGCGGCGGCCGCTGCGACATTGAGCGAGTCTACATCATGACCCATAGGTATTTTGCAGACTGTGTCCGCGGCATCTATAGCCTTTTGCGTCAGCCCGGTGCCCTCTGTTCCCAGCATGATCGCTAGTCTTGAAGTGGGATTTCTGACGAGCTCACTGTTTTCTAAGGTATCTAGAGACACGGCATTATCACTCAACGCCATAGCGATCAGATGAAAGCCTAGTTTCTTGAGCTCAGATACATCTGGAAACGATGCCCACCTGGTCCAAGGAACCTGGAAAACGGTTCCCATTGAGACTCGAACGCTCCTGCGGTAGTAGGGATCTGCGCAGGAGGGAGTCACCAAGATGGCGTCCACGTTAAGTGCCGCAGCGGATCGGAACGCGGCACCGACATTTGTGTGGTCTACGAGGTTTTCGAGAATCGCGACGCGGTGGGCACAGCGCAATGTCTGTGTCAAAGACTGGAGCTTAGGCCTCTGCATAGCCGCGAGTGCACCTCGGTGTAGGCGGAATCCAGTCAGCCTCCTAGAGGTATCTTCATCAGCTAAGAAAACTGGTATATCTCCGCCATCTGCAGCACCGGTTGCGGCTGTAATTACGGGTGCCATCGACTCCAGCCATTTTCGGGCCATTAGGAATGAACGCGGCTTGTGCCCGGTTTCAACTGCTCGTTCAATAACGTTTTTCGACTCGGCCATGAAGAGGCCACGTTCGGGTTCGATCTTTCTGCGCAACGCCACGTCCGTCATGTTCGTATAGTCGTTCAGCCGCGGGTCTTCTATGTTGTCAACCGGAATTAGCACGCTACAAGTGTGCCACTTATCCACAAATACTCCTATTCCCGTACTCCACAGGCGTGGCATATTCGACTGGTACCGGTGGAACTGAAATGGCAGCCTGAAGAGGCGCTCACCGGAAAGGCAACAATGACTTCACCAATCATTAATGAGGAATCGCGACTCTACGGAGAACGCGGGTGGACACAGGGAAGAGTAAAAGAGCTGATCCTTTCTGGAGCTAGGGTGCGTCCCTTCTGTGTTGGTTCCGACGACTACTTACCGTTTTTTGACATGGAGGCTGACACAGCGTTTGAGCTAGCGTTAGCAGTGCCCAAGAGCCAATTTGCGGATCGTCAGAACTTTTCGCCAACCTTCCTACAGATGGTTACTGCCGCTGGCGCCCATCCTGACCAGGTCCGTCTAGACGGGTACATGATAGGTCCGGAACGACCCGATGAGCGGGTAACAATTGAGGCATTAACGTGGAATCTTAGTCCCTCGGATCCACCCGTAAAACCCCACGTCTCACCTTGGGAATGGCTGAAGGAGGAGCTTTTTGGTGACGAGGAGGTATCTCCGCCAGACGAGATAGCGCCAGTATGTGGACATAATGGGTTGGGTGGGTGGTGGCTTTGGTGGGACTAGCCTAATAAGCTATAGGGGTGCTATACGAACTCCTATATGACACTGTCCTGAAGCGGACAAATCCCGAGAAAATCCACGATCTGACCATAACTGCCCTGAAATACGCTGGCACATTCGGTCCAACCCGAGCGCTTCTGTCAGTTTTCGGCAGAGGGCGAAAAGCAGCTTCCAAGAGCTTTTTGCCTAGGCCGATTCCCGGAGTTCTGGGACTTGCTGCGGGCATGGACAAAGATGCCGAAGCGGTGTTGGGCATGTGTGCGGTAGGGTTCGGATTCGTTGAAATTGGAACAATTACTCCGAAACCGCAGCCTGGAAATGATGCGCCTAGGCTCTGGCGAGTGCTAGAGTCTAGGGCCATCAGAAATAGGATGGGGTTCAATAATCAAGGGGCTGTGGCTGCAGCAAAACGCCTGGCTAAATTGCGCTCCACCCCCGAGGGCAGAGCCTGTGTGGTCGGAGCCAATATTGGCAAGAACAAGTGGACTCCGTTAGAGCAGGCACCAGAGGACTATCGTTACTGTGCTTCCAAACTGGCCCCTTATGCAGATTTTTTGGTGGTAAACGTGTCCTCTCCTAACACTCCAGGGCTACGGTCGTTGCAGGCAGTGGAATCACTTGGGCCAATCCTTGCTGCAACCCGAGAAGGGGCAAAGCAAACTGATCCTAGAGATATTCCGATTTTTGTGAAGATAGCTCCCGATTTGGTTGACGAGGATGTAGATGCGGTCGCGCAACTGGTGCGGGAACAATCGCTTGCCGGGGTAGTGGCTACAAACACCACTATCAACCATGATTTGGGCGAGGGGGGCCTGTCGGGTCCTCTAGTGAGGCAGCGAGCACTGGAAGTTGTAGCTCGTCTCCGAGAAGGATTGGGGACTGAGTTCACCATTATTGGTTGCGGCGGTATATCGTCAGTTGCCGATGCCGAGCAGATGCTTGCCGCTGGTGCGGATTTTCTGGAAGGCTTCACCGCTCTAATCTATGGCGGTCCTGCCTGGCCAGGGCGCATCAATAGAGCGCTTGGCCAGTAGATGAAGAAAAGCCCCGGCCTAAGCCGGGGATTTTTCTAGCGAATTGATTCGCCGCGTTTTATACCGGGTTTCGGTTGGCGCCAAGGGCGCAGTTGCATCATCCTTGACGCAACATACATGCCCTGTCCCGCTGGAATCGGCCTGCCCGGGAACAACTCTGCCAATTTCGATTTGATCTGCCTGTTGGTTATGAACATTTCGAGCATGGCGCTGAAGAAGATAGCGTAAATAATTCCCAGTGGAATGAAAGCCAGCTTCCCGCCCCGGGGCAGGAAGAAGGTGGCAATAAATGCAACGAACATGATCGGCACTAGGAACTCAGATAGTGTCCACCGGGTATCGATCATGTCGCGGGTCGCCTTTCGCAGGGGACCCTGGTCTCGCTCGGGAAGGTAGCGCTCGGGTGCCTTTCCGTCCATGGCCAACCGCTGCTTATTTAGGACTTCGTTACGCTTTTTCTTGCGCTCTGCCTTTTCCTCTTTAGTTAGCTTCCTGTTACCCACCACCAGAGGGCGCTCATTTCGCTTTTGTGCGTCGCGCCGCTTAGGGGTCGGCTTACTCTTTTGCCGAGCTTCTCGATTCTTTGTGGAACCGTGCTCCTGGTCGTTGTTATTAATTGGCTCACTCACATAGTGAAGACTATAGGAGGACGCCTTAGAACCAAAAAGCATTCTCGCGCTAAGCTTGTTCTATGATCGAAACATCTGAAGCACGAGCCCGCGTTGACAAGCTTTTCCCGGAGCTCGTGGAGACACTTAAAACCATTATTTCCATCCCTTCGGTGAGCTCTGACCTGGAGAATCAGGATCAGATTTTACGGAGCGCCACATTCGTGAAGGAACAGCTTGAGGCTGCGGGACTGGATGCCGAGATCTGCTACGCAAATTACGATGACGGCACCCAGGGCAGACCAGCAGTGCTGGCGCACAAGCAGGTTGATTCTGAGGCCCCGACTGTGCTGCTGTACGCTCATCACGACGTGCAGCCGGTAGGCGAGATCGATAGGTGGTCTACAGATCCATTCCAGGCGGTTCAGAAGGGGGACCGCCTATACGGACGCGGTTCGGCTGATGACGGCGCTGGCATCATCGCTCATCTTGGCGCTCTTCGCACACTAGGCGGGGATCTGCCTGTGAACGTGACCGTGTATGTGGAGGGCGAAGAAGAGGTAGGTTCCGGATCGTTCCGCAATTTCCTCGAGAAGTACAAGGATAGGCTAGCGGCGGACCGGATCATTGTCGCCGATTCTGGTAACTGGAAGGTGGGCACGCCGGCGGTGACCTCGACTCTGCGTGGGGTAGTTCAGTCGGATGTAACTATTTCGGTTGCAAAGCATGCGTCGCACTCCGGTCAGTTCGGTGGACCACTGTTAGATGCTGTTACGGTGGCTTCGATACTGATTGCGTCGTTGTTCGATGAGAATGGTGATGTAGCCGTTCAGGGTCTTGGCGGTTCGGACAAGGCTGACGTTACATATGAAGAAGAGGATTTCCGTGCTGACGCCGGTCTTCTGGACGGTGTTGAACTTGCTGGAACAGGAGATCTGGCTGCCCGTTTGTGGACGAAGCCTGCAATTTCCATTATCGGGTGGGATGTACGCCCTCTAGAAACTGCCTCCAATACTTTGGCTCCCACGACGACCTTCCGGATCTCTATGAGAACTGCTCCGGGAGTAGATTCAAAGACCGCAAATGAGGCGCTCGAAAAGCACCTGCGTGAACATGTACCTTTTGGTGCGCACATCGAAATTACTAACAACGAGATGGGGCCGTCGTACAAGGCTGCGGATTCGCAGGCAATTAAGGACTTACACTGGGCTTTGGATGAAGCTTGGCAGACTGAGTCCGTGAACATCGGCCAGGGTGGTTCCATTCCGTTTATCGCCGATTTTGCTTCTGTTTTCCCGGAAGCTGACGTGCTGGTAACCGGTGTTGAGGATCCTGAATCCCACGCTCACTCCGAGGACGAGTCCGTCCACCTGGGTGATCTGCACAATGCTGTCTTGGCCGAGGCACTGTTGCTTGTAAAAACAGCCAAGTGAAAGTAGCAGTATTTTCTTCTAACATCGAAGGCGGCGATCCGCGTAAAGTTTGCGCGGACGCCGTCTTTGGGTGGAAGCAGGCTGCCCCTGGCGACGAGGTAGTCCCTTTCGTCGGGGGACCAAGAGGGACACAGATTGCTTTGGGACTGCAGGCACTGGGATGGGAAGAAGGCCCAGCATTTGCTGTCGAGGACTGTATGGGTAACCTCGTCTCCGTACCGAGTCTGCGAAGCGGAAGAAAGATCTACATTGACTGCGCCGGTGTAGCTAATCCTCGTTCTGCCGGTCACGAGGAGGCTTTTCGGTCTGGTCCGGGTTCGAAGGGGATAGGCCTTGCGTTAGTTCACGCTCTGGAGTTAACTCCAGAGCAGCTATACGTGGCTTTGGGTCCGGCGTGCGCTGTTGATCTAGGGAGAGCTGCTTTTGAAGAGCTCGCTAAAGCGGGGTATGAACGACTCCCGGTACCTGTAACCGTACTTACTGAGGATGGTAGGCCACTGCTGGGCCTGTCCGGTACCGCAAGTGATTTCCGCGGGGAGCACCGCTCCGAGGCACTCCGCCTGCAAAAGCGAGTAAAGGAGGGCGCAGCCTTCCTTCGCTCACTGGAGGAACATAGCTTGCAACAGGCCGTCCTGATCTCGGCGGTTGGCACAGCAGAAGGATCGGGAAGCGGGGCAGGAGCCGCTGAGGTGCTTCGCCTGATGGGAGCTAAGCTAGCGCGAGCCACCTCTTGGCTCGCAAATCTGCAGGATATTCCCACGGTCCTAAATGGTTGCGACCTGGCAGTAGTATTCGAGGACGAAATTCATTCACAAGTATTGGCTTCCTCACTTAGTGCCTACGTGGGGCAAGCCGGCCAAGAGGCAGCTATCCCAACTGTAATGGTCCCGCAGAAATGTTCTTTGTCTAGGCCAGAGGTCGCCCACTTTGGAATAAATGCAATCTTTAGCCACCCTGAGCTCAGTGCTAGTGAGGTTGGCCTACGCTTAGCGCGTACCTGGTCACATCCATAGCGACACTTTGGGCTAAAAGCCATAGGGTATTGGGGTAAGAGTGCATCCGCACATGTCTAACGTGGAGGAAAGTATGACTCAGAGCGCAACTGAGGCTCCCACTCATGAGGTAACTCTAACTGAGGCTGCTGCCCAGAAGGTCCGTTCTCTACTAGAACAGGAAGGCCGCGATGACCTCCGTCTTCGCGTCGCCGTTCAGCCGGGCGGCTGTTCAGGGCTGATCTACCAGCTATTTTTCGATGAGCGTCTCCTCGACGGAGACGCAGTCAGGAACTTCGACGGCGTTGAGGTAGTCGTGGACAAGATGTCGGTTCCATATTTGGCTGGAGCCACTATCGACTTCGCAGACACTATCGAACGCCAAGGGTTTACCATCGACAACCCGAACGCGGCAAATTCCTGCGCGTGCGGGCAGTCCTTCCACTAACTCAACAAAGACTAGGAAATATGCGCAACAGAACCGTTGCCGGAATCAACCGGCTACTGGCGATCCTCGCCGTTTTTTCGATCATTGCTATAGTCCTTACCTCCTGTTCTTCCGGTGACGGCTCTCAAGCTGAAAAGGGCTTTCCGGCTGTCACCGGGAAAGCTGGCCAGAAACCGTCAATTGCTAAGGGAACAGGGCAGCCTCCTAAAGAGTTGAAGACCCGTGTACTGCATAAGGGCGATGGGCATGAGGTGGGCAAGAAAGATACAGTGCTTGCCTCTTACACCGGCCAGCTGTGGAACGGCAAGGTCTTCGATTCTACTTGGGAGAACAACAGAGGGCCTGCATCCTTTGGGCTGGACCAGGTGATACCCGGGTGGAAAGAAGGACTAGCAGGAAAACACGTGGGGGACCGCGTACAGCTGGTGATCCCGCCTGATAAAGGGTATGGCGACAAAGAAAATGGTCCAATTCCTGCCGGATCTACACTGGTATTTGTCGTAGACATCAAAGACTCGGCGAATATGACTGACACTTCAGCACTAGCTAGTGCCAAGCCTTTAAACCCGGAACTGGGGAAGGGACTGTCTGTAGCTGGCAAACCAGGAACAAAGCCGGAACTCAAGATCAGCAAAGAGTTTAAGGCACCCACTGAATTCCAGGTCACGGTTCTGAATGAGGGCAAGGGAGAACCGATCCAGGCTGACGATATTGTCGGCTACCACATCACTGCCCAACTTGTTGGCAAGGATGGCCCCAAGGATTCCCCACAATCCTCATGGGAAATGGGGGGTATCCAAAATACTCAGCAGTCGATCGGTACCAATCCGAACATGATGAAGCTATTCCTAGGCCAGAAAATTGGCTCAAGGGTTCTAGTGCAAATGCCTGCTGCCAAAGGAGCCGGGGGAGCTACCCAGGATGCGCGCGTCGTGATCCTGGACCTAACTGGTAAATTGGCTACAAAGTGACGTCGCTAGATAGATAAAGTTTTGGGAGGCACTAAGTGCCTCCCAAAACTTTATGCGGTAGGTCTACACCTTACAGGTTGACCAGGCAATCAAATTTCGTCTTAGCCGATTCGAAGCGCTGTGCCACGTTCTGCCAGTTGACGATATTCCAGAAGGCCTTCACGTAGTCTCCCTTGACATTCTGGTAGTCAAGGTAGAAGGCGTGCTCCCACATGTCCAGCATCAATAGTGGAACGGTTGCAACGGGAACGTTGCCCTGCTGATCGTATAGCTGGAAGGTGACTAGGCGCTGGCCGATGGTGTCCCACGCCAGGATTGCCCATCCGGAGCCCTGGATGCCAGTGGCTGCGGCAGTGAACTGTGCCTTGAATTTTTCGAACGAACCAAAGAACTCGTCGATGGCAGCAGCTAGCTCGCCCTCGGGCTTATCCCCACCATCCGGAGAGAGATTAGTCCAGAAGATGGAGTGGTTGGTGTGTCCGCCAAGATTGAACGCCAGGTCCTTTTCGAACTGATTGATCGCGGCCAAATCTTCCTTGTCGCGAGCGTCAGCCAGCTTCTCTAGCGCGGTATTAGCACCCTTCACATAAGTGGCGTGGTGCTTGTGGTGGTGTAGTTCCATGATCTTGCCAGAGATATGCGGCTCTAGGGCTGCATAGTCATAGGGAAGATCGGGCAGAGTGTATTCGGCCATTCTTGCCTCCTATTCGTTGTGAAGTTCCGGAATGAACCGGTGGGCCAAAAGGCCCGGTACATTCAACCTTATCTGTGAACAGGATATTTTTCTCGCACAGTCACTAAACATTAGACAGTTAAGCAGGGTCAGCAAGTTTCCTACTAAGATGTTCTTTACGGGCACAGTCCGTCACAGTCGTATGCGAGAGGAAGAAAATGGCTAGCGAACAGAATCCGGTGGAGCTGCTGGTTTACTCTGATGACAAAGAAACCCGTGAAACCATCATTACGGCAGTTGGACACAGGCCAGGCAAAGGCCTTCCCCCGGTACGTTGGCATGAGGTAGCTACCCCCGTAGCCGCTCTTGAGGCTGTAGAAGAAAAAGTATTCCCCGTAGCCGTACTAGACGGTGAAACAGCCAAAACCTCTGGATTGGTGCTGGCAAAGACAATTGCAGACACGATTGACGAAGACCACATCCCGGCGTTTATTTTTACAATCGCCCGTCCCCAGGACCAGTGGTTAGCTAACTTTTCCAAAGCTGCGGCATGCGTGCCCCTACCTATTGATCCAAAACAGATGCAAGAAGCAGTAGCAGAAGTACTAAGACAGAAACAATGAACGAATTGAAGTGGCCAGAGATTCTGGCAACAACGGTCGCCGGTAAGGACCTAACTTACGAACAAGCAAACTCGGTAATGGACCAGGTAATGACCGGCGAAGCCGGAGACGCCCGACTTGCGGGTTTCCTAACGGCGCTAGCCGCCAAGGGAGCCACGGTAGAGGAAATCCGTGGCTTGGCTGACTCGATGCAATCCCATGCAGTGGCACTCGATGTGCCAACTAACGTTTTAGACATTGTCGGCACCGGTGGCGACCAGGCACATACCGTAAATATCTCAACTATGGCATCCCTGGTCATCGCCGCAGCCGGAGTACCGCTGGTAAAGCACGGAAACCGAGCGTCGACCTCTTCATGTGGCGCTGCTGATGTGATCGAAGCGCTGGGTGTCAATCTGAACCTGAACCCGAAGCAAGTGGCTGAGGTATTCAAGAAGATCGGAATTACGTTCTGCTTCGCCAACCTATTCCACCCGTCCATGCGTTTCGCTGCCCCTGTCCGAAAGATGCTTGGTATTCCAACGGCTTTCAACGTACTGGGCCCCCTTACTAATCCGGCAGCACCAGAGGCATGCGCGGTGGGAGTAGCGAGCGAAAAGAATGCCCCGCTTGTAGCAGGCGTATTTGCAGCCAGGGGAATGCGTGGACTGGTCTTCCGTGGCATCAACCGGGGCCTGGATGAGCTTTCCGCAATTGAGCCAAACCAGATCTGGGATATCCGAGACGGCAAGGTCGAATATTCCGAGGTTGACGCTACGACGCAGCTGGGACTCCAACAGGCTAGTTTAGAAGACCTACGCGGCGGCGATCCTGCCCACAACGCCAAGGTCTTCCATCAGATCATGGACGGCCAGGAAGGTCCGATCCAAGACGCGGTGTTACTGAATGCCGCAGGTGGAATCGTTGCTTATGGTCTGAATGAACAGGTCAGCCAGGGTGATCTGGTCGATAGATTGAAGGCAGGCCTGCAAATTGCTAGGCAGACGTTGGAATCTGGCAAGCCGGCTGAGCTTTTGGAAAAGTGGATTGAACTTACGAAGTAGCCAGCTTAAGTTTTTTGTACAAACCTAAGTATTTTCCGACCCCGTCAACATCCCAGGAGGCGGGGTCGGAGTCTTTTCCTTGCCAAGAAATTATTCTGGTTCCCTCCCGCAGAATCCACTTAGAGTTTGCCAATAGCTCCTCACGGGAAAACGAAGTTTTCGCTTCATCTTCCTTTGCAGGCCACATGTTTGTTAGCGAGTCGAGGACGGGTAGGGGAGAAGTCCTGGGTGCGCTTAATGCTTTCGCTATCAGGCTTCCGTGCGAAAACCCTAAGATTTCCCAGCCTCCTTGCGGCCTCCTACGAGCGGCAATGATCTTAGGGGAGCGGCGCACCGATTTCGTCCAAAGATTTGCAAAAGCACCATCCAGAAGCGATTTTAGGTCGTCGCGGACCATAGCGGCATCCTCATATTGCTCGGCGGCTGAAAAATCTCCGATAGTTTCTATGAAAGAGCTAACGAGTGTCGAAAGATGCCCCTCCAAGAGATTGGCCGCATCAACGATTGCCTCTTCATCTTTCTTTGAGAATCCGTGGCAGGGTGCTGTGCAACCGGCAGTCTCAGCCAGGTAGCAATCCTTGGCATAGGGATGGGCTACTCGCCGCAAAGGGGAGGTGCACTGCCGTAGTCGCGACGCTCTAGAGAGTATCAAAGACGCTGCTTGCGCTCGCTTTCTGGACGAGAAGGGTCCCATTCGCTTCCCTTTAGGAACACGGGTGACTTTGAGCCTGGGCACTTCTTCCACTGTGAGCTCGACCCACCAATGCCGCATCTGATTGCGTGAGGCCCGGTTGTATGGAGGCGAAAGTCTGGCGATCTCTTGTAGTTCCAGGATTCGTGCCTGATGTTCCGAAGGCGTCCGCGTATAGGTGACTGAGGCGGCTATATCCAGCATTTCACGAATTCGACCACGGTTTTCCCCTGCAGTGAAATATGAGCGGGTCCTAGAATGCAGGTTCTTAGAAGACCCGACGTAAAGGACATCGCCTATCTGCGAACGAAAGTAGTACACCCCTGGGCAGGCGGGAATATTCTGTACCAGCGCTACCTTGCGCCTGCGTTTCAAAGGGACGGGCTTTGAAATAGTACGGACATCTTCTAGATGTGTAAGGCCTAGAGGAGCGGCCTTTTCAAGCAGTCCGTACAGCACGTCAACGGTTGCTCGGGCATCTGACAGTGCCCGGTGATCAGGAATTGTAGAGGTCGAAAATAGCCCGGCCAAGGTGCCTAACTTATGATTGCGCACCTGTGGGCGGGGCAGTACCAACCTGGCTAAAGCGAGGGTGTCCAGCACTGTCGGAGAAGGCCAGGGGTAGGCGAGGCGAGATGCCGCCCTCTTTAGAAACCCGACGTCAAAGGCAGCGTTGTGTGCAACTAGGACAGTCTGGTCCGAGAAGTAGGCGAATTCTAAGAAGGTGGGAAACACCGATGCTATGACTGGTGCCCTGCTGACAGCAGCATTTGTGATACCGGTGAGAGCGGTGATCTTGGGGGGAATGTATTGCTCTGGGTTTACTAGCGTCGAAAACTCGCCCAGAACTTCGCCGCCCCGCACTTTCACCGCCCCAATTTCTGTGATTGCCGCACCAGCGCCCATGCCTGTAGTCTCCAGGTCAACTACTACGAACGTAACCTGTTGGAGCGGGGTGCCCATCTGTTCAAAAGAGGACTGAACTCCACTGGTGGAATCTAGGGAGCGCAGTTTCGCTAGTTCTGTCGATAGCCTGGCTGTCATTACCTTCGCCTGGAGCGCAGCGCAATAGTAAGCGGGATCGGCGTAGCGAGCGCAATAACTATGAGGACACCACCTAAGAAAGCAGGCATGGTCCTTCCCATAAAGAAGAATATTGTGGCTGTGATAATAACCATAGCCCACATGGCGATGAAGATGATTACAGGCAGAGAGAGGCTAATTTTCCCCTGGGGCCTTGGAGGTGTAAAACGCTCTTCCTCGAGGCTGTAATCACGAGGTCCGCGCATTGCCATTGCCCCAGGAGAGGGCGCTTTCTTGCCCATCTGTACTCCCATGCCGGGGGCATCGGAAATATCTATTTGTTCCACAATGTCGCGGAAGCGTCGATTTAATTCCTTTTTTGACATGTCTTCCGGCCCGCCGTGCCCCAAGTTTTGCTTTCCCGTCATACGATGAAGACTAGCGCTTGCCACCCACAGGTGAAAGCTGGCAGATGCGAACTTGAAGGGAAAGACGTGTTTTATCGACTGCTGAAGGCGATTTTAGGCCCGATACTAAAGATTGTCTATAAACCTTGGATAGAGGGCGCCGAGAACATTCCCTCTGAGGGGCCCGCCATTTTGGCCTCCAATCACCTGGCCGTAATTGATTCGTTCTTTCTGCCTTTGATGATTGAACGGGAAGTTGTGTTTATGGGAAAGGCCGACTACTTCACCGGGAAAGGCGTCAAAGGCAAGCTTGTGGCTCGCTTCATGCGGGCCGTTGGCACTATTCCTGTAGATCGAACAGGTGGCAAGAAGTCGCAGGCTGCTTTGCGTACCGGGCTTCGCCGACTAGACGAGGGCGGCCTGTTCGGTATCTACCCAGAGGGTACCCGTAGCCCCGATGGGCGGCTTTACCGCGGTAAAACAGGGGTTGCCCGAATGGCACTGGAATCGGGAGCTCCGGTAGTGCCGGTAGCAATGATTGGCACCAACGTGGCCCAGCCTATTGGTACTGTGATTCCTCGCCCTCACAGGGTTGGCATCAAAGTCGGTCCGGCGTTGGACTTTAGCCGGTACCGGGGGCTAGAAAACGACCGCTTCGTGTTGCGTGCAATCACAGACGAGATTATGTATTCGCTAATGAGTCTTTCCGGGCAAGAATATGTGGACAAGTACGCAGCTGATGTAAAGCGCAAGCTCTCTGAAGAGGGTAAATTTGCCGGTCCCGTGCCTGGTGGAAAGCAGAAGTAGTAAAAATGGGCGGTGTGCGCCCAGTAACGTAAAACCTTTACAATAGACCGTGACACAGATTAAATTTCTTGGAAGGAATTGATGACTATGCGTCGCGTAGCCCTGCTAACTGCCGGTGGTTTCGCTCCCTGTCTGTCAGCTGCCGTTGGGTACCTGATCGATAACTACACTAAGCAAAATCCAGATGTTGAAATCATTGCTTACCAGAATGGCTACCACGGCTTGCTAACTGGGAACTACATTGTGGTCGACGATGAGGCTCGTAAGAACGCCTTGCATCTGACTGAGTTTGGCGGATCGCCTATTGGTAACTCGCGTGTGAAGCTCACTAACAAGGAAGACCTCCTAAAGCGAGGGCTTATTCCCGAGGGCGTAGAGCCGCTTGGGTATGCCGCCGAAAAGCTTAAGGATGATGGCGTTGACGTACTGCACACCATTGGTGGCGACGACACTAACACCACTGCTGCTGATCTTGCGGAGTATCTGCACGAGCACGATTATGAGCTGACAGTTGTCGGGCTGCCGAAGACTATCGATAACGACGTATATCCGATCCGACAGTCGCTCGGTGCTTGGACTGCAGCTGAGCAGGGGGCAACTTTCGCCGCTAATATCATCGGCGAACATCGAGTCAGCCCGCGTATGCTCATTGTTCATGAGGTCATGGGCCGTAACTGTGGTTACCTGACTGCCCAGACCGCCAAGGTTTACCGCGAGCGCTTGGATCAGCGCAACTGGGTGCCATCGATTGGCCTGTCTAAGGAACGCTGGGACATTCATGCTGTTTACGTCCCAGAGGAATCGATCGACATTGATGCGGAGTCGAAACGTCTGAAGGGCATCATGGACGAGCTCGGAAACGTGAACATTTTCCTGTCGGAGGGTGCTGGTGTAGATGACATCGTCCGCGAATTGGAAGAGGCCGGCGAAGAGGTACAGCGAGACGCCTTCGGGCACGTAAAGCTGGACACTATCAATCCGGGCAATTGGTTCGCCAAGCAGTTTGCAAAGCGGATTGGCGCTGAAAAGGTGATGGTGCAGAAGTCTGGTTACTTCTCTCGCTCGGCTGCTGCAAATAAGGAAGACCTGGATCTAATCAAGTCCATGTGCGACTTGGCAGTGGAGTGCGCTAAGGAAGGCAAACCTGGCGTTATCGGTCATGATGAAGACAATGACGACAAGCTGTCAGTCATCGACTTCGCCCGCATCAAGGGCGGCAAGCCCTTCAATGTGGACGTTGACTGGTACGTGGATCTGCTAGAGCAGATTGGCCAGCCCCGAGGCAAGAAACTAGCAAAGTAGTTTTACTCACGTGCGCCCGTCTGTCGGAACACTCCGATAAGGCGGGCGTTTGCGCTCTATCATGTGTTGCATGCTTACCGAAGATCCTAAACAGTCCTGGAGGGCTTTTCCTGCCCTGCAGCAACCGGCCTATCCGGATGAAGAAGCCCTACGAGCAGTATTGGCAGATTTGGAGCTTCGGCCCCCACTAGTTTTTGCTGGCGAGGTAGATAAGCTAAAGACCCAGATGGGGCAGGCAGGCGCAGGTGAAGCGTTTGTATTGATGGGCGGAGATTGCGCCGAGACATTCGCTGAATCTACCGCTGACCACGTCCGCCTGAAGATGCAGACAATCCTGCAGATGGCAATCGTGCTCACATACGCGGGAGGTATCCCCGTCATCAAAGTAGGCAGGATGGCCGGTCAGTACGCAAAACCGCGTAGTAGCGACTTTGAGGAACGCGACGGGGTTACATTGCCGTCTTACCGCGGCGACTCTGTCAACTCGCACGAGTTTACGAAAGAAGCACGCACCCCGGATCCGGCCAGGCTGCTGGGAGCTTACACGCATTCCGGTACCACGTTTAACCTGATTAGGGCATTCACGCAGGGTGGCTATGCAGATCTGCGGGAAGTGCATGCATGGAACCGCGGTTTTACTTCCAATCCCGCGTACAAGAAATTTGAGCAATTGGCGGCCGAGATCGACCACGCCCTTAAATTCATGAAAGCCTGCGGGGTTGATTTTGACGCATTGCAATATGTTGACTTTTATAGCGCTCACGAGGCATTGCTACTTGAATATGAAGCAGCGCTAACCAGAACCGACTCCCGTACCGACGATCTTTACAACACGTCGGCACACATGTTGTGGATTGGGGAGCGGACTCGTGACCCGAAGGGAGCTCACGTCGAGCTTCTTAGCAAGGTAAAGAATCCTATAGGCGTCAAAATAGGTCCGAACGCAAAGCCGGAGGACATCTTCGCCCTGACCGACAAGCTCAATCCAGAGGGCGAGCCTGGGCGCATGTCGCTAATAACGCGAATGGGCGCTGAGAATATCCGCGAGAAGCTTCCGAAACTAGTTGAGGCAGTGAAGGCGGATGGACGTCCATATACGTGGCTAACTGACCCCATGCACGGCAACACCATTACCTATGGTGGATACAAGACTCGGCGCTTTGACACAATCTTGGACGAGGTGAAGGGATTCTTCGAAGTACACCGCGCCCTCGGCACCATTCCGGGTGGGATTCATGTCGAGCTAACCGGCGATGACGTTACCGAAGTAATCGGTGGATCTGAGCCAGTCGGTGAGGCCGATCTGGGTTCTAGATACGAAACTTTGGTAGATCCGCGGCTGAATCATCAGCAATCCCTCGAGATGGCTTTCCAGGTAGCTTCTCTGCTAAATTCCTGATCTACACGTGGATCAGCGTAATTGTAGAGCCTACCTTGGCCATCTTGCCGCCCTTCGGGCTTTGGTCATATACGCGGTGTGGGTCAATGCCAAGGAGCTTGGCCCGCACCTCAACCTTGAAGCCTAGCTTTTCCAATTGGGCCTTTGCCTCTGACATCTTCATGCCACGAAGGTTGGGAACTTCTTTCTTTTCTGGCCCGAGCGAGAGCACGTAGGAGATTGGGTCGCCCCGGTAGGCGTCAGTGCCAGCCTTTGGATCCTGGCTGAGCACCTTGCCTGCGGCGATGTCATTGGAGTGCTGCTCTGTAACGGTTGCGCGAAGACCAAGTTGGGAAGTCTCCTTGGCCGCTTCCTCAGCGCTTTTACCTGAAAGATCAGGAATCTTTATGGGCTCGCGCCCCTTTGAAATGACCAGGGAGACCTTCGTATGGTGGCGAAGTGTGGCCGGAGGCGCAGGGGAGGTAGATATTACCTTGTCCTTGGCAACGGTGCCCGAGTATTCTTCGGAAATCTTTCCGATCGTTAGTGGAGCCGCCTTGAGTGCCTCTATCGCCTCGTCTTTGGACTTTCCGACTACATCCGGCAGGGGCACCATCTGCACACCTTTGGATACAACCAAAGCGATCTTGGTACCGGGTTTCACCTTTTGTTTGGCTGACGGTTTCGTAGAAATGACAATGCCGCTTGGGACCGTGTCCGAGAATTCTGCCTTCTTATTCGGATCCAGGTTGGTGTCTACAAGCAGCTTTTCTGCAGTGGAATCCTGGAGCCCAACCACGTTAGGAACATCAACGCGTCTGCCAGGGCCATAGATGAAGTACCAGATGGTGCCCAAAATTAGGCTCAGCACGATCACTATGGCCCCGAGGATTACCGCCCAGTTCTTTGACTTGCGGATTGTTGCGGGGGAATCAATTGCTCCAATCGGCAGCGCAGAAGTGCCAGAACCGTAATCAATTGCTGCGGTGGATGAAGAACGCGGGGCAACTTCTGTTTTGTTCTTTTCCTTGGTTTGCTGTGGGAGGACAGTGTACTTCTTTGCCAGCGTTTCTGGATCTAAGGCATTAATCACTTCACGCACGTAGTGTGCTCCGGCAGCCCCATCTTGAGGGCGATCTGCCGGTTCCCGGGCAGCAAGAGCGCAAAGCAGATCATCCACCTCGGATGGGATCCACTCAATTGTGTCGGAAAGGCGCGGAATGTCCTCGTGCACGTGCGACCAAGCCACCGCGATAGCGCTTGACGAAACATAAGGTGGCTTACCTGTGAGTAATTCATAGGCCATGATGCCAACCGAGTAGATATCAGAGCGAGCATCCGCCTCGCCGGAAGTGACTAGTTCCGGAGGAATGTAAGCGACCGTTCCGAGGACGGAACCGGTGGTGGCCATGGTTGCATCTGATACGGCACGAGCCAGACCGAAATCGGCAACCTTAACATTGCCATCTTTAGTTAGAAGGACGTTTTCAGGTTTCACGTCCCGATGAATAAGGCCTGACCGGTGGGCAGGAGCGAGTGCCTCTAGGACGGAGTCGATAATGGAGAGCGTTTCGCCTAGGCTAAGAGAGCCTTCCTCGCGAAGCCGCTCACGCAGGTTAGTGCCGTCGACAAGTTCCATTACCAGATAGCCAGCACCATTTACTATTCCCTGGTCAAACACAGATACGACCGAGGGGTGATTGATCCGGGCAGTAGCTCTTGCCTCGCGTCTAAATCTAGCGACTAGATCGGGAGAACCGGACAGGTGCGGGTGCATCACTTTTAGTGCTACCGGCCTATCAAGTCGTTCGTCGCGGGCTCTGTAGACAGTTGCCATACCGCCGGAGGAAATCTTGTCCAAGACCATGTACCTACCGTCCACGATCTTGCCGACTAGAGGATCGCCCGCCGGGGCTGAAGGGGCAGAACTTTCCGCATCTGCAAGGGGCTTTGTGTCCCCTTTAGATTTGTTGGCCTTAAATGGAAGATGCAGCGCTCTCTTCGAATCGGCGCGCTTGATCCCCCGAGGTCCTTCCATGGTTGCATTCTACGTGTATAAACCGCGCTGGCGAACTTTACACACGCCCCAGAGGGCAATGTAGTCTTAAGCGCATGAGCAAAAAACTACTTCCCCTGCCCGATGTCTCCGAAATGTTGTCCGTGCCTTACTCTAGGCTGCGCTCGGCGGTGCGCGAGGGGAGAGTAGGGGCACTACGCAGCGAAAATGGTGTGCTGTGTATTCCAGAAGACTTCCTGTCCTTCCAGGACGGATCGTGGACTCTGGTGGACGGGCTTAGCGGGACACTTACAGTCTTGCAGGATGCTGGAATGGATCTAGTGCAGGCTACAACCTGGCTACTGGAAGGCGATGACACTTTTGTCGGTCGCCCGATCGATGCGCTAAAGCAGGGGCGCAAGAAGCAAGTTAATTCCTACGCCCGTTCGCTAGCTTTCTAGACCTGCCGGTTCACAAGTAGGTTGCGGAACTGGCGAAGCGATTCCTTGCCGGCTTCCGGCAATTCCAGCTGCGCAAGATGCTGCTCTCCATCCTGCAGCAAAGAGGCGATCAACTGCTCGTGGTCGTCGTAGGCTCCACAGGCGGATATAGTCTGTCGCATCTTGTCGATTTCACGTTCGGATAGGTCGGTTCCCAGCGCAGCAAGAAATTCTTCGGCATTCTTTCCTAGCCGCTTTAGAGTGAGAGCTACGAGTACAGTGCGCTTTCCTTCGATCAGGTCTGCGCCTGTCGCCTTTCCCATAATTTGATCATCGCCGAATACCCCCAACTGGTCATCACGTAGCTGGAAGGCGCTGCCCCAAGGCTCTAGCACCTTCTCGAGCCCGTTGGTTAGCGCTTCCGAGGCGCCGGCAAGTTGCGCGCCGAAGATTACAGGAAGGGCAACCGAGTAGCGGGCAGCCTTGTGCTTCACCACGTCAAGGGCAGCTTCGAGCGCGTAGCCAGGATTGTCCATAACAGGGGTATCCTCCAGCGCACAGTCGAGGAACTGTCCGACAGCAACCTCGGCAGTCATCTGGGCGAAGGTATCCCGCGCAGACTTTGAATTAGCAAGATCTGCCGCCCTGTTTGCTACTTGCTGAGAAAGAGAGAGCAACAGGTCGCCTACCAAAATGGCACAGTTCTGGCCGAATGTCTGCTCGTTGCCTCGAAAGTTGTGCGATTTGTGCCAGCTCTCGTAGAAACGGTGCAGGGAGGGGGCGCCCCGCCGCAAATCAGCGTTATCAACTATGTCGTCATGAGCTAGTGCGCTGGCCTGATACAGCTCTACTGCAACTTGGCCGGTTAGGCAGGCATCTTCCAGCTGGCTGGCTCCGTCTGCAAGCGAAAAGCCTAGCTGCACTCCGCGGGCACGCAATCTTTTTCCGCCCTTGGTGTAATGAACAAGCCCGTCGGCAAGACCGTTAAGAACGGTGGTGGAAGGCCACTTCGCCCTCCATTGAGCCAATTCTGCACTTATCAGGTCGCTTAATTTCTGGCTATTAAAAGTCACGCTAAACACCCTATCGTACCTGGCTAGAGGGATCCCAGAAAGACAAAGAGATTTTCGTTGTTATAATTGTGTTAGCACGCCGTATGGCGAAGAGATAGAGATTTCATCCGCATAGCGGAAACTGGCTTACGAAAGGGCATTCGTGTCAACTTCGCGTTCTAAGAACACCGCTTCCAAGGCATCCGCTTCCAAAGCCAATGCTACCAGCAAAACCAGCTCTAACAAGGGTTTAGCAACAAAGAAATCAGCGGCTAAGAAGAAGACCAAGGCCACCGCAAAAGCTACTGCCGAGCCCGCTGCAGAGGGAAAGAAGACCCAGGCCGGCCAGCCGAATTACGGGCCTGTCAAGGCCCATCACGGGAAGGCAGCAGTGAAGGCTCACCGCGGTCGCAAGAAGCGCAACGAAAAGAGCGGCTTCACTCTTTCCGAAAAGGATGAGGGTGACGAGCCGGCACAGCAGGTTACGGTAGCGGGCGCAACGGCTGATCCAGTTAAGGATTACCTGAAGCAAATCGGTAAGGTGCCGTTGCTGAATGCTGAAGAGGAAGTCGACTTGGCTCGCCGCATCGAAGCGGGACTGTATGCCGATTACAAGATGAAGCAGGATGCGCAGACCATGACTTCAAAAGAGATGCGTGATCTGCGAGCAATAAGCATCGACGGCCAGCATGCAAAGAATCACCTGTTAGAGGCGAACCTGCGTCTGGTTGTTTCACTGGCAAAGCGTTACACAGGCCGTGGCATGCTGTTCCTCGACCTGATTCAGGAAGGCAACCTGGGCCTGATTCGCGCGGTCGAAAAGTTTGACTATGCCAAGGGCTACAAGTTCTCTACCTACGCGACTTGGTGGATTCGGCAGGCTATCACTAGGGCAATGGCTGACCAGGCTCGTACTATTCGAATTCCCGTGCACATGGTCGAAGTAATCAACAAGCTGGCGCGTGTGCAGCGGCAGATGTTGCAGGATCTTGGTCGTGAACCCACCCCCGAGGAGTTGGCTAAGGAACTGGACATGACTCCAGAGAAGGTCGTTGAGGTTCAAAAATACGGTCGCGAACCTATTTCCTTGCATACTCCGCTAGGCGAGGACGGCGACAGCGAGTTCGGCGATCTAATTGAGGATTCTGAGGCCGTAGTGCCAGCGGATGCCGTCTCGTTCACCCTGCTGCAAGAACAGTTACACAGAGTGTTGGATACCCTGTCCGAGCGTGAAGCGGGCGTAGTATCGATGCGTTTCGGGCTTGGTGACGGCCAGCCTAAGACTCTTGACGAGATCGGCAAGGTGTACGGAGTTACCCGCGAGCGCATTCGCCAGATCGAATCGAAGACCATGTCCAAGTTGCGCCATCCGTCCCGTTCCCAGGTTCTGCGCGACTACCTGGATTAGAACTGAAATAGTTTTGGGGCCCGCAAATGCGGGCCCCAAAACTTTTAAGTCAAATAAGTCAAAGGTTACTTATTTCAGCAGACCTTGAGGATCGTCTAGGCTGACCGCCTGCTGCACCAGCTTTTCTTGGAATTGGCGGGCGTGGTGGCCACAGAACAATAGTTCTCCGGAAATAAGGTTCGCTCGAACCTGAGCTGCAGCACCACAGGCATCGCAGCGATCAGCAGCGGTGAAAGTCTGTGTCTGTTCGGTTCTTTCGATTGTTGTTTCCATACCCCTATTGTGAACGGTGTCTTGGGGCAGATTCCAACTTTGTGGCGCTTTTACGCCAGAGGCGCAACAGGTAACTGTGGGACTCGAGTCGCTACCGGCCATGACGTCACTAAGCTAATAGACTACTTCTGTGAGTGCGTCTGAACAGAAGAAACAGGAATATAATGCCCAACACTTAACCGTGTTGGAGGGCTTGGACGCGGTGCGTAAACGTCCAGGTATGTACATCGGCTCTACGGACAGGCGCGGTTTGATGCACTGCGTATGGGAAATCGTAGATAACGCGGTCGATGAGGCTGTCGAAGGATACTGCGACAAGATTGTTGTCACTTTGCACCCAGACCGCTCTGTTTCCGTTTTTGATAATGGTCGCGGTATTCCCGTGGACGAGGTCCGGGGCACCGGGCGATCAGGCGTTGAGGTTGTATACACGAAACTACATGCAGGCGGAAAATTTGATTCGGGTAACTATGCCGCAGCAGGTGGCTTGCACGGGGTTGGAGCCTCGGTAGTTAATGCCCTGTCGGCACGTTTGGACGTTCAGGTCGATCGCGGTGGCAAGACCTATCAGATGTGTTTCCGTCGGGGTGAACCGGGCGTATTTGATGATTCAAAAGGGCGCACCCCAAACTCGCCGTTCACCCCATTCACTGAGGGATCACATCTTGATGTGGTAGGAAAAACCAAGAGGGGAGTCACTGGCACCCGGGTGCGCTTTTGGGATGACTTCCAAATCTTTCCGCCGACTGAAACTTTTGACTGGGAAAAGCTGTTGAACAGGGCCAGGCAGACCTGTTTCTTAGTGCCTACGGTGACGATCGAGTGTAGGGATGAGCGCGGCGAGGAACCGGTTGTGGAGTCCTTTCACTTTTCTGGCGGGATTAGCGACTTTGTGGAATTCAATGCCAAGGACACCCCGGTTTGTGACACCTGGGCTATAGAAGGGGATTTTCCTTACCAGGAAGTTGTCCAAGAGATTAGTCCTGAGACTGGGCACCTGGCACCGATTGAGCGGCAACGTAACTGTCACGTCTCGGTCGCCCTTAGGTGGGGTACCGGCTACGACACGGACATTCGCGGTTTTGTAAATATCATTGCCACGCCCAAGGGCGGCACCCACGTGGCGGGGTTTGAACAGGCTGTCCTCAAGGTGGTTCGCGCCCAAATAGAAAAGTCTGCTCGAAAGCTGAAAGTCGGTGCGAAGGACGGCAAGGTCGAAAAAGATGACGTTCTAGCTGGGCTGACCGGGGTGGTCACGGTTTCGCTCCCCGAGCCCCAATTTGAAGGGCAGACTAAAGAAGTACTGGGTACCCCGCAGGCACGCCGGGCGGTAAATAAGATCGTTACGGAGGGCCTAAAAGCTCGTTTTACTTCCTCTAAACGCGAGGATAAATCTCAGACCTTTACGATTCTCGAGAAGGTTGTAGGCGAGATGCGGGCGCGCGTGAGTGCCCGGGTCTCGAAGGAAATCTCGCGCCGTAAGAACGCTCTGGAAACTTCTTCATTGCCTGCCAAACTGGCGGATTGCCGAAGCAACGATGTAGAGCGTTCTGAACTTTTTATTGTCGAGGGCGATTCCGCACTTGGCACTGCCAAAGTAGCGCGCAATAGCGAATTTCAGGCCCTGTTTCCCATTCGTGGCAAGATTTTGAATGTGCAAAAATCCTCCACCTCGGACATGCTGTCGAATGCCGAGTGCTCTGCCATTATTCAGGTGGTAGGCGCTGGCTCTGGGCGGAGCTTTGATATTGACGCGGCTCGGTATTCGAAGATCGTCATGATGACGGATGCTGATGTTGATGGGGCGCATATTCGCACTCTGCTGCTCACATTGTTCTTCAGGTACATGCGACCGCTGATCGAACAGGGAAGAGTGTATGCGGCGGTTCCTCCGCTGCACCGCATTGAGGTGGCGGCAAAGGGGCGCAAACCGCGCGAATTCATCTACACGTATTCCGAAGCTGAACTGCACCGGAAGTTGGCTGAATTGAAGAGACGTGGGCGCACTTATAAGGAACCAATTCAGCGCTACAAGGGACTCGGCGAGATGGATGCGGATCAGCTTGCTGAAACCACTATGGAACCTGAGCATCGGACGTTGCGGCGAGTAACGCTAGATGATGAAGAGGCAGTAGAGAAAGCCGAAGAGGTATTCGAGCTTCTTATGGGTTCTACCGTTGCCCCTAGACGCGATTTCATAGTGGCGGGCTCGCACGAGTTCGACCGCGAACGCATTGATGCCTAAACAATATGAGTTTCCGGTAAAGACTAAAGACCTATTACAATGAGAGACGTGTCCCAACCATTAGTTAATCGAGTGCATCCGCCGTTTCGGGCTTCTATACCAGGCCCGCACCTAGGGCTGTCCTGGCGTTTTTCCTCGGCCAGCGATCTGCCGGCGCTTTCCAGGTTCGTATACTTTTGTGAAAACCACGACCAGGTTGTACGGCCTACGCCGCCGGCTAGGCTAGAGCGCCTCGTGGAGCCGAACGATTATCAGGATGCCATCGTGGGGCAAGATGCCCGTGGAGACATTGCAGCATTTGCTGCGGTTACCTTGATAAACAAAGATCAGTTACCTGCTCGTGCCGAGCTGTTTGCAGTAACTTCTCCTACCTGGCGCGGCCGCGGTATCGGGCGGGCCTTGTTGGCATGGCAGGATGCTCGGGCAAGGCAGCTGCTGGTGCAGGTTTTCGGAGACCTCTCTGATGCTCCAGCTTCGATTTTGAACGTGGTAGACGAGAAGTTGCAGGACCGGCGCCGGATGTACATTGCTGGCGGATTTTCGGCCAAGTCGACCTTGCTGTGCCTATCCAGGTCACTGCAGGAGCTGCCTGCCGATTTCGCCAATGCAACTGGGCAGATTGTGCCAGCATCCTCACTGGAAAAATCTGAACTAATGAAGTTTGTGGTCTCGGAGCGTACCTCTCTTGGAGCTACTGCTGACCAAGTGCGTGGCTGGGCAGAGCAGGTAAGCGACAGGATGGATACAGATCTGTCTTTAGCTCTGCTCGAGGACGGCGAACTGAAGGCAGTTGTGCTCGTTACCAAGGAAGAGGGCTTGCGTCTTGGCCAGGAAGAAGCAGACGTGCAGTGCCAGGTGACTGCCGCTAGAAAGCCGAAGAGGGGGGCGGCTCTTGCAGAGCTCATGTCGGTCATCTGCGATAAGGCCGCGCGTCAAGGTGGGCAAAGAATAGCCTTAGAACTGGACGAAGCCTCGAAATGGGCACTAGATCCCATGCTCACTCAGTTGAAGTTCGAAAAAGTGGGCGCTAGGAAAGTCTATTCGATCGAGTTGTGACATGACCATCACCTGGAGGGAACTAAACAGCAAGGACTCGGCTCAGGTAGCAAAGCTAACTGAGCGGATCCAGCATGTCGATAACCCTCCGTACCGGACTAGCCGTGCCGAGATAGAGGCCGATTTCGCGGCGGACCAGCGATGGCGCGCGTTTGGGGCTTTTGCAGGAGCGACATTGGTGGCTTTCGGCCATGCTCTATTTCGCCCGTCTCAACCACCGCGGGTGCTCTGCATTGGGGGAGTAGATCCTGACTATCGCAGGCAAAAGTTGGGCGGGCGCATAGTTGACTTGCAACTGCAGGCAGGAAAAGAACTCCTTGGCGGCAACGAAGGTGACGTTGTTATGCATGTCGACGAGGGAATGGCAGAGCTCGTAGATGTGCTGGCCTCAAGAGGTTTTACCTGGACTAAGACCTACTATGAACTGCGGGCTAGCTTAGACTCGTTCCCCGCGCTGCAGGCCGATCCGTTTATCTCAATTGTGCCCTGGAGCGCAGATCTAGATGATGAATTGCGTCTTGCGGTAAACGACGTTACGGGACAGAAATGGGGCTCCAGCCCTCTTAGCGAACAGGAATGGGAAGAAGGACGCCCTCACTTTTCGGAGCAGCATTCCTTTATTGCCCTAGACAAATCCACTGATAGGGCGCAAATAGCTGGTCTGGTAATGTGCTCGCTCTACAAGCAAGACTGGCAGGCACTTGGGCTGAAGGAATGCTACGTAGACATATTTGCTGTAGCCGAGCCGTGGCGCCAGACCAATGTGGGAGGCAGACTGCTCACAGCGGTGATGCAGCAGTGTGCCGAAGACGGGCTGGATGCAATTGGAGCTGGCATCAGTTCCGAAAACGATTCTGGAGCCCTAGACCTATACCATTCGCTGGGGTTCCGCACGGTTGCCCGAACTAGGGCATACACGGTGCACCTATCCGATTGAGGCTATCTGGTTCAAAAGCGGAGATCCGGAACCGTCACGCTTTGGATTGATATCCGGCAGTTCAACTGGCGAACCGGCAGAATCTACCGCCCTCGGATCAGCTAGAACCCCTGCCACTTCAAGACAGTCCTCATCCTTTAGGAAACGCTGTGCGCGCACACCCTGGCCACCGCGCCCCTTGGTGGGAAATTCTGAGAGGGGGGTTACCTTAGCTGAAGTTTGACCGGTGCCAGGTAGCGCAGTACTCAGGGCAGCAACGGTTATAACCAACGCGTCTTGCTCGGCAGTGAAAGTACCGGCGATTACTGCGCCGTCTTGCACGGACATTCCCGCCACGCCATGTCCGGATGTGCCTTGAGGGCGGATCTTTTGGCCGGGGGTACGAAGCAGTTGCCCCGTAGAGGAAATTAGGACAGCGTCGGCCTCATCTGGGGCGGGTACCAGGCATAACACCTCGTCTGAATCTTCTAGCCCCATGTAGATCCATTCATCCTTGCTAACAGGATATTCCGGCCGTATCCGTTTCACCTGACCGCTCCGTGATATAGCACCCATGATCGTGGAGTTTGGGTCGAGTGATGCCAAACCGATGACGCGCTCATCTTTTTGCAGATCCACCAATGATTCCGCCGGCATGCCGGCATTGAGAGAAGGCGCATCCTGGGTGCGCGGCAAAGATGGAGTATCCAGAACGTTAAACCGGAGCATCCTGCCTTTAGAGGTGGCTAGCCCGACTTCGGCCCTAACAGTTGTACCGAGAGTGGCAGCCAACGCGTCGTGAGGAGATCGGGATCCCGTGCGACTTACGGACTCTTCGCCACTGACACGGGCCAAGCGGCCGGTAGTAGATAGCAGGAGCTGACAGGGATCGTCGGCAACTTCCAGATCCAAGTTGGCCTTCGCCGATGCCGTGGGGACCACAGCCCCTGCGTCTTCCAGCAGAAGGGTTCGGCGCGGTGTAGAAAGCCGATCCGAGACCTCAGCAAGTTCCTTGGATACCAAGTCCTTACGGACCTGGTCATTCTCAATGATTTCCTGCAAAGTAGCGATGTCGCGCATTAGTTCATCGCGTTCGCCCTCTAGTTCTAGCCGGGAGAACTTTGTGAGTTTACGAAGACGCAGCGCCAGGATGTGATCTGCCTGCACGTCGTCGAGGTCGAATGCCGTCTTCAGACGCTCCCTAGCTGAAGCTACGTCCTCGGAGGCACGAATGATGGCTATGACGTCATCAATATCCAAGACCGCGATCAGTAGGCCCTCTACCAAGTGCAGCCGCTCTTGGGCCTTGTTAAGGCGATATTTGGACCTACGCAGTACTACCTCCATGCGATGATCCAAGAAGACCTGCAACATCTTTTTGAGGCCGAGCGTTTGCGGTTGGCCGTCGACAAGAGCGACGGCATTGATTCCGAAAGAATCCTCCATGGGAGTATGCCGGAAGAGCTGAGAGAGAACAGCCTCCGGATTGAAACCATTCTTTACCTCGATAACGATCCGCAACCCGTGATTCCTGTCGGTCAGATCAGACACGTTCGAGAGGCCCTTGATGCGGCCTCGCTTTACGCCTTCCTTGATCTTTTCAATCACGCGTTCGGGACCTACCAGGTAGGGCAGTTCCGTGACGACTATCCCATGCTTACGTGGGCTGACTCGCTCGATGGATGTCTTCGCTCGGGTTTTAAACACGCCGCGGCCAGTTTCGTAGGCATCACGAATGCCATCCAGGCCAACTATGATTCCGCCACAGGGAAGGTCCGGACCCGGAATAAACCGCATCAGATCCTCTGTAGTAGCGTCAGGATTTGCCAGCAGATAGCGCGCGCCGGCGGTAACCTCTCCGAGATTGTGCGGGGCAATGTTGGTAGCCATACCAACGGCAATGCCAGAGGCCCCGTTCACCAGTAGATTCGGGAACCCCGCAGGAAGAACACTGGGCTGAGTCAAGGTGGAGTCATAGTTTGGCTCCATGTCTACGGTGTCTTCAGCGATGTTGGAGACCATGTCCAAGGAAGCCTCCGCCATGCGCACCTCGGTATAACGGGAGGCAGCCGGCCCGTCGTCTAGCGAACCGAAGTTGCCGTGCCCGTCGGCAAGCGGTAGACGCATCGTAAAATCCTGGGCAAGTCGAACAATGGCATCGTAGATTGCTGAATCGCCATGAGGGTGGAGTTTACCCATGACTTCGCCGACCACTCGCGAGGACTTGACATGACCTTTGGTGGGAAGTAGTCCCATGTTGGACATCGTGTAAAGGATGCGTCGCTGAACAGGTTTGAGACCGTCACGGGCATCAGGGAGAGCACGGGTGTAGATCACCGAGTAGGCGTATTCCAAAAAAGATGTCTGCATCTCCTGGGAAACATCAATATCGACGATGGTGTCAGTATCTTCGTGCTCTAGAGACTTCATGGGCTTATTATCGGAACTATTACCATCGCCAGTTGGTAGCCCACGCCGGAAAGGAGCGCTAAATGACCATTTCCACTCCGCGCCAAGGTAATGCTTGGGGTACGGGTTACCCTAGTTTTCGTATTTACGACTTGTTTAGCGCAGCAGTGGAATCTTTGGAGGGAAACGACACTTGGCTACTGCCTGGCTGCAAGCAAGTACTTTTCTTCCTGGTCGATGGCATGGGCCTTTCTCAGCTTGAGCACTACCGGGGGCATGTGCGAAATATGCGCCAGCTCGATTCTGTGCAGCGCTGTCAAACCTGCGTGCCTTCCACTACCGCAGCTGCTATTACGTCCTTCGCTACTGGCAAGACTCCCGGACAAACCCGCATGGCAGGATACGAAGTGGCAGGGCGGAACTGGCGAGAAAACCTGATCACCTTCGCCCACGGCAAAAATCCCCAAGAATGGCAGGATCAGCCCACTTTTTTCGAACGACTGGCGCAAGCCGGAAAGAGGGCGGTCTTCGTAGGTAAACCCAAATTTGCCGGTTCTGGCCTTACCAAAGCAGCGCTGCGCGGCAGTGATTTTCTGCCGGCTCGGTCTTTGACCGAAACTGCCAAACGCTCTTTGAGTGCGCTCCGTGCAGGAGCTGACGTGGTCTACATGTACTGGTCCGAATTGGATCATGCGGGGCACGGCAAAGGAGTGGGCTCCGAGTCATGGCTAGGGCAATTAGAAGAGATAGATTCTACAGTTTCTAATTTGAGTCGGAGCTTGCCCGAGGGCGCCTGCCTGGTAGTTACTGCCGACCATGGCATGGTTAATACTGATGAAGACCATGCTATTGAAGCCGATGCGTATCCAGACCTCCTAGAGGGCGTGTACGCAGTAGCGGGGGAGCCACGCGCGCTGCACTTGCACTGCGAGGATCCCATCCTAACGGTCGAGCGCTGGCGGGAAAGGCTTGCGGAGCGGGCTTGGGTTACCACTGCCGAAGAATCTCCGATAGGCCCCGTCCGCGACGGGGTTGCCGGATCAGTCCAGGTATGGATGCGCGGGCGCTGGGTATGCTACGTAAGAGGAGTACACTCTGAAGGTGCTAGATCGCTTGTGGGGGTGCACGGGTCCCTTACTAGTGAGGAGATGCGCATTCCAGTATTGAGAGCGTTTTAGGGTTTCGCTCCAAACACGATTTCGTCCCAACTAGGCATAGCGCGCCTACCTTTCTTTTTGGCAGGACGTTCCTCGGCGCGGTCAGGCTTCGGGGCAGACTCGATATGCTCCATCCCTGGGAGAGCATCGGGATCTTCCTCGTCTTCGGGCTCTTCCCCGGTAGCGGGCTCTACGCGCTGCCCGCGTCTGGCGTTCAATTCGTCAAGTAACTGTTCCGTTCCCTGCACCTGTTCGACCTCTTCGGTTTCGGCTGGTTCAGGCGCGGGATGCAGGGGGATTGCGCCCCGCTGCGGCCCTGCAGGCGTTGTAGTTTCGGTTAGCCAGGTAGCCTCTTGATCAATAGCCTCTACCGAGCGTCCTGCCTGGTTCAATTTCCACGTGGCGATGTGCTCAGTAGCGTCTTGCACGAATGTGACGTTTACGTGCCAGGGCTCGCCTGGATTGCGCGTAGCGTCCCAGGTGGTGTGCTCCGGGTCTATGCCGCGTGCCGCCAGGCGATTCACTACTAGTTCTCCGAGAGTAGGAGCTGTGGCCTCGCGGGAAATGCGAGCATTGCGCCCCTGTTCAGCTGCGTAAGCACGCTCAGCAAGGATCGGGCTTTCAAAGCGCTCGAGGGATTCGACCTCCATGTCATGGTTGGCGGCGATCTCAGCTGCTGATACGCCCGCCCTCATCAAAGTCTGGATCTCCTTCGGGCGAATCTTTTTATTAGCTGAAATTCCGCTAGTGGAGGCAAGGTCGCGGAGAGGGCGCCGGACTGCGATTCGTAGTTCTTCGGTGATGGGAAGGCTGTAGCGAGCCCCTTCGCTGTCGGTCAGGATAACCGCAGTTCCATCGGGGGTAGCGCCCAAAACTTCCAAATCAACCATCGCAAAAACCGTCCTACTCAGTGAGTGTTACCGATGCTTCGATACCGTCGATATTGCCACACAATTAGGGTATTTTTACCAAAGAATTCGGCGAGTCTAAAGCACCTGGATAAAAGTGGAGTAGATTAGCGCAAAAATAGGTGCTAATATCCCGGCGCACCCAATTTACTACGTAGGACCGAAAGGACCCTTCATGGCAACTGATTACGACAGCCCTCGCAAGCGCGATGATGACAACAATGAAGACTCCATCGAGGAGCTAAAGGCGCGTCGTGCCGATGCTGCCGGTTCTTCCGAAGTCGAGCAGGATGAAAACGAAGCTGCCGAATCTTTCGAGTTGCCCGGTGCTGACCTTTCCGGCGAAGAACTGTCCGTCAGGGTCGTTCCGCGTCAGGACGACGAATTCACTTGCTCCATTTGCTTTTTGGTCCACCACACTTCGCAGCTAGCATACGAAGAGGATGGACAACCAGTCTGCACAGACTGCGCAGACTAACACTGAAGAGAGAATGCAATGGGTCTTTTTTCGCGACGGAAAAAGAAGGTCAGCCAAGCAGAGGTGTCGCCTGAGCCAGTAGCTCAGGAGGCAGATGCGGCTCCTTTAGCAAAGACAGTTGGCCCCTTCGACATTTCGCAGGTTGAGGGCGACGAGCCACTTGTTGATTTTGGTCCCATCAAGCTGCCGTATGTGCAGGGCATGCAGATAAATCCGCTACCGCACCAGAATCAGCTGATTGGCCTACGCGTAATTCTTAATAATGCGGCATTTGAACTGGGTGTTTTTGCCGCTCCACGGTCTGGCGGAGCCTGGGCTGCGTCTGCTCCGGCCATGCTGGAAGGATTCGCGCAGATGGGGTGGAAGGCGCAGAAAGTGTCTTTGCCCGAGGGCGATGCCGTCCTCGCTACTCCGCCCGAAGGGGAAGAACAGCTTCCGTCTTTGACTGTCGGCGTCGAGGGACCGCGGTGGCTCTTGCGGGTTTGCTATCTTGGCTCTGCGGCTACTGATGAAGCTGCCAGGCGAAGCCTTGACTCGGTCTTGCATGGGATTGTGATAGACCGCGGCTCGGAAGCGAAGGCTCCCGGGGATCGGCTCTTGCTAACTTTGCCGGCCGAACTCGTCGAGCAGATTGCCGAGCAGAACGAACCGGAACAGTGACTAACGTGTTTACCTGGCTGAAGGGAAAGTTTAACCAGGTCCGGAAGTCTCGTGTAGACATTGGTGCTGAAGACGAGAAGGCTATCTCCGAGGCTCTTGGAACTCGGGCTATTCGCTCGGTTTCGGCTCGAAACGAAGTGCGTATTGGTGGAGTGTTGACATCCGTCACCTATCCCGCTCGGCCGGGAGCCATTGACCTCTCGGCAACCTTGTCAGATGGCACCGGCACGATTGAACTCGTTTGGATGGGCCGAGATGACATTCCTGGCATTGCGCCGGGAGCGCACATGGTTTTGGAAGGAATGGTCAGTGAAGACCGCGACCATCTGCGTATCGTAAATCCTGCCTACTCGTTACTGGCGAGCGCAAAATGAGTGCGAGACTACCTGGAGTAACGGACGAGGGCGATTTTTCGGTTGGTGCAGCTCTTGGGGGAGTGCGGGGTACCCTCGAATCGGTTATTCCGGGATTGGTATTCGTCATTGTCTACGTGCTGACCTTCTCCTTGAAGGCCCCGCTAATTGGATCTGGCATCTGTGGTGCTATAGCCCTCATTGCTCGCTTAGTACAGCGGCAATCAATAAGGCAGGCACTTGTTGGCCTAGCTGGAGTGGGGATAGGGCTAGTGTGGGCGCTACTCACCGGCAATCCCGCAGATTTCTTCGCCTTCGGATTATGGCTGAACGCCATATATGGCGGGATATTCCTAATTTCTATACTTGTGCGTCGCCCTCTTGGTACAGCGCTGGTCTGCCTGTACCGCGGAGAAAAGGTCAGTGGGGCATCACAGCGCCTCAGGCGGGCCGGGGCGTGGGCAACATGGCTTTGGGTAGTTCTATTTGGACTTCGCTTGGCAGTAGAGACACCTCTGTACCTTGCGGACCAGGTGGCAGCCTTAGGCAGCGCTAGGCTTGCCCTTGGCTTGCCACCATATATTTTGGTCGCCTACCTCAGTTGGCGTCTTCTGGCTCCTTATCTGAAGCGGGAGAAGCCACTAGCGCACTGACTTCGGCCAACACATCTGGGCCCTGGCGGTCACCGAATAGCAGCAGCAACTCGTCGCCTGCCTCAACCGTGTCATCGTCAGTCGGATTGAACGGCCTTTCATCGCGAAGGATAGCTGCCAAAACTACATCTGGAGGCAGTGCTACGTCCTTGCAGCGCATCCCTTGAATTGGGGCGTCCTTGGGGATGGTGACCGAATACATTGAAGTGGTTGATTCGTGGAACCAGAAGATCCGGACCAGCGAACCAACAGCAACGGCCTCTTCTACTAGAGCGGTCATCATGCGAGGAGTGGACACCGACACATCGACGCCCCAAGTCTTATCGAACATCCACTCATTTTTTGGATTGTTTACCCTAGCTACGGTGTGGGGGACTCCAAACTCGGACTTGGCAAGAAGCGAGATGACCAGGTTTGCCTTGTCGTCGCCAGTAGCGGCAACCATAAAATCGCACTCGTCTACCTTCGCCTGCGAGAGCGCATCTGGAGAACAGGCATCCGCCAAAATCCAGTCGGCCTCGGCCACAGAGGCTACCCTCATCTTGTCGGAGGACTTGTCCATAAGTGTGATCTGGTGGCCGTGGGACAGGAGCTCCGCCGCGATCGAGCGTCCGACTGAACCGGCCCCGGCAATGACGATCCTCATTTATTTTTCCTCACTTTGACCGTTGGCAAGCTGATGGGACACGTCTGTCAGATTGGAGTGCTGTACTGCTATGAAAAGCTCATCGTTTTCCTGCACCACATAATCCGGGCGTGCTAAAAGGGCATTTCCCAGGCGTGAAACATATGCGACTCGTACCCCCAACGCTTTTTCGAGCTCCGCTAGGGGCCGGGTGAGCCACATCTTGGCGGGGCGAGCCCGCAAGATCTCCATGCCGTTCGTCTGGTCGGCAAAAATCACCTCAGAGTTGTCAGGGAGCATGCGGCGCAGCATTGCTCTTGAGGTCCATTTCACTGGCCCGACGGTGGCTATCCCTAAACGCTGATAAAGCTCAGCTCTTCGAGGATCATAGATACGGGCAACAACCCGCTTTACCCCGAAGGTTTCACGAGCCACCCGCGCAGACAAAATGTTGGAGTTATCCCCGTTAGATACTGCCGCGAAGGCATACGCGTCTTCGATACCTGCACGCTGGAGCGTGTCTCTATCGAATCCCACTCCCTTGACCTTCTGGCCAGAGAAATCTTTCTTGAGTTTTCGGAATGCGGCGGGGTTCTGATCGACTACGGCAACTGAGTGGCCTTGCCGGTCAAGCTCTATTGCCATTGCCGCACCAACACGGCCGGATCCCATGATCACAAAATGCACGGCTCTAACCTACCCTGGGGATTGCAAAAACAAAAGCAAAATGCCGCGCTGTTTCACTTGCGTTGGGAAGAGTGTAGATTATCGGCGTGACCCAATACTTAGACGGGATAAAAAGAGTCCTCTTAGGCAGGCCCATGCGTTCGGACGCACTGGGCAATACTCTGTTGCCAAAGAGGATCGCGCTGCCAGTTTTTGCCTCGGATGCGCTCTCCTCGGTTGCCTATGCGCCGGATGAAATCTTACTGACACTTTCCTTTGCCGGGCTCGGCGTGACTGCGCTTTCACCAGCGGTAGGACTTGCGGTGGTCGTTCTGTTGGTGGTGGTAGTAGCTAGTTACCGCCAGACCGTGAAAGCCTACCCATCCGGCGGTGGCGACTACGAAGTGGCTACAAAGAATCTGGGCGGAACTGCCGGGCTAGTAGTAGCGTCTGCACTACTGGTGGATTACGTATTGACGGTCGCGGTCTCAATCTCGTCCGGTGCACAGTACCTATCCGCCACTTTTCCTGTGTTAGCCGGCAGTGAGGCGCTCATTGGTTCGCTTATTATCGCAGTGTTAGCGTTGCTTAATTTGCGCGGTATGCGCGAGTCGGGCAAGGCATTTGCTATTCCTACTTATCTGTACCTGGTAGCGATCGGCGCGATGATCTGTACAGGTATATTCCAGTGGGCTACAGGATCCATCGGACATGCACCTACCGCGATGTATGAGATTGCGCCCAAGGCTCAATACTCCGCTGGTCTAGTTGGCATCGGGGGAGCCATTTTGATGCTCCGCGCTTTCTCGTCAGGTTGTGCAGCCTTGACGGGGGTGGAAGCGATTGCCAATGGTGTTCCAGCCTTCAAGAAGCCAAAGTCGAAAAATGCTGCCACTACGCTAGCGCTACTTGGGACCATTTCGGCGGCTATGCTCATGTCAATTCTGCTGCTAGCAGGTAAGACCGGTGTACGGTCAGTTGAAAACCCAGCTACCGATCTACTCGTTAACGGCAAGCCTGTGGGCACAGGGATCAGCGTGGATCCGGTCATTGGGCAGCTAGCAGCTACCATTTTTGCCAATGCCAAGCCGATGTTCTACCTGGTTACTATCGTCACTGGTCTGATCCTGGTTCTGGCTGCGAATACCGCTTTCAATGGTTTTCCGCAGCTGGCGCAGGTACTGGCGCGGGATTCCTTCCTACCTCGGCAGCTCTACAATCGTGGCGATCGCCTGTCCTATTCAAACGGCATCTTGGTCCTAGCAACCGGGGCAATTGTCTTGGTTCTTTCCTTCGATGCCCAAGTGACTCGCCTGATCCAGCTGTACATCGTTGGGGTGTTCATCGCCTTTACTACTTCCCAGTTGGGCATGGTCGTGCACTGGAGCCGTGAGCTGTCGGTATCTACAGATGCCGATGCCAGGACTGCCATGAAGCGCTCCCGGGTCGTGAACGTTATTGGCTTCTTGATTTCTGGTGCGGTGCTAATCATTGTCATGGCCACTAAGTTCATCCACGGGGCATGGATGGCATTGCTTCTTATGGCTTTGGTGTTTGCCATCATGATGGGCATACGGAAGCATTACCGGACGGCAAATGAGGAGCTTGAAGTTCCCGACTACCAGGGGGCATTGGCCTTGCCCTCACGCGTACACGCAGTGGTCCTGGTATCGAACCTGCATCAACCTGCAATGCGCGCCATCTCCTATGCGAGGGCGACATCGCCCTCTACCTTAGAATTGCTTACCGTCGACATTGATCCGGATAGCACAAGGGGATTGAAGGAACAGTGGAAGGCCTCAGCAGTGCCGGTGCCACTAACCGTGCTTGCCTCTCCTTTCCGAGATATAACCGGACCCGTGGTCCAATACGTGCGAAACCTTCGCAAGTCTTCCCCGCGGGACCTCGTGGTGGTCTATATCCCGGAATACCTAGTAGCACACTGGTGGGAGTCTGCGCTTCATAACCATTCGGCGACAAGGCTGCGCGTGCGCCTACAATTTGTCCCAGGTGTAGTGATGGCGACAGTCCCTTGGCAGCTGACTGGTGCCTATGACCACGTTGCTAAGCCGGGCGCCAACTCCACCATTAATCCCCCAGAACAAAGTAGGAAAGAAGCCTAATGGGCGACATTGTAGAACTTAAGATTGAAAGCCCGGCCCATGGCGGCGAGTGCATCGGGAGACTAGATGGAAAAGTCATTCTAGTTTCCGGTGCTATTCCCGGGGAGCGCGTAAGAGCTCGGATTCTAAAGTCTAAAAAGAACCTAGCGTGGGCAAAGACAGTGGAGGTACTGTCTGCTTCTCCGGAGCGAATCAGCCACATTTGGCCTCTGGCAGAGAAAGAGGGGATCGGCGGAGTCGAGCTAGGGCATGTCTCCCTCGAAGGGGGAATGGCATGGAAGAAAGCCGTGATTGCCGATCAGACTCGGAGAATAGGCGGCAGTGATGCTGCAGCGGCTCTGAAGCAGCTAGACATGCAGATAGAGCCGGGTGCCTCTAAGGGACTTCACCAGCGCATAAGGGTGGAGTTTGAGGTCAATGAACAAGGGCAAGCCAGTATGTATAGGGCTGGCAGCCATGAACTAGTCCCAATTGATTCCATGCCCCTTGCAAACGAGCAGATCAACGCACTTGGGCTGTTCGGCACAGACCAGTGGGAATTCGTGCCCGGTGATCGTATACGCGTCGTTGCCTCCAGCGCAGATGCTCCGAAGATTGTTGCGAATAAGAACGTTTGGGGACCGGACGGTGAGCCTGCAACCCCGGTGGTGAAATATCCCCTGAGTGGACCTGTGCACCCCGGCGGGGAAGATGAAGTAATTCTTCGGGCAATGGCCACCGATTTTTGGCAGGCCCATGTCAATGCGCCTCACCTGCTTTTCAGTGAGGTTATGGAGGCAGTAGGAGAAGATCCCGGGAGGGTGATTGAGCTATTTTCCGGCTCCGGGCTATTTACGGTTGGCCTTGCCAATAGGGCGCAGTCGCTGCAAACCTTTGAAGGAGGACGAAGCGCAGTAACTTCTGCCCAGAAGAATCTACGTGCGTTGGGCTTGCAGGCGCAGGTTGTGCAAGCGCGCATAAATGCGAAGACCTTGGCTAATTCGCAGGCAGATACCTTCGTGCTGGATCCGCCCCGTGCGGGAGCGGGACGCGAGCTGATCCATGCCATGGCAACCGCGGGAGCGAAGAAGATTGTGCATGTTGCATGCGACGTCGCAGCAATGGCCCGAGATGCAAGCTACTACCTTGCAGAAGGCTATTCCTGGACGAGAGCGCAGGCATTTGACCTGTTCCCGTACACTCACCATGTCGAGCAGGTGAGCGTCTTCGAAAAGTAGCACTGTCCAAGTTGGACAGTGCTCACCCCAGCTTGGGAGCGGATGCCTATCGGAAGTATTTTCGAGCGCCGGGGTGCTTTTCGAGCCACCTGGAACCCCACGAGCTTTGTTTGCCCGCTGCGATTGCTCGCCTTTGCTCGCGATACATCCTGCTGACTAGCGCACGCTGGGAAATCCACCCGATAGCTTTCCCGTCCTCGATCACGGGTACCGCGCTCATGCGGGAATTTAGCATCACGGACAGCACTTCCGAGGGCAGATCTGCTGACAGAACGTGAGAAGTATCGAGTTGGGCTTCGCCGATTACCGCATCCTCATCGGCTCCCTGCGCAGCACTGAGGGCTAGTGGGGTCGCCAAACCGACAAAATTGCCTTCCTTGTCGGTTACCAGGGCCGTTGATTCCCCGGTGCGGTGAAGCTGGGTTAGGGCAGACTTCACTGATTCTGCGGAATCGAGTGTGAGGGGCACCGGTTCCATCAGCTCCTTGGCAGCGTGCCTACCGACAAGGGTGTGGTCGACCGGCTCGTCAAGAGTGTCGCCGCGCCTAAATAGCTTGGCTGTGTAGATCGTTTCGCGGGTTAGGAATCGCGAAATTCCCACAGCAATCACCACGGCTAGCATCACGGGCAGGATCAGGTCGTACTGCCCGGTCATCTCGACAATAATTAGAACCGCTGTGATCGGTGCTCGAGCCGCCCCTGCGAATGCTGCGGCCATTCCAATTACGCCCAGGGTCCCGATGAATAGTGGATCGTCCGGAGAGATCAGCTCGCCAACGATGGCTCCGGTTATTGCACCGACAAACAGGGAAGGAGCAAAGACTCCGCCAGAACCGCCGATTGCAATGGTGTAAGAGGTGAAGAGTATGCGTGCAACGAGCAGGGCGGCAAGCATCCCAATAGTATATTTGCCTGTCAGCGCATTCACTTGGATGGGGTAACCAGAACCGTACATGTAAGGGAAGACCAGTAGGGCCAGTCCTAGCAGCACGGATCCAATTGCCGGACGAGCCCATTCGGGACCGCGATAAACCCAGTTCACCGCGTCCTCAAGTGCGTACAGAATCTTTGAAAATGCTAGCCCTGCCAGGCCTGCAAGAATCCCCACCGCTGCTGCGGGGGCCAGTGCAATGTCACTGTCCCAAGACAAATTTTGAGGAAGCGCGACCACGGGAGTATTGCCGATGAAATAGTGTGAAACTATTGAAGCGGAGACAGATGCCACCACGGCCATGCCGAAGGTCTCGGCAGAAAACTTTACTAGGATCACTTCTAGAGCAAACATTGCTCCTGCCAGGGGCGCGTTAAAGGTGGCAGCGATTCCGGCGCCGGCGCCCACTCCTGCCAGCAAGATAATGCGCTGACTAGGCAGTCCCGTCAGGGTAGCAAGCTTGGAACCGATAGCGGCTCCCACCTGGGCAATTGGACCTTCTCGGCCTACTGAGCCGCCACCGCCCAGCGTCATGGCACTGGCAATGATCTTTACGATGGCGATGCGACCGGGAATGCGACCACCTTTGCGGCGAACTGCCAGCATTATCTCCGGGATTCCGTGGCCTCTGGCTGTGGGAGCCCACTTCTGGATGAGGGGACCGTACAGGAGCGCCGAAAGAACGGGGACAATCAGCAAAAACCATGTGCCCACCCCAAGATAGCCGTGGGAAGCTCCCGGATGTTCGGTGTAGTCGGTATAGCCCGTCATCAGATAGGTCCACCCGGCTATGCACCAATGGAATACCACGGAAGCAAGCCCACAGGTCAGCCCGACGACGCCTGCCATAATGGCGAGGGCGAAGCGGTGGTCGCGGATAAGTTTAGTAAACCAACTTCTGTTCGATTCGCTAGGGGTGGGGCTCATGCCTTCTTGAGTCCCCAGACCTGGCGATAGAAGTCAAGTTCCCTTTGCAGAGAACCGCCGATCGAGGAAGCTTTAGCCAAGCGGTGTCCTTCGCCAGTAAACTCAGCGGATTCTACAGTGGTGCCATTTGCCTGCAGGGCCTGCGCCATTTGGCGTACTTGGTCGACAGGGACGATGGGATCGTCAGTGCCGTGGATGAAGAGTGTACTGGCGCTGATCTGGTCTGCCCAGGTGATGGGGGAACGATCCTTCCATTTTGGATCGTCATCTTCTGTAGCCCCAAGCAGGGCACCAAGATATTCGGAAGCAAACTTGTGGGCATGGTCGCGGACATTTTCCAAGTCACAAATACCGTGGCGCGAGCAAACTGCGGTGAACAAATCTGATTTCGCAGCCGCTAGTAGCGCGGTAGTGGCACCAGTACTAGAACCTCTAATAGCAATCTTGTCTTTATCTACCTTGCCTTGTTCTATAAGCATGCGAACCCCACTAATAACATCGTCGACGTCGTAGATCCCCCAATTACCAAGAAGACAGTCGCGGTAGGCACGGCCGTAGCCTGTAGAACCACGGAAATTCACGTCTAGCACTGCGAAACCGCGATTCGTCCAGTACTGGCGCTCAAGGTTTAGGCCGGCGCGATTAGCACTAGTGGGACCGTCATGAACAGTAACAATCAGCGGGGGTTTGTCCCGCTTAGGGCCTTTGAAACTGGCAGAGGTGGGGACAAAGAAGAACCCATGGCACACTGAGCCATCCGTGTTCTTCCATGTAAGGAACTGCGGGGAAGAAATATCTTCCTTAGGAAGCGGAGATTCGATAGCGCGACGAATAACCGTTGCCTTTGCGTCCAGAATTTGCACTATAGAAGCTGGTTCTTGCTCTGAATCTGCCAGCAGCACTACGCGCCCGTCATCGCAACACACGTTGCCGGCTGGAGCCCACCCGGTCTCCCAAGTCTCCAGCTGCCCGTTGTCTAGCCGAATCGCACCTAGTGCGAAGTGGCCATCTTCGCTCCAACCAGCTACCAAGTGGTCATGGTCCAAGTTGTCATAGGAGTGCAAGCCGAGACGCCATTCAGGAGCCGAGAAGGCCTTCTGCGAGGGGTGGAGCGCCCGCGTCCGAAGGTTCTTCTTCCAGTCTCCGCTAGCAATTCCCTGAGCGGTGTTTGCACCCACGAACCCCTCTGTGCGATACAAATTTGCCCAGCCGGAGGAATCGTCGACGTGGATCAAGTTGTCATCCAAAGACCACCTAGGCTGCGTCACCGATACTTCCGGATCATCCAACAGCACCATGTGATCAGCAAAGTCGCCCTCGAAAGTAAGAGGCGCAACGTGGAGCGCAGCTTGATTCCAGTTCATCTGTGGACGGTTCCAAGTAATGAAGGCAAGGAATTCTCCGGCATTCGACAGCGCCGGGGAGGCGACGAAATCGTCCTCGTTCCACAGCACCTTAATGTTGGAAGATTCCCTAGCAGCGCTTCCGTCCAGAGGCACAGAAACCAGCTTGTTGGCCACGGACTGGGCGCCCGTATGGTCCTCGAGCACAGCGAAGACAACCCCACGAACCGGGTCCACAGTCATGTCTGCAAAGCGGTATGCCACCTTCGGGGTTAGGCGCCTGAGCCCCGCCGAAGGATTATCCAGGTCGAATTTGTAAAGGCAGCCATCACCGCCGTGAGAAACCACGATCAGATTATCGATGACGGTGAATGCCTTCCCGCCGTAGTCATGAACCTTGGTACGCACATCCACTAGTTCGGAATCGGGAGTCATCGGGAGAACCTCTTCAGTTCGCCCATCCATCCGCCGCCGCAGAAGTACATTACGGCCCTCCTGAGCAGAACGGGTTTCTACCCAGTAGGTGTCGTCTCCGGATACGCGCACCTGAGAAAGGCGGAACGAGCGCCTGTTTAAAACTTCAGTGGTTAACTCCGACGTCCAGGTCCCGTAAGGGGATACTTTCAAGGTTTTTTCGCTCATGGTATCTAGTTTAGAGCCATGGCTAACATTTTTGTGCTGCGGGCTTGATATTGCCAAAATCCTGACAGAAAAATCTACCATTGCATGGAGCTACATTTTACGCACTAGGCACCGGCGTTTAGACTGGATTGTCTAGGTAGTCGGAGGAAACGTGAGCGAACATCTAAAGTACATTCAGTCCCCCGCAGACTTGAAGAAGCTGAACTCTGCGCAGGCCAAAGAACTGGCCAGCGAGATTAGGCATTTCTTAGTGCAGTCTGTGTCAAAGACCGGGGGCCACCTAGGACCAAATTTGGGGGTAGTTGAGCTGACTATCGCCCTCCACCGGCAGTTCACATCCCCACGCGATCTAATCGTGTTCGATACCGGGCACCAAGCTTACGTACACAAGTTGCTTACCGGCAGACAAGACTTTACTAACCTGCGCCAAAAGGGTGGCCTGTCTGGGTACCCTTCCAGGGCCGAATCGGCGCACGACGTTGTCGAGAATTCGCATGCCTCTACCGCCCTGTCTTGGGCGGAAGGGATATCGAGGGCGCGCAAGATGGACCGCAAGGACGATTGGGTTGTTGCAGTCATCGGTGACGGCGCGCTAACAGGTGGCATGGCGTGGGAAGCTCTTGACACGATTGCTGAAGAAGCAGGAGACAAGCTAATAGTGGTTGTCAATGACAACGGCCGTTCTTACGCTCCTACGATTGGTGGGCTTGCGCACCACCTGGATGCTATCCGCACTAACCCGCATTATGAAAAGGCGCTCAGCTGGGGCAAACGCCATCTAAAGTCCAAGGGTATGCCTGGTGAGCTTGCCTACGACGCCCTCCATGGATTGAAAGCTGGAGTAAAAGACGTGTTGGTTCCCGACATGATGTTCGAGAACCTAGGAATCAAATACACCGGACCGGTGAACGGACACGATATCTCGGCGCTGGAGTTCGCCTTTGCAAGAGCGAAAGAATACGGCGCGCCGGTCATCGTGCACACGATTACCGAGAAAGGCCGTGGCTACACTCCTGCAGAGCAGGATATTGCCGATAGGTTCCACGCGGTAGGAAAGATTCATCCCGAGACGGGATTGCCGATAGCCCCCGCACGCTTCGGATGGACGGCAGTCTTTGCCGATGAGATTGTGAAAATAGCGCGCGAAGACGAACGCATCGTTGGGGTAGTTGCCGCCATGATGCAACCGGTTGGGCTGCTGCCAATGTACAAGCAGTTCCCGGATCGCGTAATTGACGTGGGCATTGCCGAACAGAACGCGCTCACCATGTCAGCTGGGTTGGCCTACGGGGGCAAACACCCGGTAGTCGCCCTCTACTCGACTTTCCTAAATCGAGCATTCGACCAGCTCCTTATGGATATCGGACTCCATGACGAACCGGTAACAGTCGTGTTGGACCGCGCCGGCATTACCGGATCGGATGGTCCTTCACACAACGGCATGTGGGACATGTCGATCGCCGCCATTGTTCCCGGCATGAAACTGGCGGCCCCCAGGGATGAAACCAGGGTGCGCCAGTCGCTGCGGGAAGCTACTTCTTGGCAGGAAGGGCCAACTCTGGTCCGCTACCCGAAGGGTTCGATTGGATCGGATATTGAAGCTATAGGCGTTTTGAATGGCGAGCCCGATACCAAGTGGGCTGCGCACATCGGGGCTCCAGAAATCATCGCTGAAGCAGGCAGTGGGGATGTAGAAATCCTGATACTGGCACTAGGCGCATTTGCACAGACTGGCATTGAGGTAGCTCGGTTGCTTTCCGAGGGAGCGCACGTGCGGGTGGTTGATCCGCTGTGGGCCATGCCGCTCGATTCCAGAGTAGGGGAAGCGGTAAGCGCTGCTGATCTGGTGGTGACTATCGAGGACGGATTAGCCCAGAGCGGGTTCGCCGCTGTGCTGAATTCATGGATGCAGCAAAACGACTGCTTCACCCCAACAAAGAACTTTGGTATTGCAAAGCAGTATCTGGAACACGCCTCGCGTGACCAGGTGATCAATGAGTTGGGATTGGAACCAGCTCAGATAGCTGAAACGGTCCAGCGCACAATGCGTGGACTAAAGCTCAGTTAGCGCCTCGGCTAGCAGATCCGTCACAGTGGCTATTTGCCACGGGCGGGCACCTGCGCTTTGCAGGATCTGCTCTACTTCAGCACCTGGCGCATACTGCCATGCTAATTGCTTTTGCGCAGCGGGAGCGACCAACTTTTCCTGCCAAATAGATAGTTCGTCCGCCAACGAATGGACGCAGAACCGGATGATCTCGAGCCTTTCTGCCGATCCTGGACGAAGTTTTGCCCACTGCCGGCGGCCGGGTAGAGAGCGCTTATTTGGTTTCTTGCGCTCCGGCAGGTCGGATTCCTTGGTACGTCCCGCGGCACGCGCGGCACGCGCCCAATTGGCAATGCGAGTGCGGGCTTTTCGTTCCCGGAATGCTCCAATGGCGAGCAGCTGCCGTCTAGAGGTTGCCTCCGCCTGGCTCGCGGCCACCATAGCCTGATTGCGCAAAATCTTCGTGGGCGCAATATTGAGTTCACGCGCTATTTCGTCGCGTTCAGCCCACAGTCTTTTGAGTACCTCTAGACCCCTGGGGGTGCGCACCTTGCCCGCGCCGGGCACCTTTCGCCATGGTTCTGCGGGAGCTTCTTTAGGCGGCGCTAACCTGATTGCTTCCATTTCTTGCTTAGCCCACTGGGCCTTGCCTGCGATTTGGAGGGCACGCGATAGTTTATTGCGCAGTGGAATGAGTAGTTCCACGTCTAGAGCGGCGTATCGGAGCCAATCGTTGGGAAGAGGCCGCTTCGACCAGTCGTCAGCCTGGTGATCCTTGAGCAGAGATTTGCCGAGGGCATACTCGCATACCGCTGCCAGCCCAATATGTTCCATTCCCAGCAGTTGGGCAGCCACTTCGGTGTCGAACAGTTTATCCGGCAACATCCCCACCTGCGCAAGACACGGCAGGTCCTGGTCAGCTGCATGAAGGATCCACTCGGATTTTTGGCAGGCTGTATCGATGGGGGACAGATCTCCGCAGCGAACTGGATCCACCAGAAAAGATCCGGCGCCCTCACGGCGAAGCTGCACCAAATAGGCGCGTTGAGAGTAGGTGAATCCCGAAGCCCGCTCCGCGTCGAAAGCTACCGGGCCGTGTCCTGCTTCCAAAGCACGCCCTACTTCTTCGATCTGCCAGTACTCGGATACGACCTCGGGAATGCCCTCTGCAGGGGCTTTTACCAGCTGCACCTTATCTACGCCCTCGCCTGCAGCGCGGAGGCCGCCTTTGCCATCAATATCCAGCTTGGCGGCGTGGCGTTCGACTAGTTTTTTGGCAGCTTCTTCGTTCATACGACCTCGTGCAACTGGGTACCGGTCAGGGACATCATTAGGTAATCTAACGCCTGCAAGTGCGGTCCCAAAATTTCGGTGTTGGGGCTCCAGGAGGCCCGCAGCTCCACGTGTAGGCGTCCGCCTAGTAACTCCGTCGCCCCAAAAGACTGCGATTCTGTCCGGGTGACAGTGCCCGTAATGGCGTGCCTGCCAGCACCGGCGGCATCTAGAGCCTCGCCTAGCCAGGCCCATACGACATCTGCGAGCAGTGGGTCGGAGGCGAATTCGTATTCGATTTCGCTTCGAGCCATTATGACGATCCGGAAGTGTGAGTCCCAGCCCGGCTGGCCCTGCGGATCGTAGAGCACAACGAAACGCGCGTGTGCAGTTTCGGCGCTCAGTGCTAGTGCGGCGGCATAAGGCGACAGCCTGGAAGGGGCAGGTACCTCTTGAATCTGCCACTTCGATTCTTTGCCAGCTTGCCTGAGGCTAAGGAGGGCCTCAACAAACTCCTCTGGGGGCCGTTCGTTCACATACCACAATGTAGCCTCCTTTACACCTCAGAGGATGGGGCCCACGCCGGTGGGCCTAATCTTTCCACTCATGTATGCTTAGGAACTCCCAGGGCTAGGAGTAAAACATGAATGTACTAACCCAACTTTTCCTCGTCGTCAGTGTTGCCCTATTAGCCCCAATAATTTCTAAACTTCTCTTCCGCGGCGTTGTCCCGGAGGTCGTCTTCTTACTTGTTGGGGGCATGCTTATTGGCCCCTTCGTCCTCAACCTAGTTGAAGTAGGCCCAGAGCTAGGGCTGCTCCGCGAGCTTGGGGTAGCATTTCTATTCCTTCTTGCCGGCTTCGAGATCAATCCGGCAGACCTGAAAGGTGGCCGCGGCGCGAAGGCCTCGCTGGTGTGGCTCGTCTCGCTCCTGCTGGCGTTTGTGGTGGTGGTTGTGCGACACAAGGTACCGCCGCTATCGGTGGAGGGCGCAGCCATTGCCATCGCGATGACTTCAACAGCTATTGGCACGCTCTTGCCCGTTTTGAAGGAACGCGGAGCAACCGCTAGGCCGGTAGGGAAGTTGGTGCTAGCTCACGGTGCTGTGGGGGAGCTAGGCCCGGTGGTGGCCATGGCGCTGCTACTTGGCTATCGCGCCACCTGGGTCTCTTTGGTGCTGCTGTTGCTCTTCGCAGGACTGTCCGTGGTGCTCGCAGTGATCCCTAAGCCTTTTCAGAAATTCGGAGGGCGAATCATAGAGGGCATCAAGTGGGGTGCTGAAACTACGGCGCAGGCTACCGTGCGAATTATGCTGGTGCTGCTGGTTGGGTTCGTAGCGCTCGCTGCCACTCTTGGCTTAGACATTGTCTTGGGCGCATTTGCGGCTGGCTTCGTCTTGCGACAAGCACTCCCAAACGGGCGTGCCGAACTCGAGCAGAAGTTGGATGGCCTGGCCTACGGCTTCTTCATCCCAACCTTTTTCATTATCTCCGGTATGGAGGTTGATCCCGCCGCCTTGCTCGACTCACCTCTTGGCGCCGCAGCCTTCCTCATCTGCCTTCTGGCTGTACGCGGACTGCCGGTATTCGGATCAACCTTCGTGATGCCCTCTGAATTAGAGAAGGAACTGTCTATTCGACAAAAGGTAACGGTAGGGCTGTACTCGACTACGTCGCTGCCTATTATAGTGGCTGTGACGCACGTAGCCGCGCAAGCTGATGCAATGAGCCAAACCACCGCCTCGACCTTGGTAATAGCGGGCACGATATCCGTGTTGGCAATGCCTTTGCTGGCATACATCACAGATCACGTTCCAGGCGCCGAGATTCTTGCCCGAAATCGAGCCCAAGCTGAAAAATCAAAGCCAGCCAAACCCACAGGAAAGGCTAATGTATCTATAGGCAAGCAGATAAAAGCCGAACAGAAATCCGCAGGGCAGAAGCGAAAGAAGGAGCGATAATGTCCAAACTTACCCGCGAACTAGCAGGTAAACGCAGCGCCACTTGTCAGGTTAGCCACCAGCGGGTGCACCTAGATCTAACTAGGGCGAAGGAAACTGATGGACATTTCCCTGTCTCTACGCTTTTGCAAGTTGATCTGAAGGAAGATTGGCTCGCTCTAGATGTCCAGGAAGGCAAGGTACTTGCCGTTACGGTAGACGGCGCTGAGCCTAAGTGGCGTCAAGATGAACATCAATTATGGATTGAGGACTTATCTAGCGGAGCGCATGAGGTTCAGGTGCGTGCGCAGATGACCTATTCCCATACCGGCCAAGGACTGCACAGATACCAGGATGCTACCGGTGCTACCTACCTATACACGCAGTATGAACCGGCTGATGCCCGCGCTGTTTACCCATGTGTGGATCAACCCGATATGAAGCCTAGGTGGACTTTCGTTATCGACGGCCCCTCGGACTGGATCATCCTTACCGGAGGAGCGGAGGTTAGCGCTACCGAATGCGAGGGCGGCACTCGCCACGAGTACAGAGAAACTCCGCCACTGTCCTCCTATCTAACCGCCGTCATTGCAGGCCCATACACGTGCGTAGAGCTCGGCACTTGGAAGGGCGGGGCACAGGATATCGAGGTTCCACTCCGCGTGTTCTGCCGAGGTGAGTTGGCTGATGCACTGCCCGTTCAGGACATGGCACAGTGGACTAAGGCCGGCCTGGATTTCTACCACGATCGGTATCAGTTTGACTACCCGTGGGGTAAGTATGACCAGGTGTTTGTTCCCGAATACAACCTGGGAGCTATGGAGAATCCTGGATGCGTTACTTTCAACGAGAAGTATTTGCGGCTCGGTGGGGCTAGCGCCACCGAGCGGGAGAAGCTGGCAAACACTCTTATGCACGAGATGGCCCATATGTGGTTTGGGGATCTGGTTACACCGCGGTGGTGGGATGGCCTGTGGCTGAAGGAATCGTTTGCCGATCACGAGGGCTATTGCGCGCTTGTCGGCGCTACTGAATTTACCGATGCATGGGCATCTTTTGCGGTAGCTCGCAAAACTTGGGCCTTGCAGGCTGACCAGTTGCCCACTACGCACCCAATCCAGGCGGAGATTCCTGACGTCGATGCCGCAAAGCAGAATTTTGACGGGATTTCCTATGCGAAGGGCGCTGCCGCCCTTGCCCAGCTGGTTGCCTACGTTGGCGAGGAGGCCTTTGTCGAGGGGGCACGGAAATACTTCGCCGAACACGCGTTCTCAGCAACGGAAATGTCGGATCTAACTGCGGCATTGGAAGAAGCCAGTGGGCGCAAGCTGGATCATTGGGTCGGGTCGTGGCTTACTACTACTGGGCCGACATTCTTGGAAATTGCAGATGGCAAAGTGACCCGCGTAAGCAAAGATGATCGCCCTCAGGTGTTCGATGTGGGCTTTTTCGATACCGACGGCACAAGATTGGCCCGCGAGCAGGTGGAACTCGATGGCGCCGAGGTGAGGCTGAAGGCCCAGGCGCCATGGACAGTGCTAAACGAGGGCGACCGCACTTACGCCCGGTGTGGTCTTAGCCCGGCAGTTCGAGAGGCTCTTACCGACGCATTGCGCGAGATCGACGACATGTCCGCTCGCGCTGCTCTGTGGGCTTCGGCCTGGCAGGAAGTACGCGATGGCCAACTATCGCCAGCTGCATTTACCGCTGCTGTGCTAAGCGCGGCGCCACTAGAGACCGGCACTGTGCGCGATACTTTGTTGTCACAGGTAGAAACAGCAATTGGCGAATACACTGCTCCGGCACAGCGAGGTCAACTGGCACTCAAAGCTGCTCGTAATGCGTTGCAGATTGCGGGGGTGACCCAGGTACCTGAAGCACGCACTGCTTGGGCGAAATGTGCTGCTGAGTTAGCAGCAATTGGGCACGTGAAGGATATCGTCGCCGAGGTTGGCACCGGGTATGGCCTGACCGAGGACGACCAGTGGCGGCTTCTTGCGCTGGCAGCGAAGGTTGGCCAGGCGGATCTTGAAACAGCGAAGCAACGGCTTGCTGCCGCAGATACAGGCAGAAGCCGGCAGCGTTTCCTTACTGTCCAGGCAGTATTAGATCCTGAGGGCGCGAAGAAGCGTATCGTCGAGGACGAATCGGCGGCGAATGCAACGATCGATGCGCTGATGGAAGGCATCGAGATTGCCGCGGTGCCGCACACAGACCCGCAGCAGGCAGTCGCTGACCTGGAGCTAGCCGCAAAACTCTGGGATTCTCGCGTAATCCAGATTGCCACGCGCGTCGCCCATACGCTCACCCCGCACCGCATCGATACCGATGGAAGTGAAGAGCCGGAGGTATTGAAAGCGTGGAAACAGTGGGACAGGCAACTGCCCGCCACGCTCGCACGTCTTGTTGCGGAAGACCTGGACGAGACCACCAGGCGTGTTCGCATTCAGAACAAGTGGAGTGAGTAGTTTTGTTAGCGGCCCTAGCGCCGTTATCATTTAGTAACATAGTCGGTAAATAGATATTGGTACTTAGAAAGCAGGACATGATGGATTTACCATTTGGCGACGAGGATCCTCAGTCAACTGCCATTTTCGGCTCTAAACCTGCCGAAGAGGCTATTGAACGAGTCCCTCTATCGGCTGCCGCGCAGGCCGCAGTTGATGCGCTTCCTGAAGGTTCTGCATTGCTAGTAGTACATAAAGGACCCAACTCTGGGGCTCGCTTCCTATTGGACCACAATGACACTACTGCAGGTAGATCCACTAAATCCGATATTTTCCTAGATGACGTCACCGTCTCGCGTAAACATGCCATCTTCACCCACCAGGATGGAGCATGGACCGTTCGCGATGCCGGTTCTCTGAATGGCACCTATGTCAATCGGGAACGCACCGACAGTGCGGTGCTAAGCGCCGGTGACGAAGTGCAGATTGGAAAATACCGCATGACCTTCCATCCGTCTGGTGTTACTAAGTGAGTGCTGCCCCGCTAACAAAGCCTAATCAAATAGAACCTTGGCCTAGGGGAGTAGACAGGAAGGTCTGCTTCTCTATAGGCCAGGTTGTTGCTAGGCTCAAGAAAGAATTCCCCTCGCTGTCCGTATCCAAGGTGCGTTTTTTGGAGGACCAGGGAATTGTTTCCCCCACCCGCTCCGGCTCTGGGTATCGGAAATATTCCGAGGCAGACATTGCTCGTATCCGTTACTGCCTTACTGAACAGCGCGATCGGTACAAGCCAATCCGCGTAATTGTCACGCAACTGGAGAAGCTTGATCAGGGCTATGACATTGCTCCTGCCCCGGTGGCGAGGGTAGTTGCCGATGGGGGCGAAGTCATCGCACCTACAAGGGCCGATGGCACGCTTACCGTTGCCGAACTCGCTTCACTAACCGGCGCTACTCCTGAATCACTAGAGGCGATGGTCTCTGCTGGACTTATCTCTTTAGAACTATCTGGTCGCTTTGACAAGTCCGCCTTGCAAACTGTCAAGGCCGTGAAAGTACTTAACGAAGCAGGTATCTCCACGCGTAATTTGCGTTCTGTCCGCGTAGCAGTGGAGCGAGCCGTGGAACTGATAGAGCATGTCGTTACCTCCAGTGGTGCCGAACGCACCGAGCAGGCCAGCGAATTAGCTACTCACATGAGCGATTTGATGTCTGAACTGGTAAAACGTAGCGCTAATAGCTCCGGGGCCCTATAAGACCAATCTGCCTTAAAGGTAACTTTCAAGTTAAGGTTCAGACTTTGCGCGCGTTTCGTTGACCACCCGGTTTTGGCCAACTAATCTAGAGCTTGTTATCCCCGAACTTCGCAAAAGGAGCTTACAGGCCATGGTCGCATTCCCCGAACGCCGGCAACCGCTGCTCTTCAACGACGGCCTTCCAGAACTTGACCCCAATGCCGGTTACCGTGGTCCCACGGCCTGCAAGGCAGCTGGAATTACCTATCGCCAATTAGATTACTGGGCACGGACTCAACTAGTCGAGCCTTCCGTTCGGGGAGCCAAGGGATCTGGCTCACAGCGACTGTACTCTTTCCGAGACATTTTGGTGTTGAAAGTAGTAAAGCGGCTGCTCGACACCGGTGTCTCTTTACAGCAGATCCGCCAGGCAATCGCTGCACTAAAGGAATGGGGAGTCGAAGACCTAGCCCAGATAACGCTCATGTCGGACGGCGCATCTGTGTACGTTTGCACTTCTGCTAATGAGGTTATCGATCTTGTCCAGGGTGGACAGGGAGTATTCGGCATCGCAGTGGGACGTGTTTGGCGCGAGGTCGAAGGTACTTTGTCTGAGCTTCCTTCCGATGCAGCGCAGGGGGCTGACGTAGTAGACGAGCTGGCGCTACGCAGAGCACAAAAGCACGCCGGCTAATCATAAACTGAATATAAATGGATCCCGCAGGCTAATTCCTGCGGGATCCATTTATATTGCTTTTAGTCCTCTTCTACCTGGGTGAACTTTCGATCCCAAGCGGAGCGAATAGGATTGGCGTTTGCCATCAGTATGTCGAAACGATCATTGGCCACTTCGACAATCTGGCTTAGGGCCACCCGGTGCTCCTGTTCGGGGGAGTTCTCCAACCGGCGGACGCCCTCGGAAATAATTGAATCTACCGTATCCGCAGTTCCAAGGCAGGCAACGAAAGGCATGTGGAAACGCTGTTGGTATTCCTGACTGACAGATTCGAGCTTTGCCTTCTTAGTATCATCCAACCGTTCGAGGCCGAGTGAGCCACGGTCACGAGCAATAATTGCAGCCTCTTCCGGAGAAGCCAAGATCAGCTGAGCCATGTCCGGGTAGTCGTGAATCAGATCTTCCCGCAGTTCTTCTGCACTCGTGAGTACGGCAGTTTGAATGGCCGCACGCAGTTCAACGGCATTCTTGAAAGGGCGAGACTGCCAGGCTTCCTCGAGCGGCCAAGTCTTGTTGTTGAACAGGGATCGCAAAGTCGCAACAAAGTCGTCCTTGCTCATCTGGTTGATTTCTTCAATAGAAACCCCTCGTCCTTGCGCGTCCTCGGCCACAGTAGTGCTCTTCTGCTTGCCTACGTGGAAGAACAGCAGGTTGAGTACAATCGCTGCAATAGCGCCGATAGTCATACCGGAAGAGAGGAAGATCTGCGCCCATGCGGGGAAAGCATTCGCAATATCTGGCTTGAATGAGACAAGCATAGCCAGCCCAAGGGCAGTGGTGACTATGACTGCATTGCGGTTATCCGAAAGATCAGTCTTCGCAATTGTTTGCAGACCGACATAGGCGACGTTGGCAAACAGCGCGAGCGAGGCTCCTCCCAGGACGGGCGAGGGGATCGAAGCTACAACTGCACCCGCCTTGGGAATAAGCCCAAGCAGAATCATGAAACCCGCAGCTGCCGCAGCAACCCATCGCGACTTGACTCGAGTAATACGAACCAGCCCAACGTTCTGCGCGAAACAGGTATAGGGGAAAGAGTTCATAACGCCGCCGAGCAGCGTAGACAGTCCATCAGCTCGCAGGGCGCGGATGATGTGAATCTTCCGGATTCGCTTGTTGACGATCTCGCCTGTGGCAAACACGTCACCGGTAGTCTCGACCATGGTAATGATCATGACGATGATCAAAGAAATGATCGCCGACAGATTGAATTGCGGTATTCCGAAGTAGAAGGGGGTAGTGATTCCGAACAGATTGGCACCAGCGACCTTATCCAGATTTGCATCTCCGAGTATGAGAGCTACTGCGGTGCCGCCGACAAGCCCAATAAGCACGGCGATGGTGCCTAGGAACCCATGGAGGAATCGCTGTACCAAGACAATAACTGCGAGCGTCCCGAAGGCATATGCCAGATCGCGGATCTTCGGCGTGCCTTCGGCATAGTTCGTGAAGTCGTTCGCCGATACTGCAAGTAGGGAAGTACCCATCACCAAAAGTACTGAACCAGTTACTACCGGCGGGAAGTACTTCAGCAGCTTCGCAAATAGGGGAGCAGCGAAGAAGGTGAACAGGCCCGAGACGATAATGGCTCCATAGATTGCTGGTAGTGAAGCAACTCCGCCTTTACCTGAGGTCACGCCCAAGCCGACTGCGATGATTGGCGCCACGGCAGTGGTAGTGACGCCCTGAATTATAGGAAGGCGGACACCAACCCATTTACCTATGCCAACAGACTGAATAATGGTAGCCAACCCGCAGGTAAGCAGGTCCGCGTTAATCAGGTGAATAGTTGTGGCAGTGTCCAGTTTTAGTGACTGGGCAATTAGAAGGGGAACAATTACGGCGCCGGCATAGAACGCTAATACGTGCTGTAAGCCGAGCATTACCAGTTTGCCTGGCGCAGGAACTTGATTGACGGGGTGTTTTACGGTTGCCATTGGGGCTCCTAACGTTCTTACCCCAAGTTTGGCTAACAGCTTATAAGTTTCCCAAATATTTTTGCTGTGATTTTATTCCTACGTCCGTATAGAGTGGACTACTACAGTACTCGCAGCGCGTTATTCCGGGTCTTCCGCAGGTATGGTGCGGTTATTAGTGCCAGCACGACCATGATCCACCCTGCAGACGCCACGGTCATTAGACCACCGTGGGCCCCAGCAGATTGGATTGCCTGGCCACCGATAGCTGAACCGATGGAAGCACCGACGTTCGAAGCGGTAACCATCCAGGCCATTGACTCCGTCAGTCTTGATCCAGGCACTGCCTGCGAGACCATGGTCATGACGTTGGTAGCGGTAGGTGAGAAGGCAGAACCGGTTATAAAAACAGTCACCATAAACCAGAAGAGCCCGGGCACAAAGGGGAGGACCGAACAGCCCACCCCTAGGAAGATGACCCCAAATAGGTAAAGCCTCAGAATAGATGGCTTCCAGCTGCGGGCGCCGTAAACCAAGCCTGCAATGAGCGAGCCAACCGACATAGCGGCAAGAATTACCCCCGAACCGGACGGCCATCCATTCTCGTTTGCAAAGGAAACGCACGAGACATCCAGCGCCCCGAAAATTGCCCCCATGGCAATGTAGACAATCATCAGCATCAGCAGAGTGCGGTTCTTCAGCAGTGGCTTCGATGGAGTAGTGGGGGCAGGCTTTCGGCCTGATGGAATTGGTTCAGTAGACCGCTGCGGGAAGAGCAGAAAAGCACCGATCACAGAGACAATCGCGGTGCCATAGATGCCAGCCGTTCCGTGAATCTCGGTAGCCATAAATGTCGCTAGGACCGGGCCAACGATGAAGATTACCTCGTCTAGAGTAGCCTCCAATGCAAACGCGCTTTGCAGCTTTCCCGGTTCCTTCAGTACGTAAGCCCAGCGGGCACGCACGAGCGCACCAATGGAGCCGGAAAAACCGGCACCCATAATAGTAAGTAGGTAAAGCAACGGCCTGGGGCCAGCATGGTGGGCAGTAAAAGCGAGCCCTCCGAAGGAAGCGGCCGAAATTAGAACGGACGGGAACATGATCTTCGCCTGCCCGTAAATGTCCACAAGCCTGGATAGCTGGGGGACCATAATTGCGAAGCTCACGGCAGCGACAGCAGAAAGTCGCCCGGCAAGTGCGTAGTCTTTGTACATGGCGGTAATCATCATGATGACCGCCAGGTTGGTCATTGCCATGGGGAAGCGCGCCAACGCGCCCGCCATGGAAAAACGTGCAGCTCCCGGAATGGAGAATAATTGCTTATATATCGACATTTCTGCTTCGCTAAGAAAATCCCTTTTCCTCTGAATCATAGCCTCTAATCTAAGGACCAAGCTAATTTATGAGCGCCATTGCGCCAACTTATAGAAAGACAGGTTTTTCATTGCGTCCAATTGCGTATGCACGAACGGAATTTCCCCAAAAATTCGGCATTCCTAGACAAGCGGGCAGGGTTGGCCAGCTACGCGCGCGGATCGTATTTGAGCCAGAATTTGCCTCCGAGCAAGCGGTGCGAGGGATCGCTGGGTTTTCTCATCTTTGGCTTATTTGGCAGTTCTCTGAAGTGCCTGAGCGCGACGGATTTGCGCCCATGGTTCGCCCTCCGCGATTGGAAGGTAACGAACGCATAGGCGTGTTCGCTACCAGGTCGCCATTTCGCCCAAATCGCCTTGGGCTTTCCTCTGTAAGGCTTGAAGCCGTAAAGGCTGGCGAACTAGTGGTGGCCGGTGCGGATTTGCTGGACGGAACGCCCATCTTTGATGTGAAGCCTTATGTGCGCGAGGATGTGCACGAAGATGCTCGATTCGGGTTTACACAAAAGGCGAAAGCTACGTACGAGGTAATTATTGATCCGCAGATAACTGCAAGTCTGCCTAGCGCCTACGTGGACAAATTGACTGCAGTGCTCGCCGAAGACCCACGGCCTGCTTATCATAGCGATCCAGAGCGCATCTACGGTTTTACGTTCGGAGGCTATGAGATCAAGTTCCGAGTGGACGGGGTGGTGCGGGTTCTAAGCGTTACCCGTATATAAGGAAGCACAGTTAACCCTAAAAGTACATAATGTACATTATCGGCATTTACCTATAGCGGCACTTGCGAGCTGGTTCGCCTCTCTTATGTAAGCCCTGTACAATTACATAGATTGATAGAAAGGACGATGCATGGCTGATCGCGCACTCCGTGGTACTTCCATTGGTTCAAAATCTCTTGAGACTGAAGATGGGGTTGTTTTCGCCGACCGCATTGAGGCGACCTACGTAGTTCCTCTTACCGGTGAAACTTTTACTGTCCCGTTTTCGTCTGAGGCCGAACCGCCGGCTGTGTGGGAATCTAAGACTGGCCAGCAGGCGCTTCTTCAGGGCGCATCCAAGCCAAAGGACGAAAAGCCGTCAAAGCCGCAGCGTACCCACTGGGACATGCTGCTTGAACGTCGCAGCCTTGAAGAGCTACAGGTTCTGCTAGACGAGCAATTGAAGATGTTGCACGAAGGAAGACTACGTGAAGGCGTCCACTACAGGCGACGCTAGTAAAACTTACATAATTAATGGAGGGCTTACCGCCCTCCATTAATTATTTTGCAAAGGCCCACCTGGTTACCTGCACAAGAGATTCCCAAAATATTCTGGAAGACATCTTCGAGTAACCACTGCGACGTTGCGGGAAGACAATCGGCACCTCAGCAACGCGCAAATTGGCTTTGTGTACGGCTCTAGTAAGCTCAGTCTGAAAGACATACCCGCTAGTTTGTGGTTTGAGCAGCGCGAATGCCTCGGCAGAATAAACTCTGAGGCCAGCTGTGGCATCAGCAACGGGCAGCGAAAGCATCGCCCTGATATACAGATTTCCGGCTCTTGATAGCAGTTCACGCCATTTTGGCCACCCCACTACCCTGCCACCGCGGATCCATCGCGAACCAATAACGAGTGCGGGCAGATCAGCCTGATGCGCCCGAGCAATAATTCGCTCAAGATCTTGTACACGGTGAGAACCATCGGCATCCATCTGCGCTATCAAGTCGTAATCGCGTTCAATAGCCCAGTCGAAACCAGCCCGGTAAGCGGGTGCTAGTCCCTCTTTCGTATGCCGCGAAAGCAGAAATATGCGCTCGAACGTATTGGCAAAAGCTTTCGCAATTCTTCCTGTGCCATCCGGAGAGTCATCGTCTACCACCAGCACGTCAAGAGGCAGCTTCGAAAGCTGCTCCAACAGAATGGGCAGATTCTCGGCCTCATTGTACGTAGGGACGATAACTACTTCCTTAGGCACGATTTCTCCTACTTTTTCGCGTATACACGACTGCTGCACTGATAACCCAAAGGCTAGCTGCCAGAACCATTGCTGCCAGCTGTACCCTGCCCCCGATCTTTGCGGCAGGAGTAATGTCGCTGTGAAGCGGCAACTTCGCAATCAAGGTATCCGCCGTAAAAAGCTGCGACTGCTGGGCAACGGTACCGTCTGGCAATATCAGCGCGGACACACCGTTTGTTGACACTTGGGCGGTAGCACGATGGTATTCCAAAGCCCGAAACCGGGACATTTGCAACTGTTGGGTAGATTCTGCAGAAAATCCAAATGAGGAGTTATTAGTAGGGACAGCCAGAAGTGTTCCTCCCGCGTTTATCCCCTGGCGAACTATCTGGTCGATCGCCACCTCAAAGCAAATAGCTTCGGCTAGTCTCACCGGCTTTAGTCCTTTTACATCCAGGATCGCTGGTCCCGCTCCCGGCGCCATATCAGTTTGGATGCGATCCACATCCGAGAACCAATTGCGCAGTATATTCCGAAACGGAATATATTCGCCAAAAGGAACGGGTCTCTGCTTGGTGTAGGGGGCACTGAAGGAACCATCGGGATAAGCCACATAGTGGTCGTTATAGCGCAGGCCATTCTGGTAACGGATAGCCCCAACAACGATAGGTACGCCAACGCTCCGGACTGCCTCCCCCACCATCTGTCCTGTAGTCCGATTTAACCGGGGATCCCGATCTGCCGCCTGCTCGCCCCACAGCACTAGGTCTACCGGCTCGGCAAGAGCCTTGGTCTGGGCCAGATGAGCGCCTGTAACTTTGCCTTCCTCGGCGTAGGTAGCTTCGACTGGTCGAGCAATATTGCCCTGCACAGCGCCGACTGTGAGTGTTCCCTCTGGCGAAGCCGAGGGCATGGGCACAGCAGCAGGAAAAATAATCAGGCCAATGCAAACTAGTACGGTGCCGAGACGGGCAAGAAGGGACAGTCCAGTAGAGATGGCTGTGAACGCGAGGGCGCCTATCGCGAAGGTCAGAGCACTCACCGCTACTTCCCCGCCGTACGGGGCTAGATTCGCTAGCGGAGAATCTACTTGTCCGAATGCTGCGTATCCCCATGGGAATCCGCCCCAGGGCATGTGCCCTCTAAGTTGTTCGAAGCCGGCCCAGGTGATTGCTCCAACTATCGTCTTCGATATATCTGCCTTCAACCACCGAGTAAGCCAGCAGTTACCGATTGCCCATACCGCAACGAAAACTGATTCAATCGTGGCAAGGGCGACCCAAGGGCCTATCCACCCTACCGATTTAGAAATCCACTCAATGTGAGGCAAGAAAAAAGCTAAAGACCAGGCTAAACCGGATAGTCCAGCAACAGTGGCTCCATGTTCACGAGTACACCAATACAGCGCCCCCAGTGCGAGCGGCATCAGGAACCAAGCTCCGGTAGGAGGGAATGCCAAATACATCCCAATACCGCCGCCAACTGCTAATACAAGTGCTTTGGCGTAGGTCAAGAAGCCTCGTCTTGGCTTTAATACTCGGTCCATGCCACTACCCCACGGCGAATTAGATCGGCTGCTGACTGTGCCTTGCGAGCAATGGCCGGATCGGCTACGAGACGGAGCTGGCCTAAAACATCAAGCAGGATTTTTGCCCATCGGACGAAGTCGCCAGCCGGCATCTTGTCAGTGCTATCGAGAGTAGTAGTTAGAGATGCTCCGTTTGCCCATGCTGCAATGGCTCCGGCTAGTCCGGCCGAAGACCATTCCGAGGGCGGCAAAGAATTCGCTTGTTCAGCTCGTTCGATCCGGGCCTGTTGGGCCTCAATCTTCGCCAGAGCACCGCGCAGCTGCCCGGGCAGATGGGTAAGAGGAGTAACTGCTTCAGTCCGGGTTTCATATATACAGGCACTGACGGCACCGGCCAGATTCGCAGCGCTCAGACCAGCAAATACGTCGTTTTTTAGACACTGAGCAAGCAGCAAATCGTGCTCGGAGTAGATTCCTGCCAGAACTCTGCCCTGCTCGGTTACTTCAGACTCGGAAAGGTAACCGAACTCTCTGAGAACAGCACATACTCCTGCGAAACGATCGGTTAGTGCGCCCGTTTGTTCATTCACCTTGGACAGCAGACGTTCGTATTCAGTCTTGGCGCGCACCCAGGCTCGAGACTTGGAATAGTGCTCCTCGCGCCTTGGACAACTGTTGCAAGGATGATTCTGGATCTTGCGCTTTAGCCGATCAAAATTCTGTAGCTCGGGCTCCGCCTCCCTGCGAGCCTTAAACTTGCCTGCTCGCCCATCGTGGCGAAGGCGCGAGGCTAGTTCTTTCCGGTCTCGTGGCTTACGACCTGTCAGCGAAGGGGGAATCTTCATGTGGCCGACTCTAGCTATTCCCGAAGGAACATCGTCGGCGCTAATATGCCTGATTTTGGCGTCGTCAGTAAGAGCTACCAAAGTAGGTACGCCATGATGTTTAGCACCACTTAGAATTAGCGCCGCCCGAAAGCGTTTGCCAATCTTCAACTGTGCTACGTCTCCGCGATCAAGCTCAAGAATGACCTGCCTAGTTCTAGCATGGCGAGCCCGGTTCAAAGCTTTAGCAGCAGATTTTTGCGCCCTCGACAGTTCCTGCCTAGCCAAAGCATATTCCTTGAAGTCACCCCTAGAGCAGTGCAGGTCGCCCTCGGCGGCATCCATCTGTTCTTTCCAGCTACGTGCCTTGAGCGCATTTTTTCTGGCTTTTAGATCGGACTGGAACTGGGCAAAGGATCTTTCCATAGTCGCCTTCGCGGCCTCTAGATCCATATGTTCAAGTAGTCCGACCGCCATCGAGTACGTAGGGCGGAAAGCGGAAATTAGCGGATACGTACGTTTAGAAGCCAAAGAGGCAACAATCGCAGGCTCTGCTCCGATCTGATAGGGAACTACCGCATGCCCTACAACGTCAATTCCGCGTCTTCCTGCCCGCCCGGTCAACTGCGTGTATTGCCCGGGAGTAAGCATTACATGGTCCGAGCCATTCCACTTTCTCAATTGGGTTATTACCACCGACCGTGCTGGCATGTTGATACCGAGCGCAAGGGTTTCGGTAGCAAACACGGCTCCGAGTAGGCCCTCCGAGAAGGCGAGTTCGACCGCCTCCTTCAGAGCTGGCAACAAGCCAGCATGATGCGCAGCATAGCCACTGAGTAATGCTCTGGCCCACTTGTCCAGTCCAACCACCGCATGATCCTCTGCAGGGATACGGTCCTCGACGTCCTCTACAATTTGCGCCAGCCGTCTACGCTGGTCGGGAGTAGTTATAGAGATCTTAGCCCGCAAACAATACGAGACGGCCCTATCGCAACCTGCTCTAGAGAAGATGAAAAAGATCGCTGGAAGTAGATCATGTTTCGCCAGCGTCAACATATTATCTTCCGGGAACACCCTCGGCCTACGCTCCAAAGAACGCGCAACCGCATCTGTCAAAGCAGAATTAGGACGGTTCGAGCCACGCCTGTATAAGTCGTAGAGTCGATCGCCGACCAGCATATGTTGCTTCAGCGGAATTGGTCGCTGCTCCGAAACTACTACAGCGCAGTCGCCTCTTGCCTCTTCTAGCCACTTCCCAAATTCTTCAGCGTTAGAGACGGTGGCAGAAATAGAGATGATCTGCACCTCTTCAGGCGTGTGCAGGATTACCTCTTCCCAGACAGGACCGCGGAAGCGATCAGCCAGGTAGTGTACTTCGTCAAGCACTACTACCCCGAGACCTGCCAGCGCGCGATGCCTCTGGTAAAGCATATTGCGCAGTACTTCGGTGGTCATTACTACCACGTCAGCATCGCCGTTTACTACCGTGTCTCCGGTGAGGAGGCCTACCCGATCTCGTCCCCACTTCCTACAAAAGTCGGCGAATTTCTGGTTAGACAATGCCTTGATTGGGGTTGTGTAGAAGGCCCTCTTGCCTAATGAGAGCGCACGTTCAATGCCGAATTCGCCAACAATAGTCTTGCCCGCCCCGGTAGGAGCAGCAACAAGTACTGGCCTACCAGCTTCGACTGCCTCGCAGGCGGATACCTGGAAATCGTCCAGCTCAAAGTTGAGCCCGCCCTCGAATCGACCCAACAGCGTCGACTTCCTTTCCTGCCGCTTCTTAAAGGCAAGGTACCTTTCCGCAGCAGAGGGCTCTGGTGGCAGAGTCTGCTCGGTTCGTTTTCGTCTACGCCTGTGCTTTGTCATATCCCTAATCCGTCAGGCCAATGCTATGCCATCTGTGCAGAGCCTGCTCGCTGCGGCGCGCTCTTGCCTCGCGCCTCTTCAGGCGAATCTGCATCCGGGCAACCTGACAGTCACGGATCTGGGTGCTAGTTGCGACTGCGCCAGGTGCGCAGTGACGTGGAGGGCGGGATGGCTCCGGCATCGGCACGAGCGCTTCAAATAAAGACGGAACAACAGCCAGCAACTGCCGGAACTTGCCCCACAGCCTGAGCGTAAGCAAAATTGGCACGATGATGGCAGCCAGTACCAGCAAGATCCATACAATAACCATAAATTCTGCCCTATCTGTATAAAGCTAGTGCTTTTCTTGCGCGATCGGTAGCCGCCTGCGCAAATAGCTTCTGATCTACCTCGCGGATGCCGCTGCCAAGTCGTAGCAAGAGTCGGGTAAACCACTCGACGTCCCGCACCACCAAAGATAGCTCAATTGCTCCGTCTTCATGACGGGCAAGCACCCTGGATGGGACCGTATCGCACAGCCATCCCAGCTCGCGATCTATCACCATCGTGACTTCAAGCAATGGAGGCCTCTCGACTCGCTCAGACCGATCCGTCGCGATTGGCTCGTCCAGTATTTCTAGGTCGAGTATTCGATCTAGCCGGAAACTCCGGGGTGCGTTGGCCAGTTGACACCAACCGTCAAGCTTCCACTGCCCGTAAGAGTGCTCCAATTGCCAAGGTTCTACCGTTCTTTCGGTTACTTTGTCAGCACGGTCTACATACCGCAGATGCACGTTGTTGCCCTGGTTTAGAGCCTGCTGCACCATTCCGCCTAATTGGCCAATCCTAGGGGGCGTGCGGGAAGTTGATACCTCGGCCTTTCCAAGACCAGCAGCAGAGATTTTCGCTGCAGCTCTGCGGGCGATTTCAGCAAATTCCGGTATCGGAGTTTCAGCTAGTACTGTCAGCCCCGCAAGAATCGTTGCCGCTTCAGTGGCACTAAGCGCAAGGGCACGGGTAATTCCTTGGTCGTCGTCAACATTTACTTCGTCATCCGGGTCGGAGGGAATGTCCACGACTATCGATTCCCAGTACGCTCTGGAGCCGCGGCCAACTCCTACCAGAGTAGTAAGTGTTCTGCGCATTCCTCGCACGTCAGTGTCAAATGCCTTAGCAAGCTCACGCAAGGTAGTGCCCGGGTGTGCCTGCAGATAGGCCAAAATGGATACAAAGCGCACAATGTGCTTCGAACTGGAAATACTAGGCATCATCCACCATCTTCTTAAAATGGGCAATTACCTCTTGTCGTAGCCGATTGGGAGCTAGCACCACAACGTTGGGGCCGCACTCAACCAGATCCCCCAGCCAAGCTAGGAAATCGTCCTCTTCAAGTAAGTAGTTCTGCCACCCCTCCGGGGTTCGCTCGTCAGCAGGCCGGCGCGTACCTCGCATCCGTAAAGCATGCTCACTACCGGGAGCAATAGCAACCAGTGGGGCTATCTCGAAAGCATCCACTACCGCGTCAGAAGCAGGATGCGAGATGACCGCTCCCGGCGTCGGTTCTCCAATAACCCGAGACACTCGAAACGTACGCACGCGATCACGATCGTGGTCATAGCCGAGTAGGTACCAAGCGCCATCCTTCGCACGCAACCGCCACGGATCGACGTGCCGTACTTCAGTTTCACCGCTCCCCTTGCGGTATTTGAAGCTAACCGAGCGGCCCGCTACCAGCGCCTCCATAAAGCCTGTAAGAGATTCAGTACCTGAAACATGCCACTGCGGCACGTCAATTGGAGCGGCATCGGGCACCTTCGATTCAACCTGAGAGACGTTCCAGCCGGCATCATCCGACCACATGCGGATGGCGGCCAGCACTACCGCTGCCTCCAGCGAATCCAATTTCAAATCCGAACTCGCTAAATCCACCGAATAGTAGGTCTCGTTTGTAAAAACCTCGTCCTGGCGGATTTTAAGTGCAATCCCCGCATCCACCAAGGTCTTCTTGTCACGTTCAAAAGTGCGCTCATCTGCTGGGGTATACCCCGCAACCGACTCCAAAAGTGCTGCCTTGGTTATTCCTTTAGTAGGCGCATTGACTAAGGTAACGAGCAAATTCGCTACCCGTTCAGTACCCTTCACTCTGAAATCTGTCACGTACTTACACTACCGCCTAAAATGAGCTTTATGATCTATCGAGATGGCGTGGTTGTAAACATCGTTCGTACATGGGAAGGCGCGGGCATCTTTGAAGTGGAAGTAGACTCCGCGCCTACAAATGCAACCCTGATAGGAAAAGGGCAGCGGTTACACGCACTCGCCTATGACCGCATTGTAGGGCCGGTAAAGGTAGGCGACCGTCTGCGTCTGGAATGCTCCGCCCTCGCCAAACGTCTAGGCACCGGTGGGCAGGCAAGTGTTGTCACCAACCTCTCCGCTCTTCCATCAGACTATTTGCCTAACGGCCACATGGTAAAGGCACGGTACATGCCTACCCAGGTGATGGTTTCGGCAGCCGACGAACAAGGGTCGCCAACGCATGACAAGCTCACTCGCATTGAGAATGTTCCAGTAGTGGCGGCAGACCTCCACTCACAGCTGCCCGCCATTATCTCCGGAGCGCGGGCAGCGAAGGCGGACGCAAGAATTGCGTACGTGATGACAGACGGGGCCGCCCTCCCGCTTCCTTTGTCCATGCAAGTAGCGGAGCTTGTGCGCGCAAATTGGTTATGTGGGACAGTCACCGCTGGACAGGCTTGGGGCGGCACCTACGAAGCCGTTTCTATTCCTTCAGCGCTACAGGTGGCAGCCGCTGCCCTATCTGCAGACCTGATAGTTGTCTCGCAAGGGCCGGGAAATTTGGGGGGCGACACCGAGTTCGGTTTTTCCGGAGTAGACGTAGCCTGGACCTTGACTGCGGCTGCTGTGCTGGGGGCCCGCCCGATTGCCGCGCTGCGCATCTCCGGAGCGGACAAGCGCAACCGCCATCTGGGGCTTTCTCACCATACCCACACTGTCTTAGCCGACCTTACGCAGGTGGGGGTAGACCTTCCGCTCCCCTCTTTCGCCACTCTAGACAACATGCCAGAAGGATTCGATGCCCTGGTAGCCAAGCAAGTTGCTCAGGCCTGTGCTGGCCGCCACCACATTCGCGAGGTCGACGCCAGCGGTGCCTACGAGCTCTTACAGGACTCGCCCGTTAGGCTCCGCACGATGGGCCGCAGCTTGGAAGAGGACGCAGCGATATTTGTTAGCGGTTGGGCCGCAGGCAACTACGCATTGAGCTAAAGCTCAGTGGCAGTGCCCCTCGGCCAGTGAGCGCAACGCGGAAATCTCCTTGTCAGCGTCCTCAGCACCGAACACAGCAGAACCAGCAACAAATACGTCAGCACCTGCATCGGCAGCCTGCTCAATGGTCTTCCGGGATACCCCGCCATCGACCTGGATTGATACTTGCACACCCGCAGCCGAAATAGCCTTGCGGGCCCGGCGAATTTTTGGCAGCACCTCGCTTATGAACGACTGCCCCCCAAAGCCGGGTTCCACCGTCATACACAGGATCATGTCAAAGTAGCCCAACACGTCCTGGAACTGCTCGAACGGAGTGGCAGGATTTAGCGCAAGCCCCACCTTTGCCCCTAGCTTGTGGATCTCTTTTGCCAGTCGAAGAGGCGCTGCCGCAGCCTCCGCATGGAAGGTTACCGACGCACACCCGACCTCGGCATATTGCGGCGCCCACACGTCAGGATTTTCGATCATCAGGTGGGCATCAACGGGCAAAATACCTGTTTTTACTACCGATTCCACCACCGGCAATCCCCATGTCAGATTTGGGACGAAATGGTTGTCCATCACGTCAACGTGGGCATAATCAGCATTCTTGATCTTCGCCAGCTCGCCGCGTAGGTCGGCTATATCGCAATTGAGAATTGAGGGAGAAATCGTAGTCATGTATCTAGGCTAACCTTTCTTCCGCAAAAGTGCGGCGAACATGGCATCGGTTTCATCTCTGTCAGGCCATAGCTGCAGCATTGGTCCGTTACCTAGTTCTACTCCCGAAATATCCTTTGCGACCTGGGCAGCATCAATTATTTCAATGTCGCTGCGGTCCGCTAGCACCTCTGCAATGACCAGTCGGGTTTCCCACACGTGGGGGCTGCAGGTGGCGTAACAAAGTACCCCGCCGCCGCGGAGCATTTCAAGGCCCTTACGCAGCAGTTTCCTCTGCAGCCCGGTCAACTTCGCTAGATCGGAGTTAGATTTGCGGTAGCGGGCTTCTGGCCGTCGGCGCAGCGAGCCGAGACCGGTGCAGGGGGCATCTAACAAGATCCTGTCGAAGCCCTCGCCTTCCAAGTCGAGGGCGTCTGCCACCTGCACCTGGACGTTATTGAGAGATTGAACGTTCTGCCGAACCAACTCTGCCCGGTGTGGGGTAATCTCGTTTGCCAGCAGACGTGCGCCTCGCTGTGCCGCCAACGCGCCTAGCAAACCCGCCTTTCCCCCAGGGCCAGCGCACATATCCAACCAGCGGTCGTCTGTCCCTCCGAGGGGAGCCTCGGCAAGTAAGCCAGCTACTAGTTGCGACCCCGCATCCTGCACTGCCGCGTATCCCCTCTGGATAGGTTCAAGCAGCGCGGGATCACCGTGCTGCAGAATTACTGCCCACGGTGAGATATCCGAGAAGGCAACATTGGTATTAAGCTCGTCCTCGGCAATATCGGCCAGCCTTTCCCGATCGATCAGTCCAGGACGGGCGCACAGAGTAACATACGGAGATTCATTATCCGCATACAAGATGTCTGCTAGCGCATCTGCCCTGCCTGCAGCTTTAGCCGCTTCCGCTATGGCACCCACAATCCACTCCGGGTGGGATGAACAGATCGCTAAAGCCTGCTGCTCACTTTTGCCCTGCGTTATGCGATTATCCCATTCTTCATTGTCGCGCTCGCTGACTCGGCGAAGCGCAGCATTTACCAACTTGGCTGGCCCATCAGAGGTGTGTACCCGCGCCTGGTCTACTGTTTCGGCGACTGCAGCATGTGCGGGCACACGCATATAAAGGAGCTGATAGGCACCGATGCGCAAAAGAGCCCGAACCGGTAAATCTAGCTTCGAAACCAGCCTGGAGCTAGCACTTGAAATAATCGCGTCCAGACGAGCCATCTCGCGCAACGTGCCGTAGGTAATCTCTGTTGCAAATGCAGCATCGCGCCCCTTTACCCGCTTGCGGCTCAAGACCTTCGGCAATAGCAAATTGGCATAGGCATCGCGCTCATCTACAGCACACAAGACCTCAAAAGCAGCCTCACGAGCTGGATCCAGCCTCTTAGCTTTAGCTCTATAGCTCATTTCTCCTCCATCTTTGAGGAAGCATCAAGGTGTGCTCCTCTAGCCCAAGCCGCCCCACTCATCCAAGATTTACCAGCTGGCGCAACCTGCCCAATTTCGAGCGCCTCGGTGCCGGTGCCTACGAAAAGCTGCTTTTTTGTCGCCTGGATTGCCCCCGCCGGCAAGGTCTTAGCTGTGATAGTTGGACTGGCAATTTTCATACGAGTCCCCTGATGGGTCGACCATGCCCCTGGAGTAAAGGCACGGATCTTCGCGCTTACCTCTTCAGCCGGGCGCTGCCAGTCAACTTGCTGAGCTGCCTTATTGAACATCTTCGCATAAGAGGACGTTCCTTCTTGTGGCAGAGGGGCCTCATTTCCATCGGCAATCTTAGCGAGTACGTGCCCAATCATCTGGGCTGCTTTCACATTCAAGGCTTCAAACAGTTGCGGGGTATCAGTAGAGGGGGAAATGGGGACTTCTTGCTTGTCCCAGATTGGGCCGGTGTCCAGGCCCTCTTCAATTTGGAAAATGCTTACGCCCGTTTCGCGCTCCCCCGCTTCGATAGCACGTTCCACCGGCGCTGCCCCGCGCCACTTGGGCAGCAGCGAATAATGCACGTTTATCCAGCCTTTGGGGAGCTGTGCTAGTGCTGGCGGCGGAATAATTTGCCCATACGCAACAACCACTGCCAGATCCGCATGCAATGAATCCAGCAATTGATGAGCAGCCTCATCTTTCAATGTTGCCGGTTTATACACGGGGATAGATAGTTCTTCCGCCCTCTTCGCTATTTGAGAGGGACGAAGTTTCTTCGACCGTCCTCTAGGCGCATCCGGGCGGGTGAGCACACCTACGATTTCGTGATCTTCTAGGGCGGCAACTGCCTCTAGCAATGGCAGCGCAGTATCAGGAGTTCCAGCAAAAATTAAACGCACTAAGCTAGTGTACCGACCATAGATCTGCCGGCGAGACTTGGACGCGCACTTTCTGCTTTCGAGCAGCACTACGACTGGCCTGAACGCCATTTAACGCGGTCATCAATTGCATATGTTCGCCGAGATGACTGCGTAGCAATGCACGTACCCCATTGCTTGTAGGAAGCGGCCCAAGCACCTCGTACTTTAGCTGGAGGGGAGATTCCTTCAGCTGTGCGAGCAGCTCTTCAACTGCCTCCTGACCGCCATCAACAGCAACCATCCAGTTCACGGGCGGTAAGTCCAAAGTTTTTCGCTCTTCATATTCTCTGCGGGCCCATCCGGGCCCATCCCAGCGAATAAACGCTCCGGCCAGTGCTCTATCTACAGCTCCCAGAAGAAGAGTCCTCCCCTCTGGACGCACTAACGCGGCCGCATTAAACCAGCGTCTAAGAGCCTCAGTGGGAGCCCACAGTTCTGGCCGCCCCGCCGTGGCTGCCCCATCCAGTAATACAGCCGCAAAGTAGCCCCTTTCGGCAACTGGCTCAGCACCCGGCGTCGCAACAACAAGGCGAGGCTGGGCATCTATCTCTTCTACAACCGCCCTAGCCGCCCCAGAAACAGTAACTGTAACTCCGGGAAATGCTCTGCCAAGTTCTTCGCCAACGCGACGAGCCCCAACTTTTCGAGAACGGATTCGCGCCGATCCACACTCGGGACAGTGATAGTTAGGATTCGTCTTACCGCACCAGTTACAGGACAACATTCCGGCACCAGAAAGCGAAAGCGGCCCAGAGCACTCCTGGCACCTTGCAAGTGAACCGCAATCGACGCAAGCCGTGACCGGAACGTAGCCCTCCCGAGGTGCCTGAATCAGCACTGGCCCATGCTCGAGTCCACGAGCAAGCAATTTATGTGCTGGAGGCGGAATGCGCATGTGACCGCTTGGGCCATAAGCCTCCAGTTCCTGGTCCGTTGGCGCCTCGTTGATACAGGTGTGCGACCGCAGCACTTCCCTAAGAGGAGTTACGGAAGCACACCAGCCAGACTCTAGTAGCATGTGTGCCTCGACAGAGCGAGCATATCCCCCAAGAACTAGACCGCATTGGGCAAGTGCGGCACGTTCGACGGCAATTGTGCGTGCATGCAGATAGGGACTGCGTCTGCCCTCCAAGCTATCGGACGCCTCATCCCAAATTGCTATTAGTCCAAGATCCGAAAGTGGAGCCCAGATTGCGCTTCTGGTCCCCACAACAACCTTTGTGCCTCCACTTAGGCAGACCAGGTGAGCCCTATAGCGTTGTGCATCGGAGAGCCCGGAGCCCATTCTTAGATGATCAATTCCGGCCTGCTCCAGCATTGTGGAGAAGTACTTTACCTGAGAGGCTGTAGGAAGTATCACCAGGGCAGTTCGCTTCGAGGCAAGCGTCGAGGCAACGAGCGCTATGTATTGACCAACCCAGCCCTGTTCGCCCGACGGGGGCATCCCCATTACCAATGCTCTAGGAGACTGCCCAGCTTGCAGACGAGAACACAGCGCCTTGCCACTATCGGTACCGGCAAAAACGTCGCTACGAATCTGCAGATCGGGAAAGTCCGCTTCGTTAGGCACAAAGCTACCTTCAGTACGCGCATGTCGCTTAGGAATAGCCTCAGCTAGGATCCCGGCAATGGAACCGCAGTATTTGCGGCTCAGCCGTACCGCTAACTCGTAAATACTGTCTGTCAGTAGTGGTTGAGTTGAAACTACCGAGCGAATACGTGCCAGCCTGCCTGGATGCTCTGTGGTGCTACCACGAGATATTACCCAGCCATTGTGCCGGCTCCCCGCCATATTGACGCGGACCAGGCCACCGACCTTCGCATTGCGTGTCTTCGCATCCAGCACATAATCCAGAGGACGGTTGAGGTGCGGCACCGATAGATCCACTAAAACTGACACCACAGGATTTTCTACCCCGGGCACTGTTACAGTGCGCGGGGTAGGGTCCGGCAGTGCCAGAAGCGCATCTTGGATCATGTCTTAATTAAAGCTTCTGCCACAGACAGATGAAACTATAGGGCAGCCTTCAGTTCCTCGATCTTATTCGTCTTCTCCCAGCTGAACTCACTACGCCCGAAGTGGCCGTAGGAGGAGGTGGCCTTGAATACAGGTTCTTTCAACGACAGAGCATCGATAATGGCCGCCGGCCGCAGATCGAATACGGTAGACACTGCCTTCTGCAGTGCCTCTTCCGGAACTGTAGCAGTACCGAAAGTATCTACCCACAAACCTACCGGACGAGCTTTTCCGATTGCGTAAGCAACCTGAATTTCACAGCGCGAGGCAAGCTTTGCCGCAACAACATTCTTTGCCACCCACCGGAGTGCATATGCGGCGGAGCGGTCTACTTTGGAAGCGTCCTTGCCAGAGAAGGCGCCTCCCCCGTGCCGTGCGTACCCCCCGTAGGTGTCAACGATAATCTTTCTGCCAGTCAGGCCTGCATCGCCCATGGGGCCGCCTACCGTGAATAGGCCGGCGGGATTCACAAAGACGGAATCCGAATCGGGCATAGACCATCCCAGCTCAGCCAACGTCGGCTCAATAACTGTCTCGACAATTGCAGGACGCAACTTGGCAAGGGCGAGATCCGGCGAATGCTGGCTGGAAACCACTACAGTATCCAGCCCTACAGGGGTGTCGCCCTCATAAGCAACAGTGACCTGGGTCTTCCCGTCCGGACGAAGCCCCTCGACGATGTTCTCTTTGCGAACCTGAGCCAGTCGCTTGGCCAGCTTATGGGCTAGCCAAATCGGTGCCGGCATCAAATCAGGTGTCTCGTCGCACGCATACCCAAACATGAGGCCCTGGTCACCAGCGCCCTGCACGTCGTACGCGTCGTAATCGCCACTCAGGTCGTCTCGAACTTCCCACGACTTCTCTACACCCGCCTGAATATCCGGGCTTTGCTGATCAATTGAGGTCAGCACCCCGCAAGAGTTGCCATCGAAACCAACCTCGGAAGAGGTGTAACCAATGGAAGAAACTTCTCCGCGCACAATCTGCGGAATCTCGACGTAGGCGTCAGTGGTAATCTCGCCTGCTACGTGAACCTGGCCAGTAGTTGCCAAGGTTTCGACAGCCAGATGCGCATTGGGATCCTGTTCTAAGACAGCGTCCAAAATCGCGTCAGAAATCCGGTCACATACCTTATCGGGGTGGCCTTCGGTAACAGATTCAGAAGTAAACAGACGGTTCATAGATCTTCTCTCCCAACTTGCGGGACTTTCTAGCACTTAGAAGCTAGAGTACTAATTTCCTCAACAACGGCGCGGGCAACAACATCTTTTGGACCCTGTGCACTGCCAAGCTGTTGACCTTTGGCATCGACGAGCGTAATAGTCGTGTCAACGTCGCCAAATCCGGCGGTATCTCCGACCTGATTGATAACAAGCAGATCAGCCCCCTTGCGGCGGGCCTTCTCTTTTCCTAGCTGTGCCACCTCTGTAGGAGTACCAGTCTCTGCAGCAAAGCCAACCACCAGCTGGCCAGGTCGCCTATTCTGCGCCAATTCAGCCAAAATATCTGGATTCTTAGTCAGTTCCAGCACCATGGTGTCAGCTGGCGTCTTCTTGATTTTCCCGGCGGATACTGTCTTCGGAGTAAAATCAGCGACCGCGGCGCACTGCACTAGAATGTCACACTCAGCCTGTGCCGCGAGCATTGCCTCCTCGAGCTCGGCTGTGCTAGCGACAGACACGACTCGCGTGCCAGCGGGGACTATCGCGTCTTCGACGTTTGCTCCGACAAAGGTTACTTCAGCGCCGGCGGCAGCAAGCTCACTAGCAATAGAAGCGCCCATGCGCCCGGAGGATCGATTTCCAATCCACCGCACAGGATCGAGCGGCTCGCGAGTCCCACCAGCAGACACGGCAGCCTTATATCCTCGCAGCGACTGCTTCCGCAGCGCCGCTTTGAGGTGGAACAAGATTGTGGCTTCATCCGGCAAACGTCCTCGGCCCGAGTCGCCGGAGGATAGATCTCCTTGCGCGGGAGTAACGACGCGAACGCCACGTGTCCGCAATGTATCCACGTTAGTCTGCGTGGCAGGGTGCTCCCACATCTGCGTGTGCATAGCAGGAACCACTACCAGCGGACACGTTAGTGCTAGCAAAGTGGTGCTCAGTAGATCGTCCGCTATACCGCAAGCCATCTTTGCGAGTACGTTGGCTGTTGCAGGCACGACCAGGGCAACATCTGCCTTCCTGGCAGCCTCAATATGGTCAACGTGCTGAGCATCTTCAAAAACGCCCGTCCGCACAGGCTCTCCGGTAAGAGCTTCCCAGGTGGCCTTTCCCACCATCTGCAAAGCATCAGCAGTAGGAATAACACGGACATGCCAGCCGGCCTTGATAAGAGCTCTTACAACACCGACTGCCTTATAGGCCGCGATCCCTCCGGTTACTCCTACAAGCGCATTTGCCATGGACTATTCCTTGTCGGTTCCCTGCTCCATAGACAGCAAGCCCTCATTGATCTCGCGGAGCGCGGTACCGAGCGGCTTGTCCTCAGGAGAAACCTCAACTAGAGGCCCGGGGGTAGAGATCATCCCGTCCGCTACCTGCTGGTTGTAAGTGTTGATCTGACGGGCACGCTTTGCTGCGTACACAACCAATGCATACTTGGAATCTACCCTCTCGAGCAGATCGTCGATTGGAGGATTCGTAATTCCTTCGGGATGTGCGACAATTCCGGACATTTGATTCCTTTCCTTCAACTGCCCTATTTTATGCCAGGCCCATAACGGAGGCCAGCTTAGAAACTGCGGTATTTACCTCATCATTTACGATTTGAACGTCGAATTCGTCAGCAGCTGCAAGCTCCACTTTTGCGGTCTGCAGTCTTCTAGTCTGCTCTAATTCATCTTCAGTTCCTCGTCCGCGCAATCGCGACACAAGCTCCTCCCACGAAGGTGGAAGCAGGAAGACTAACTGAGCATCGGGGCGCTTCTGCCGAATCTGCCGAGCACCGGCCAAGTCGATCTCGACTAGCACCGCCCTACCCTCAGACAAGGCGTTATCTACCGGTTCGGCTGGAGTTCCGTAGCAGTGCGCCCCGTGCACCTGCGCCCATTCAAGCATCTTCCCATCGCGCACTAACTGGTCAAAGCGATGTTGATTGACAAAATAGTAGTCCTTGCCGTCCTCTTCACCAGGACGAGGATTGCGAGTAGTAGCTGAGATAGAAACATAAAGGTTTGGGTAAAGCTCCCTCAACCTTGCCACTACTGTCCCTTTACCCACCGCCGTGGGACCTGCAAGTACCGTAAGTTTCGCGCTCATAGATACAATCATGCCTTACTTGGGCGCCGCTCCCAAATAGTCGCTTAAATCCGTAAGGGGGCACAGACCAAGTCTGCGCCCCCCTTACGAAAGTACTGAGCTAGCCGAAGCGGCGAATCAGCTCCTGAGCCTGGTGAACTCCCAGACCGCGAATACGTCGCGACTGAGCGATCCCAATCTCCTCCATAATGTTCTGGGCGGTGGTCGAGCCTACGCGGGGCAGAGACTCCAGAAGGGTAACAACCTTCATCTTGCCGAGTGCTTCATCCTCTTTGGCATCCTTGAGCACCTTCGACAAGGTGGTCTGATGCTTCTTCAGAGCTACCTTAACTTCAGCGCGGACGCGACGAGCTTCAGCAGCCTTTTCCAGAGCAGCAGCACGCTGTTCGGCTGTTAGTGGAGGCAGAGCCATAAAAACCTCTCTAATTGAATTAGTTGTACAGACGCGCAAAATCTTACGATATTGCTGGACTAACGCAAAAGCTCGCCCAGCACCTATCCCATACATGACTATTCGAAAAGTTGCGTGCGGAAGCTTTGTATAGCCTTCACCAGGTCGGCCTTGTCGGGCCCGTTCATTAAAATTGAGCGAGAGGCCGAAGCGAGCACATTCTCCTGCACTCCCTTGAAAACACTTGCCAATTCTTGCTTTCCGGCCCCCTGCGCTCCAAATCCAGGTGAGAGGATTGAAACCTTAGCATTAGATAAATTAATGTTCAGTTTCTTGAGTACATCACCGATAGTTGCGCCCGCAACTATCCCGATGGGTCCCATGTGACTATTGCCACAGGCGGAATTGTTTACTTCAGCTGCGTGTTCGACTACATATTTGGCCACAGAATAGCCATTTGCAGTAGTTGCTTGCTGAACCTCTGGCCCCTCCGGATTAGACGTAAGTCCCAGTACATACAGGCCTTTGCCATTTTCAATTGCAAGGTCTACGGCAGGGCGTAAAGAGCCAAATCCGAGATATGGGCTAACGGTAATTGCATCTGCTTCCAGTGGCGCACCTTTAGCAAGGTAAGCCCTTGCATATGCGGCCATAGTCGAACCAATATCGCCACGCTTTACGTCCAATATAGACACGAGTCCGGCGTCGCGGGCAGCTTGCAAGATCTTCTCCAGAGCTGCAATTCCCGCGCTGCCGTAGCATTCGAACAGAGCAGATTGCGGTTTCACTGCCGCAGCGTTTTCCGCCGCGGCCTCAACCGTTCGAAGCCCAAACTCGAGTGCGCCTTTCGCTGAGTTCTCGAGGCCCCAGCGCTCCAGTAGGTTCTGATGCGGATCAATGCCCACGCACACCTGCCCATATTCGCGCATGCGGGCGGCGAGCTTTTTAGCGTAGTTCACTTGTTCCTCCTAGCAATGCGATCGGCAGCGTACTCCTGCAAGGATGCAACCTGGAAGTCTGCAGGATCGATCGACAGCGCACGAACGTAGGCCGTTAGCTGCTGCATAGTGGTGATAATCGGCTTACCCGCACTAGTGGTGGCTGTGCGAATGTCGTAGCCATCCGCGCGCGAGCCCTGAGATCCTGGAGTGTTCACTACAATCGCAATCTTCGAATCGTGAATCATATCCACGATTGTGGGTTCGCCGTCTTCGCCACGGCCATCCGATGCCTTGCGCACTACCTCACAATCGATACCGTTGCGAGCGAGAACCGCAGCAGTCCCCTTAGTAGCACATAGTTCGAAGCCCATTTCGGATAGCTGCAGCGCGGGAAGCACCAGCGCCCTCTTATCCCGGTCGGCTACCGAAATAAACAATTTGCCAGAGCTCGGAACCTCGCCAGCAACAGCTAGCAAAGATTTCGCAAAAGCAATCGGGAAGTTCTTATCGAATCCCATCACCTCACCAGTAGAACGCATCTCCGGGCCAAGGATTGTGTCGACAACCTTGCCTTCGTAATCCAAGAACCTCTTGAATGGAAGCACGGCTTCCTTGACTGCCGTAGGATCGCCCGGAACCATCTCTGTGGCGTCCTTTGCCGGCAGCATTCCTTCTTCCTTCAGCTGCGCAATCGTCCTTCCGATCATTACTCGGGCAGCTGCCTTAGCCAAGGAGACGCCGGTAGCCTTGGAAACGAACGGGACGGTACGCGAGGCACGCGGATTAGCTTCGATTACGTAGAGCACGCCAGATAGCAGAGCAAACTGAATGTTGATCAGGCCACGCACACCTACGCCTGCAGCAATAGCTTCGGTAGCTTTGCGAATCTGCCGAATGCGGGCCTGGGACAAAGTCATTGGCGGAATCACACATGAGGAGTCGCCCGAGTGAACCCCGGCCTCTTCGACGTGTTCCATGACGCCGCCAAGGAATAGTTCGGTGCCATCGTAGAGAGCATCCACGTCAATTTCGATCGCGTCATCCAGGAAACGGTCGATCAGCAGTGGCCCTTGGCCAGCGCCTTCGGCTGCGATACCAGAAGATTCTAGATACTCATTTAGAGCCTTCTCGTCATAGATGATAGCCATACCACGACCGCCTAGGACGAACGAAGGACGTACCAGCACCGGGTAGCCAACCTCCAAAGCGGCGCTGCGGGCTTCTTCGACGGTGTGGGCAGTACCGTGCGCAGGAGCATCGAGTCCGGCCCGATCCAATACTCCCCCGAAAATCTCGCGATCTTCAGCAGCATCGATTGCCTTTGGAGAAGTACCAATAATTGGCACTCCAGCCTTCTCTAGCTTTGCTGCCAGGGAGAGCGGAGTCTGCCCACCGAGCTGAACGATCATCCCGGCAACAGGACCGGCCTGACATTCGGCACGGTAAATTTCGAGGACGTGCTCGAAGGTAAGCGGTTCAAAGTACAGCCGAGAAGAAATGTCGTAGTCAGTGGACACCGTTTCCGGATTGCAGTTGACCATGATGGTGTCATAGTCCTTTGCCAGTTCCATGGTCGCGTGCACACAGGAGTAGTCGAACTCAATGCCCTGACCGATGCGGTTGGGACCGGAGCCCAAGATAATGATTGCTTCCCGATCGCGCGGGGCCACCTCATTCTCGAAATCGTAAGTCGAGTAGTGATAGGGGGTGTCCGCAGCAAATTCAGCAGCACAGGTGTCGACGGTTTTGTACACCGGGTACAGCCCGTAGGCATGTCGAACCTCGCGAACTGTGTCTTCGGTCAGTCCCCTAATCTCTGCTATCTGCAGATCAGTGAAACCGTGCCGTTTAGCCTCGGTCATGATCTGCTTGTCCAAAGCATCGGCCTTCTCGATTGCAGTTGCAATTTCGTTGATCAGGACAACCTGATCAACGAACCACGGGTCAATCTGGGTTGCCTCAACTATCTGCTCGGCGCTAGCACCTGCCCAGATAGCCTGCTGAACCTGCACCATCCGGTGCTCGGTCGGAACTTTGATCTGCTCGAGCAACTCAGCTAGTTCTTCCGCCGAGGGCGCGGTGCCCTTCCAGGTGAAACGAGTGCCCTTCTTGTCAATGGAGTTCATTGCTTTCTGCAGAGCTTCGGCATAGTTACGGCCAATTGCCATCGCCTCGCCCACAGACTTCATAGAAGTGGTCAGACGCGGATCTGCAGCAGGGAACTTTTCAAAAGCAAAGCGCGGCACCTTCACCACGACGTAGTCGAGTGTCGGTTCGAAAGATGCGGGAGTAGAGCCGGTGATGTCGTTGGGAATCTCGTCTAACGTGTAGCCCACCGCCAGCCTGGCTGCCATCTTCGCGATCGGGAAACCAGTTGCCTTGGATGCAAGCGCTGAGGACCTAGAAACTCGCGGGTTCATCTCGATTACAATTACGCGGCCGGTCTTCGGATCCACGGCAAACTGAATGTTACAGCCGCCGGTATCTACCCCGACCTCGCGAATGACGGCGATACCGATGTCGCGCAGATTCTGCAGTTCCCTATCAGTCAGGGTGAGTGCAGGTGCAACAGTGATCGAGTCACCAGTATGGATGCCCACCGGATCGACGTTCTCGATAGAGCAGACCACAACTACGTTGTCTGCCTTGTCGCGCATCAGTTCTAGCTCGTATTCCTTCCAGCCCAGGATGGACTCTTCCAGCAATACTTCGTTCGTAATTGAATCGTGCAGGCCTTCTCCGGCAATCCGGTCCAGATCCTCACGGTTGTACGCGAAACCACTGCCCAGTCCGCCCATGGTGAAGGAGGGCCTCACTACCAGCGGATAGCCCAATTTCTCGGCGGCTTCGTGGCATTCTTCCAATGAGTGCGCAATGTAGGAGCGAGCTACTTCAGCCCCGCAGCGCTCAACCACGGCTTTGAACTCATCACGATCCTCGCCAGCATTGATGGCCTCAGCGCTAGCACCGATAAGTTCCACTCCGAACTCATCGAGTATTCCTTCGTTCTTGAGGGCGATCGCCGCATTTAGTGCAGTCTGCCCCCCCAAGGTCGGCAGCAATGCGTCCGGACGCTCCTTATCGATGATGCGGCGCAAAGACTGCGTGGTTAGCGGCTCAATGTAAGTCGCATCCGCCATCTCTGGATCAGTCATGATGGTTGCCGGGTTCGAGTTGACCAGCACAACTCGCAGACCTTCCTCGCGCAGTACGCGACATGCCTGCGTCCCCGAATAGTCGAACTCGCAAGCCTGACCTATGACAATGGGGCCAGAACCAATAACTAGAACAGATTCAATGTCATTGCGGCGAGGCATTTACTTGGACTCCTTATTGTCTTCAATCATGGTCAGGAAACGATCAAACAGATGCTCAGCATCGTGAGGACCGGCGGCTGCTTCCGGGTGGTATTGCACAGAGAAGGCGGGAATATCCAGGGCTTTCAGCCCCTCTACTACCCCGTCGTTTAACCCCAGGTGGGAAACCTCCACCCTGCCGTAACGGCCATCGTCATATGGGGCCACCGATACTTCGTCTACGGGCGCATCTACCGCAAAACCGTGATTGTGGGCCGTGATCTCTACTCGACCGGTAGCCCGGTCTAGCACCGGCTGGTTTACCCCTCGGTGCCCATAAGTGAGCTTGTAAGTGCCATATCCGAGTGCCCGCCCAAGAATCTGATTGCCAAAGCAAATGCCGAAGAACGGAATCTTCCGATCCAACACTGCCCGCAGCAGTTCTACCTCGTGCTCAGAGGTGGATGGGTCACCCGGGCCATTGGAGAAGAACACCCCGTCCGGCTCGATTTCAAGAATGTCGGCAAGCGTGGCCGACTGTGGGAGGACGTGTACCTCGATGCCGCGAGCTGCCATTTGTTCTGGGGTGCGCGACTTAATTCCAAGGTCCAAGGCGGCCACCTTAGCCACCGGGGTCTTCCCCTCGTATTCGCCAGTAGGCGCTACTACATAGGCTTCCTTGGTAGTTACTGCCCCAGCAAGAGCAGCCCCTGCCATGGCAGGCTGTTCACAAACGATTGACACCAGGTTGGCCAGTGCAGCCTCAGTTAGGTTCTCGGCTCCAGCTGGAAGCGCATCCCCAGAGAAGATGCCCGCCTTCAGCGCACCCTTTTCCCGCAAGTGCCGGGTCAGAGCCCGCGTGTCGACCTCGCAGATACCGACAATGGACTGCTCTTTGAGTGCATCTTCCAAAGCGCCTTCAGAACGCCAATTTGAGGTAATGCGCGAGCCCTCGCGTACAGCGTAGCCTGCGACCCAAATACGCTTAGATTCGTTATCTGTCTGGTTTACGCCAGTGTTGCCAATATGCGGAGCAGTCTGAATAACGATCTGCCCATAGTAAGAAGGATCGGTCAGGGTTTCCTGGTAACCGGTCATACCGGTAGCAAAAACAGCCTCGCCTAGCGCGCGACCAGTTGCTCCGTATACCTTTCCGGGAAGATAGAAGCCGTCCTCGAAAACGATTATCGCGAGATCGCGAAACATAAGTGTCCTCTCGGGTGGGTTAGCCACCGTTAGTTGAAGTTGACTAGTTTTCCATCGCGGACGGTCATCTTGCCGCGATATAGCGTGTATTTGATTTGTCCAGGAAGCTCTCGGCCTACGAAGGGGGTGTTCGTAGACATGGACTTCTGCGAGCTCGGATCTACCTTGCGCACGATGGTCGGATCTACCAAGGTGACGTTTGCAAAAGAACCGCTCGCAATGTCCTGGCCCTGATCGGCTACTCGACCAATCTTTGCAGGAGTCTTGGACAGAACCTGGGCGACCTGCCCCCAAGTAAGCCTGCCGGTGTTCACCATCGTGTCGATAACTACGGGTAAAGCAGTTTCCAATCCGGTCATCCCAAAGGCACCGGACTGCCAATCACAGTCCTTGTCCTCGATCGGGTGTGGGGCGTGATCGGTACCCACAATGTCGATGGTTCCGTCTTCGAGGCCGGCGCGCACCGCCTCCACATCAGCTGCGGAACGCAACGGCGGGTTCACCTTGTACAGCGGGTCGTAGCTGCGGGCCTCCTCCTCTGTCAAGTACAGGTGGTGGGGCGTCACTTCAGCAGTTACGTTGATTCCCCTCTCCTTGGCCCATCGCACCAGTTCAACCGAACGCGCCGTGGACAGGTGGCATACGTGCAACCGAGACTTTGTAAGTTCAGCTAGCATTACGTCGCGGGCAATAATAGATTCTTCAGCAACTCCAGGCCAGCCTTTGAGGCCCAGTTCGTCAGAGAGAGCCGATTCGTTCATCTGGGCGCCCTCAGTGAGCTCTGGATCCTGGGCATGCTGAGCCACAACGCCATCGTAGGCACGCACGTATTCCAAAGCGTGCCGCATAAGCAGTGCATCATGTACACACTTGCCATCGTCAGAGAACACCCGAACCTTCGACTTGCAGGTCGCCATCGCGCCGAGGGCGGCCATGTGCTCCCCGCGCAGCCCCGCAGACACTGCCCCGACGGGACGTACCTGTACGTACCCGGCTTCGTCTCCCAATGCCTGCACCTGTTCGACAACCGGTGCGTCGTCGGCGACCGGGGTGGTGTTTGCCATGGCGTGTACGCAGGTGTACCCGCCCATGGCCGCAGCCTGGCTTCCAGTGCGCACCGTCTCAAAGTTTTCCTGACCGGGTTCGCGCAGATGAGTATGAAGATCAACCAGGCCTGGCAGCGCGATCAAACCCGAACCATCAATTCTTTCCGGATCTTCTAGATAGCTTGCTGCATCTGGACCTACCGCGACGATTTTTTCGTCCTTGATCGCAATATCTGCGACCTGTTCGCCCTCTATATTTGCGCCTGAAATAAGAATTTCGCTCATTTTACTTTTCCTTCGCTAGCAGCAGGTAGAGAGCTGCCATTCGCACTGACACACCATTTGCAACCTGTTCCACGATTACAGACTTGTCTGAGTCAGCTGCTTCCGCACAAATCTCCAAGCCTCGGTTCATAGGACCGGGGTGCATGACAATGGTCTTTTCGGGGAGCGCCTCGAAACGTTCCCGGTTCAGGCTGTAGAGCCTCCGATATTCCACCGGGGACGGGAAGTATCCGCCGCCGGCGGAGGACATCCGTTCCCGTTGAATACGCAGCATCATTACCGCGTCTGGAGCCGATTTCAGGGCCTCGTCGAAATCATAAGTAACCTCGCACGGCCAGGTCTCGATTCCATAGGGAACCAAGGTTGGGGGTGCGACCAAAGTTACCTTGGCACCGAGTAGATGCAATAGATCTACGTCCGAGCGGGCCACCCGCGAATGTTGGATGTCGCCGACAATGACTACGTGAGCACCGGCGATGTCAGAACCGGCAGGGGCAGGTTTTCCCTGTGCACGGAAGTGCCGGCGCAATGTCATCGCGTCCAGTAGTGCCTGTGTCGGGTGCTGATGGGTACCGTCGCCAGCATTCAGAACCGGCAGTCCGATCCAGCCCGCATGGGCTAGCCGGTGAGCGGCGCCAGAATGGTTGTGCCGCACAACTATGGCATCGGCTCCCATTGCCGAAAGAGTTAGGGCGGTGTCTTTTAGCGATTCGCCCTTCGAGACTGAGGAACCTTTCGCGGAAAAGTTAATCACGTCAGCCGACAGTCTCTTTTCGGCGGCTTCAAAAGACTGCCTAGTCCTGGTGGAGTCCTCGAAGAATAGGTTCACTACTGTCTTCCCGCGCAGGGTGGGTAGCTTCTTTACTGCCCTGGACTGAGTCGCTGCCATGGTTTCGGCAGTGTCCAGGATTTCGATAGCTTCGGCTCGGCTCAAATCTTTGATCGATATTAGATGATCCATATTATTTTTCCTGCTCGATTAAAACGGCGTCTTCTCCGTCGATTTCCATGGTGCGAACTACGATCGATTCCTCTTTCGAGGAGGGAAGATTCTTTCCTACGTAATCGGCCCTGATCGGAAGTTCTCTGTGTCCCCTATCCACCAGTACAGCAAGCCTCACAACGGAGGGACGTCCAATGTCTACGAGGGCGTCCAGCGCGGCTCGAATGGTTCGCCCCGAGTACAGAACGTCGTCTACTAACACCACTGTCTTGCCATCAATGCCAGAGTCAGGAATTGACGTCGGGTGGGGGTTTCGCACCGGGTTCTCGGATAGGTCGTCGCGGTACATGGTCGTATCGATGATGCCGAGTGATACGGGAGCACCTTCACGCTCAAGAACCTTGTAGATGCGATTTGCAAGAGGCACCCCGCCAGTGGGAATGCCGAGCAGAACGATCTCGGAGGCATCCTGGTTGCGCTCCAAAATCTCGTATGAAATGCGTTTTAGCGAGCGGGATATATCCTCCCGCGACAGGACTTTTTTAGCCCCTGGGGTAGCGTGCGCCACACCCGCCTCCTTCTCCGCCTCACAGGACGGTCATTAAAGGGTTTGGACACCCCAAGTTTAGCGTCCGAGGGCGGCCCTGTCACTTACGGAAAGCGGCATTAAAGCAGGAGGTGGCGAACATGACAGAAAAATTTTCGGGCCACCCGAAGGTGGCCCAAAAACTATTCCTCTTCCTCGTCTTCCAAGAAGTCGCCAGCAGCCAAATTTGCTAGCGCCTGTGCGACGGAATCTGCTCCAGGTCGTGGCGGCGCATCAGCTTCAGTAGCCTCTTCAGCCCTGACCGATTGATCCGGTTCTTCGGAAGGTACCTCAACTTTGTCGGTTGGCGCCTTCGCAGCTTCTACTGCGTCTTCACCGGCAGCGTCCGATAGCTCAGCCGTATCCGCATCCTCGGTACCGGCTTCGCCGGCGTTGTCCTCTTGGTCAGAACCGGCCTCTTCTACAGGAACAACGACGCTGCCTTCAGGAAGAGTCTCCTTGGCAGGCAAGTCGACGCCCTCTGCAAAATCTTCCGGCACCGTTGCAGAACCAAACACTGCTTGGCGTGCTTTCGACACCTTCAGAATGCGATCCAAAATCGCATTCACAAAAGCGGGCGTCTTGTCAGAGGCAATAACCTCCGAAATAGCCATCGCCTCTTTGATCGCAACGGGACCGTCGATCTCGTCGTTGAACATGATTTCCCATGCCCCGACGCGCAAGATTGCCAGGTCCACTCCCGGCATGCGATCAAGCGTCCAGTTAGTCGCGTTGGCCGAAATAGCCTCGTCGATCTCGTTTACATGGTCCGCAACCCCAAGCACGATTTGGTAGGCGTACGGGGGGATCCCGGTTTGGGCGGTGGACACAACCTGCCTTGCCCGCGCCAAGTCCTTTATCCGCTCCGGGGTAGAGCCAAAGCCGCGCTGGTCGGCTTCGAAGAGGGTATCTACTGCCCTGCTGCGAGCCTTCGTTCGACCAGTAAACTTCCTATTTTTCTTCCTTGACATTATTCGGTCACGCGCGAGACGTATTCACCGGTACGGGTGTCCACCTTCACCTTAGTGCCCTGTTCCAGGAAGAGCGGCACCTGGATTTCAGCACCGGTTTCGACGGTGGCAGGCTTAGTACCGGCATTGGAACGGTCACCCTGCAGACCGGGCTCGGTGTAGGTGATCTCGAGGGTCACCTGCGGGGGCAGTTCTACGAAAAGAACGTTGCCCTCGTTGAAGGAGACGATGACCTTCTGGCCTTCGAGCATGAACTTCTTGGCGTCGCCAACAATGTCCTCGGGGATTTCTACCTGCTCGTAGTTGTCATCATCCATGAACACGAAGAATTCGCCGTCGTTGTACAGGTAGGACATGTCGCGGCGATCGACGGTAGCTGTCTCGACCTTGACCCCGGCGTTAAAGGTCTTGTCGATGGTCTTGCCAGACAGGACGTTCTTCATCTTGGTGCGTACGAATGCCGGTCCCTTGCCAGGCTTGACATGCTGAAATTCGACTACCTGCCACAGCTGGTTGTCGATCTTTAGCACCATACCGTTCTTTAGGTCATTGGTCGTTGCCATTAGTGTGTCCTTTCAAAAATTTTCACTCTGACTTTAAACACTACCTGCTTCAAGCGCAAACCCGTTATTTTATAGGCCGAGCTCACGGATTATTGCTGCGGCGCTCTCTTCAGGAGTGGCCTCGGAGGTATCTATTTCTACCGCGGCCAGTGGGCGTAGTTCTTCTTCACGGCGTTTCTTTAGTGCGGCAAAGGTTGCATTTGGGGTGCCGAGGGCGATTGAGCGAGGCGCGTTTAAGCCGTTGCGCACCGCCAACACGTGAGTCCTGGCATTGAGTAGCACAACCGGAGATTTTCCAAGGAGCTCTGCCACGGCGGCGTAAGTGGGACCCGCCGATGGCAGCCCTACCACTGCGCAACCCGAGTTCAGCCCCTTCAAGCATTCTTCGAGTTCGACCTTTCGGTATGCCTCTTCCCCATCATTTAGCAAAATTGCGCTTCCGCCACGCTCGGCCATATGGGCCTCGGTGTCCCAAAAGCTAAGTTTCATTGCCTTTGCAAGGCACTCTCCGACGGTGCTGACTCCTGCTGCAGGCAGACCGAGCAGTACTAGTCTCACTTATTCACCTTCATAAATGCGCGCTGTAAGACGGATGTATCTTCGATCGGAACCGTAACAGGCTTTGCCAACCCTTGCAGCAGAACCATACGGATTACGCCGCCACGCACCTTCTTGTCGGCTTTCATTGCCTCAAGCAAGCGGGGGAAATCTGCTCCGTCGTAGCTGGTGGGCAACCCCAAATAAGAGATGACTTCTTGATGCCGGCGAACCAGCTGCGAACTAATCATGCCTAGTTCATGCGCGACATGAGCGGCAAACATCATGCCAAGTGCCACAGCGTTTCCGTGCCGCCACTGGTAGTTTTCTACCTTCTCAATAGCGTGGCCGAAAGTATGTCCGTAATTCAGAATTTCGCGCAGGCCAGCCTCGTGCAGGTCTTGGGACACTACGTTCGCTTTGACCCGGATTGAACGAGAGACAATCTCGACGAGCCGGTCGTCCTCGGGTCCAATCTCTTCATTTTCCAATAGTTCAAGAATGCGCGGATCGGCAATAAAACCGCATTTGACCACCTCGCCAAGACCTTCGATCAAATCGTCTTTAGGCAGTGACTTCAGGTAATCCAAATCGCACACCACCGCTCGCGGAGTGTAAAACGAACCCACCATATTCTTGCCGATTGGGGTGTTGATGCCAGTCTTGCCGCCAACCGCAGCATCGACCATCCCCAGTAACGAGGTCGACATGGCAATATGATCAATGCCTCGCATCCAGGTGGCGGCTACGAATCCAGAGAGGTCAGTGGTCGCTCCCCCGCCTAGACCGATTACCGTGTCTTCTCGCCCGAATCGTTCCAAGCCAAGAGTTTCCCAAGCATTAGACAGGCAATCAACGCTCTTCTGCTCTTCCGCGTTCGGGGTAATAAATCCCTGCACCTGCCTGCCCATTTCCTCCAGGACTGCTGCTAGTTCGATGCATTCCTTCTTCATATCTTCGGGGGCAATCAGCAATACTTTGCGAGAGGCAGAGGCAATGAGTGAATCTATCTTTGCCTTCGCGATACCTCTTCCGATGCGCACTGCGTACGGGGCATTTCCGTCTACTCCGATTAGCTCATGCTGGCTACGCATTAGGTCTTCAGCAACTTCGGCTACCGTACGCCCGTCAGTTTCTATCGCTATGGTGCAGACGGATCGGTAGGTTTGCTCGCGCTGCGCATAGAGCTTCGTGAGCGCAGGCAGCGGGTCTTCTCCGAGTAACGGTCGGGAATCGGACTTTCCGACTCGGGCAGCGGAAACAGTCGGGCTCGCTTTTAGGTAGACCGTTTCATGTCCGCTTACGAGTGCCGCTGCAGCCGAAGTACTTAGAGCTCCCCCGCCCAGCGCAATAAGATCTGGCGCCTCCTGCAGCGCTCGTCGGATTGCCTCTTGTTCGTAGCGGCGAAACGCGCCCTCTCCCTCACTGGAAAATATTTGCGGGATGGATTTTCCGGCAATATCCGGTATCAAATCATCCGTATCGATGCTGGTCAGACCATACTTGTTTGCCAGGTATTCACTGACCGAGGTTTTTCCGGCACCGGGCATGCCGGTTAGGAAAATGCTCACGCCAACCCCCTCGAATTGAGCGTGGCAACATAGGCACTGACCGCGGCCTTGATCTGTTTTACCGAATATCCTCCAGTGTGTTCCAGCAAGGCCTGTAGCAAGGTGAGGGCGACCATCGCTTCTGCGATTACGGCGGCTGGAGCCACTGCACAGACATCGGAGCGCTGGTGTATTGCAGTGTCTGCCTTGCCGGTTTCGATGTCAAAGGTGCGCAGCGCCCTGGGCACCGTGGAGATTGGCTTTAGCGCTGCCCGTACCCGAATATCTTCTCCATCGGACATTCCACCTTCGATGCCGCCGGCTCGATTTGAGGCGCGGTGAGGATGGCCATCTTCTACCAGGATCTCGTCGTGGGCAGCTGATCCCGGCCGGTCGGCAGTAGCGAACCCGTCCCCGACCTCGACCCCTTTGATCGCCTGGATCGACATCAGGGCTTCTGCGAGACAGGCATCTAGGCGCCGTTTTCCCTGTACATGAGTACCTGCAAGACCAAGCGGAACCCCGGACGCAATAACTTCCACCACTCCGCCTAGCGTGTCGCCTTGTTTCTTTGCCTCGTCTATAGCTGCCACCATCTGGGCGGAGGTGGCAGCGTCGAAGCAGCGAACCGGATCTTCATCCAAGGCTGCCTTGTCATCGGCGCAAGGCTGAGGAGCCCACTCCGGTACATGTACCCCTCCTAGAGCTACTGTGTGCGAGACGGTACGGATCCCAAAGGCCTGCTCCAGGGTCTTTTGTGCGACTACCCCAAGTGCCACCCGCATCGCAGTTTCGCGAGCCGAAGCCCGCTCCAACACCGGGCGAGCATCTGGTAGATCGTAGGCTGCCATACCCGCCAAATCTGCATGTCCTGGACGGGGGCGAGTAAGTGGTTTGTTGCGGGCAATCTCGCGTTCATCGCCCTTGCCGGCGTCCACCTTAAGGGCTGAGGCCGGCACCGGATCCGGGCTCATGACGGTCTTCCACTTCGGCCACTCAGAGTTCTCAATCAGTATGGCAATTGGGGCACCAGTGGTCACTCCGTGCCGTACCCCACCCAAAAAACGGACCTTGTCCGCTTCCCATTTCTGGCGCGCTCCACGCCCATAGCCGAGCCGTCTTCTAGCTAGCCCATCCTGTAAATCTTTAGTAGTTATCTCCACTCCCGAGGCAATGCCATCGATAATTCCGACTAACCCTTCGCCGTGGGATTCCCCTGCAGTAAGCCAAATCATGCCTATAGTGTTCCACATTCTTGCTGAAGGGCGTGAAATCGTTCCGGAGGTCAGAAGATAAGGGCAGAAAGGTAGCCACCCAAAATCAGGTAGGGACCAAAGGCGATCTGCGCCCTCGGATTATGGGTTCTTAGGATCGCTACGAGGGCGCCGCAGCCGGCAAGTAGGAAGGATCCAGCTACCGCCCAGAGCGGCCCGGCCGAAGAAATTGTCACGGGCCAAGATAAGGCTACTGGAGCAAGACGCACATCGCCGAAGCCCATTTTGGTAACTACGGAGAAGAGCGCAAAAAAGCAGAATATCCCGAGCGCAGATGCGGCTAGGGGAAGAAGGACGCCCCGGTAGGCGGCCACTGCTGAGCACAAGAGCGCTCCCCCGCCTGCCCACACCCATAATCTTGGCAACCGATGGGCAGCAAAATCGCACAGTAGGGGCACGGAAAGAAACCCCGCAATACTTAGCCCTACCCAATGCGCCCTCGAGCATAACGCAAGTCCGCACAATCCCAAGGACACCAGCGCATATGTGTAGCGTCTATTCCATCTTGGCGCCTCGATGCCAGCGCTGGTGCAGTAGCGCGCACAGGTAGCGGGACCAAAATACACCGCTGCCCCTACGCCGCCGAGGCAGATTGCCAAGCTAAGAACGGGCCCGATCCATTGCATCGCGCATAGCTTCCACGTCCGGAGTTGCTCCAACCATCAGCACTACCTGCGCCACAGCCTGATAAAGCAGCATATCGGTACCGGGAACAACCTTAGCCCCGGCATCACTGAAAACCTGCGCCAGGGCGGACATTCCACCCGCGTAGGCGACATCCAAGAGTGCCTGGCGCGGCTTTGCGACCGCTCCAATGCCACCTGCCCACTTGTCGGCAACCCTTGCAGGCAGAGTCGAAATTAGCACGTCCGCCTTTGAGATGGCATCGATCATCTGATCAGAACCCAACCGACACTGTGTAATCGGAAAATCCATCCGAGCCGCTGCTCCGGCAACCGAGCCACCCCCAGAGAAACTGCGGGCACAAACTGTAACGTCCCTAGCCCCCATCCACTTCAGGGCAGCTAAAGCGGACGACGCAGTAGCCCTCGCACCTAGGATGACAGCCGATCTGGGCTCTACCTCATCTAAGGCGCGAACGATCCCTTCGACGTCGGTATTAGTTCCTTTTAGGCCGGGAAGTACGGTGTTGACAGCGCCAACTACCCGTGCCAGCTCGGTAAGCTCCAATGCAGGCAGAATTATCTGCTTGTTAGGCATGGTTACCGAAAATCCCCGCCAACCAGGATCAGCTGCTGCCTCCTTGATCGTGGCAACAGCCTGTTCTTGCGGCACGCGTATGGCCTTGTACTGCCAGTCAGAGCGCCCTAGGGACCGGTACGCAGCTTGATGCAGTACCGGTGACAGAGAATGTTCAATTGGGTCGCCGATGACCGCAGCCCACATTAGCTCTCACAAACCTTTGGGTTGTTCTTGCAATATTTCTTGAGTTCTTCGACGTTAGCATTTTGCTGGTCCAAGTTCTCGGCAAATTTAGTTTCACCAGTTTCTAGATTGACCGTGGTGTAATACATCCACTTGCCATCTGCCGGAGCAAGAACAGCTTGCAACGCCTTGTCCGAGAACGTTCCGATTGGAGTAGGAGGCAGTCCCTTTTGCAGATAGGTGTTGTAGGGATTGTCTGCTTTCAGATCGTCAGCGGTGGGAATGCCACCGGACTTACCAACGCCATACAGTACGGTGGAGTCCATGTCTAGTTTTCCTGCCGTATCCGAGTTCCCAGCCGCAAGGCGATTCTCGATGACACGGGCGACCATCGGGTAATACTTCTCGACATTTACCTCTTTTTCCAGAATAGAGGCCTTCGTCATTACCTCTTCCCACTTCTCCTCGGGGACCTTGTGGTCTTTCAGCTTTGAAATGGTTGCATCAACCATCGTCTCCAGGACGTCTGCGGGTTCAGTCCCGGGCGTTACTGTATAGGTGTCGGGAGCCAGCCAGCCCTCTAGGTTGCCTTTCGCTACCTTGGGCAGCTTGGACTTAGCTACTTCTGCAAAAGCCTTCTCCACTTCGTCCGGATTGAACTGATCGACATTCTTTAGTCGTTCCTTAGCTTCCTTTACAGTGAAACCTTCAGGAATTGTTACCTTTAGATCCGCCTTAGAAGCCGGGTCAAGAAGGGCAGCTACCGCTCCCGCACCCGACATCTTCTTCTTCAACTTGTATGCCCCAGGCTGGATAGCAGGGGCCTGCGCATTGGCGTCGAATGCCTTGGCAAATGCCTTTGCAGAAGCAACTACGCCTTGCTTTTCCAAAATTTTGCCAATGTCTGTCCCGGAGGATCCCTCAGGAATCTCGACGCTTACTGGTGTTGTCCCAGGGCCGGGATAGTCAGGCGCCTTCGCGAAGAGTCCAGACCCCATTACCGCTCTCATACCCAGTGCAGCAGCACATACCACCACGAAGGTCGCAAGCAGCATCACGATGGTAGTCTTCACGCGACGCCTACGCCGGCGCCTCTTGCGCTCAGCTGGTCCTTCAGTAGGACGGAGCTGCGCCTGAGGGCGGCGCCGCACTTTGATCTTCCGTCTCTGCTGGCGCATCTGCGCGCGAGAAGGAAAACTTTTCGGGCCTTCACTATCCGGTGTCATCCTGGTCCTTATAACTTCTGGCCTGCAGGCCGATCGTTAATTCTTTCGTATTCCAAAGCTTGCTGCAGGATAACCACAGCTGCCTGCTGATCTACCAGCTGCCTTTGCTGCCTGGAATTCATTCCTGCTTCACTCATCTGAGTGTGTGCCGAGACGGAGCTTAGTCGCTCATCGACCATGCGAATCGGCACCGTAACTAGCGAGCGCAATCCGCGCGCCCATTTCAGCGCCATCTTTGCGCTCTTGCCGCTATTGCCGGCCAAGGTAACCGGCTTACCAACGATTATCTCTACTGCCCCTACCTCATCGACTAAATCCGCGGCCTCGTATAGATCCGCATCATATTTGTCTTTGGCAATAGTGGTCTTTGGGGTGCACAGTATCGTATCGGCGTCACACACCGCGACACCGATGCGAACTGTGCCCACATCAAAAGCGATTCTGCTGCCTTTGCGCATTAGGCCTTCGATACAGACTCGACTATGTGTTCAAGCGCAGTTGGAGCAGCCTTGGGGTTTTGGCCTCCCCCCTGGGCAATGTCAGGACGGCCACCGCCGCCACCGCCCATTAGCTTGGCGGCCTCGCGTACGAAGTCTCCGGCACGCAAGCCGGCAGTGCGGGCGCCCTCATTAGTTGCTACCACAATGCCAGGCTTGCCCTTAGAAATGCCAGCAACTGCCACTACAGCTGGAAGGTCTTCGCCTAGACGCTCGCGGACGCCAAGTGCCAAAGTCCGAAGATCGTCTGCGGAGCCTACTTCACCGGCAAAATGGGCTACTACCAGCTTGTCTCCTACCCTCTTGGCATCGGCGGCTATCTGAGGAATTGCCGCCTGCAACGCCTGCGAACGCATATTTGCCAAGTCTTTTTCAGCCTTCTTCAGGCGAGCCATCATGGTCTGTACGCGATCAGCGAGTTCTACAGGGGTGACTCCAAGCATGCCCGATACCTGATTGACCAGGGCATGCTCCTTTGCCTGGAATCCAGTAGCAGCATCGCCTACCAATGCTTCAACACGGCGTACGCCCGACCCGACTGAGGATTCACCCAATATGGCAATCCTGCCGACGTGTCCGAGAGAGGGCACGTGGGTGCCGCCGCAGAACTCTCTGGACCAGCCGTCGCCGATGTCTACGACACGCACAATCGAGCCGTACTTTTCGCCAAAGATTGCCTGTGCCCCTAGCTTTTTAGCTTCTTCGATCGGCAGCTCATAGTCAGTGACCGAAAGATTGAGTCCAAGCCTCCTGTTGGCATCGTCCTCAACGTCCTCGACCATTCCTTCGGGCAGCGCGTTTGGATTGCGGAAGTCAAATCTCATTCGCGAGGGCGCGTTCTCGGAACCTGCCTGCGTTGCTCCCTCACCCAGACGATCCAGCAGTTCCTGGTGAATTACGTGGGTCGAAGTATGGGCCCTAGCAATCTGCAGCCGTCGATCCGTATCGATCTGGGCATGGGCTGGCTCGTCCAAAACCACTTCCCCGTCGGTTAGCGTACCCCTATGCACAGAAAGGCCCTTTACGGGTGCCTGTACATCCAGTACATCAATGACACCGCCAGAAGAGGTGCGGATGGTTCCCTGGTCAGCAAGCTGACCGCCGGCTTCTGCATAGAACGGAGTGCGATCGAGAATCAATTCGACGTTTGCGGGAGCAACAGCCTTAGGCTGCGGTTTGCCGTCGACTAGGATGCCCAGCACTCTAGCATCAGCCTGCGAGTCCGTGTAACCCAAGAATTCAACATTTCCGCCTACCCGGTTCTGCAACTCATGGTAAACGCGAGAGTCAACGTGACCAGTCTTCTTCTTTAGCGCATCAGCTCGTGCCCGTTCACGCTGCTCTGCCATCAACGAACGGAACTTTTCCTCGTCCACGCTGACACCCTGTTCGGCTGCCATTTCCAAGGTCAAATCGATTGGGAAGCCGTAAGTATCGTGCAGGGAAAAGGCTTTTTCGCCAGACAGTACCGGAGAGCTCTTAGACTCCTTCTTGGCATCTTGAACTGCCAGATCCAAAATCGTGGTGCCAGCGGACAGGGTGCGGCGGAAGGAATCTTCCTCCGCAAAGGCGACCTGGGAGATAGCATCCCAGTTACGCTCGAGCTCGGGGTAAGACTGCTTCATGACATCCTTGGAAGCTGTCAGCAAAGTAGGCATTACCGGCGCATCCACGCCAAGTAGCCGCATCGAGCGGACGGCGCGCCGCATCAACCTGCGCAGCACATAGCCGCGGCCCTCATTTGAAGGACGTACGCCATCGCCAATTAGCATGAGCGAGGAACGCACGTGATCAGCCACCTGGCGCATCCGTACATCATCCTGATCGGCGCCACTGTCGTATTTGCGCCCGGACATCTCCTCTGCAGCGGCGATCACGGGGAATACCTCGTCGATCTCGTACATGTTGTCTTTGCCCTGTAACAAGAATGCGAGGCGTTCAAGCCCTAGTCCGGTATCAATGCACTTGGCATCCAGTTCGCCCAGCAGCGGGTAATCCTTGCCCTTACCCTCGCCACGAAGGTACTGGTCGAACACTAGGTTCCAGATTTCTAGGAAGCGGTCACCGGCAACGTCCTTCGCGGGGCCTCCATCCGGGCCGTACTGACTGCCGCGATCAAAATGGATCTCGGCACACGGGCCTGCAGGACCGGGCTGACCGGTATCCCAGAAGATCTCTTCCCGCGGTAGCCCCTGCAAGTGGGCCGAATCAATGCCAATCTGATTCAACCAAATATCTTTAGCCTCGTCGTCCTGGTCCCAGATCGTTACCCACAGCTTGTCGCCATCCAGGCCATACTTGCCCTCAGCAATGGAACCGGTAAGCAGGTCCCACGCAAACTTCGAAGCCTCTTCTTTGAAGTAGTCACCGAACGAGAAGTTGCCGCACATCTGGAAGAACGTACCGTGCCTAGTCGTCTTCCCGACCTCGTCAATGTCATTGGTGCGGATGCACTTTTGCACTGACGCAGCCCTGGGCCACGGAGCTTTCTCGGTGCCAACGATGTACGGAATGAAAGGAACCATCCCGGCAATGGTGAACAAAATCGACGGTTCCGGGCTCACTAGCGGCACGGATTCGCGGATCTCGTGGCCGTGAGCGCCAAAATAATCTAGCCAGCGCTGCCTAATTTCAGAGGTACGCACAGAAGGCACCTTTCAGTATGTAGGGCGAACATGTTTGCCACTGGAGGGCGCAAGCAATGTCCGCGTAATGTATTCTTCGTTTTCCTTCATAGCATTAGAAAACTGTGAAGCGTAGAAACTAATTTTAGATCGCACAGGCGGGAGTGCTAACAATGCGGCCGCGGCGACGCCAATGAGTATGGCCTTTTTCACTGCCTCTTCCTCCCCTGCAGCACTTCCCGAGTAGCCGCACTAAAAGCAGCCAGTTTGATAAGCGGACGTCCCACCGTAGAAGACACCAAGGTGGACACCGCAGAAGCATCCTGGGCCATCTGCGAAGCAGAGGTGGTCACCGTATCTACCTTTGCCAGTTGGGTGTTTACCTCGGTAATAGTCTTCGAGGCCTCCTGCACAGTACCCCTTGCATCGACGGTAATGTCCTGCACAGACTTGCGCAGTTCGTCAATAAGCCCACCTAGCTTCAATAGCGGGACTGCCAGCAGTAGAACCAGCACGGCAAATGCGATAGCCGCCACCATCCCCGCAACTGTTCCAAGATGCATAAAAACTCTCCTTATAAACGGGATCTATCTAAGAGTACCTGAATAAGAAGACGCCCCGGAACCAGCAGGCTCCGGGGCGCACTATAAGTAAGATTAGCGAGAGTAGTATTCGACTACTAGCTGTACATCGCAGACGATCGGAACGTCGTCACGCTTGGGGGTCTCCTTCAGCTCGAAGCGCAGCTTCTCAAGAGCAACATCGAGGTAGGAAGGTACCTCAGGCAGGACGTCGCGGTGCGAACCGGCTGCTGCAACCTGGAACAGATCCTTGGTTACCGAAGCGGGCTTGACGTGGACAACCTGGCCGGGCTTCACGTGGAAGGACGGACGGTCGACGATGCGGCCATCGACCATGATGTGCCTGTGCACAACGGCCTGACGAGCCTGGGCAATGGTGCGAGCGAAACCAGCGCGCAGTACCAGAGCGTCTAGACGAGTCTCCAGGTAAGCGATCAGGTTATCGCCAGTCTGGCCACCGCGGCGCTTCGCATCAGCGAATGCGCGACGCATCTGGGCCTCACGAATACCGTACTGAGCGCGCAGACGCTGCTTTTCCTTCAGTCGGACGGCGTAGTCAGATTCGCTACGACGACGGGCACGACCGTGCTCACCGGGACCGTAGGGACGCTTTTCAAAGTGGCGCTGAGCCTTGGGAGTAAGCGCAATACCGAGGGCGCGGGACAGGCGAACCTGGCGGCGCGAGCGGTTAGAGTTAGACATAACCTTTTCTTTCTGTCGAAGTTATTTGCGTGCTTATGCACGGGGCCAACACATACGGCTAAGACCCCAGTGTTGCGGTAAAGCAACCCCACCAGACTAGCGCATTCGCAGCATATTGCGAACCTGGGCAAGAGTTTTCCCAATGTGGGATTCATTACCATGGCTAGTTGGCTCGTAGTAGATAGTGCCATCCAAGCCGTCTGGAAGATACTGCTGGCCCGCAATTCCCGCGGGATCGTCGTGGGGGTATTTGTAGCCTTTGCCGTGCCCCAGCCCCTTTGCGCCCTGGTAGTGCGCATCGCGAAGATGGGCAGGAACGGGCGGGGCCCCTTCCCTTCGTATCTGCGCAATCGCCGAATCAATAGCAGTGATTGCCGCATTAGATTTTGGCGCAAGAGCCACCGCAATAGCCGCTTCAGACAGGATAATTCTTGCCTCCGGCATCCCTACGAGCGCTACCGCCTGAGCCGCTGCAACAACTACGGGAAGCAAGCCACGGTCTGCAAGCCCCACATCCTCGGCAGCCGCAATCATGATCCGTCGGGCAATAAAGCGGGAATCTTCTCCGGCCTCAATCATTCGCGCCAAATAGTGAACAGTCGCATCCGGGTCTGAGCCCCGCATCGATTTGATAAACGCCGAGATCACGTCGTAGTGCTGGTCTTCGTCATAACGCACTAGGGCTTTGTCGGCACTGACTTCGACATCGGCAACCTCTATTGTGGTCCGCTCGTTATCGATCGCTGCCCCTGCCGCAGCTTCCAGCAAAGTCAGAGACCGCCGCCCATCAAAGCCCGCCGTGCGCAGCAGTAGCTCTTCTGCCTGCTCAGATATGTCGATTTTGCCGCCAAAGCCTCGCTCGTCAGTTAGCGCCCTACGCACTAAAGTCCTCAGATCCCCTTTAGTAAGAGGATTTAGCGTGAGCAGCAACGACCTGGATAGCAGGGGCGAAATAACCGAAAACGAAGGATTCTCTGTAGTGGCAGCTACCAGTGTCACCCACCTATTTTCCACGGCAGGTAAAAGAGCATCTTGTTGAGATTTCGAAAACCTGTGCACCTCGTCCACGAAGAGGACTGTTTCCGCTCCGTTAGATGCCAAATGGTGCCGTGCCGAATCGATCACCGCGCGCAATTCTTTCACGCCGGCAGACACCGCAGAGACCTCGGTAAAGCGCCGCCCTGACTGCCGTGCAACTAGGTAGGCAAGAGTAGTCTTTCCAGTTCCAGGCGGCCCCCACAGAATAACCGAGGACACGCCAGATTCTTTAGGCTCTAATAGCCTGCGCAACGGTTGCCCCGGTTTCAGCAGGTGCCCCTGCCCTACCACCTCGTCAAGCGAGGTCGGGCGCATGCGTACTGCCAGTGGAGAGTTTTGTTCAACGGCCGGAACGCCTACCTCTTCCATCCCGCTCGCTTCGAAAAGATCCATAGTCCTACCCTAGCGGAATGGCACTACCGGAGTGTTAGAGCGCTCTTGCATCCTCCAGTACTCCTGGTATCGATCGAAATGGTCCAACACGTCGTGGATCAGCGCTGATTTCGAATAGCCCATCACGTTGTAGTCCCCATCGCCATTAGGGAGGTGCACTTCCAACCTGGTAGAACGTGCTGAAGAGAGCGGCACACCTGCATATACAGCCGCGGGAGTATCTACCGCAAGGATGCGGTAGATGAACTGGTCCGGTCCCGTAAAGGCAGTGAGCTTCAACCGATCGTAGATTCGGCGATCCTCAACTTCTTCTACCGAATCTGTATCGGCACGTACTACCTCAGAAGAAATTCCTTGCCGCTGCAGCTCCCTGGCAATTGTTTCGAGGGCGGGTTGGGCCACGCGGGTGATGTACTTGCTAGCCTGTGCCGGACTAACCTGGTCGAAAGTGCGGGCGAGGCGATCGTGCCAGGATGCCCCATCCGTACCGGAGCCAGCTACAACATTCCTTGCCGAGTGTTCAAGCATCACTACTTTGGAGCGTTCTTCCCGAAGTGCCTTTGCGAGTCCGATCATCACCAGGATCATTACAAAGGCAAATGGCAACCCCATAATGATCGTTGCGTTCTGCAGCGCGTGAATACCCCCTACAACCAGCATTGCAACGGTGAGTACTCCCACCAGCACCGCCCAGAATATCCTTAGGGAAGCCTTCGCGTCCGATCTGGCGGTTGGTAGGTTAGAGCACAAATTCGCCATCACCAGGGCGCCAGAATCAGCAGAGGTAACGTAGAAAAGCAGCCCAACAAAGGTTGCTAGCCCAATAGTAAAGAAGGGCGCCGGGTAAGTTTGCAAGAGCGCGTAAAAACCAGATTCTGGAACCGCGATCGTATTCCTAGCAAAATCAAGGTTGCCAGAGCGCACCAGATCGATGGCAGCGTTACCAAAGACGGAGATCCAAAGCACCACGTACGAGAACGGAATGAGCATAGTGCCTATTACGAATTCTCGTAGGCTTCGTCCTCGGGAAATCCTCGCTAGAAACATGCCAATAAAGGAAGCCCAGGCTACCCACCATGCCCAGAAAAATAGGGTCCACGCCCCCATCCAGAGCCCCTTGTCCTCATAAGGGAAAGTCTGCATGCTCCTGGATGGGAATGTCTGCACAAAATCCCCGATGTTGGATGCCATAGCATTTAGCAGAAAGCTAGTCCTTCCAGTAAACAGCACCCATCCAATAAGGAACACCGCTAGAAACACGTTCAGCTGGGACAGGATCCTGATCCCCTTATTTACACCGGTCGTGGCCGAAGCGGTAGCCATTATTACCGCGAGCACCACCAGAATGATTTGTACTGGTAGGCCACGGCCCGTCCCAAAGAGGATGTCCAGCCCAACATTTAGCTGCACTACCCCGATTCCCAGCGTGGTCGCTACCCCAAAGATGGTGCCGAGGATTGCAGCCGAATCAACTAAGTGTCCAAGCGGACCATCAATACGCTTGCCCAATACCGGGAATAAAGACGAGCGCACCGAAAGGGGCATCTTCCGGCGGTAGGCAAAATATCCCAACGCGATCCCCATGAGTGCGTACATCCCCCACCCGGTTATGCCGTAGTGAAAGATCGTCCACACCGGTGCTTCCGCTGCCGCTTGCAGACTCTGGCCTTTTCCCGAGGGCGGATTCATGTAGTGATTTATGGGTCCGGCCACTGAAAAGAACATGATGTCCGTGCCAATTCCCGCAGCGAACAACATTGCCGCCCAGGAAAACAACGAAAACTCCGGTCTTGAGCTTGGGGGGCCTAGACGCACCCGCCCATACCGGGAGAAGCCAAGGTACAGGACAAAGACAATGATCGCACTGGCCAAACACACGTAGAAGGAGCCAAACCACCTGCAAATCCAAGCTACAGCTGTTCCCAGCACCGATCCGGCCTGAACTGGCGCAATAATCGCCCACAGGGCGATCGCTCCGATGCCTAGTGCCGAACCAATGAATACGGGATAGCTCACTTTTACGTGCCGTATCTGACCGGTGCTCATCTTCCCTCCCTAGCGATTAAACAGTTTGGGGCCGACGATTTTTCGCCGGCCCCACCTGCTAACCAATGAAATCTACAGCTCCAGCGCCTTCACGCTTTATTTCCGGGATGCCGCTAGTCACATCTACCACCGTGGTAGGCCCTTCCGCCCCACACGGACCATCGATGATCGCATCCAGCAAATAACCGATCTGGTCTCGAATCTGCCAACCGTTTACCTCTGGCTCGCTCTGCCCAGGCAGTATTAGCGTCGAAGACATCAGCGGTTCGCCTATTTCGTTCACCAAAGCCTGAGTGATCTTATGCTTCGGGATGCGTACCCCCACCGTGTGCTTCTTGGCATTGAGCATAATGCGGGGGACCTCCTTCGTACCTTTCAAGATGAAGGTATAAGGCCCAGGGGTGAGCGACTTAAGCAACCGGAAAGTCTTGTTATCCACAATCGTCATCTGCCCGACCTGAGAGAAGTCGTGACAAATCAGCGTGTAATCGTGCTTTGGAGGGAGCTTTCTGATCTTCGCGATCGTGTCGATCCCCTGTTTATTTCCAAGCGCACAACCAATCGCGTACCCGGAATCCGTCGGGTAGGCAAGAACGCCGCCAGAGCGAACTACATCGGCAGCCTTCCTAATCAGCCGGTCCTGCGGATTTTCGGGGTGGATCTCAAGAAACTGCGTCAAGGCTATTCCTCTTCGTCGTCCTCTGGAGTGTAATCAACACCCGTTTCAGCACGCTGCTCGTCCGAGATCGGAGCGGGAGCGTCGGTAAGCGGATCCCAGCCGTTGCCGATCTTCGGGAAGGCAATGACATCACGAATCGACGGAGCCTTGCACAGCAGGGACACAATGCGATCCCAACCAAAAGCGATGCCACCGTGTGGCGGTGCACCAAACTTGAATGCATCCAGCAGGAAGCCGAACTTCTCCTGAGCTTCCTCAGGGCCAATCCCCATGACGTTGAAGACTCGCTCCTGCACATCGCGACGGTGAATACGAATCGAACCGCCACCAATCTCGTTGCCGTTACACACAATGTCGTAGGCGTAGGCGAGGGCGTTCTCCGGGTCCTTGTCAAAAGTATCCAGGCACTCCGGCTTCGGAGAGGTGAATGCGTGGTGCACTGCCGTCCACTTCGAGTGGCCGAGCGCAACGTCGCCCTCTTCTTCAGCCTCACCGGTGGGCTTGAACAACGGAGCGTCGACAACCCAAACGAAGGACCAGGCATCCTCGTCAATCAGGCCGGTACGCTTGCCGATCTCGAGCCTGGCCGCTCCAAGGAGTGCGCGCGACTCAGCGGCTTTACCTGCGGCGAAGAAGATGCAATCACCAGGCTTTGCGCCCGTAGCCTCGGTCAGCCCATCCTTTTCAGCCTGCGAAATGTTCTTCGCAACGGGACCACCAAGGGTGCCGTCCTCGGCAACAGTGACATAAGCCAGGCCCTTCGCTCCCCTGGAGCGGGCCCAATCTTGCCACTTATCAAAAGTACGACGCGGCTGGGAGGCGCCTCCCGGCATCACTACGGCACCAACGTACGGGTTCTGGAAGACCCGGAACGGCGTGTCCTTGAAGTACTCAGTCAGATCAACTAGTTCCTGCCCAAAGCGCATATCAGGCTTGTCAGATCCGTATTTCTCCATTGCATCCTTGTAGGTGATGCGCGGAATCGGAGTGGGAATCTGGTAATCGATGAGCGCCCAAATCTCGCGAAGCAGATCCTCGGTAACAGCAATTACATCGTCCTGTTCAACGAAGCTCATCTCGCAGTCTAGCTGCGTAAACTCAGGCTGCCTGTCTGCTCGGAAGTCCTCGTCACGATAGCAACGAGCAATCTGGTAATAGCGTTCCATGCCGGCCACCATCAGCAGCTGCTTGAATAGCTGCGGAGACTGCGGCAGCGCGTACCACGAGCCCGGCTTGAGCCGAGCGGGCACCACGAAGTCGCGGGCGCCCTCGGGAGTGGAACGAGTCAACGTCGGGGTCTCAATCTCGACAAAATCATGCGCATCCAGGACTCGGCGAGCAGCCTGGGAGACCTTAGAGCGCAGTCGGATCGCATACTGCTGAGACTGGCGCCGCAAATCAAGGTAGCGGTACTTGAGGCGCACATCTTCGCTCACCTGGCCTGCGTCCTCGGCATGTGCAGAAACTTGGAATGGTAGCGGTGCGGCCGGATTTAGAACTTCAACATCGTCAGCGAATACCTCAATAGCCCCCGTCGGCAGATTCGGATTCTCGTTGCCCTCTGGACGCTTCTCCACCTTACCGGTGATCTTCACGACAAATTCGCTACGTAGGCCCCTAGCTACCTCTTCGTCGTGGATAACTACCTGGGCAATACCTGAGGCATCCCGAAGATCGATAAAGGCGACCCCGCCATGATCGCGGCGACGGTCAACCCAACCGGCCAGGGTAACGACCTGGTCGACTAGCGATTCGTTCAGCGTACCTATGTTGTGAGTTCGCAGCACGTGCTATTCCTTTCTAGTTTGCGACACCGCTAGACAGGCGGGCGCTTCTGTCCTAGGTTAGCGCGATCTGCATAGTTGACGCGAATGTGCAAATATTGGCCCCGTGCCAACGCAAGACAAATTTCCCGCACAGCGCCTCTTCGCAGTGGTTTCTACCAGTGCTTTCACCATTATCGCGCTCTCTACAATGTCCACAACCGCCATCGCTCCCGTGATTGGACGGGAACTCCATGGCACCCAGTACTTCCCACTGATATTCGGCCTCTCTGCTGGCATGCAGGTGATCTCCACTGTGCTTGCTGGGGTCTGGGTGGACGCGCGAGGGGCAAAACCGAGCCTGTTGGTTGGCACATGCGCGCTGCTAGCTTCCCTACTTGGAGCCGGCCTGGCACCAAATATTGCCACTTTTCTTCTTGCGCGAGCACTGGATGGCATTGCCAACGGCCTAGTCCTAGTTCCCCTATACGTTCTGGCTGCCACACTGGTGCACCCAAATCGGCGCGCGGACATGTTTGCGTTGTTCTCGGCTGCCTGGGTTCTTCCCTCCCTCGTCGGGCCAGTGTTAGCAGGATTTGCTAGTCAAGCATGGGGCTGGAGGGCGACCTATTTGGCACTCGGAATCATCTTTCTTCCGGTCTTACTATTTGCCACTAGGCTGTTCTCCCGCATAGAAAATGCTCATCAGGAAGTCCCTAAGGCCATCCGGAACCGCTCAATGTGGGCGGTAATCGCCGGCGGCGCAGTCGTAATATTGCAGCTCTCGTCGGCCCTAACCGGCATGGCCAGGCTTCTGGCAATGGTCGCTGGGATTGTTCTTGCCATTATTGGCATAGGCAAAGTTCTTCCGGCAGGTACTCTGTGGGCTGCCGGCTCCATTCCAGCATGGGTCGGTGCGCGCGGCCTATTTAACGGCTCCTTTATTACCCTGGAGGTATTCATTCCCCTAATGTTGCAAAATACCCGGGGCTATTCGGTGGGAGCATCAGGATTGGCACTCGCTTTAGGCTCAGCTACTTGGGCTGCGGGTTCATTTCTGGGAGGGCGTTCCTTTGCCAGACCAAGACTGGCCACTCTTCCCGTTGCTGGCGCGATTGTGTTGGCCGTTGGCATTGCACTTACTTCCACCGCAGCCTGGCCTAACCTGCCAGCCTGGCTGTTCCTGTTCGGGTGGGTTATAGCGGGCACGGGCATGGGCATGGCATTTGCTCCCCTATCCGTCCTCGTCCTTGGGAAAGCCCCAAAAGAAGAACAAGGCCTACAAAGTGCCAACATTCAGGTGGCAGATTCCTTAGGAATGGCCCTGATCATGGGAATAGTAGCTTCACTGATGTCCGTCTTTACTTCCAGCTACGGCCCCGCCCCGTACCTGCCAGCACTAGGAGTAGCCTTCTTCTGTACCCTCCTGGCCGCACTATCCTCCTGGCGTGGGCAACGTCATAGTCGCAGGACATAGCCATCTAGGTAGGTTACCGATAGGGTTGAGAGCCGGTCTGAATGGAAGAAAATACTTTATGACTTCAAAAACCTTTGCTGATCTTTCCCTGCCCTCCTATCTTCTAGAAGCTGTACAGAAACTAGGCTTCGAAAATCCCACTCCTATCCAGGAAGCGGCAATTCCCGCCCTCTTGGCTAAGCAGGACGTAGTCGGCATTGCGCAAACCGGTACGGGCAAGACTGCGGCTTTTGGGCTGCCGCTGCTTGCCCATGTAGATGGCGAGGGCGTACAGGCCCTGGTGCTAGCCCCCACCCGTGAGCTCGCGCTGCAATCCGCATCTGCAATTGGCGCTTTCGCCTCCGCAGCGAAAGACACAAACGTGGTTGCCGTCTATGGCGGTAGCCCCTACGGTCCACAAATCGGCGCTATTAAGGCCGGTGCGCAGGTAGTCGTTGGTACTCCCGGCCGCGTCATCGATCTGATTGAAAAGGGTGCTTTAGACCTTTCTGGCGTACGTTTCTTCGTCCTAGACGAGGCCGACGAAATGCTGCGCATGGGCTTTGCTGAAGATGTGGAAACCATTGCCGGCTCAGTGCCCGATGATTCGGTAACTGCCCTCTTCTCGGCTACCATGCCTCCCGCCATTAAGAAGGTCGCACAGACCCATCTAAATGATCCGGTAGAGATCTCTATTGCCCGCCAGTCCACCACTGTCTCGACTGTGCACCAGACCTACGCGGTAGTTCCTTTCAAATTCAAGAACGTGGCGCTCGCCCGGGTCCTTTCAACCATGGATTCGGGAGCAACTATTGTCTTCGTTCGCACTCGTCTGGACGCTGAAGAAGTAGCAAATGACATGACGGCGCGTGGTTTTCGTACCGCAGCCATCTCTGGAGATGTTGCCCAGGCCGAACGTGAACGTATTGTCGAAAGGCTTCGCAATGGCACGCTTGACGTCCTAGTTGCCACTGACGTGGCTGCGCGCGGCCTAGACGTGGAACGCATCGAGCTCGTAGTCAATTTCGATGTTCCTCGCCAAGACGAAGCTTATGTTCACCGGATTGGCAGGACGGGTCGCGCTGGCCGCGAAGGAACCGCTCTGTCCTTCTTTACGCCGCGCGAACGAGGCAAGCTCCGCCAAATCGAAAAGCTTACCGGCACCAAGATGGAAGCCGTTCGCGTTCCTTCGCCGCAGCAGGTACGCACCCACAAGGCGCACCAAATTTTGGATAAGTTGCCCGAGCGAATTGCCTCTAAGGGACTCGAGCTGTACTTCGGACTTATCGAGGAACTGGCGGAAGAGCAGGGAATGTACATTGCCGACATTGCTGCAGCCCTACTCGCCCTCGCTGTGGGCGACACCGCCTCCTCTAAAGAGGATATTCGCAGTCGTTCTGGCCATTCGCCTCGGATTCGTCGCGAAGAATTTGTCGATGAAGACGGCGAGTTCCTCTACGCCGTTTTCGAAGAAGGCCGTGACTCTGGCAAAGACAAGCGTGGCCGCTCCGCCAAGGGTAGGCGCGAGGGCGGATCACGCCGCAACGGGCATGCGCCAATGCGCGGGGCCAAGCGCTACCGTGTGGAGGTCGGCCGCCGGGACGGGGTTAAGCCAGGATCGATCGTAGGAGCAATAACCGGCGAATCTGATCTGCGCGGCAAGGATCTGGGGAGAATCGAAATCTTCCCCTCCTTCTCGTTAGTTGAGATCGCTGGCGGCATCTCTGGGACCGAGGCGAAGCGCATCGGCAAGGCCAAGGTTGCCGGTCGAGCCCTGCGCATTCGTGAGGACCGCGGTCCTAAGCACTAAGTAGTTTCTGCAGGCCCTGGTAGGCCGACAGCCGCTCGTTGATCGGCTCTGCCAGTGCTATGCGCAATTGCGTTCCTATAGCTTTCCTTAGCTTGCGTTCTGCCCGCCGGGTGGCCCGTGCCGCTCCGTTCATAACGAATAGTGACGAGACGAGCGCGGTAAGCGCTCCGGCGAGCAAACCCCCAACAAGTAATTCCAGTGGGATGGGCAGCCCCTGCCACGTAGGCGGAGACACCTCTATCGCAAGGAAATGCAGGACAAAGTTGACGGCGAGCCATCCGAGTCCGGCAACCGCTACCCCAGCAAAAATAAGCTGCAAGAATGCGACCATTCGCCACCACAGCGGTACTCGGCGTTCATCTAACTGGGCTTTGCCAAGGGCGCTATCGAGCGGATCAGCTAATGTGGGCAGTATTTCCGCCACCGTGGCAGACATGTCCGAGCGATAGGCGGCAGGTAACGAACGCGTCTTGTTAGCCCCCACCTGCCGTACCGACCGAGCCAGATCGGAACTGGTAATGGCAGGTGCGGCCGGTAGCGAGGTATGCCCTATCACCTTGTTGCCCGCATTGATTCGCAACCGCCGCAGTGGATCCGGACGCAGGCGTCGCACCCACGAGATTACCGGCCAGCCGGTCCATAAGCCGGCTCGATGTTTGTACGATTTGCCGACTGCTTGGGCTACGGTTTGGGCGCCCGAGGAGCGAAATGCCGCATCGCTGACGCCTGTTAAGTCCCGATCGGCAACGGGGGCTCCAACCTTACCCGTGCCCACTTCCTTGGCAAGTTCTGCCCTAATTGAGTCAAGGTCCGCTTCAAGCCGCTGCCATGCTGCTTGTTTTTCTTCTGCCATAGAGGAAACGGTCTGACGAAGCCGATCTATCCCTTCCCCGCTAAGTGCGGATACTCCTAAGACTGTCGTATCAACGCCATCCGAAGCAAAAACCTGCTTGCAGTGGGCCAGAAGACGCGCCTGCTCCGCTACTGGTACCTGATCGATATGGGTCATAACTGTGCGGGTTATTCCGGCATGAGCAGCAAAGGAGCGAACGAAGCCCTGATGAAGGCTAGCATCGGCATATTTTTGCGGATCGACAACCCACACCAACACGTCAACTTTCTTTGCAAATTCGGCGGTAATCTGCCTGTGTTCAATCGCGTAGGAGTCTACGTCTGGCAAATCCAGCAGCACCGTGTTGGGCGGGAAGTTGGGATCGCGCACTACCGCCCTCTCGGCTACTCCGAGCCAATCCAACACTCGGTCTGCATCTGCGCCTTCTGCAACGGCCGCTAACGGTGAGGTAGTGGTTGGACGGCGCGCGCTGGCGCTGGCAATCTCGGAGCCCGCAACGGCATTGAAAAGAGAGGATTTTCCGGACCCAGTGGCACCCAGGAAAGCCACTACCGTGGTCTCCATACCGGCATCCATCCTACCTGCCGCATTTTGCCGAACTGCCTGGTAGCGCCTGGATATTTCTGCGGGAAGCATTTCCTTAGTCGCAGCAAATACCTCATCAAACAACTCGATCTTGTCTATCAGGCTCACTATTTCCACCCCTGCGCAACCTGATTAGCTGCCTGGCGCAGCGGTTCGATAGGTTCAGCTTCAGGGATTGCATCATAGGCATCCGCGAGGACGAAATCCAGTAGCTCTGCCACTCTGGAGAGTAAATCTTCACGTGCTTCCCGAGCCATCGTTCGTACGGCCTGATCACCGAACACGGCCTCTAAAAGACGCTGCGCTACAACGGCAGTCCCGCCAGCTACCCCAAGCTCGGCTCCGGTAAGTCCCCCGGTTGAAGCAAAGATGACAAGCATCAGCGCAACTCCAAGGACGTTTACCCCGATCGAGAGGATGCGTGCAGTAGTCTTCTTTGAATCTGACTGTTCGCGCAGCCGAGTCAACAAGGAACGCTGCCATTGACGCACCAAATATGCGCCTTTTTCAACCAGTACTTGCTCATCTAACGGGGATAGCTGCGCCCCTAAATTTCTTGTTTCCGCACGCTTCGACCAGCGCAGCGCCACTTGTTCCCGAGCCTGTTCTGCCTTGTCTACCACGATGGAGGCTAGACCGTCCTCTAAAGCCTCCTCGACGGGCTCAACCGGCGCGGGCTTGCCTCGCAGAGCATTCCACAGTCTGTCCCGCCAGTGTGAAATCTGGTTTTCCAATGAGCGGAAGAAATCAGAGGTGCCCACTATGTCTTGCCACCGCGCCAAGACTTCCCCGCGCAAAAGCGTGCCATCGGCGGTGGCATCTTCTATTCCGTCAAGAGCGTCCACTCGGGCCGTCTCTATGTCGCTAATCGCATGCTCCCGGGCATCGTCTTGGTCTTTGGCGCCGCCGATCACCATCTGGGTACGCTCAAGCAGCTCCCCGATCGCACCTTTCAAAGTACGTTTCGCAATGGCGGATCTGGAGGCAGCGTCTGAAGCTAAAGTATTGAGCCAAGTCTTGAGCTCGGCGACGTACTGCGCCGGTAGTTTGCCCTGTTCTAACGCCAGTTCGGGAATTTGGAAAACGGGGGCCTCCCCTAAAGAGGATTCTGCCAGGTGGGAGCGCAAATCTGCCTCAATTTGGGCTCCTTGAGCCGCTGGTAGCCGGTTGAGGACGACGGCTACAGCAATGTCGCGTCTAGCTGCCTCGTCCAGCACCTCCCAGGCCTTCGCATCAGCGTAGCGCGCGGCGGTAGTAACAAAAACCCACAGATCCGCAGCGGAGAGTAGCTGGTTAGCCAGTCGCCTGTTGTCGTCTACTACAGAATCGATATCTGGCGCGTCTAGTAAAGCAAGCCCCTCCTGGAGGCTGTCACATTCACGAATCTCAATGGATGTCCATGCCTCTTTTACCTCGGCCGGCGTCGGCGCTGCATCCGCTTCCACGCGTACTCTAGCCAGTGACGGTAAAATGCGCTGGTCAGCAAACCACCGCCCATCTGTTTTGGCATGGAGCAAAAGCGGCCGGCGGGTGGTCGGGCGAATCACGGAAGAAGCCGACACCTCGCGTCCCACAAGGGCATTGATAATCGTAGACTTCCCCGCACCCGTGGAACCGCCAATTACTCCAAGTAAGGGAGCATCGAGGTTTCGAGTGCGGGGAATGATGTGGTCGTCCAGGCGATGAACGAGCCCGTCCCGAGCCGGCCTCCACTGGGTTGCTAGATCCATTTCAAAACGTAACGCCGAAAGTGCATCACGCAACTGCAGAAGGTCAGCTTCGGGACTCATCGATCATCCTTTTTAGTTATCGGTGCTTATTTGCGGTTTGGCGTAGCATTCCTCAGGCTCCCAAGTTGCCACGTCAGCTTCGGTTTGATCGCCGGAGATGATGTTCTTTACCTCGCCGGCATCGGGGAACCATACGTATGGGATTCCCCGCTGATCGGCTGCCTTGATCTGTTTTCCGAATTTCGCAGCCTTCGGCGCAGTGTCTGCGCTAATGCCGCGGTTTCGGAGGGCATCCGCAATCCGGTTGGACTCTGCCCGATGCTCCTCATCTGTGACGGCAACGAGGACGCAGGTAGGTACCTTCCGGGAGGAAGTAGCCAGGCCCTCTGCAAGCACGCGCGAAACAAGCCGGGACACGCCAATTGACATGCCCACGCCCGGGTAGGTGCGTTTCCCGTCGCTCGCCAGCGAATCGTAGCGGCCACCAGAACAGATGGACCCCAGATTTTCGTGACCGGTGACCGTAGTCTCGTAAACCGTACCGGTGTAGTAATCCAATCCGCGGGCAATAGATAGATCGCCCGTTACCGTGCCCGGAACGCGTTCTTCGGTCTGCGTCAACAGATCGATGAGCTCGCCCATGCCCTCTTCTAGCAACTCGCTCTTGCAGGCTAGCGCATCAACTTGGGAACGAATCTGCGCGGCGTCACCCTGAATCTGGGCCATCTGCAGCAGCTTTTCCCTAGCTTCTTCGGCAAAACCGAGTTCTGCCATTTCTTCGCCTACGCCCTCGGCACCGATCTTGTCCAGCTTATCCAAGCACCGTAGGGCCCCTTCTACGTCAGTAACCCCGACAGCTTCGCAGTAGCCCTGCACAATCTTGCGGTTGTTCACGCGAATTGTGATGGGAGGAATCGGAAGAGAGGAAAGCACTCGAGCCATGACAACCGCGACCTCGACCTCGTGGAAAAATGGCAGTGAGCCATCGCCGACGATGTCGATATCAGCCTGGGTAAATTCACGGAAGCGACCGTCCTGAGGACGTTCCCCGCGCCAAACTTTCTGAATCTGATAGCGCTTGAACGGGAAAGTCAATGCGCCGCGATTTTCCAGCACGTAGCGAGCAAAGGGCACTGTTAGATCAAAATGCAATCCGAGCTGCCGAGGATCTTCAGCGGCCTTTACTGGATCCTCTTGTAGCCTGCGCAACAAATAGATCTCTTTTGAGGTTTCGCCCTTCCGGAGCAATTCACTTACCGGCTCAATTGCGCGCGTTTCAATATTGGCGAAGCCGTGCAGCTCGAAACCCTGCCTGATCTTTTGCAGGATGTAGTTTTCGACTACCCGCCCTTCGGGCAGCCATTCAGGAAAACCTGACAGTGAAGTTTTCGACATTCCTCTTCCTTATAACTAACCCGCGATACGTGCCTGTACAAGGTACGGGTTCGTTCGTTTTTCAACATCCATGGTAGTTGGGCCACCGTGCCCGGGAAGCAGTACGGTAGCTGGATCTATCACGTTTTGCAGCGTGCGCAAAGTGTGCAACATTTGCTCCTGGTCGCCGCCCACCAAGTCGGTTCGTCCGACAGAACCAGAGAAAATTACGTCCGCAGCGAGGGCGAACAACTCTGAGTTGTCAAGCAGTCGGGCACCCGGCCCCTCCAATGGCCCCGCGCCAAGGAAAAGCATCGACCCCTCGGTGTGCCCCGGAGCAGGGACAGCGCGCAGAGCTACTCCCTCGACCAATTCCGTAGGCTGAGTGAGCATCTGCGGCGGTAGCTCCTGCACGTTCGTGGGACGCACCCACTCGGTGTTACCTGTTTGAGCCATTGCTGCCGAGAGCAGATTGTCCAAGAGCGGATTATCCATGCGATACAAGTCCGGCGAGGGTACGTAAACGGGCTTGTCGCCGGCAATCTTGGCTGCATCCCACACATGATCAGGGTGGCCATGAGTGCACAGCACCGCCCCCACCTCTAGGTCATTCTTCTCTAGCGTGGCAAGGATCTCCCTAGCATGACCAGCACCTGGATCCACTACCAACGCCTGCTTTTGCACATTCAAAATATACGTATTCGCGGCAAAAAATGGCGCTACCAAGGTGTTTATTTGCATGGGGCCATACTATCGCACAGCGCACTTATTGCCCTTTCACTTTAGAGCCACTTACACAGTACAATGACACAGAGCACATGTGCTCTAATAATCTAGGCTTCGGCCGCTATAAACCTACGGGTTCGCCCGTCCAAGTGATTGAAGGTTGCACCGTGAGCGATTCGCCCACCCAGAACGTATCCAACGAACATCCCCTGCCCCAAGCCCCTGTTGATGATCCGGCTGCTCAGGCGGCCCGTCAATTCGGTCGAGTCAGTGACGATGGCACCATTTGGGTAAAAGAAGCAGGCTCCGAACGGGCTGTCGGCCAGTTCCCCGACCAGCTGCCAGAAGATCCACTAGGTCTTTACGTTCGCCGCTATCTTGACTTGCAAGCGCAGATTGAGCTTTTCGAAGGCCGTCTCCCGCACCTCAATGGCAAAGAAATCGACCAGACTCTTAGCAGTCTGGAAGAAGCCGTGCGTGAACCGGCTGTCGTCGGTGACGTGGATGCGCTCCGCACCCGGGTTGAACAGCTGAAGCAGAAGGCCACCGAGGCCAAGGCTGCCGCAAAGGAACGCAGGGCAGAGCAGAAGGCCGAAGCTCTCGCTCGGCGCACCAAGATCGTTGAAGAAGCTGAGGCAGTCGCCGCTCAGGATCCGGGTCGTACTCAGTGGAAACACTCCTCGCAAAAATTGCGCGATCTCCTTGAACAGTGGAAGTCAGAACAGCGCAAGGGACCGCGTCTTGATCGTCCCACGGAGGACGGTTTGTGGAAGCGCTTCTCTGGAGCCCGTACTGTCTTTGATCGTCACCGTCGCCAGTTCTTCTCTAAGCTCGATGCCTCTCAGGCCGAAGCTAAGAAGGTGAAGCAGGATCTGGTACGCCGCGCAGAAGAACTATCTGCCTCCACTGATTGGGGTCCCACTGCTGGCGCCTACCGTGATCTCATGAACGAATGGCGCCGAGCCGGACGTGCCTCCCGCAAGGATGACGATGCCCTTTGGGAACGCTTCCGCAAGGCTCAGCAGACATTCTTCGACGCCAAGAACGCCCAGAACGCTGCTCTGGAAGAAGAATTCAAGCAGAACCTGGTTCTGAAGGAAGCCCTCTTGCAGAAGATCGAGGCAATCCTCCCAGTAACTGACATTGAGGCTGCCAAGGCTAAGCTGCGTCCTCTGCAAGACGAGTGGGACGAGATCGGGCATGTGCCGCGTGCCGACAAGTCCAGGATCGAGTCTCGCATGCGTGCGGTCGAAGATGCTATCCGCAAGGCGGAAGAGGACGAATGGCGGCGAACTGACCCCGAAACGAAGGCTCGCGCCCAGGGCATGCTCGGCCAGCTCGAGGTAAAGCTAGAAGATCTTTCCAAGAAGATCGAAAAGGCAAACGAGGCCGGAGACACCGCTAAGGCTGCAAAGCTACAGGATTCATACGACACCGCTAAGCAGTGGTTCGATCAGATTAGCTCGCAAGCCTAATTTTCCACAGCAAATTTTACACAGGTGGCGGCTCACTTAGTTGAGTCGCCACCTTCTTTTTTGGCAGCTTTGCACTATGCAAGAAATGATTTACTTTGCGGGCAAAACGGCGCCTCTCACGCCCCGAATCCACGGCATCTATCGGCCCCTGTGTACGGGCAAAGTTCTAACTGAACTCGCGAAAAATTTTTGGGTATTCCTGCCCGAGCTGAAAACCCCATATTTAAGAGCCAGAGCATGCCAGCAGATTCTCCCTGCCAGTGGGGTAATCACCGGACCTACGGTTGCCTGGGTTATGCAGGGAGGTACGCCCGCTCCCCTGTGGTGCGCCGGGCGGTCTACTGCTAGCAGGGCGGGCCGTACGATCTACCGCCACCTGAGCCGATACCTAAAAATTGCTGGCATTCGCCTTAGTTACCCCAATCAAGCGCTCGCGGACCTAGCGTGCTACGGCGACGATCAGGAATTCGACACCTGGGCCGGCGCGCTACTGGAATGCGGTGCGAAAGTTCATGGAGCGCTCGCCCTCACTGGCAAAAAGGTGTCCGGGAGCAAGCGGCTGGCTGCTCTAGCGTGAGTTGGTTACCCTCTTTGCAGAGAACACCCCATCAATACGTGTCAATGCCGACAGGATTGCGCTAAGGTGGGAAGCTTCGGCCATTTCGAAGGTCCACCGCTGGGTCGCTACCCTATCTGAGCTAGTAGCAGCGGAAACTGACATTACGTTTACGTGATAATCAGAGAGCACACGGGTAACGTCGTTCAGCAGCCCTTCCCTGTCGAGGGATTCTATTTGCACCTGCACCAAGAATGCGGAATGAGGATGCTCTTCCCACTGCACCTCGATTATTCGCTCCGGGTGCCTGGAAAGATTCTTTACATTCGAGCAGTCTCGTCTGTGCACAGACACGCCTTGCCCACGAGTTATGAAACCGATGATCTGGTCCCCAGGAACTGGAGTGCAGCATTTGGCAAGCTTGGTCCAAATTGTTGAGTCATTTCCTTCGACCAACACCCCGTTATTGCCCGACCGGGAGCGTTTGGTCCTAGCAGGCGTTACGGCCTCGGCTAAGGTTTCTTCCGAACCCGACTCACCACCAGCTTGCTCAAGCAGCTTAGTAGTCACGTTTGCTGCCGAAATATGACCGTCCCCAATAGCCGCGTACAGGCCGCTCACGTCGACGTAGCCAAAGTCGGTGGCAACCGCGGTAAGAGATTCACGAGTCATCAGCCTGCGCAGAGGTAGATTTTGCTTGCGCAAGTTCTGCCCTAGCTCATTCTTGCCCGCTTCGATGGACTCCTCGCGCCGTTCCCTCGAGAACCACGCCTTAATCTTTGATCTGGCCCTTCCCGTAGCAACGAAATTCAACCAGTCGCGAGATGGGCCGGCTCCCGTTGCCTTGGAGGTCAGAATCGACACGGAATCGCCATTTTCCAAAACCGTGTCGAGGGGAACCAATTTACCGTTTACCTTGGCCCCGACGGTCTTATGACCAACCTCTGTATGAACTGCGTAGGCAAAGTCCACTGTGGTCGCCCCAAGCGCGAGCTCCACCACCTCGCCTTGAGGGGTGAACACGTAAACTCGGTCGCCCGACATTTCGTAGCGCAACTGGTCCAAAAATTCGGCGGGATCCTCTGTCTCGCGCTGCCAATCAACCAACTGACGCAGCCAGGACATGTTCTCGGTGTTCGAGACTTCCTTTTCGTTAGTGGCGTTAGGATTCTCCTTGTACCGCCAGTGAGCAGCTACCCCAAACTCTGCCCGTTGGTGCATATCGAAGGTACGCACCTGGATCTCGACAGGCTTGCCACCCGGCCCCATAACAGTCGTATGCAGCGACTGATACATATTGAATTTGGGCATGGCAATGTAATCTTTGAATCTACCGGGCAGCGGATTCCACCTGGCGTGCATAGCTCCAAGAACGGCGTAGCAATCGCGAACCTCGTCGACAAGCACGCGCACACCAGCTAGATCGTAGATGTCGTCGAAGTCTCGCCCTCGCACAATCATCTTCTGATAAATCGAGTAATGATGCTTCGGCCGCCCAGATACAGTGCCTCGAATATTGTTGCGCCGCAGTTCGTCTTCAATAGCACGGATGATCTGGGCCAAATACTTTTCGCGGGCGGGCGCACGCTCGGCCACAAGATGGTCGATCTCTTCATAAACGCCGGGATACAGCGTCTTGAAAGATAGGTCTTCTAGCTCCCATTTAATCGAATTCATACCCAATCTATGCGCTAATGGGGCATAGATCTCGAGGGTTTCGCGGGCTTTGTTCTTGGCCGACTCAGAGGACACATATTTCCATGTCCGAGCGTTGTGGAGCCTATCGCCCAATTTGATCATCAGTACGCGAATGTCCTTCGCCATAGCGACGATCATCTTCCGAACCGTCTCGGCTTGGGCTGCTTCCCCATACTGGACCTTGTCCAGCTTGGTTACGCCGTCTACCAACAGTGCAATCTCGTCACCATATTCGGCGGTGAGCTCCTCCAAGGAGTAGTCAGTGTCCTCGACAGTATCGTGCAGCAACGCAGCTGCCAGGGTCGTGGACGTCATCCCAAGTTCCGCAAGAATCGTCGCAACCGCTACGGGGTGGGTGATGTAAGGCTCCCCGCTCTTGCGCATCTGCCCTTCGTGCAGGGCCTTCGCCTTTGCGTAGGCGGATTCTATAAGTTCGATATCGGCCTTGGGGTGATTAGCCCTAAGTGCCCGAACAAGCGGTTCGAGGGCGGCCGGCACCTTTCGATGCCGGGCCCCAAACCAGGCCAGTGAAGACCGAACGCGCGAAGAGGACCCAATCCCCTTGGGGCTCCCGGCTACTTGATCATCACTCATAAGCCTAATGTTATCTCAGAAGGTGACTAAAGATTGGAAAGGAATCGAACCAATTCTTTCCCGTCCTCCCAAGTCGGTCAATTCCATCAAGACTGCGATCTCGGCGACAGTGCCCCCTGACTGTTCAATCAGCTGGGTGGCGGCTAGGGCGGTGCCACCGGTTGCCAGTACGTCGTCGAGGATCAAGACACGGGCTCCCTCAGGCACCGAGTCAGGTCTGATCTCCATGCGGGCACTGCCGTATTCCAGGTCATAATCGACCCCAATAACCGGCCCGGGCAGCTTTCCGCCTTTACGCACCGTCATCATCCCGATACCTAGTTCTACGGCCAGCGGAGCCGCCAGAATGAAGCCTCGAGACTCCAGGCCGGCTACCGCGTCAATTTTGCCGCGGTAGTGCTCGGCCATCAAAGTGATTAGTTCCTTGAACGCCTCTCCGTTTGCCAGCAGCGGGGTGATGTCGCGAAACAGTACTCCCTCCGTAGGAAAATCGGGAATTTCACGAAGGTTGTCTACAACCAGATCGTGCATTCGAGGCGGAAACTTCATCGTTTACTCCTTGGAGTTCGTTTTGGCTGAGCCGCTTGGCCCAGGTGACGGCCCGCCTTCACCGGGGTGGCGCTAACGTGCTGCGCCGCCGAGGAACCTTCGTCCTCGTCTACCACAGACTTGCCAGCCCGCTTAGCGTAAACCGCCTGCGTGTGTTTCTTTACTGAGGCTTCCCTGCCTCGCACGGCTACCAGCACTGGCGAAGCAATCAGGATCGATGAGGCTGTACCCACGATCATGCCGCAGAAGAGCGCCAGCGAGATGTCACGCAGCGTCCCTCCACCCAGAACTACAGTCGAGATGACCAAGATGGCGCCAACCGGTAGGACAGCCACCACCGAGGTATTGATTGACCTAACCAGAGTCTGGTTTACTGCCAGGTTTACCAGTTCGCCGTATGTGTTGAAGTGCTGGGACTTGAAGTCCTGCGTCAGCTCGCGGACCTTGTCGAACACAACAACGGTGTCATAGAGTGAATAACCCAAAATAGTCAGCAAACCAATTACCGTCGCGGGCGACACTTCAACCTGAGTCAGAGCAAATACTCCGCCGGTTAGCAAAATGTCGTGCAGCAGTGCGAACAGTGCCGCAAACGCCATGGTCCAAGTCCGGAAGTACAGTGCCATCACTATTGCCACGAGGACTAGGAAGATCACCAGAGACTGCGCAGCCTTCTTGGTAACGTCAGCACCCCAGGAAGGACCAATAGTCGTGGCAGTGACCTTGGATTCGTCAACGTTGTACGCCTTGGCTAGTTCGGCGCGCACCGAACGCTGCGCCTTAGTAGGCAACGACTTAGTTTGCACACGCACGCCGGTCGAGCCGAGGTCGCGAACGTTGGCGTCCTTCTGCCCGGCGTCTTCCAGCACTTTCTTCGCCGGCTCCAGCTTGTCAGCCGGAACAGACGAGATTGTGAACTCGGAACCGCCCTTGAAGTCGACTGACGGGTTCAGGCCTGGGAATACCAGGGTGATGAGCGACAGGACGATCAGTACTAAGCCGATGGAAATCCATAGCTTACGGCGCCCGATGATGTCGTAAGAAGTCTTACCCGAGTAGAGCTCGTTGCCCCAAGTTGCGAAGCTTTTCACTTTAGCTCTCCTTCTGCCACGGCGGTAGATCCGGGGGTCTTCTTAGCTACCACCCTGCGCTCGCGCCTGTTCCTCTTCTTGTAAGTCCGCCTTGTGGCTCCCAGGTGTTCAGGATCGAGCCCAGACCACTTGTGTCCCTCACCAAAGAACTTGGTGCGGATCAGCAAAGCCATAGTCGGGTGGGTGAACATGAACACTACGAGCAGATCAAGGAGGGTTGTGATGCCCAGAGTAAAGGCGAAGCCCTGCACGCCACCAACTGCTAGGAAGTACAGCACCAAAGCAGCGAGCATGTTAATCGCGTCGGAAGCCAGAATGGTTCGCTTTGCACGCGACCAACCTTCCTCTACAGCCGCACCCAACGGACGTCCATCGCGGACCTCGTCGCGGATGCGCTCGAAGTAAACAATGAAGGAGTCACAGGTAACACCGATTGCAACAATCAAGCCGGCCACGCCAGCGAGCGACAACCGGTATCCCATTGCCCAGGACAGCAACGAAATGGTCAGATAGGACAGAATGCCAGCAATTACTAGCGATCCGATCGAGATGAGACCAAGCGCGCGATACTGCCAGAGCAAGTAGATGACGATCAGAACGAAGCCAATCAGACCGGCGATCAGGCCCCACTGCAAGGAGTCAGTGCCCAGAGTCGGGGAAATCTGCTGTTCAGACTGCACATCAAAGTTCAAGGGTAGAGAGCCGAACTGCAGCTGGTTTGCCAAGGTAGCTGCAGATTCCTGGGTGAAGTTACCAGAAATAGCCGCCCGGCCGTCGCTGATGATCGCGTTCATCGTCGGGGCAGACACCACTAGTCCGTCCAGCACAATCGCGAATGCGTTCTTAGTGGGCTCTGTCTGCTTGTATTCAAACAGGCGCTTGGACACCTCTGCGAACTTGTCGGTGCCCTTCTGATCTAGCTGAAGAGAAACCTCCCACTTGCCGGTGGAAGCACCAGTCTGAGTTTGTCCCATCCCAGAGTTGGCCTTCGCGACGTGAGTACCTTCGAGATCAACCGGGCCAAGGATGTACTTGGCATTGCCTTCGGTAGAACAAGCAACCAAAGCCTTATTGTGGTCGCCTGCGCTGCCACCTTGCCGGTTCTTGTGGTCGGTGCAATCGAGCTTCAGGAAGTCGTAGATTACCTTTTCGGTAATGTACTTAGAATCGGAAGGATTAGACGGTTTTCCGGAAACTTCGTCGGAAATCTTGCCGTCGTGGTTCTGGTCGGCCTGCTCCTTAGCCAACTCCTCAGTTGACTTATCGGAAGGCTTGACCGAGTTCGGATCCTTCCCCTGCGCCTTAGCCTGAGCCTTCTGTGCCTCAGCTATAGCTTTGGCAGAAATAGCCTGCGGTGCCCCGGCCTGGATAACAGGTCGGAAATCCAACTGCGCTGACGAACGCACGAGGTCTAGTGTTTCTTCTGAAGGCTGTCCGGGCAGAGAAACCATAATGTTCTGTCCGCCCGAAGCCGTGATCTCGGCTTCAGAAACGCCGGAAGCATCGACACGCTGGCGGATGATAGCAATCGCCTGATCGATATCCTCCTGGGTTACGGAGTTACGACCCGCCCCCTCTTCCGCCTTAGGGGTCAGAATTAGCTGGGTACCGCCTTCAAGATCCAGCGCTAGGTCTGGCACCCCGTCGGTCTTCTTGTTGATAATTCCTGCTGCCAGCAGACCTACCATTGCCAAAGTTATGACAAGGAGGGCGATCAGTACGCGACCTGGCCTCGATTGCTTTTTTGTCTTGGGCACTTTAGTTCCTTACCGCTTTGCGGTGCAGGTTAGTCCTGCTTTTTGTCCTCATCTTCTGGATCCTCTACCGCACCGGTCTGAGCCTCGGCAGGGGAAGTTTCTGTTGTCTCGGAAGCGGCCGAAGAGCCTGCTTCGGTCTCGCCCTCGACGGGGGCGACTGCGAATGGCGGTTCCTCGGGGCCGATCACTGCACGCCTATTGAAGTACAGTTCGTCTCCACCAGGAGTCTCCAAAACCATTACGTTGCCGTCCTGATCGACGTAGCGTAGGTACAACCCTCCAATGGTGCGTACCCAGGTTCCCGGTTCCAGACTTGCCTGCATCTTTTCCTGCTGGGCCTGCTGCTTCTTACGGGCACGAGAGGACATAAAGAACATGACCCCTAGGAACAGGATCATGATCAACATCAGCATTAGTGGATCCACAAATACACTCCGTTTCTTTACTTAACAACGCTAGAAGTCTATGGGAGATTGCGCGAATGTAACAATTTGTATTGCAAACTCACACATCTAGCGTCCCTTCTTCAGTGGGTGGGCGAAGCCCAAGGTGCTCCCATGCTTTGGCAGTTGCCATGCGCCCTCGGGCGGTGCGGACCAAGAACCCTTCCCGTACTAGGTAAGGTTCGGCGACCGTTTCAATCGTTTCAGCTTCTTCGCCAACTGAAACCGCCAGCGTGGTAAGTCCTACCGGCCCACCAGCGAATCGCTGACAGAGCACCTCGAGCACCGACCGGTCCAGCCTGTCGAGACCTTGCGCGTCCACCTGGAAAAGCTCAAGTGCTGCCTTGGCAGCTCCTAGATCGAGGTCGGTACCGTGCACCTGGGAGTAGTCCACAATGCGGCGCAGTAGTCGGTTGGCAATACGTGGGGTGCCCCGAGAACGTGCGGCTAATTCCGCCGCGGCATCCACTTGTAGTTGCACGCCCAGCAACGCAGCAGAGCGCATCGCGACTTGCATGAGTTCTGCAGCGCTGTAGTACTCCAAGTGTCCTGTAAAACCGAAGCGATCGCGCAAAGGCGCAGGCAGTAAGCCAGCTCTTGTCGTTGCACCTACGACTGTAAATGGGGGCAGAGTAAGCGGAATCGAAGTCGCACCCGGCCCCTTGCCGACTACCACGTCGACGCGGAAATCTTCCATTGCCAGGTACAGCATTTCCTCGGCTGGTCTGGAAAGACGATGGATTTCGTCGATAAAGAGCACGTCGCCCTCTTGCAGCGCCGACAGAATCGCTGCCAGGTCCCCGGCATGTTGAATAGCAGGACCGGAGGTTAGTCGCAGCGAAGTACCCATCTCGTGGGCAATGATCATGGCAAGCGTAGTTTTCCCAAGGCCTGGAGGGCCCGAAAACAGTACGTGATCAGGGCTCATGCCTCTACCCCTAGAAGCATCTAGGACCAGTTGTAGCTGCTTGCGCACCGTTTCCTGGCCAACAAAGTCCTTTAGCGACTTTGGGCGGAGAGCTGCCTCTGCGGCGCGCTCAGTATCGCCCGCGGCAGGTTCTACGATTCGTCCTTCTCCTTCAGCCACGACGCCGCCCTAAGGTTTGTAGTGACAGTCGCAGCAAGGAAGAGGCGTCGTCAGCCTGAGACTCTACCTGGCTAACCGCCTCTTGCGCCGTGGCCTCATCCCAGCCTAATTGCGTCAGAGCTGCAACGACTTCTGCCCCCACTGCCGAGGACACACGGGAAAGGCCCTGCTGCGGTGCGGGGCCCAGCTTGTCGCCAATATCCAAAATCATTCGCTGGGCCGATTTCTTTCCGACGCCAGGAATGCGAGTCAGCATCTTCTCGTCTTGATTTGCAACTGCCGTGCGCAGTTCATCGACACTCATTACTCCCAACGCTCCGAGCGCCATCTTGGGGCCGATCCCCCGCACGGACTGCAGGATCTCAAATGCTCGCTGCTCTTCCTCTGCTACAAACCCGAACAGACTGAGCGAATCTTCCCGAACAACCAGGGAAGTGAATACGGTGGTTTCCTTACCGGTACGCAAGCTCAGCAAGGTACCGGGGGTGGCAAAGAAAGAAAACCCCACCCCGGACACTACGATTTGGGCTGAAGAGGCGCCGATGTGGCTAATCTTCCCAGTCAGTGAAGAAATCATCACCTACTCCTAATCGAACACACGTACGACACTAGCTTCGCCTGCTTCTGCGCTTTCTGGGATCTACCGCGCCGGTACGTCGGAAAGCCGCTTGTGCTTTTGCCCACTGTTCCTGCGCGGGGGTTAGCTTAGATCTTGCGGAGACCTTGCCCGACAGCGACACCGACACGGTCGAATCGTCGCTGCCACCAGCTAGCCCGGTCCCCCGCCACGACTGAGTGATTGCGATTGCCAGAGCGTCAGCGGCATCTGCAGGGCGGACCACCTTGTCCAGCCCCAAAATCCGTTTCACCATCTCTTGGACTTGAGCCTTACCCGCAATACCGGATCCGGTGACTGCCGACTTCACCTCTGACGGCGTGTGTATAGCAAGTGGCAAACCGGCCTCGGCCACCTGATACATGGCCACACCCATTACTTGCATGGTGGTTGTTACCGATTGCAAATTCTCTTGGGCGAATACCCGCTCGATGGCAACAATCTGCGGATCGAAAGTAGAAATAACACGGGCAATCTCGCGGCCTATAGTGCGGAGCCGGAAATGCTGGGCCAAACTGGCCTGAGTACGAGCAACCCCGACATACACCAGGGAGGCAGTCCGATCAGTTTTCGTATCTATTACGCCTAGACCGCACCTAGTGATGCCGGGGTCAATGCCCATAATTCGCAAGGAGGCTTATTCCTCTTCTGCCTCGGCAGCCTTGCGTACGTCTTCAGGCACGTTCATCGAAGTGAAGACGTTCTGAACATCGTCAGAGTCTTCAAGAGCATCGATCAAACGGGTCGTCTTCCGCAGCCCATCTAGGTCCACGTCGATCTGAGTGGAGGCTACCCACTCGGTTTCTGCGGAGTTGTAGTCAATGCCGGCTTCCTGCAATGCGGTGCGCACGTCGACGACCTGGGAAGGATCGGAGTCTACAACAAAGACCTCGCCCATGTCGGTCACTTCTTCTGCACCTGCATCCAGGACTGCCATGAGGACGGTATCTTCATCTACGCCATCGGCCTTGGGAACTTCCACGATGCCGCGTCGCGAGAAGAGGTAAGAGACCGAACCCGGGTCAGCCAGGTTGCCACCATTGCGGGTGAAAGCGACGCGAACGTCGGAAGCAGCCCTGTTCTTGTTGTCGGTGAGGCACTCAACCAGGAAGGCGACGCCATTGGGGCCGTAGCCCTCGTACATGATGGTTTCCCAATCCGCACCGCCGGCTTCTGCGCCGGAGCCGCGCTTTACCGCGCGATCGATGTTGTCGGCAGGGACCGAGTTCTTCTTCGCCTTTTGGATGGCATCGTAAAGGGTCGGGTTGCCGTTGGGGTCGCCACCACCGGTGCGGGCTGCAACTTCGATGTTCTTAATGAGTCGCGCAAACAGCTTGCCGCGCTTGGCATCAATCGCAGCCTTCTTGTGCTTGGTCGTAGCCCACTTAGAGTGTCCCGACATATGTACCCCTATCTAGATTTCGTATATTTTTCGCGGCCGGGGCCGCCTGGCACGGATCAATAATACAGGTTAGTTGCCTGATTCGTTTATTCCTATGTGTTGCACGTGTCCATCGTAGCCATGCTGCCACCGGTTGAGCAGGGAAAAGAGTTCCGCTGGGTATAGCGCCGCTCCATCTTTTTGTAGCTGGCGCAACTCGTTTTGATCAAACCACCTGTACCCATCTAGTACCTGTGTTTCTGACTGTGTCCATTTTCTATCTATGCGCTTTTCGCGCCCATCTAGATAAGCCACGAAGAAGGTTTCATGCTGTCTGGCCGAACCGCGAGCAAAGTCAAATATTGCTTGCCTGTAAATAGCCGGGCCCAGAAGTTGGGAGGCCGAAAGCTCAATACCCGTTTCTTCTGCCAACTCCCGACAGGCACCTTCCCGCGCCCCTTCGCCCTCTTGCAGGCCGCCACCGACCGTGAACCACCAATGACGCGATGGGTTGTCCTTGTCGTGTCCTTCAATAAGCAAGGTGTTTCCCTGCGCGTCAAACAGAATTACCCTAGCTGCATTCCGAAACGGGATTCCATCCGGGCCCATTGTCCAATCGCTCATTCGAGTCCCTCTCCAATGTTGATTGTCTCGGGAAGCGGAGCGCCCCCGGCAAGATGCAACAGACGAATGATCGCTCCGGAGCGAATCTGCCTGACTCGCACTACCGCCCCATTATGAATTTTCATGGCAATTTGAACGCTGGAATCAGCTGCCTGAAGTTCAGCGAATAGATTTTTCCCTAAAGTTTGCCTATCCGCTGTTGCAGTGATGACCTGCGAAAGGTTCGACTCCACTAAAGCGCGCTGGGAACTGCCCCGCCCTACCTGATTAGCGTGCAGCGCCTCCAAAGCTGCTCCCTCAAGCAGAATCGAGCTAGCCGGGTCTAGTATCCCTGCTCGCGCTATCCCCAGTGCACAAGCCGCCCTCTGTAACAGCGCCCGATCCAGATTATGCTGCATCTGGTCAATACGCTTGTGCAGTGAGTCGAGCTTTCTTGCTTGCAAGGTAGCAAATATGCCCGCACACACGAGCAGCACTACTGCCGCGATAAGAAGATATTTCACTATGCACCCGCCAAAACCGTACGGTACACAGCCTCGACCTTGTCAGTTACGCTCTGCCAGTCATATTGCAGGGCACGTTCCCTGCCCTTTCTAGATAGAGCCACCTGCAAATCGGGGCTTTCTGCCAAAAGGACCATCTTTTGAGCTAGATCTGTACCGTCGGCACACTTGAATGAGATCCCATATTCGTCATGTTGCAGAACTGCCATAAAAGCAACCAGATCCGAAGCAATCACGGGGGCTCCGGCAGCCATGGCTTCCACCAAGACTATTCCGAATGATTCGCCTCCGGTCTGCGGTGCAATATAAGCGGTCGCCGATGCTAGCAGCTGTGCCTTTTCGAGGTCGGACACGCCGCCAAGAAATTCCACTCCAGGTACATCATCAAGACCCAGATTCTTGGTGTTTGCCTGTCCTCTGCCAGCGATCAGGAAGCGGGCCTTTGGCAGCTGCTCAGAAACTAGCTTTATCGCCTGGGCAAATATGGGCAGTCCCTTGCGTTCTTCGTCTAAACGACCCAAGAACGCAAATGTTGGAGCTGAGCTAGTTCCTTGCCACTTAGTGACCGGATCTACCTGAAAATCGGCGACGGAAACGCCGTTAGGGATTACCACCGCGTCTCCGCCGAGATGATCTACCACCGTTCGCCTGGCTTCATCAGATACCGCTATTCGAGCCGCCAATTTATCCATAATCGACACCAGGATTGGCGAAGTTATTTTCAAGGCTAAAGAGCGCATCATATTTGAATGGAAGGTCCCCACTACAGGACACTTTGCATTTGCCAGTGCCAGGAGCGAGACAGAGGGGCTGGCTGGCTCATGCACGTGAATAAGATCGAACTTTCCCTGGTCTAACCATGCACGAACTCTCGCATTTGGGCGAGGTCCGAAGGCCAGCCTCGCCACCGACCCGTTGTAAGGAATCGCGATCGAGGGGCCAGTCGAAGTGAACCCTTCGAATCCGGGATCTTTGGTTGCAGGTCCCAACACTTCAACGTCATGTCCCCGCTCGCGCAACACTTGCGCGATGTCTCGGATATGGACCTGTACTCCCCCAGAAACATCAAAACTATAGGGGCAAACAATACCTATCTTCACGAGTGTTGTTCCATCTGTGCGTGCTTTTTCCGTGACCGCTCTAGACGCTCAGGATCGAGATCCCGCACAAAGACCGGCTGACACATGTGCCACGACTTCACCCAGGGCCGCATCATGGTCTCGAATTCTTGTACCCACACTGCTGTGACCTGCTCAACCGTGCCTGCCGTATCGAGTGGCCCCCGAACTATCATCTCTACCCCATTTTTAGTTCCGGCTGCTTTAGCTCGAGCCCCGTTTAGTGATATGTCCCTAGCTGCCGCCATGTACAGAGGCGCCCCTAATTTCTTCGCTAGTGCTGCGGGACCGGCTGCTACGAGCGCCTTAGCACCAAATAGGTCGACCTCTATCCCAGCGCCGGTAATGTCCCTGTCAGCAAGCAGGGCGATGATGCCCGCCCCTTCCTTACCTTGTCGTAGCAGTTCCCTGAATACGGGGTTTCCTTTCTTGGCAGGGATAATCTTCATATTGTTTCGAGCGCGCAGCTCAGTGAAAGTGTCGAAGAGTGCCTTCGGGGCAACTTCTTCGGCAACGGTAGTAAGACCAGCCAAGTTCTGGGCTGCCCACGCCCCCACCAAATCCCAATTCGCAGTGTGGCCTAGTGCTACGCAAACTGGACCAGCCGCTAGGTCTCTATACAGTTGCGCAGGTATCTTGGCATCTACAGCCGCATCAATCCGCAGCCGCGAAGGGCTTGCGAAGTTTCCCAGGTCCGCAAAGTACCGGTAGTAGCTGGCTAGCGCCCCCACGACGTCCTCTTCACCTGCCTGGGCGAGGTTAGTTTGGAGTTGCCTGGCGCCGGGATACCGCGCTGCGACCGCAATCCGACTAGCGCCATAGGCCGCCCAGTATCGGAAAGCCGATGGCACTTTAGCTGCAATTTTCAGAGCTACCGGGTAGGGATTCATCCAAGCTGCTCTTTCACAGTGGCCAGTCTTTGCATAACAGTCACAAATCCGGCTACTGCGACGAGGGCGAGTGCAGCAGTAATAAACCAAGTAGAGGCACCGATACTAGTTAGGAGTGCGCCGATTCCGACGGTAACTAGCCGGTCGGTACGTTCGGCAATTCCCACAGTGGCGTTAGCACCTAGCGATTCTGCTTTAGCCCTGGCATAAGGCACCGCCGCAGCCATGACGGTAGCGCAAATGCCCAGCGCGATAGTGATGATCTGGTGAGCCCCGGCAGGCAAATGCAAAGCCGCCCATAGAGTCAATGACCCAAATACTGCCCCGTCACTAATGCGATCGAGCGTCGAATCCAAAAAAGAGCCGAACTGCGACTGCTTCTTAGTTAGCCGTGCCAAGATTCCATCAAGAGAATCACAGAACATGACTATGACCAGAACAATTACGCCGGCAAGCAGATGGCCCGTAGGTATAAGGGAACACGCGGCGGCCACTGTCACTACGGTTCCTGCAGCAGTAACCGCATTGGGACTAATTTTCCACTTCGCCAAAACCTTGGCTAACGGGGTAAAAATAGCCTTAGTTACACTCCGCCCGTGAATCCCTAGCACCTATTCCTCCCAAGCCTTTGCTATCAGTTCGCGTTCCTCGCCAAGTAGCTGTGGCACGGCCTTTACCTGGGCCACAATCGGGAAGAAATTCGCGTCTCCGGACCACCTAGGAACAACGTGCTGGTGCAGGTGTGCCGCAATTCCGGCTCCTGCTACTGCGCCCTGGTTCATACCCAAGTTGAAGCCGTGTGGCGAAGCTACCTGCTGTAGCACTTGCATTGCCTTTGCAGTAAGTTCGCCGAACTCGACTCGCACCTCGGGAGCGATATCCGGGTAGAGAGACACGTGCTCGTACGGGCACACCAAGAGGTGGCCAGCGTTGTACGGGAACAGATTCATCAATACGAAGCAGTGCTTACCGCGGTGGACGATCAGCCCGTCTTCGTCTGTCTTATCTGGCGCTGCGCAAAACGGGCACTCATCCTTAGAGCCGTCCTTCGGCTTTGACTCTCCGGAGATGTATGCCTGGCGATGCGGGGTCCACAGACGCTGAAAAGCATCCGGAACCCCCGCGTACGCCCGCGAATCCTGAGTTGGAATCTCAGATGTCATTGCGACGGCTCCTAATGGCCTCGACAATCTGAGCCACGGCCTCATCTACAGGAATGCCGTTTTCCTGCTTTCCGCCACGGTAACGGAACGAAACTGCTCCCGCCTCCGCATCTTCACCACCGGCAATCAGGATGTATGGGACACGTTCCTTAGCAGCAGTGCGAATCTTCTTGCCGAAACGGTCGGAAGAAAGATCGACTTCCACCCTGACTCCCTGGCTACGCAGCTTTTCGGCCACCTCGTTTACGTAGTCGAAGAAAGCCTCGGCAACAGGAACCAGGCGTACCTGCACAGGGGCGAGCCACGGAGGGAAGGCGCCGGCGTAGTGTTCTACGAGCACGCCGATGAAGCGTTCCACTGAGCCCAGCTTGGCGGAGTGGATCATTACGGGCCGCTTTCGAGTGCCGTCCTCGGCAGTGTATTCGAGGTCGAAGCGCTCCGGCTGATTGAAGTCGTACTGAACGGTCGACATCTGCCAGGTACGCCCGATAGCGTCCTTTACCTGCACCGACACCTTAGGACCATAGAATGCTGCTCCACCCGGATCCGGAACTAGATCCAGACCAGTTGCTTCGCATGCCTCGGTCAGAATTCTGGTTGCGTTGTCCCAATCTTCATCAGAGCCGATGAACTTGTCCTTATGAGCCCCGTCGTCGCGAGTAGACAGCTCCAGGTAGAAATCGGTGAGGCCGAAATCGCGAAGAATTCCTAGGAAGAAATTCAGCTGCATCTGAATCTCTTCTTTAGCCTGCTCCGGAGTGCAGTAGGTGTGCGAGTCGTCCTGCGTGAATCCGCGCATGCGAGTGAGGCCGTGTACAACGCCCGACTTCTCGTAGCGATAATCGTGTCCGAGTTCGTAGAAGCGAAGAGGTAGTTCGCGGTAAGACCTGCCAGAGGACCTGTAGATCAGGTTGTGCATCGGGCAGTTCATTGCCTTCAGGTAGTACTCCTGGCCCGCCTTGGTCACGTTCCCCTGTTCGTCGACTTCCTCGTCCACCTTCATGGGCGGGAACATTGTGTCGGCGTAGTAGGGCAGGTGTCCGGAAGTGTGGAAGAGTCCGCCCTTAGAAATTTCAGGCGTGTGCACCATCTGGAAGCCGGCTTCAATGTGCTTGCGGGTCACAAAATCTTCGATTTCGTGACGCAAGATGCCGCCCTTGGGGTGGAAAACAACTAAGCCGGGGCCGATCTCTTCTGGGAAAGAGTACAGGTCCAGCTCAGTACCCAGCTTGCGATGGTCGCGCTTCGCGGCCTCTTCAATGCGGGTTTGGTATGCCTTTAGATCTTCCTTTGAGGCCCACGCAGTTCCATAAACACGCTGCAGGTGATCATTCGCCTGGTCACCGCGCCAGTACGCAGCAGAAGATTTGGTGAGCGCAAAGCCGTTGCCCAAGTACTTCGTCGACGGCACATGCGGGCCGCGGCACAGATCCTTCCATGCCACTTCCCCATTCCTGCGCACGTTGTCGTATATGGTCAGTTCGTTGCCACCCACCTCGACTGAAGCGCCTTCGGGACCGTTGCCTCCCTTGAGCCCGATCAGCTCCAGCTTGTACGGCTGATCTGAAAGCTCTTCGCGAGCCTCATCTTCAGAGACCACGCGGCGGACGAAGGACTGATTCTCCTTCACGATCTTTTGCATTGCCTTCTGCAACTTCTTTAGATCATCCGGGGTAAGTGGGTCGATGTTGCCGAAGTCGTAGTAGAACCCGTCCGTTACTGGCGGGCCAATACCCAGGTTTACCTGTGGGTTGGCCTGCTGCATTGCCTGGGCTAGGACGTGCGTGGCGCTATGACGCAAAATCGCAAGTCCCTCTTCGGTAGCAGTGGTAATTGGCTCTATTTCATCCCCATCAGCGATAGTCGCAGCCAGATCCACCGTTTTTCCGTTGCGCCTCATGGCGACGATAGTTCGATCCTTGCCCCACAGGGTCAGGCCGGTGCTTTCGGCTTCGAGTTCCTGGGCTTTGCCATCTATAGTGCATTGGACGCTCGCCACTGCATCTCCATTCTTAGGGGTTACTTCGGTAATGATTCTACCGTCTTCAAAACACGGTAAGGGACAGGTCTATTTCTTGGCTATTTTCTGCAACGCGCCGCTTAGCACCCGCTTGGATGCAAGGGCGTGTTTTAGGGCTAGGTATACCGGCTTGTTGACCGGTACATCCCATGCCCAAGGCAGTTCGGTGCGGTGGTGTGCCCACCGCTTCTTGTACTGGCCCACTCCATATAGTTCGGGGCAGCGCGAGGAGTCTGTTCCCATAAGATCGAAAGTCTTTACGCCTTCAGCTGCGAGCGTCTGACAGGTTCGCAGGTCCAGTAGGTCTGCCCCCAGCACGTCGTGAGCTTCAGGCAACGATGCACCGTAGTAGGCCCACGAGTGTTTCCCGTTGACCACTACCAGATCCCAGCACACGGGTTTGTCGTCGATAAAGACAGCGAACAGACGCGCATGTTCGGGGCCAAGAATCGACAGCATATCCGTGTATACCTTCATCGGATGAGGACGGAAGCCGTCCCGCTGCGCCGTGATCTGCATAATCTTGTAGTACTTGGCGAACTCTTGCTCGCTAAGGCCGGTCACCTCGCGGAATTGCACGTCGTCTCGGCCCTCAATCCGCTTATTTACCCGGCGAATTGCGCGCCGGCCTTCCGTGGGAAGTGCGTCCACGATTCCCTGTGCAGTCCCCGAGGACAGATCGACAAGGACGGTCTTGTCATAGGGCAAATACTGCAACACGCGGTGGGTGTCCTCAGCCTCGTAGGTGGCGTGCAGACGCACGAAGATAACCTTCTTGTCCCGTTTCTTCACCTCAACCAAAAGGAGTTCGCGCAGCTCTGCCTCATCAGCTGGGGAGGGAGATTTAAACCATACCGGGCCATTTTTGGCCCATAAATATTTGAAGCCGCGCACCGAGTACTCGGTAAGCACAATGACGGCTTTCGTTTTTTTGCCAGATTTTAATGCAAATCGGCCCCATACTTTGCGCCCCAACTTTTGGTTGTAGGTTCCCCACACTTCAGTTTGTTCTATGGGGTACCGATCAATTCCCGAGGCGAGTTGTTTCAGTTCGGAATCCGAAATTTGAACGAGCTCCACAAAATACCTTCCGCTGTGATCTTGTCTTGTTAAGCCTAGCTGCCGTGTCAGTACGAGGTATCCGTGGCTTTGGGATAGTACTTGGCAAATTTCCGGTACTGATTTAGTCGTTGCCCGTGCAGCAACAAGCTACGGGACAATGAAGGTTCTGCCTTTGACAACGTGGGATCTACAATCTTCCGTTCCCAAAGTAGCCGCCACAACCTGGCACGCACCTTCTTGTCCGATACATAGTGCAACAGCAGCGGGAAGGGAACTAACGAGTAAAGAACTTCGTTCTTCAGAGTGCGTGGCTTTAACTGTTTGCCTTCTACCAAGTCATAGACCATCGGCTCCAATGCATTCAGTCCGCCTGCGGCCATGTAGTAGGAATTCCTGCCGATCCGGGGATTGATCTCGAAGAATAGGGAGCGTCCGTCGCGTGGATCAATTTTCACGTCGAAGTTAGCAAAGCCGCGATAGCCAGTGTGCTTCAGGAATTTCTTGGCATCCTCCCATAGCTTCGGGAACTGCTCTGTGATCATGGCGACGGGATTGCCAATCATGGTTGGCAGGTGATCTTCCAGCAGTACTCTGGCCGACCCCAACAGCGTTACTTCTCCGTGGGAGTCTACATATGCAGTGATGGACCGCATCTGGGTGTTGTCACCGGGAATTAGCTCTTGCACTACGAACGTAGAGCGATAGCCGGCGCTGGCGAGTTTTTTCCACAGATCATCCAGTTCTGCCTGGGAGTCAACGAAGTAGATCTTCTTCTTGCCAACAAAAGATACCTCGTCGTAATCTGCGCCCACAGCTGTCTTGGCCACTACCGGGAACCGCAGTTTGGTAGGGGGAACAGTGAAAGAATCCGCCGCTGCACCAGAAAAATCAACAACCTCGGTTTCAGGGGTATCGATGCCCAGCTCGTCACAGATTCCTGCAAAAGCGACCTTGTCGGAGACTTTGTCGATGACGTCTACGTCAGGGAACGGGATAACCCACCGCTCCCCCAGCTCTGCGCGAGACTTTGAGATGAGGCGCGCGTGCCCATCGGTGTTGGCCATGATCACCAACTTGCCAGCTGGCACTGAAGCTTCTACCTCTTTTAGGGCCGCAATCACGTCCTTAGCACGCCCCGATTTCAGAGGGCGAACCTCGCAGTAAGCAGATTTGCTGATGGCACCGATGGCCCCTCCAGTCAAACAGATGGAAGTCTTGGCAAAAGCTTCATAGAACTGACGCGCTAGCGCATAAATGCCAATGTCTCCGCCAATTAGCACAGGGGTGAAGTCAACCATTTCTTCCTCAACTCGTCGGATTCTTTCGCCTTACCACCTTACAAGCAAACCATCGCCCCGGCAGATTGCCCCGCCGAAGCTATTTTCTTCAGTTTTCTTGCTGATATAAGCTAAAAGGCATGGTTTGGGGACTGGCGCTTGCGATTGTGCTTTTGCTGATAGGCCTTCCCTTTGCCTATCTTCGAGGGCGAAAGAATGCCAGCAAAGGCGAGGCAAGCCAGTCGGCGCCGCTGGCACAGGTGAGTACTTTCGCAGTTCTAACCCACGAAATTCGCACGCCTCTTTCGCTAATCAGTGGCGCCGCGGAACTCCTGCGCAATGAGTACGCTGGGACGCTGTCTGACCAGCAGGCAGACCTGGTACGCACCATTAGCGACAACGCGAGCAGATCGATTGGCCTAGCCGAGTCGTTTCTAACACTGGAGAAGGTACGGGCAGAGAATTTTTCGCCCGTGTTTGAACAGGTGGATTTGCGCGAACTTATCCGAACTAGCGCCCGCGAGCTGCGGGCAATAAATGACAATCCGGTTCTTCTGACAGACACCCCTGAGCCCATGTGGTTGCAGGCTGATAAGGCACTTCTTAGGGCAGTAATTTGGAATTTGCTGAACAACGCCCTGCGACACGCTTCGGGAACTAATCCTATTGAGGTGTCTTCACACGCTCATGCCAACATGGCTTATATAGAGGTGACAGATTTTGGCAACGGCATTGACGGAGCTGGACGAAAGAATCTTTTTGTCCCATTTGCGGGCCCGATGAAATCGCATGGCACGTACGGTTTGGGACTGGCTATCGTGGCCCAAATAGCGAAGGTGCACCACGGGAGGGTTAGGGTTGATTCCACCCCGGGTGGCGGCACGCTTTTCCAAGTTGAACTGCCTAGGAGGCAGAAGTGAAACCTCTAGCTTTAGTGGTTGATGACGAGGTGCAGATGACCGCTATAGTCTCATTCGCACTGCAAACCGAGGGTATCGAATCCATTGTCGCCCACTCGGGGACCGCTGCCTGGAAGCTCTTTACAGAACGCGACTTCGACCTGGTGGTACTCGACTTGATGCTGCCGGACATCACCGGTACTACTCTTGCCAAGCGGATCCGAACCACCTCCACGGTCCCGCTTATTATGCTCACTGCCCTCTCCGAGGTGGACCAGCGAATAGAAGGTTTTGAGGCCGGAGCTGACGACTACTTGCCCAAGCCCTTCTCTCCTAGAGAGTTGGCGCTTCGAGCCCGCGCTCTACTAAAACGTATGGGCCCATCGAGCGAGAGGATAGATCGAATTGAACGGGATAAATTCGTATTGTTTCCAGGACGGGGGCAGGCATTCTACGCGAACTCAAATCTTGGTCTGACCGAGACGGAGTTTGCTATGCTCACTGCGTTGATAGAGGCTGACGGCGCCACCTTATCGGTGCGCGAGCTGCTAAACCTGGTATGGGAGACGACCTCTGTTCAAGGAGGGCGGAACATGGTGAAGACTACGATTTACAGGCTTCGCAAGAAACTCGCTACAGCCGGCGCGCCACCAGAATCCATCAAGGCCATTCGCGGAAGGGGCTATTCCTTCCACCCGAAGTAACAGCCCTGTTACCAACTGTTACCAGGGGACGGTACTTTGTGCCTATGCCTGTATCAGGCTTGTAGTAGAAGAAACAAACCTACTATTTGCACAAAGGAGTGCCGTAAATGGCAACATCTCTCCCCCACTGGTTGCAGGCTCCTGCCAGCGCGCCACGGCTTAGCGATGACGAGGTCGCCCGCAAGTACCCGCGGCTTCGCCTCCAGGTCTTTATAGGCATCTTCATCGGATACGCGGGCTTCTACCTGATCAGGAACAATATCTCTTCGATCGCGCCGCTCCTAATGGACGAAACCGGGATCGACAAGATAGGAGTAGGCATAATCGCGAATGCGGTACTTCTTGCTTACGGCCTCTCTAAATTCTTTTCGGCGATGCTTTCCGATCGCTCTAATGCACGCTATTTCTTGGTAATTGGGCTGGCTCTCTCGGCAATCACCAACCTACTTATTGCATTCATTCCGTGGCTGACCGCTTCTGTAGGCATCTTCGCAACCGTCATGTTCTTCAATGGCTGGTTCCAAGGAATGGGATGGCCTCCCTGCGGGCGTGTCCTGGTTCACTGGTTCTCGACTAATGAGCGCGGCTGGAAAACCTCCATCTGGAATACCGCGCACAACGTTGGCGGTGCAGGACTACCCATCGCAGTGGGCGCAGCCCTGTCTTGGACTGCGAATGACTGGCGTTCGGCTTTCTGGTTCCCAGCAGCGATAGCGCTCGTAGTTGCCGCCATTGGCTTCCTACTTATCCGCGACACTCCAGAATCGTTGGGGCTCTCCCCGATCGAGGAATACCGCAACGATCCCGCCAAAGTCGAGGTCGATGATTCTGAAGGCATGTCTGCTAAAGAGATGATTTTCAAGCACATTCTGACCAATCACACGATCGTCATGTTGGCCGTAGCAAACGTCTTCGTATACGCACTGCGTTATGGCGTGTTGAATTGGATCACCGTTTATCTGCATGAGAAGCATGGAGCGGAGATCGGCTCTGGGCTATTCGGCATCGGCGCCTATGAGATAGCAGGCATCCTCGGCACTCTAGTCTGTGGTTGGATGTCGGACAAGGTCTTCAAGGGTTACCGCTCTGGCGCCGGCATATTCTTTACCGTCGCGACCGCAATCGCCATCTTGGGCTACTGGCTTGCCCCTATCGGCACCCCTATGCCCATTCTGATTGGTTTGGTCGCTCTGATCGGCGGTCTTATCTACGGTCCAGTTATGCTGATCGGCCTGCAGGCAATTGACCTGTCGCCAAAGAATGTCGCTGGTACCGCAGCCGGATTCACCGGACTATTCGGTTATCTGCTAGGAGCAACCCTTGCCTCCACCGGCGTTGGCCTAATCGTGCATAACTTCGGCTGGAACGTGACCTTCGGCGTTTTCGTAGTATTTGCGGTCTTGACCGTTGTCATCTTTGCCATCGTTGGTCGTGACGAGAAGGCCATCATGGCAGGACGCGCGGAAAAGCTCGCCTCCCAGAAGTAAGTGGAATAGTCTAGGTGGGCGCCGCCCACCTAGACTATTCTTATGCGAAAGCAATTAGGACTCTTGCTGGCAGTCGCACTTGTGGCTGCCAGTATTTGTTCATGCAGCACAACGCCGCAACTGCGGCTGCTCTGTTCAAACGACGAACAGGTTTGTGCCGCCTGGGCCAGGGCATATTCCGAAAGCAGAAATATTTCGGTTCATTTCCTAAGACTGCCCACCTCTATGGCATTGTCCAGGCTGCAGTCCCGGAAAACTGATCCGGAATTCGACTTGTGGGTTGGCGGCCCTTCAGAAAACTACGAGCTCGCAGCTGCTAAAGGCCTACTGCAAGAAAGCATGCCAGCCTCGGCAAAACAGGTAAGTAGACACTTTCAATCACCCCAGCACAAATGGTTTGGGGTTTACGGATCGCTCCTTGCCGTTTGCACTGCACCTGATTCTAGGCTCGCCCTCTCCTCTTGGGCAGACCTAGCAAACCCAAAATATACAGGAAGAATTTCTGCTTCTTCTCCACTTAGCTCCGGTACTGCCTACTCTCTAATTCAAGTTGCCGAAAAAAGTCAGAAGAATCCGAAGAGGACGCTTGAGGGCATCTACAACAACGTAGGCAGATTCACCAATTCGGGGACCGCTCCCGCCTCTGTCGTGTCCAGTGGACAGGCAGATATCGCCATCTCGTTCGTCCCCTATTGCGTGGCAAATGGTCTCTCAGTGCACTACCCCAAGGACGGAACCACTTTCGAGATAGGCGCTGCCGGGGTCTTGAAAGGAGCCCCCCACCCAAAGCAAGCAGAGGACTTTTTGGACTGGCTGCTGGCAAAGCCCGGCCAGCAGATACTTCAGCGGGGCAAAGTGACTCAGTCACCGACCAACCGCACTTTTGCTAATTCCCTCGATAAGGAATTAGCAGACAAGCCCGTACATGTGTTCCCAATCCACGTAGCCGAGGCGGCGAAAGGGCGCAAGAACTGGTTGAAGTGGTTCCGGGCAAAGGGATGGCAGCGATGAAAAAGACGGCAGCAGCACTTGAGTGGGCCCTTCTTTGGGCCACTTTCGCCCTCCTGGTGCTTCTGCCCGGTTGGGCGCTAGTACAGGCAGCAGGGCAGCCGGCAGATCTCAGCGCGATTATCCTTCCACTAGCGAGCTCGGTTGCCTTCGCTTTCCTATGCTCGATAGTTGCTCTGCTATTGGGCACTCTAGCCGCAGCTGCCGTCCGCTTTCTTCCCGCTAAACTCTGGCCATTGACAGACTTGCTAGCAGCAAGCGGCGTGGCATTTCCCCCATTTATTCACGCCGAGGCATACCAGTGGTTAGGTGATATCTTCTTCAGTCGCTCCCAACTGTGGCACTCCAACGTAGTAATTATGATTGCTGGCGCCTGCTACGTGAGTGCCTATCTGCCGCTCACCTATTTTGCGATGCGTATATCACTGGCCAAAGTTTCTCCTTCCGTTGTGGACAATTTGCGCGCCGTGGGCATCTCAGACTTAGCGATCTGTTATCACTGCGCCGCAAAACCGGCATTAGCCTGTTTACCTCCCGCGGCGCTACTCACGTTTGTGCTAACTATCTCTGATCCCCTGGTTCCCGCCCTCTTACCCCTACCCATTCCAAACGCCGCCTACTCAATTTGGCTAGCCGTAGGATCGGGAGTTTCGCTGCATCAAGCGGCCCTGCTCGCACTCATCCTGGCCGCTTTATCGATCTGTCTAGCTATTGGAGTAGGACTGTTCTACTACGCCAAGGGATTGGTTTTCCTTAGGCAGGCGCTTCTTTCTGAATCACTTCCTGCCCGCCCTATCACCCTAATACACTCTAAAACTGCCAAGATATTTACAGCCCTCGCCCTCGTCATTTTGGTAGGCAACTCCCTTGCAAGCTTCATCATCGGCGGCGGCGCCAGCCCAGCAGGTGGCCTAGATGTTCGCGCGATCGCCACTACGGTAGTGCTTGCTGGAGTAGGCCTAGCCGTGGCGGGATTCATCGCACTCCTTGCATTCTTTCTAGGCAGGCGGCGTAGGTCTGTGAGAGTCTTAGATTTCCTTTTCCTTATCTTATTAGGTACCCCGGGAGCCACGCTGGGCACAGCGCTATCCCTCGCATACATGTCCTCTACTCCTCTGTTCAGTGCAGTGGCTGGTACCGACTCCGACTGGTTTGTGACCGTGATGGCCTATGTAACCTCGCTAAGCCCGTTCCTCTACTTCGCTATTCGCGCATTCGCAGCATCAATAGACCGCACCAGCATTGATCTGTTACGGGTAATGGGATATTCGCGCACTAGAGCGTTCACGATTTCTTACTTGCCACAACTACGAACCCTCGCATTCTTAGCAGTAGTGATCTCCTTAGCGATGGCCGCCACCGCCTCCGCACCCCTCATGTGGGTTACTTCCCCCGACGTGCCTCTGGTGGTGCCCCTATTATTTCGGCTACTTGACCATGGTCGGGTGGCAGACGCCTTCATCCTTACCTTTGCGATGGCGATACTGTTATTCCTGCTGGCTGCTGCGCTTTACCCGGTGCTACGCTACCGCTCTGTTAGGAGGTTACCGTGAGGCAAGGCTTACAAGTGGACCACCTAAGCGTAACCAGTGGTGATAAGACCCTGGTTGCCGACCTCTGTTTTGACGTCTCCCCTTCTGAAATGGTCGTATTGGTCGGCCCCTCCGGCGCTGGCAAATCAAGCCTTCTGAGAGCTCTGTGCGGCCTCGCAAAGGCCGCAGCGGGAACAATCTACGTCAACGGCACCGACGTGACCTCGCTCAGCCCCCAAAAGAGGCAGATGGGTCTACTCCTGTCGGACCCGGGTTTACTTCCGCACCTAACAGTTGCTGAAAATATTGCCTTGCCAGCTCCAAAAGCAACAGAGCGCGTTGAAACTAGCCTTGCCACCCTTGGCCTAACTAGCCTGCGCGAGCGGCATCCAGACTCTCTTTCAGCGGGTGAGAAACAGAAAGTAGCATTGGCGCGGCTCCTGGTGGCTCGACCGCAAATCTTGCTTTTTGATGAACCACTCGCCCACATGGACACCGTCTCCGCAGCCAGGATGCGCACAGAAATCCTCCGGGTACATCGACACCTGGGGGCTGCAAGCATTTTCGTTACCCACTCAGCTGTAGAGGCGATGCAAATGGGCGATCGCATCATCTACTTAGAGGGCGGAAGTATTCTGCAAGATGATTTGCCAGAGGAAGTATTTGAAAGCCCGAACACCCTGGAAATTGCCAAGCACCTGGGGGCTAAAGTGCTCCTGTACGCCACCGTGCACATGTGCCCAAGTGGCGGAGACTTACTAGCGTCTACAGCCGTACTAGGCCAACGCGTGCAGGTACCTGCCCACCCTGCGCTCACAGATGGCAGAGCTGTCCTAGTAGGACATCCGAATTGCATCACCCTTACCCCCGCTAGGGCGCAACGAGTTCACATAAAGGAAGAAGTCGGCCAGATTATCTCTACTTCTTACCTTGGCGGCGCTTATCTTTGCGAAGTGGAAACCGAGCAGGGGCGCATCTCGGTTGAAGTTCCCGCAGACGGGCCGGTTCCAGCCCCCGCCGATGCAGTCAGGATGAAGATAAATGCGGACCTGATGTGGGCATTACCGGTAGCCAACCATAGAGATTAAACAAAAAAACCGGCCGAAGCCGGATAGTGGGCGATACTGGGATCGAACCAGTGACCTCTTCCGTGTCGAGGAAGCGCGCTACCGCTGCGCCAATCGCCCGAGGTGGGTACCGGATTCGAACCGGTGTTTACGGCTTTGCAGGCCGCTGCCTATCCTCTCGGCCAACCCACCGGAGAAGGATCCCTATTCGGTCTCCTAGAGCGGATGACGGGACTCGAACCCGCGACCCTCACCTTGGCAAGGTGATGCTCTACCAACTGAGCCACATCCGCAATGTGTCGTGCCGCTTGGCACGCATGAAAGTTTACGCAATTTTTGGCTCAGGTGCAAAAATCTGAGTGTGGCATTGCTCATGCTCGCACCCAAACCCCATTTCACCTGCCCTTTACCGGCCGTTTTCAAGCGATTCATCCCCGACGCCAAGGAAGAGGCCTTAGATGGGCAGCTCACAACATAAGCACAAGGGATGCCAAGAAGAAAGTAGAGCGCTTTTGCAGACTTACGGGAGGGCGTAAAAAAACCCGGCCTACGCCGGGTTTGGTGGTGGGCGATACTGGGATCGAACCAGTGACCTCTTCCGTGTCGAGGAAGCGCGCTACCGCTGCGCCAATCGCCCGAGCGGATGACGGGACTCGAACCCGCGACCCTCACCTTGGCAAGGTGATGCTCTACCAACTGAGCCACATCCGCGTGCCATCCTGAGAACCTTTCGGCTCAACAGGTGCGAGAAGAACATTAGCATGGGACGGCGCTGAAAATAAAATCAGATTGGACGTGAGTCCGAACACGTTTGCCAATTTTTCCTGTAATTACAACGGAAAACTCCACTAAGAGCCCACTCCTTTCAAATATCGGCCGCAGCGATTTTGATGCCCAGCATTTTTTTGCTAAAGTTTCTCTTCGCCGGGCCATTGGCGCAGTGGTAGCGCGCTTCCTTCACACGGAAGAGGTCACTGGTTCGAACCCAGTATGGCCCACAATGAACCTCCCTTAGACGGGAGGTTTTCTTGTTTAACTTCCTCTTCCCCACTTCTTGGCTGCAATTGGCCGCTGCAAGAGAGTCCCAAGTTGGCGCATTTTCGCTCTTCGGAGGCCAGAATGACCAAAACGTGAGAACCTAAAGGTATGAATATTAGGCCAGGAGTTCCGTACCCATTAGGCGCAACGTATGACGGCACAGGGACAAACTTTGCCCTTTTCTCGTCCGTTGCCGAATCCGTTGAGCTTTGCTTGATAGACGACAATCTCGCTGAAGAACGCATAAAACTTACAGAGTGCGACAACAATGTGTGGCATTGCTACATTCCCGGGATTATCCCCGGACAGCGCTACGGCTACCGAGTCAGCGGGCCCTTTGATCCAGCTGCCGGACATCGCTGCGACCGAGCAAAGCTCCTCCTTGACCCCTATGCCAGGGCAATTGAAGGCGAAGTTCAAAATTCTAATTCTGTCTACTCCTACAACTTCGACAATCCTGACGAACGCAACACGGAAGATTCTCTTGGTTCTACTATGTTGTCGCTCGTTTCCAGCCCATTCTTTGACTGGGCCCATGATCGTCCTCCGGGACATGACTACCATGAGCTCGTAATTTATGAGGCCCACGTGCGCGGCCTGACCATGCTGAATCCAGACATCCCAGAGGATATTCGCGGCACCTATTCAGCTATCGCCCACCCATCTACAGTGGAGCATCTAAAAGAACTAGGCGTCAACGCCCTCGAGCTGATGCCGATCCACCAGTTCGTAAACGATTCCAGCCTGAAAGAGCGTGGCCTTTCAAACTACTGGGGCTATAACACTATTGGTTTCTTTGCCCCACATAACGCCTACTCCTCCGACCCGCGCAGTTCTGTGCAGGAATTCAAGCAGATGGTGAAGGCTCTGCATGACGCAGATATTGAGGTGATCTTGGATGTCGTCTATAACCACACGGCCGAGGGCAACCATATGGGGCCAACGTTATCTTTCAGAGGCATTGATAATGCTTCCTACTACCGGCTGGTAGATGAAGACAAAGCCCACTACTTCGACACTACCGGAACAGGCAACTCGCTGCTAATGCGCTCGCCTGCAGTACTGCAGCTCATCATGGATTCGCTCCGATACTGGGTTACTGAAATGCACGTAGACGGATTCCGTTTCGATCTGGCTTCCACCCTGGCCCGCCAATTCCACGAAGTAGATAAGCTCTCTGCTTTCTTTGAACTAATCCACCAAGATCCAATTATCTCTAGGGTAAAGCTTATTGCCGAGCCTTGGGACGTAGGCGAGGGCGGCTACATGGTGGGCCAGTTCCCAGTCCTTTGGAGTGAGTGGAACGGGTCTTACCGCGACACGGTGCGTGATTTCTGGCGCGGCCAATTCTCCACCCTGGCAAAATTCGGTTCCAGATTGGCAGGTTCTTCTGATCTGTACCAAGACGATGGCCGCAAACCTATGTCTTCGATCAACTTTGTCACTGCTCACGACGGATTTACCCTGAACGACCTGGTTTCCTATAACGAAAAGCACAATGAGGCCAACGGCGAGGATAACCGGGATGGCTCTGACAACAACCTGTCGTGGAATTGCGGAGTCGAGGGTGAGACAGACGATCCCGAGGTACTGAATCTGCGGATGCGCCAACGGAAGAACTTCATCGCCACCATGATGGTTTCTCAGGGCGTTCCCATGATCTCGCACGGAGATGAGGTTGCTCGCACCCAAGGCGGCAACAACAACGTGTACTGTCAGGACAATGAGATCTCCTGGATGAGCTGGGAAGAGACGGATACGTCCTCGGAAATGTTCGATTTTACGAAGAGGGCGATTAGGATGCGGCGGGAACACCCGGTATTTCGCAGGCGCCGTTTCTTCGCTGGCAACCCGCAACAAGGTGGAGAATCTGAGCGTGGCGAGATCGAGTGGATGAACCCAGATTCTTCCCACATGACTGCCGAATCTTGGGACGCAGCCTACGCTCGCACATTGATGTTCTATTTGAATGGGTTGGCCATTGGCGAACCTGACGATATGGGCAATCGTATTGTTGACTCAGATTTTCTGGTGCTTATGAATGCAGCCCCCGAGGACATCGAATTTACGCTGCCGCCGCAAGAGTACGGCAAGTCGTGGACTGTGTGCCTCGACACCGACGAACAGCATGTCGATACCGACTTCTCTGCCGGTGACAAGATCTGTCTTCGCAACAGGTCAGTGCTGGTCATGGAACATACCCGTGAGGAGGGCGAGGACGCCCCTACCGTGAGCGTAGAAAAGGTCCTTCCTCCGGTACACAACGAATAGGAGTTGCCATGTCTCACCCCCACTTACCCAAGCCGGGGAAACGCCTTCCCATTAGCACCTACCGACTGCAGCTGAATGAGAATTTCACCTGCAGAGATGCTATTGGAGTGTTGGATTACCTGGTGGCGTTGGGGGTTACTGACATCTACCTGTCCCCTATTTTGCAGGCAGCTCCTGGTTCTAAACACGGTTATGACGTGGTTGATCACCGCCACGTCTCCCGGCAGATAGGCGGGCGCAAGGCATTTGAGGAACTAGCCAGCGCCGCCCACGAGGCAGGCCTTGGGGTGATCGTCGACGTGGTACCAAATCATATGGCAGTCCCAACCCCGGTATGGCACTCGCGGGCCATGTGGTCGGTACTAAAACGTGGCCTCGAATCCGAGTATGCGAATTGGTTCGATGTTGAGGTAAACGAGCCAATTTTGATGCCGATTTTGGGTGCTCGTATCGGCCAGGTGTTGGCTGCTGGAGAGCTGGAGCTTGTCAAGATGCGTGTGCCCACCGAGCCGGATCGTGGTCAGCAGTGGGTATTGCGCTACTTCGATCATGTTTTTCCTGTTGCCGAAGGTACCGAGTCTTTGCCTCTGGAAGTGCTGGTAGAACGGCAGCATTACCGCCTAGCGCATTGGAAGGTCGCCTCGGAAGAATTGAATTATCGCAGATTCTTCGATGTGGGGTCACTAGCCGGGATAAGGGTTGAGCTGCCCGAGGTGTTCAATGCGACGCACGCGCTCCTTTTGGAACTGTTCAATGCCGGGTTTATTGACGCCTTCCGGGTCGATCATCCCGATGGGCTAGCTGATCCGCGGGGATACTTTCGGGCCTTGTCTGAAGCAACGGGAGGGGCTTGGATAGTGGCTGAAAAGATTTTGGAAGCGAACGAGCAGATGCCCTCAGATTGGCCCGTAAGCGGCACCACTGGGTACGACACGGCCTGGCGACTTAACGCTCTAAATGTGAACCAGTCGGCTGCTCTTTCCCTGGGGGCAGTCATGGCGCAGGTAAGTGGCGATTCGCCCTCTTCTTACAGGCAGATCGTACGCGAGGCAAAAGCGCAGATTATCGACACTTCGCTTGCGGCGGAGGTGCGCCGACTCGGGAACGTCATCTGGAATATTTGCTTGGAAGATTTCCGATTGCGCGATCACACCTTCAGAGGGCTTATTACCTGTCTGCGAACCTTGATCATTCAAATGGATCGATATCGTGCCTATGTCGTGCCCTCTGAAAGTGCCCCTGCCCTGTCTAGGGCTGTTGTCCAGGAGGCGGCTGCGAGGGCGAAGAAGGAACTTCCCGAAGACCTCTCGGACACGATGGATGTCATTGTGGCACTGGTCCTAGGAGACGAGATTGGTTCTGCCGGTAATTATGAATCGGCAGCGCAGAAGGCGGAGGTGCTAGTTCGATTCCAGCAGGTGTGTGGTGCGGTGATGGCGAAGGGGGTAGAGGACACCGCTTTTTATCGCTGGACCCATCTACTTTCGCTTACGGAGGTGGGGTCTGATCCTTCCCAGTTTGGCATCAGTGTCGACGAGATGCACCGGCACGCTGCTTACATAGCTGCGCAGTGGCCGGCAACGATGACCTGTGGCAGTACCCATGACACAAAACGGGGCGAGGACGTGCGCGCTCGGCTGAATACCATTGCGTCTTTTCCCGACAAATGGTCAAACCTGGTTGCAGATCTTCGCGAAGCATCTAATTCCTACAGGCCACGAGATCTTGACGGGCGGATCGAATACATACTGTGGCAGACTTTAGTGGGGACATGGTCAGATGCAGGGCCTATTAGCTTCGATAGGCTGGAAGGCTACCTGTTGAAGGCCGCGCGGGAGCAGAAGACGTGGACGAGCTGGATAGATACCGCTGCCTCCCGCGAAAAGCGCATGACCGAGTTTGCCCGCAATGTGCTGAAGGATCCCGCTGTTAGGGAGCTGGTTTTATGCTGGCGGGAAGAAACCGCCGAGTGCACAAAGGCAGCAATTTTGTCTACTAAGACACTTCAGCTGACCATGCCCGGTGTAGCAGATATATATCAGGGCACCGAGATGGTGGGGACAAGCCTGGTTGATCCAGACAATCGGCGGCCGGTTGACTTTGACGCACGTAAGAAGTCCTTAGAACGATTGCTCTCTGGCTGGGCTCCGGAAAATATTGACGAGGAGAAGCTGGACCTGGTTCGACGCATCCTGGCACTGCGAGCCAAGCTGCCCAATGTTTTTGTTTCCGCTGAGTCAGACTATGCGGCCTTGCCAGTTTCTACCTCTCATGCCCTGGCTTTCTCACGCGGGGTGGGCACTCCTCAGGTGGTAGTTATTGCAGCTAGAACCTTCGCTAACAAGGATAATTGGCACTCACACACCGTTGGGATTCCCGAGGGAGAATGGGCATCGATCTTCCATGACCAGAAGGTGTGCGGCGGCGTCCGTCCTCTTTCGGAGGTATTAGGAAATTCCACGGTCGAGATCTTGGTTCGGACTGAGCTGACATGAATCTTCGACAGATCGGCTGCGGACGAGTCCCCGTGTGGGCACCGGCGGCGAGCAAAGTCGAGCTGGTGACTGAACGGGGGCGTACCGAGATGTGTCGGCGCCAGTCGGGGTGGTGGGTGGCTCCTACCCCACTGCCAGATGGCACCGACTACGCCTTCTCCTTAGATTCGGGCCCTTGCCTGCCGGACCCGCGTGCTAGCCTGCTACCTACCTCAGTACACGGCCCTTCCCGCACGTGGTGCGCTCCGGCCTCGCCTGGCCCCTTGCCAAAGGTGCAGGTGTTGGGAGGGGTAATGTACGAACTTCACGTGGGAACCTTTACTCCCGAAGGTACACTTGCAGCTGCTGCCAAAAAGCTTCCTTATTTGAAAGAACTGGGGGTAACCTGCGTGGAACTGATGCCCCTAAGTGCTTTCGATGGCAATGTTGGGTGGGGCTATGACGGGATTAATCCTTTCAGCGTGCACGCCCCTTACGGAGGCCCTGACGGTCTTATTGATTTTATTCGGGCAGCGCATGAGTTGCAGCTCGGCGTCTGCATTGATCTAGTTTTGAACCACCTGGGCCCTGTGGGAAATTATTTGGGCCAATTCGGACCGTATTTCACTTCTAGGCATAGCACGCCGTGGGGCGATGGCCTGAATGTCGACCAGCAAGGTCTACCCGAACCGCGTGAATACCTATTGCATGCTGCATTAAGACTCTTCGCGATCTTTGGAGTAGATGCGTTGCGTCTGGATGCCGTACATGCCATAAAAGATGATTCTCCGGTTCATCTTCTGCAGGAGCTGTCGCAGCTGGTGAATAACCTTGAACAGACTTTAGGGCGGGAACTAACTCTGATTGCCGAGTCAGACCTAAATGACATTTCGATGATCACGCCAGTAACCGAAGGCGGCATGGGAATGGACGGCCAATGGGATGACGACATTCATCACGCGTTACATGTTGCTTTTACTGGGGAATCACAGGGCTACTATAAGGATTTTTCTGACCCCGATGCGCTGCGGAAGGTGTACGAGCAGGTGTTCTACCACGACGGCACGTATTCTTCTTTCCGAAAAAGAAACTGGGGTCGCCCGGCCGGCAATGTTGCCCGATGGCGTCTGGTAGCCTGCGATCAAAACCACGATCAGGTTGGAAACCGGGGTATGGGAGATCGCCCGAATCTTACCGCGGCCGAGGCGGCTGCTGAGGCGGCAATGTTGCTGCTAAGTCCATTCACTCCGTTAATTTTTATGGGCGAAGAATGGCATACAAAGGTCCCCTTCACTTTCTTCACGTCCTTCACTGATGAGGACGTTGCCCGTGACGTAAGTGCTGGTAGGGCCAGGGAATTTGCGAGTATGGGGTGGGCAGATGGGGTACCTGATCCCCAGGATCTTGCTACCCACCAGAAGGCAATTTTAGATTGGCCTGCGGCTCGATCTGCTGCCGGCGCACGAATGGTCAAGTTCTACCGAAAGCTCATTAGTCTGCGGCAACTTTACCACCTTGCCAGTACAGAGGTACCTACCCGGCTACACCGCGAGGGCGGACAAATTACTTTGGATCGAGGCCGGGTCCAGGTACACGTGAACCTGGACCAAACCGAGATAGGCTTTGCGCTACCGAAATTTTGTAAATCACTACTTTGGAATGCTTCTGTCCAAGGCAATGCAGTTACCCTAGCGCCGAAATCTGTGGCAGTTATTTACCAGCCCTGAGTCTTGCCTACCTGCTTGTAGCTCTTTACCGATTTTAAAAGTATTATTGGCAGGACAAAGGAGGCAAGGACGCTCCGAGATACCTACACCAGCGAGCAACTAGTTGAACTAGCCCGCACGCAGCAACCGCAAATTATGGCTCACCCAGCGTGTAGCGATTCGTTGAAAGAATGGATTAAAAGCAGAGATTCCTACGCCCGCAACAAGTCGAGGACTAACGTGCTATTCGGCCTCGTAGCAGGCGTAGGAACCATTTTCTTTGCGCTTATGGTTGCGGCAATGGCGTTTTATGCAAGGTATTCATACCCCATGCAGATACGGCCCCCGTCCTCGGTATATTCTACCAGGCCTACCTGCTGGTAGCCGGCTTTTTCAAAGACTGCGCGCATACGTTTGTTCTCTTCAGAGGTATCACCGCGCTTGTTCCCATTGGGGGATATCTCAGCTGCATATTTCAGAAGCTTCGAGGCAATTCCAAGCCCTTGGGAATCCTTTGAGATCGCTAGCCTGTGCACCACCAGGGTACCTTCGCGGGGAGTTTTCCAGTGGAGCTCTTCGTTGTCGTAAGCCGGTTCTGGTTCGGGGTCAAGACAGACCGTACCAACCACTTTCCCGTCAGCCGTTGCCACATAGGAAATACCGCGTTCGATGTCTTGCATCATGGTGTGTTCGTTGGGGTAGTCGCCTTCCCATTGATCTACCCCTTGGGCGCGTAGGGCTTCCTTACCAAAATCTATGATCTGCATTATGACTGGCAGATCGTCCATGGTGGAGTGACGAATTTCAATATCCATGGATGTTATCCCTTCGGAAATATTTGTCTACGAACTGACTCTACACGATTGGGAGGGTCTAACCTACTGGCCGATTAGGAAGTAATACTTTTCTAACATGGCGTTTACCTGGTAGTTTGCTTTAAGCTACGGCACAATTTTACGGCAGTTCTACCGCTCTCACCGCCTCCCCGATTGTCCGATTATTCAGTCTTATTCCATTCCTTTAAAGGGAAGATTCGGCTCGGTATCTATCTGCAGCAACTGATCTAAATGCTCAAAGTATGCCTTCTTATCCACCTTCTCTATGACGTGCGCGTTAGCTGGGCGGGCAAACTTGTCCCATGCCATTGCTGAGTATCCCCGAGTGAGTTCCGAAGAGGTTTCAACATCTACTCTATAAGTATTTTCATCCAAGATTAGCTCGGGATGAAGCAAACAGGACAAGGTCACCGAATCGGGGTGAGTGGAACCATCAACCCCCACTGACTCATTGAAGTCAAGGGTGGTATCACATACCTTCTTGAAGAATTTTGCTAGGACCGTTCCCTTGTCTGTCATCTGCAAGTATTCACTACGCGTAATCGTGGCATCTTCGAGCGTCACGGGGTCCCAGGTCAGAACGTGAATGTCTGCGAAGCCAGACGTGAATACCATCTGCGCAGCCTCTGGGTCCACATAAAAGTTGAATTCTGCCGAGGAGGTGGTGTTGCCCCGTCCGTTGTTAGAACCACCCATGATGTAAAGGCTCTTGACGTTCTTCACGAAGTTGCGATCTTTTGCTATGGCAGTCGCGATATTCGTCAGCGGTCCAATTGCCACCACACTAACTTTTCCAGGTTCTTCCGCCGTGATTCGGATGAGGGCGTCCACCGCGTGTTCGTCCTCGAGACGTGTCTTTGTAAAATCGATGCTCAGGCCGCCGGCACCGTCACCGTGTACTTCTTCAGCAGATACCCATGGCCGAAGCAAGGGTTGCGAGCACCCTACATGTATTGGGACGCGCCCGAGTGCCCCAGCGGCGTTTAGCGTCATATGAGCATTTCGTATCTGGCGCTCAAATCCGACGTTGCCCGCCACCATAGTTATTGCCCGCATATCAGCGCGTTCATCCAAGAGCCCTACCAAGATTGCTACACAATCGTCCTGGGCTGTGTCGGTGTCAAGAATAAACGGTACTTTTTCCATGTTTCCTCCCCCAGCCAACTATAACGGCACGTTTTGCATGTTTCCTGACGGTAAGGCAGGTACCTCTAGTGATCTCTATCCGCGACTACAAAGCTGGTAGGAGTTTTGCGATGGGAATTGTCTATTTTTCAGGCAGATTTTTTATTTTCACCCCTGTAGGAACTTCAATATTTTGTCTATTAAGTTTCAGTAACCGCATCCGGTTCACGATATATACAGCAATTGCAGTCAAGAAAAGAGCCACCCACCCAGGCAGCTGCCATGCTAGTGGCGGCACATGTTTGGGGTCAGGAAAAACTCTGCTGCCTGTAACTAATAATCTGTGCGAATTTACCCCGTATGGAGTGCGCGTGACGAGCGTTGCTAGATCCTCCCCTAGCCTACGCTGCAACAGAAATATCTACTCAGGACGCAACCCATAGATATCAACGACTCGGTATTTTAAAGGTTCGCCCTGCACCTCTATGTAAAAGTAATCGCCTTTACGCACAGAAGTGAGTTTGTCAAACATTGTCGCGTTTGCTAGGCCAGTATGCGCGGTAACCACGCTGTGTCGGTTTGCTTTTTCCCGCAGGCAGGTCTGAGCCGTACAGGTGGCCGGCAGCACGCTGTAAGGTCTAGTGAGAACTACTACGACAGGTAGGCTGACTAAATCCGATCTTCGGCACCTTAATGATCCCAATTGTTCCTGCAGGATCATTCAAAGTGTTCAAGTAGAGCTGGTAATCCGGTGTCGCTTGCATATTGTTTTCCCCTTGATAGTGGTCCACGAACCGGAAGTCCTTCCGCGCAGCATTGTATCTTCTAGCCGCCTGAAGGTACGGCTTTCATACTTGCGCAGATTCGGTTGACAAGTGCCCGGCGTAGTTTTGGGAAACGATTTTTGCTTCGCAGTTATTCCACAACGTTTAAATAACAGGATAAACCAATGCCATTATGCCAAATAAAATGATAGTAGAGGAGATTAGTACACGGGCTTTTCTCATACTAGTTATAGACATATGTGAGGTCAGTTTCCTGACCTCACATATCAATATTGTGTTGCCTTTATGCAGTCTTCATGCGGGAGAGCATTACAGAGCACGTTCCCACCAAAGAAACTTCGGCAAGAGCGAAGATGATAATGCCCGCGGCACCGGTCTTCGGGAGAGTAAACCAGAAACCGGAATCCGCCTTGGCCACGTTTTCGATAACTGCGACGTGATTGATGTCCGTCACGGTATACAAAGTTACTTCTCCGCTACGCACAAAAACCTTGAACTTCGCATCCTTCAGGACACCGTTTGCCGTGTCAGTGGCCTTACCCTTCTTGATCTGAAAATCGGCGAACTTGGTCTTGGGGTTTGTTGATTCTGGTGGTACATCCTCGGGAGAGGACGGTTCATTTTCTCCGTGGCCGGGGACAAAACCAAACTTGTTTTCCACCTCTGCCGGCGGCTGATCAGCCACCTTGAACTTCATGGCTACGACAACTTTTGCTTCAGAATCAGCGTTCACTGCTGCTGCAATCTTGCCTAGGCCATCTTTTGTGAACGAGACTTTGATCCGAAGGAGACCATCGGCTTTGTTTTCGGTGCTTACCGTGTAATCGGTGGTCTTCTGCAGTACAGTGCCGCCGATCTTCACCGATTTAACTGAATCTACACCCGGCGTCTTGTAAGCCGCCTGGAGCGCGTCGTCAAAGACTGCATACCCGGTTACTGTACGGCTTTGTCACCAACCTTCTTCTTGTTCACCCTAGAGGTGATGGTGTAAGAAATGTCGTCTCCGGCGCCCACCGTCTTGGTAGTATCAGCGCTCTTGGTAATTTCCGACGTCAGATCCTTGTTCTTAGGCTGCACGGTGATGTTGTATTCAAAGTTGGTAGCCTTGGCCGCCGTGCCGGTGATCTGGGGAGCCGTTAGGTAGAAGGGCTCTACCTCCGAGGAATATCCTGCAGGGACTACAGTCTCTTCCACCTTTTATAGGCCTAGGTTCAGGTTAGAGAAAGAAGCATTGCCTTGCGCATCGGTTACTTGCGAGTTCGCGGTACCGAGTTCAATGTTCTTTTCCGTACGGGAATTTAGAGCTTCTACCTAGTGTGCCAGTGTCTTCCAGCCGTCGATCGTATTCAGGTCTACAGTCTTCCCACCTACCTTATTTACTGGCGTGACAGTAAAAGTAGCGCCCTTAACCGGATCCTGAGCACTTTCCTTCAACTTGTGGATCGTGATTGGGCCAGTTTCCGAATGTCCCGTTTGCCACGGCGCAACCGGCTTCTCGGACTCGTTTGCACCGGCCGCGCCGGCGCAAACGAGTCCGATGGTTACAACAAGAGCGCCACCAGCATTCTTTAAGCTTTCGCATCTTAATACTCCTTTTATGGTGTTATGACCGGCTGGTCTTCTTTGTGAGCCGCCTTATCCAGGCACTAATTCCACCTGTGCCCAACAAGGCAATTAGCCCAGCGCACCAGGTCCACCCCGCCCCGCCAGTGCGGGGCAGTGAGAAAGGCTGCGCTACATCCATTTGGGAGGTGACCGATTCCCAGAGGATTGAGCGCTGCGAAACGAATGGGGATCATCCTTGCAGCTGTCCGGTTTCGTCGAGTTTCATCTGTCTTGGAGCTTCCGGAGCGCTGGTTGCATAAACGGCACATTTGTATTTGCCTGCCTGAATGAACCGCCCTGTCAGACTTGCCTGAGTCTTGGCTTTGATGCCGTCCTCGCTGTAGATGAGGCGAAAAATCCTCTCTCCTGATGCCCGTCTTGCCATCTCTTGGTCCAAGTTGGCTATCTTCCACTTAACCGAGGGCGTCATTTCGATTCCGCCAATTCCGCCTAACCATACCGAGGTCGCATCCGATTTCTTGCAAGCCATTTCTAGCCGTATTTGTTTATTAGAAGCGATCAAGGAGGCTTCAATCTGCACAGGCGCATATAGGGGCATGCCGACGATAGAGCTAATCTGTTTTTCGGATATGCTCAGCTTCAGGTCACCTGACCTGGCAACACGAGCGGTAACTGTTAGGTTTGCAGCTAGCTCATCTGTAGAGCCATCCGGATAGGTTACTAGTACCGGAATGGACAGATGCTGGCCCGCGGTATTTAGCGGTGGGCTCACCCGAATCTGACCGGTATCCCCATTAATGCTTACCCAGTTTGGCACTGGCCGTTTCAGATCTGTCAGCACGGCAAATGTGCTCCCGATAGGCAGGCGCGCTTTGGGATCCGCAGGCGGGGCGAAGTTTCCGCTGGTGCATTCCTCCGACGCTCAGGTCTCGGTATGCAGGGGGCAAAGTTGTCCGATTGTTTTCGCACTCGTACTTTGAAGGTGGTGTCCTTACTAAGTTGTGGGGCGACATCTGGAAGCGGGCGGGTAGGTGGCACGAATCTTGAATTCAAGTTTTCTGCCAACGTCAGCTTTCTTGGGGCCCATTTGGGATTGTCCGGTTTTCGGATCTAGATAGTATTGCCCCTCACGTGGATTCGGCCCGGCAGATTGCATATAACCGTTTGAGTTCCCTACGATCGCAAAGCTCATCTCTCTTGCAGGCACATCAGTAAATATGCCCGCATCTGGATCTTCTACAAATGACCAAGGATGATCGGGTTTTTAATCATCGAAGGCCAGCTTTCCTTTAGGGAAATGGGGGAAGGTATTATATATGGTATTAGATATCTGCCCGTAGAAAACGTCTGTCTTCTTGTAGTGGACGTCTCCGGCCAGAAGGTTATTTCCTTAAGAATTTTCTACGACATCTGGGATGCCGTCTCCACCGATGGCGTAGGGGCCGTACACCATGTACTGCTGCTCCTTTTCCTACCGGTGTAGTAGCCCGCAATAATGGCAGCACGTCTAGATCTAAATCTGCCTGTACAGTGGCGGTTATGTCCATATATGGGTGACGTTACTGCCATTTTCCCAAGACCAGAGAGAACGACCAAACCACCCGGCATCATGCTATTTCACGAGTATTAGTCATGCAATCCCTCCGCCGGCATACCCCAATTCCAGCGACGATAGCTGCCATTGCTAGTAGACAGATCCCAATACCAAAGGAACCTGTCTTGCTCAACATTGGTAAGGCTCCATTTTTTGAGGCATACTTTTGCTTCGCCGGGATCGGCACTGTCTTAGTAATCTTTGGCTTTTCCGAGTTTAGTTTCGGAGTAACTACGAAGCGATAGCTCCACTGCGCCCGTTGCGGGTCGGCAATGGGAATAGTGACTAGGAAAGGCGCAATCTGCCTATATTTATGGGTGGTATCTGCGGGTGATAGTTCATCTACTAAATACATCCCTACTGGTAAATCCCGAAACACTGCTTTTCCGGCCTCATCAGTTACAGCGACTGTCACCGGCAGTGCCTTTGGCGCAAGCTCCTTTAGTCGCAGCCTATTCAAATCCTGCCAATTAGCACCCTGCAGCGATATATTTGGCACCTTGCTAATGCGAATTTGCTGGCCCTCGACCGGACCATTTGGCTTACCACCCGGCACCGGATCATCAAACGGGTTGTCCCCACTTTTTATTACCGTGAGCGTACCGCGCTCAGTTACATCTATGGCCGACGTGTCTAAACCATCACCATCACCGATTACAGGAGGCGCCGCAAAAGCGCTTGCTGTAAAGGTGAAAGTAGACAGTGCAGTAATTACTCCAAGTAACACGCGCTTCATGATTTCCCTCCTTCGAGCTTGTCCTTAGCCGTCTTTTTTACTAGCCACCGCATAAGTAGCAGCGCAGCCACAACACAAATGCAGATAATTAGGATCATCCACCACGACCAGCGCATTCCCGTGACTTCCGGAAGGCCTTTCGGATCCAGTGGTACCTTATGGCCGGTTACCAGAAGCCGGTGAGAGTTAATCCCGTAGGGGGTACACGTGATCACCGTGAGAAGGTCCTTGTTTGGAACGCGGGCTAATGAGGAGACCTCGTTTGGACGCACCACCTGGATGGAATGCACCTGGTATTTCAACTTGCGGCCTGCCACCTGCACATACATTTCGTCGGCTCGTCGAACGCTGGAAAGATTGTCTAGCAGGGTAGCGCTCGAGAGGCCTGAATGCCCGGTCAATACCGCGTGGGTACCGACTCCTCCAACTGGCAGCGAAGATCCATATAGATGGCCGATACCTTTTTGCAAAGTGTCTTCCGTTGTGCCGTGGTAGATCGACAGGTTTATGTGCGCCTTTGGAATGATCAACCGCCCCATCTCTGGGAGCAAGTTCAACTGGTGCAAATATTCCTGATACGGATTATTAGTTTTAGAAACTCGCGCAAGCCACGGATCCAAAATGGGAGCTCCCGGGACCTGACGATTATACTGTTCAGCCCGCGCAAGGCTTCGTTCTAAGAGTTGGGGTGGTACCTGGCGCTCCGAGACCGCGTATTGCCTAGCAACAGCTTGCTGACGCGCATTATTCCATTGGCTCGCGACCACAGGATACGCCAGCACAATAATGCCCATCACCGTAAGCAGCACCGTTACGAATCTAGAGCGCCAGGTATCTACCCCCTTTTTCAAGGCTCCTCCTCTATGCGTCTTTTCGGGCTCTGCTGTAGGCAGTTGTCAGCAAGCCGGCACCGGCTAGCACGAAAAGTACGATTCCTAGTCCACCAGTTAGCGGGAGTTTACTGGTGAACTCGCTTGTAGCCGAGTTGTATACGGTCGCGATAACGGCCTTGTCTGCGTCTGCCTTCTGAGCCGCCTTTATGGCTGCTTCATCGAAAGTAACCTGGGTGGCAGCCGGGTTGAGCTCATAGCCCCTAGGAGCGACCGTTTGCTTCACGCATAGCTTCTTTGTACTCAGTGCACGAAGTGGTCCCACAACTTCATTGGCAGCAAACTCGTCTTTACCTTCAATGCTCAGTGCGTTCCCGGTTACGCCTTCCGTGCCCTCGCAAAGAAATACCTTGAACTTGGCCCCGGTCAGCGCTTCAGTAGTATTTGTCTTAAAGTTCAAAATTTTCAGCTTACCCATAGGTGTCGTGGGAGTCTGGTCGCCACCGGGGGTAGAAACCTCAGTGTCCGAAGTCTCGTCATCGGCCTTATTCGTGTTAGAAGCCGAGTTGGAAACCTTCTCGCTCACGTCAGCTGCTACTGTCGCCTGGATCGTTACCCTTAGGAACTTCCCTTGCTTGGCACTAACTTTCTCTAGGCCTGTGTCAGTTAGAGTCACAACCTTCTTTTGCACGTTTTCACTGGCACCATCAGTAACCTGGAAATCGTTATCCACCAAAGTCTCCGCTGCAACAGTCGCATCTGCGGTGTCAACAATTTCAACCTTCGTAACTTTGCCCTTTTCACCATTGATCTCCAGGCCGGTGATAGGGGTATCTGTTACCACGAATTTGTCGAACTTGTGTCCGGTAGCAAGGGTCCTGATAGAAGCATCGATCTGGAACTCCATCGTCGATCCCTTTGTGACCAAAGAAGTTTCCGGGGTAATGTCCTTCTTGATAACAGTACCTGCGTCAGTGGACTTCGGATACACGTGAATGGTGTCCATATAGGTGCCGGTATTCGGGTCTGTCAGAGGCACCAAGATGTAGCTGTCCTTCGCTGGTGAAAGCCCTACTGGAGCCTTGGTTTGGACCAGTTTGTAGTAGCCCGGTTTCAACCCGGCGAAGGTTGCTGTTCCATCTGTGCCGGTAGCCTTTTCGGCACCCCCGATGAATGTAGTATCGGCAGTGCCGAACTTCCCTTCCTTTGCCTGGGCATATCCTTCCCCGGTGGTCACGTCCAGCGTGGACTTTTCCAGCTTGAACTTTGCCTCGGCCACTACCTCATGGGACGGGTTATCGGCCGCAGTACCGGTGGCTGCGGTATTGCCCGCAGGTCCTTTCTGCGCGTGAACAGTTATTGCGTAGGTAGCATTCGGATCGATTACGTTAGCCGCATTTGATACTGGCGCTACCGTCCCCAATCCCAGCGCTAGCAACCCGGCAGAAGCCACCGCTGCTACGCCTCTCCTAATTCGTCGTAGGGATAGCATTTTTCTCCTCTTCTTATGGTTATTTCTGTTTGAAAGCTCTAACGGCGCCCGCCACTAGAAGCGCTAACCCGGCAAGGATTACCCATGGTCTGGCTCCCCCGGTCAGCGGTAGATTTCCCACACTCACGTCAGCTAACTGGATAGTCCACCTACCCGTTGGAGGAAGCGAATCTGCACCTCCAGAAGAGTTGGTGCCATCGGGAGTGAACAGCTGGACCAAACCGCTGTTGCGGGTTTGCTCGCTCAAGGTGATAGTGCCGTCACTACCGCCGGAGGCGACAGTGAACTTGTAGGGGAACGGCAGTTGTTCGCCGGCATGAGCCCCGCCGTTAGTGTTTAGAAGGTAGTAACTGCCCGGATCTAACTCCTCGAGAGGCAGGTACGTACCCGCAGTGTCCTTATCTTTCACAAGTTTCTCGGCTTGGTCAGGAGTGCCCTCTTTGTACAGCTCAAATGTTGCCCCGGGGACCACGTTGCCCTTGGGATCGACTTTTTGGATAGCCACCTTGGCGCCATTATTCAGTGCTGTGTACAGCACGACGCCTTTAGGTTTGTTTCTATCCAACGTGAAGCTGAACGGGTCGGAAGTCAGCTCTGTCCTAGGCGCAGCCTTAAACTCTGCACTTAGCAGCGGGTCGCCCTCTTCTAATTCCGGTTCCGGCGTGCTTTCCCTCGAAGCAGCGCGCTCACTGCGGCCAGCACGAGCGGCCGGCGCAATCTCTCCCTGCCAGTCGACCCAGTGAGTGAGCATCTTCACGTACCGCTTAGGAGTCGGCTTCCTAGAAGAGACCTTACAAGTTGCGGCCTGTGGCATGCTGGGCAAAGAAGCATAAGTGCCCGCCACTACAGGTTCTATCTTGCCCGTGAGCTTCTTTAGATCATCCGGACCGGGCAAATGCGGCCAGGCACACTGATAGTCATAATGCAGCCCAGACACCTCGACGTCATCCTTGCGTTTGCCCACAACTGCAGTACCAACTTGGAAAGTGGAGACGCCATAGAAGTAGTCATCAACAAAGGTTGCCAAAGCACCATTCGGGTAACCCAGAGCAGTAGACAGCCTCACAGAAGATATCTCGCCCTCGCCTATTCCCCCGAAAGGCTGCTCCCCAAGAGATGTGGATAAAGTAGCAGACGGGAGTACTTTTACCTCGCCCTTATACTCAGGTAACGGATCTGCCAGCGCATTCGTGTGCCAAAGCGTACACGTAGAACTTGCCGGCATAAAACGGCTCGTCCCGAAGAGCTGTAACTCACTTTGAGCCGGCAACTCAACTGAACCGGAAGTTACAGCAGGCTTGCCATTCTTATCCTTTACAAAGGCGTCCTCACACCTGTAGTGCAAGGTATAACCCACCTTGCCGTCTGCTAACAGGGCCTTGCCTATGGACTTTCGACCAACCCCGTCAGGAGTATCTAGTACATGGCGAACCGAAAGCTTGCCCGCTTTGCGGTCAATCCGGTCAGTTATCGTAAATTTAGTCCTGGGATAAGGAAAGCCCGGCCCCGAGAGCGACGGGTGAACTCTGAAAGCGAGCAAAACCTGATCGCTGTCAGAAATCGCAAGATTAGTGTCTACATCTACCAGCGATTTCTTCCCACCTGCGTAGCTGAAGAACTCCCGCAGCTGGTCTGCCCCTACCGTGGTGGTTGGCTGTGTCGGATCCTTCTCAATCTTCGCCGTAACCTCAGTGTCATAAGTTGGCAGAGCCCGCTGGGCCAACGCACAGGAGTAGCCGACTGGGATTTGCTGCGCTGCTACGACCGGCTCGAAATGGTCACCTCGCGCACTGAACTGGAGCTCTGCCTGGATAATTCCCGCACTATTGGCGCCCTCAGGCAATTCGTCCTGCTCCGCCTCGGTCAAAGTTACCGGTGGGCGGCAATAAAGCCGGGCAGAAAAGTCCTTCTCCTTCATAAGGAGTGCACCGCTACCACTTACGCGCAAACCAACCTGGACCTCTGTCTTTTGGAAGTCATAGTTGTTCCACACGACCATAGTTCCCGCAAAATTCTCGGGCAAAGTCTGTGGCACCGTCGGATTGGCGGGCACTTCCTTCTTTCCAGACGGAGTTTCGATCAACCGCTTGCGCGCATCCACCGCTGCCTTATAGAACTCATTGGCAGCAGGCGCCTTATCTCTGGGTAGGGACACCTCCGTCGTTCCAATTGAGCGCCCCACAAGAGGACGGCAAACCTTCGAATTCTCGTCACAGTTATGGGAAGGCTCGCGGCCTCGGTACCCTTCCGATACTTCCCAATAGCGATATACAGAAGTGTTATCTACGTGAGCCGAATCATCGGTTTCTTCCAGCACGCATTTGGCACCTGCCGGAATGGCGTCTACCGGATTCCACTCCCCCTGTTGGAAACGACCTATCCCAATTTGCTGAGTAGGTGCCACACTAGCCAATCTCGCTTGCAAATCTGTTGCGAACGTCGCTGCGGCATCGTAATTGGTATCGGGGACCTTTCGCGGAGCAGGAATAGGAATATTGTGCCCATTCAGCGCACACGAAATATTCACAGCAAACTGCTTAGCCCCAGAGACGATAGCTACGCCCTCGCCGCCGACTTTCTTCTTCACGTTGAAGGAAGCCAGCTGCATCCGGTAGGCGGCATTTAGGGTTGCTCTTGCCGGACCATCAACCTGCCAAGCATGGTGTGACTCGCCTACAGCCCGGTCGGACGAAGCTATGGTCCAATTCGCCGACTCAAGATCGGCTCCGGGAATCCGCAACGACCCTGGCTCCGAGGTGAGCTCGCACTTCCACCCAATGGGCGCGGGCACTGTAGTGACGTTTTCTTCCCTGGGCAGCAGCTCAATTGGGACTTTTTCGTTCTCGGTTTTTCCCGCCTCACTGTAGTTGCAGGACAGACTCGCCTGTACCTTGAATTCTCCGTCATCACGGGCAAAAAGCGCGTTCTTCCATTCTGCGGGTACAGGAATCTTCTGCTCACTCTTATAGGCATTGGTGTAGACGTCAGCACTTGAGGTCAGTGTCAGCTCAGCTCTGGCGACCTCAAACCACACGTCGAATTCGATATTCAAAGCACCATCACGCGAAGGCGAGGTGAAGGAGAAACTCGTCGTATCACCTTTCACCCGGTCGCGGGCATCTTCACCAATTTTGGCCTGGCTGTAGCTCTTCAGCAACGGGTTGCGCCCTAACGTAATTCGCATGGTGCAAGACGTATTTTCAGGCAGGTCACCGCCCTCAAGAGTACTCGCTGATTCGGTGGTCAGATCCAAACTAATCTGCTTCTCGATCGCCCCACATGTGAGTGTGCCGGTAGCCGCCCGGGGAACCTTCTTACTTAACAATTCGTACTGAGGGCGCTGACGCACTCTAGGCGAAATCTTTATGGCTCCCGCCTTTGGTAACGAATAGGTGGTACTAATCTGCACGGTTTTTGTCTGGTTTGCCCCCACAACTACCTCTGCGCTGTGGGAGGTGTAGTCGACCTTTCTACCCGTGAGGATTTCGGGCCTGGACAAAACTGAACATCTTGAGCCGGCGGGAATCTCGTTGGGCAGGACTACCTCACCGTCACCGTCTATTGAGACATTTTGGGTAACAGTTTGGGAGTTACCAGGTGCCTGGCAGGAAACGGTTATCTCTTTGCGAGCCTGAACCAGCTTCTCCTGTAAATCTTTCTCAGTCAGGTTTGGACCGAAGTTAGTAGCGTGCGCAATCTTCAATGTTCCAAGTTTGAAGTCCAGCTGGTTATTTACTCGGACATCGACCACCCGGTTCACGTCAGTTATTGGAGCAATCGCGATCGGCTCGGGTGTGATTACACTTGCGTTGGGTAGGTCAGTTTGTTCTTCAATCACCTTGCAATTGGCCCCAGCGGGCACGCCATCTATTAGTTTCGGGCTGCCGTGGGCCAGCGAGAAGGCGTAACTTTGGGAACTGCCGGCCACCGGTAGTTTTATTCCCTCGTCTTCGCACTCAAGACGCATGGCGAACTTATGTCCGATACCTTCACCTTGGGCGTTGCCGGTCAGGACCTTAGCTAGTCGTACCTGCCCATGAAGCCTCTTGAGATCCTGGGTGATGCGCACCTGGTGTTCTCCACCGGAGTGCACCCAGAAATAATCGCCTTTACACGGTTTAGCGTTCTTCGGCCTCGCAGCTGCATCTTCTGAACAAATATTGGACGTAACTGAGTGCTCCACTTCAAAGCCGGGCACATTCACCGGTTTCGCTCCGGCAGGAGTATTAGTGCCGGTTGGCGGCGTCGTAGAGAACAGGCAGTGAGTACCCACCGGCCACGCGTCTTTACCGGCCACTTTACCGACACTAACTTTGCCGCCAGTAGTAGGAACGCTCACATACCCGGCCCCAACGTATCCCGGGTAGGAGCCCTGATTCTTCTCAGGTAGTTCAGGAGGCTTCGTAGGATCGGCCATGAACCTGCAGTTGTAGTAAATCGGTACCTGTTTTGGTAGCTGGCCCGCTGCGATCTTCCGGGCCAGGGGCTCGTCGCCCTCAGAATTTGTAAAACGCACGTCCAGCGTCACCGACGCGGTGATTGAGGAATAAATTGTCTCGGAAATAAACTGGCTGGTCGGCTGCTTTCCATCAGCTCAGCGCACAACGCCGGTAGCCGAGGCAGAAGTTGCCTGCCCCTTGTCAGAGTGGTTCTGTTTGTCTTCCAACTCCAGATGTTGTGATGACAACTTATTGACAGACGTGAAAAGACGGTTTAATTCCTCTTTAGGGCGCCCAGAGGGCAAAACGATTTTCTCCTTTACCGCGCATCTTGCCCCTACCGGAAGTTTGCCCATATTGATGGGGGCCATCGTTACCGCAACGTTCACGTTTTCGAGTAACCGCTGGGCTTTTCCTTCCACAATCAGAGTGTTCGGATGCTGCCCTAGCGGATCTGCGCACGAGTAGGTAAAGCTATAGCGCGCACCACCAACAAATTTGACTGGCTTACCTCTTGGGTAGCCGCCGACTTCGAAACGGATTTGTTCGTTAGTTACTTTCCCCTTCTTGATTATCTGAGCCTGCTGCAGGGGGCGTGAATACATTGAGCATTTGATGGAACGGTAATCTTCCATCTGCTGACCGGAAATATTGAATCCGCCATTGCCGTCCTTATCTACTGCCAATGCCTCGGGCTCCGCCTCAAGTTCGCCACTCTTTCCATTTTTCACGTTTACGCCCCAGCAGCGAGGCACGTTGGCGAGCATGGTAGAGAGCTTCTTACCGGAACTTCCCTGTTCCTGAATGGTCACGCCGTGGGCGGTATCCTGCCCGGTTAGTCGCACAAAGGTTCTACCCAACTGATTTGTCTTGAGGGCGTATGAGCGTCCCCCCGCTACAGTCATATTGATGGACTGCCCCACATTGGGTTTTACATATCTAAAATCTTGATCGATCCAATCAGATGTAATTGAAATTGTTTTTTCTTCAAGAATCCATTGGCGCAACACGCGCTCAAGAGTTCCATTTACGATCTGGTTGTCTGAGTATTCATAGCTTCCAGGCGTAACCCAATAATCGTTATCCCCCTTCGAACTGAAGTCTATGTGTTGGTAGCGACCTTCCTTTCCGCTAGTAGTGGCTTCCGCAAGAGCCTTGAGGGTATCGCCATATTGAGACATCTTCTCTGACCAATCCCCCATGCCTAAGATGCGCAGTTCAGCACCTTTGCCTCGGATAAGGTTGGCTACACCCAAGGCTCCAGCCGTACCAGGCCTAGCGTCTAGGCGATTACGACGGAAGTACCCATTCGCCTCAGTTTCCGGCCTGTTTACAAAATTGCCATCTACATCGAGCTGATTGAGATCAGCCTCGTACCAGCCCTTGTCATTTTTCTTGACAGTATCCTGCAGATAGTATTTATTGTCGCCGTGTGTAAGTACAATTATCTTTGTGTATAACGGCTTGGGAGCAACATTAGGGTTTGCCTTCCGTTGGGCACTCTCATAATCGGCCATGTCTTTATACACTTGAGCCAATCCATATTGCAGATTGTTTCCCCAGGCGTGATCTGGACTACTGCCACGACCATCTTTAGATCCATCCAGGGATCGAATCTTATTTATCACAGCGTCGTAGCCAGCCTTATTCTGTAACGAGGTGGCCTTTAGATTAGGAGTGTTATGGTATAGGCGGTTATTTGATTCGTCAGCCTTACGCGCAAAAGTATAAATGCCTACTTTTAGGGAACTTCCCCGGTGCCTCTTCATTTCTTCTTCGAAAGCTATATTAGTGTCCCAATTTCGGCAGAATCGGCCATCGGCGGTGGTGCGTTTGTCAGCTTGTTTTCTGTAGTAGTCAGGCCATTTTTCTTCGTTCGGGCAAAGTCGCCCAGCAAGAGTTCTGGTTTCACCTCCCATTGAGGCCCATCCTGACCTATAACCAAGCCCAAAGACAAACGCGACAGATTGCGCACCTTCATCTACCGTGGAGTCTGGTCTTTGCGGATCGGCTGGGAAAGGATCCTCTCCTCCCATACCAAAGATTGGGTTCACGGCCAGGTCAGAGTTAGCCCTCGCTACCGATTCGAGGCTAGCCGTAACCAGCTGCATAAGACTAAGCAATAAGCAAGGTAGTGACAGTAATGAGACTATCCGGATTATCTTCCCCTTAGCACGCAAATCTCTTCCCACCTCGGATAAAGCGAAACCGTCAACTTTGACAATCGTGCCCGCCACCTCATAGTGGCGAGTCAGCACTTTCATTATTTACGCAACGTAGCGGGAATTCACTCTAAGTTTCTATATTTGGCGCCACCTTGCCTAAAAGTCGGATTACTTGTCCATTCAGTTGCCAACATAAGGTAGTAAATTTGAGCAAAAACAAACATTTAGGATATTTAAGCCGAAGTAGATGCACACGCGTGCATAAGAACTCCATAAATTTTGCGTCACGATAGAAACATATGGGATTCTTTTTTCGCTGTGCTGGCCGTACCGCAACCCGTCGATACCACCAATCGCATCCAGCAATACGTCTCAGTCACTTGCCGGTATAGAAAAACCCGCTTCGGCCTGGCTAACTGCCAAGCGAAGCGGGTTTCGTTTCGTCGGGCTGACAGGATTTGAACCTGCGACCCCTTGACCCCCAGTCAAGTGCGCTACCAAGCTGCGCCACAGCCCGTTCCGACTAGAAAAGAATAGCAACCCCCCGCCGTATCTCCAAACTAGATCTACCTGATCGTCGCATCTTGTGACAGTAAACACCTCTCGCGCTCGCCACCCCAGGCAGCAATCGAGGGCCTCCTGGCAGCACTGCCAAGACAGGAAATGCCCTCTACCATTAGGAAGAATGCCCCTGCCAGAAGGGCGATGCACCCGCCAGCTGAAAGCGCCTGCCAAACCGCTAGCCCTAGACCAGCTACCGAGACCGCCGCCCCCGCCAGAGTTGATGCCAGTACGTATGCGCCACTCGAGTGGAATTTTGTTTTCAATGCTGCTGCAGGTCCCGCTAGCAACGAAATAGAAACCACGGTGCCCACAGCTGGAATAATGACCGTGACAGTAATAATGATCAACGCATTGATACTGAAGCGCCACAACCCCAGCCGCCCTCTGCTGGCTCGGAATCCAACCGGATCAAACGCAGCACCGATAAGAGCCTGTCTTCCAAAGCACCACATGGCTACTGTCAATAACAAGGCACTCACGCTCGCCCACACGTCCACCCTCGTACAAGAGAGCAGAGATCCAGTTAGGAATGATTCTATTTTCAGTGGTAATGGAGAGAACCATTTGTTTAGAAAGTAGCCAGCTGAAAAACCTAAGGTAAGGGTTATTCCAGCAGCAGCTTCTGCGGTTATCCCCCGAACTGTGGCGACTGCATGCATGAACGCTGACAGCACTACTCCCCCCACCGCCGCTCCAACAAATAATCCACCCGAAAGCCAGGAATGACTACTCACGAAGCAGACAGTTACCACTACCCCCAACACCGCTCCTGGGAAAGCCGCATGGGTAATAGATTCCGCAAAGAAGATACGCTTATGCAATAGTGCAAGCGAACCGACCAGACCACATAACGCACCCACTGCTACAGCCTCCAACAGCGGCAGAGACACTATGTGCCACAAACTCACCATTATTTCCTCCCTATTTTCAATAGGTTGGCAACTGCGGGGGCATTACATCCGAAGCGAATAGCTAGGGCACCAACAAAAGTCGCACACAAACTCAGGCATACAGCCCCCTGTGGGGATACCGGATGTGTGGAAGGTAGGCTAAGTACTACCAAACCAACATATGCTGCCAGCAAGCCCGCAATAATTCCTATCGGCACCATAGATGAAGCGCTCCTTGCGAGCAACCGACCAACCGCACCAGGAATCACGAGGAATCCGATCACGAGCAACACCCCGACCGCGGATGCGGCCGAAACTACCACTGCGGCAATTGCAACATTTAGGAACAGGTCAATCACGAAGGTGTTAATGCGAAGCACGGATGCGCTTGCCCTATCGAAAGCAACAATTATTTGACTCTTCCAAGTGATGCCGACCAGAAGAATCGCCACTAAGCATGCCAGGAGGGATTGTTCTAACCGCACTTGCGTCACGTCCAACAGTCGGCCAAACATGAGCGATTCAAGCTGCCCGGACATATCCCCTTTCTTTAGGGAAAGCACCACCCCGAGGGCGAAAAACGTAGTGAGGACAGTAGCGGTTGCGCCTTCGCTTATTTCAGCCTTGCTGCCGGCCCACACAAGGGCCAACACCACGAAGATGGCGCAGATGGCAGCGCCGGGAAGAATCATGTCGATTCCCCCATATATTGCCCCCGCTACGATGCCCGGAAATACGCCGTGCACCAAGGCTTCCGCATTGAACTCTGCACACCGCAAATTGACTACGGTGCCAACAATTCCAGCAGCAACCGCAAGCACAACTAGCAGGCAAAATGGCCTGAACAGGTATGGGGCACTGCAAATAAATCCCCACCCGGGAATCGGCGCTAATGCGGCCCGCATCATTTCAAAAAGCTCCGCTAGCACGAGCGTTACCTCTTTCCATATGCCACGTCTACCAGTTGTTCAGAAAGCACTTGTTGCAGCGACCCGTAGGCCACCTGACGCCCTGCTAGCAGCAACGCTTTATCGCAGGTTTTCTGTGCCAGTTCGATGTCATGGGTAGATACCACCACCCCAATCCCGCTAGCTTTCGCCTGCGAGATGATGCGCAATAAACCCGCCCGATTCGGTTCATCCAGCCCGTTGAACGGTTCATCGAGCAGTAAGAGCGTCGGCTCAGCGATTAGGGCTCTCGCTAGCAATATCCTTTGTTGTTGCCCGCCTGAAAGATCACCGAAACGTTGCCCAGCCTTCTCCTGTAGCCCTACGTGGGCGATAGCCTTTTTCAAGCGATCTTTGTGTTCGGCCCGCAGCAGGCCGAGTATCCCCGTCTGGGCACGCAAGCCCATCGCTACCACCTGTGCTGCCGTGATGGGAAAGGTGGCGTCTAGATTTAGATGTTGCGGAACGTAACCGATGCTTGCCCCGGGCGGCATCGTGATTGCCCCAGATGCTATCCGAACCGCTCCGGTCAGAGCTTTGAGCAAAGTAGTTTTCCCTGAGCCGTTGGGGCCTATCAGTGCCAAAGCTTCGCCCTCGGCTAGAGTACCGTTTAGGCCGGTGACCACTATTTTCCGACCATAGGCAAGGCTAGCGTCAGCCATTTCCAAAACTGTATTCAAGACGCCACCTTTCGTCTATTTCACCGACGCTGGCAGGGTAGGAACAGTGCCATCCCACGCCTTCACCAAGGTGGTGACGTTGTGAATGATCGAACCAATGTAGGTTTCCCCTGCCGAACCGACAGGGCCGAGCGAATCACCGTAGAGTGCGTCGTCGCCAATAATTGCTTTCACACCCGCGGCCCGCGCTACTGCCTCAATGGATTTCGAATTGTTTGAGTTTTCGGCGAACAGAGCAACTGCACCGGAGTCCTTCACTTGCTTCGCTGCCTCCTGAATATGGGTAGCGGTCGCATCCTGCTGCGCGTTGAAATCAGATAGGGCCGCACCGATAAACTTCACCCCATAGTCAGCCGAGAAATAGCCGAAGGCATCGTGAGAAGTGAATAGTACGCGATGGTTAGCCGGTACGGACGCAATTGCCTCGCCTACCCACTTGTCTAGATCCTGCAGCGCCGCAGTGTATTTCTGAACGTGCTTGTCGAAAAGATCTTTATTCTGTGGGGAAACCTTCCCTAGAATGGCTCCAATGTTTTGCACCTGCACGATCGTGTTGCGCGGACTGGTCCACACGTGTGGGTCATATTGGAACTCGGGCGCAGATTCGCCCTCCTCCGGAGGGAATGGCCACTTGCGAACGTTTACCTTGGCGACCCCGTGATCCACCTTGTAAGGCAATTTTGCCGCTGTCTCTTTCTTATCCACCTCATCGGCGGTAAGCACGCCGGACGTGACACCCATGGTTCCATGGAAACCGGACGATTCTACTGCTGAGTCTAGGAAGTGCTCCAGGTCTACCCCGGAAACAAGCATGACATCAGCTTCAGATAGTGCTTTCGATTGTCCCGGCGTCATTTCGTGTTCATGCGCTGAGGCGTTGGGTGCCAGCAAGCAGGTCAGGTTGATAGTCGATTTAGCATTCTTAGGCTCTGCTCCAAGACTTGAGGTCTTTCCGGTAGCATCCGTCTTTTTGAGGGCGAGCTTAGAATCTGCGTCGCGGCTACCGGCTATCTGGGTGACGTAGTCGCAGATTTGGGTGGTTGTTGCTACGACGTTGACTTGATTCTTCGCCTTTTGGCTTGGGCCTGCAGCTTTCTGTCCTGCCCCACACCCAGTCATGGTGAGGGCGAGCAGAACGCAAGCGCTCATACCCACAATTGACCGTTTCACTATTTCCCCTTGCTTGTTCTTGTATTGAATCTCTAGGTGCCGGCCGGACACAGTTGTTAATGACAACGGTTATCAGTCTAGGCTTAGTGGGGAAATTAGGTCAACCTAACTTCTGAGGGTTACAAGATCATGCATGGGCACAAGGTTTTTCCGGGACGCTCCACAGGCAGCAACGACGCTCGGGTCCCATTGCTTTGGTGGGAGGTGCCAAAACAAAAAAAGGGGGGGCCGTAGCCCCCCCTTGTATCTGCTACTGCTAATCCTTCATGGTTACCAATGCAGCCCCGATAGCTAGCATCCACGAATCCTTCGCTAGCGGAATGCCCTGCTCGGACGGACGAATCCCGTCAGACTGTGTCATCTCGGGATTGCGGAAATACATTGACAGCATGCCTGCTGAAAAGCCACAGAGCGCTAGGCCCGCCAACTTGCGCGGAATGAAGGGCAAAAGCAGCGCCGCGCCAATACCAATTTCCGAGGACGAGATAAACTTACCGAAAGTCTTCCCATCAAGTTCTTTCAACGCGGGGATGCCAGTTACAGCCATCTGCTGCAATCCCTTGGCACCCTCTTCATCTAGGCTTAGCTTCCCAATTCCGGAATTCAAAATGAAGGCGCCGGTTATGCCCCTCATAATTCCACTTGCTAACGACATCTGAACTCCTTCTATGCGTTCCTAAGGGCAATGCTATCTGCGGAGTTCACAAATGTCTCAGCAGTGCGGTTCTTTTTTCTGTCAGTGGAAGGTGCTGTTTGCTTCGGAGAGTCACTGCCTTAGCGAACGGATCACCGAAGGACAATGAATGGGCTAAGAGCTGTAGTGGTACTTGCTCTCCCTCCCACCCATACAAGCGGTCGCCCACTAGTGGCGCACCGAGGGCTGCCATATGGGCTCTAATTTGGTGCATTTTCCCTGTCTGCGGGCGCGCCTCGTACAGTGAAATGTTTCCTCTCTTCGAGAGTCTACGAAACTTAGTGTAAGAGTTTGCTTCACCGGTGTGTGCTACGCCCACCCGATGCTGCCCGTCTACCCGGTAAATCCGAGCTTCAAAGGAAAAACTGTCAGGCAGACTAGCAGTGGGAGCAAGTAACCGGTACGACTTTTGTACCTTCCGCTCTTCAAACAATTTTTGGTACGCGCCCCGAACTTGCTTCCTTTTAGTGAAAAGCAAGACCCCCGCAGTTGGTCTATCCAACCTGTGAGCCGGCACGAGTTCGTCGTTACGCTCTTGCCTGCGAAGTGCAACAGTGACCGATCTGGCCACGAAGGCGCCCCTGGGCATGGTTGCTAATCCTGCTGGTTTATCCACCGCTATCCAGTTCTCGGTTTGCGCTAGCACTGGAACTTCGATTGGCGTATCAACCTCGTCGGCTATAGGACGGTAGAAATACACCCCTTGCCTTATCAATTCCGAGGGCGTATCCGCCCCAAGTGCATCGCCTGCGGAATTAACGAAGGCACCTTGGGCAAACAGTTTTTTGAGCTCGGTGGCATCGAGTTTTTCGTATCGTTGTTGCATCCATTGAAGGAGGGTGAGGTCCGCACAGCCGGTGGGTCCCATTTTGATTGGGGCCAGTCCGCCTCGAGCCTGCATAGCGCCCCCTCTTTGAAAATTCTTGTCCACGCGTTTTTCTTGCCCGCGTCCCCCCTTCGCCGTTTGTGACTTGTTCATGCGGCGATGGCACGCGCCAATTATGCTAACGCATCTTGGCTGTGAGGCATTTATCAGCTGCTCTCTATGGGCATAAGTTGGCGTTATTGTGCGGATTTTTTCCTGTTTAGTAGCACCCAAATTCTGTCTTGCGCTAGCACGTGCCAATTGCCCCTTTAGCTCTTGCAACGTGGCGGCGATATCGGCACTATAGGGGACGAGTTCGCAAGGTGCGACCCACTAGAAAGGATTTGACATGGACGCTGTAACTGCAAACGAAACTTCCTCTAAGATTAGCTTGGGAAACGTTGCTTTGGCTTTGACTATTCTGGTCGGTTCCGTGCTGATTGTGGCGGGTATTGTTACCGCTACTGCTCCGCTGGCCATTGTCGGTGGGCTCCTATTTGCAGTGAGCTCTCTAGCTTGGGCAATCATGCACCCGAGCGCTCTAAAGGCCTATGGTGACATGTACGCCGAGGCCCACCTGCGCTAGTACCAAGTCTAATGGCCTAAGAAGGCTAGAACGGCTTAAGGCCAGATAGCCTAAAGTCAGGAGTCAGGTTGACGAAAGTCTATAGTTTTGGCCCAGCACCCTCCGTGCGGGGCCAAAACTATATTTGGTCTATTTTTCTGCCAAAGGCCACCTACCATATGCGGCGCCTAGCTAGCTTCTGGCGGACTATTTCTTGTAGTCCTTGAGCGCGGTTTCTACTTCGTGCAGTAGGTCTTCCAAAGCACCACGGTAATCTGACATCTGGTCCCAGATGGCATCCTCGCTCAAAACGCCGTATTGGCCTTTGCCGGCCTTATCCAGTTCTTCCCGGTCATCGCGCCATGGCCCGTAGTAGTACTGCATCAACTTGCCCATCTGGGCGCCCAATTCTTTGATTTGCGCTGGCGCTTCTTGCAGCTTCGCAATGTCTTTTTCGACTTGCTTCAGCCGCTGGTCGTTTTCGGCTGCAAGCTGTTCCTTTTCGGTCAGTGCCATTACTTCTTTCGCCTTTGCCTTTCACGAACTGCAATCTGGATTGGAGTACCCACGAAGCCGAATTTTTCGCGAAGCTTGCGCTCCAAGAAACGCCGGTACGAGGGATCCATGAACCCAGTTGTAAACAGCACGATCCGCGGAGGCGCTGCATGCACCTGGGTACCAAATAGGATACGTGGCTGTTTGCCTGAGCGCACCGGGTGGGGGTTGGCTGCGACTACCTCGCCCAGGTAGGAGTTGAGCATTCCAGTGCTAATTCGGGTGGTCCACCCGTTGATCGCCGCATTGAGCGCGCGCACCAGCCGGTTCGTGTGCCAGCCGGTTCTTGCCGCAACGTTTATTGAGGGTGCCCATGCCACGTGCCCTAGGTCGCGTTCAACTTCGCGTTTGAAGTCGTACTGGCGATCTTCGTCAACCAGGTCCCACTTGTTGTTCACGATTACCAGAGCACGCCCTGCTTCTAGCACCTGATTGATAATGCGCACGTCCTGTTCCGAGACCGTCTGGGTGGCATCCAGAAGCACGACCGCCACATCCGAGCGTTCAATGGCGGCCTGGGTACGTAGGGAGGCGTAAAAATCGGCTCCCTTGGATTTGTGCATCTTTCGGCGAATGCCAGCGGTATCTACGAACCACCATGGTTCTCCGTCAATTTCAAGTAGTTCGTCCACGGGGTCGCGGGTGGTCCCTGCCATGTCGTGCACCACGACTCGCTGTTCGCCAGCTAACGCATTGAGGAAGGAAGACTTGCCCACGTTAGGCCTACCTACCAGGGCGATCCGGAATACCCCGTCGTTTGGCTTTGCCGACGCTACAGCCGATTCCTTGGGGAGGACATCCATGAGGGCGTCTAGCAGGTCCCCAGATCCCCGCCCGTGTAGAGCAGAGATTGGGTGCGGCTCCCCCATTCCTAGTGCCCACAGGCCCGCCGCATCAGATTCGAGCTGCTCTGAGTCAACTTTGTTTGCCGCAAGCACAACGGGTTTGCCGGAGCTACGTAGCAATCGGACAATGTGCTCGTCGGTGGCGGTGATCCCCACAGCTGCGTCGAGGACGAAGATCACCACATCGGATTGGTCGATAGCGATCTGCGCCTGGTGTGCCACAGTACGGTCGAGTCCTTTGACGTCCACTTCCCAACCACCGGTATCTACTAGGGTGAACCGGTGGCCAGCCCATTCGGCAGCATAGGAGACTCTGTCTCGGGTTACCCCTGGGGTATCCTGTACAACCGCGGCGCGGCGGCCCAGGATACGGTTTACTAACGTCGACTTGCCAACGTTTGGGCGCCCCACGATGGCTACGACAGGCTCGCCTGCGGCTACCTGCTGGGCCTGAGCCTGCTGCGGGCTTGTCTGCAGCAGCGCCAGGTCTTCCTCGCTAAGGTCGTAGTCAGCCAGGCCGGCACGCAGGGCCTTCGCTGTCTTGTCAACCAGGTGGTCGTAGCCAGCCTCCACAATAAGAGCTTTGATCTGATCAACCACCTGGGGAATTGTCATTTCTGAAGAATCGACCAGCGTTACGCCTTCGGCCGCTTCTTGGAAGGAAGTGGTCTTAGAATCGCGTTTGTCGCGCTGCACGATCTGCTTTTCGAGGGCGGCCCAATCCGATTCTCCAAGTTCGGCGCCGCGGCGTGCCATGCGCACTGCCTCAGAAGCAGTGAGGAGCACGCGTACCGGCGCCTGCGGAGCCACGACGGTGGTGATGTCGCGCCCTTCCACAACAACGGCGGGCGCCTCCACTTCCTTTATTAGTTGCCGTTGCTTAGCAATTAGGCCTTCGCGCAGCGCGCCGCATGAGGAAATTTGGGAAGATACCTCGGTTACCTCCGGGGTGCGAATCGCGGCGCTTACATCCTCAGCACCAACCCGGACACCGGGATGGTCCGGGTCAGTAGATAGGTCGAGCGGGAATTCTTGGGCAGCCTTTCCCAGCACTGCCTCATCATTTCGGTCAAGATCCTGGTTCAGCACCCACCATGCGAGTGCGCGGTATGTTGCCCCCGTATCAATGTAGGCACCTGCAAGTTCGCGGGCTAGTTCCTTAGACACGGTAGATTTGCCAGACCCAGAGGGCCCGTCAATTGCTACTACTAGTTTCGATTCTTTCATCATCTACCCCTATTCATTGCAGAAGGTACCTGCCAGCCGCGCCTAACTAACGCGCTAGCGAGTGGCTGGGCCACAGAAGGCATCACTAACAATCGTGCCACGCCCGCGGCCGCCCCAGCAGAGTGTTCCAGCGAAAAATCTTCAATATTGACTTGCTCTTCACCAATCTCCGTAAAGAGTCTGCCGAGCTCCCCCGGCTTGTCTGGCACCAGGACTGAAACTTCCAGGTACCGGCGGGGAGCCCCACCGTGCTTTCCAGGGATGCGTTCTACCCCGTCGTTGCCGGCAAGCATCACTTTGGCAACAGAGCCCATCCGACCCGGAGTAGACAGCCCTGCGGGCAGGCCAGCCGCCAAGCCTTGCCGCAGTTCGGCTAGATCCCGAGCGAAAGCTTCGAGGACCTCGGCAACCGCATCGGAGTTGTGGGCAACGATAGCCGCCCACAGCTCTGCGTCTGAACGAGCAATACGAGTGGTGTCACGCAGCCCCTGCCCAGCTAGTGACATCGCCCTAGCAGGTGCGTCCTTCAACCGCCCTGCCAGCAGCGAAGAGACTAGTTGGGGCACGTGCGAGACCAACGCTACGGCCTGGTCGTGTTCAGGCGCGCTCAGCTGCGAAGGTACTGCGCCGACCTCTACCGCCACAGAGCGAACCAGCCCCAGCGCCCTCTCAGAAGTTTCCTTTGTGGGCACTAGCACCCAGGGACATCCCTCAAAAAGGTCTCGATCAGCTGCAGATGCTCCCGATCGTTCCCGACCCGCCATCGGATGCGAACCGATATAGTTGGTCCGATCCTCTGCCTCTTCTTCGACAACCTTGGCCACTGCCTGCTTCACAGAGGCTACATCGGTAACTACTGCGCTCGGATAACGCCGCATCGCCGCAACTACGCACTGTCCCGCCACATCCGGAGGGGCGCACACCACTACCAGGTCTGGAACGCTCTTTCCGTCATAGAGGCTGCCAGCCCCCATGTCTCGAGCCAACGCGGCTGCAGCTGGTGAAATATCGGAAAGCCACACCTGCCAGGTGTCAGTAAGGCGAAGTGCCAGCGAGGTTCCGAGCAGGCCGGTACCGACAATTAGTACCGACTGGGTATTCACAATCCGACCATCTTCATAAGTTGCGCAAGCTGATCGCCATCTACTGCTCGAGTTGCCCCCGAATGTAGTTTGCCCAAGAAAATGTTGCCAATGCGGGTGCGCACCAGTCGCTCCACGGGATGTCCGAGCTCCTTCATCATGCGACGTACCAGCCTGGACCGGCCTTCGTGGACGGTCACCTTTACTAGCGACCGGTTGGAATGTTCATCCTTCACAATGAACTCATCCGGCACGATGATGCCGTCTTCAAGCATGACCCCCTCACGAGCCTTCTTCACCTCACTTGGCGTAAAGATGCCCGCAACCGTGGTCATATAAGTCTTCGGCACCTCGTAGGAGGGATGGGTAAGCCTATTTGCGAGCTCCCCATCGTTAGTGGCCAAGATCAGCCCCTCAGAGTTCTGATCCAGACGGCCCACATGGAACAGCCTCTCCGGGTACTCGACAAGCAGATCAGCCAAGGTCTCCCGTCCCTCGGGATCCGACATTGCAGAAATCACCCCGTACGGCTTGTTCAAGGCTACCGTGACGTGCGAATCGTCTACAAAGACTCGCTGGTTATCGACATGCAATACAGCTTTCGGGTTAACCCTTGTGCCCAATTCGCGTACGATCTGGCCGTCCACTTTTACCCGGCCCGAGGCAATTAGCTTCTCGCACAGCCGGCGCGATCCGACTCCTGCCTGGGCTAAAACTTTTTGTAGTCGCACTCCATTAGGTACGTGTGGGTCGCGCTTATTCATCATGGTCCTCCATCGCGGCGAGCATATTATCTAAGTCCTCTGATTGTGGCATAAAAGGAGACAGCGGTGGCAACTCATCGAGGCTGTTCATGCCCATCTGTTCTAAGAAATGTTCAGTGGTCCGATATAGCACCGCGCCCGAAGGGGCCTCCCCAGCTTCCTCAATCATCTCGTGAGACAGTAGGGTACGCACTACCGAATCCACTGCAACGCCGCGGATTTGCGCCACCTGGGTGCGCGTACACGGTTGCCTGTAGGCAATAACCGCAAGCGTCTCCAGGCTTGCCCTGGACAGTCGCGCCCGCCGCCCTCTAGTGACGAATTTCCCAACGATCGGAGCGTATTCCGGTGCGGAATAGAGGCGCCAGCCACCCCCTACATTGCGCAACCTGTAACCGCGCGGGCGAGATTGGCCGCCCTCGTATTCCTGCTGCAGCCGCACTAGGCTTTCACTAACGCTTGCCAAAGGTACTTCGAGGGCGGAAGCCAGGTCTGCTTCGAATACGGGCTCTGAAGCAATCGCCAAGATCGCTTCCAGTGGTCCTGCCAGCTCATCCATCCTGCTCTCCTGTGTAGTCGTCGGCGAGGGCAATATTGGTATCGCTGCCGACCCAGCTGACCCACAATGTCTCCATGGGGGCATCTTGCTCAAACGTAACCTGATCTGCCCGGAAAAGTTCTAGCAACGCTAAGAATCGGGAAATCACCACTGGCAGGTTAGCCGCGTCCTCGGTAAGTTCGCCGAAACTAGCCCTGCCTGCGGCGCGCAGTTTGGCCGAAATGATCGCAAGTTCGCGACTGACAGGGGCTATTGGATCATGTAGGTGAGCAAGCCCCACTGTCGGCTCCTGGTAATAGATGGCTTCCGCAGCCAACTTGGCTAAGTCAGTGGGCGCAGCCTTTAGCACCAGGTCGGGCAACAGGGCCGCAAAATGGGCCTCCAAGGGGACCTCACGCGGGAAGAAAGTGCCCTGCTCATCGAGGCGATCCTTGATCGCATCGGTAGCCTCACTAAAAACCCGATACAGCAGCAAGCGCGAAAAAAGCAGATCCCGCGCCTCCAAAAGCTCAATGTCATCGCGTTGCGCCTCCTGTTTAGGCAGCAAGGATGCCGCTTTCATTGCCAACAAGGTAGCCGTAGTGACTAAGAATTCACTGGTCTGCGACAGGTCAGGACTTTGCTTCATATAAGCAATGAATTCGTCCGTAACCTGGGCAAGCGCTACCTCGGTAATGTCAAGCTTGCGCTTGGCCAGCAGTCCCAGCAACAGTTCGAAAGGGCCGGAGAAATTAGTTAGATTGACGCTAAATTCAGGCTGCGTCGCCACGAGCTACCAGTTCCCGAGCCAGCCGCCTGTAAGCCTGCGCGCCCTCGTGTGAAGGAGCGAAGGAAGTGATGGGCTCGGTCGCTACCGTAGCGTCTGGGAACTTTACGGTTCGCTTGACCATGGTCCTAAAGACCTTGTCCCCAAAGGCTTCCTCGAGCCGATCCACAACCTCGCGAGCATGCAGCGTGCGCATGTCAACCATGGTTATCAAAATACCGTCTATCTTCAGCCTCGGATTCAGCCGGTCGCGCACCTTTTCAATGGTCTCAACAAGAAGGGCGACGCCGCGCAGAGCGAAGAATTCGGCTTCCATAGGGATCATGACGCCGTGGGCTGCGGTAAGCGCATTCACCGTAAGCAAACCAAGAGAGGGCTGACAATCGATAATGATCAAATCGTATTCATCACGAACCGGACGCAGCACAGAAGCCAAAATTTGTTCACGCGCTACCTCGTTGACCAACTGCACTTCGGCCGCAGAAAGGTCAATGTTCGCCGGAATAACATCAAGGCCCTCATAGTCGGTGTGCTCGATAACTTCGTGCACATCCATGCGGGGATTAGTCATCAGCGTGTAGATCGTCTGATCCAATTCGTGGCTCATAATGCCGAGCCCGGCAGATGCAGCCCCCTGCGGGTCAAAGTCAACAATCAACACACGCCTGCCATATTCGGCGAGGGCCGCCGCAAGATTGATAGTGGTAGTGGTCTTTCCTACCCCACCCTTCTGGTTACACATCGCAATAACGCGCGCGGGGCCGTGGGTAGCAAGCGGTTCCGGTTCTGGAAACTCGGGATCCCTGCCCCCTTCAGGCGGAACTGGAATCAATCCTGGCTGCAGTTTACTCACCCTCTTAAACTATCGTCATTTTACAACCCGTGTGGGGGCTTACCACATACTCTACAGTGCGCGCGGATGCGAGGAGCGATACACCTCGCGCAAAGTTTGCGCTGTCACCTTCGTATAAATTTGAGTGGTGGTAACAGACGCGTGCCCAAGCAGCTCCTGGACCACGCGCACATCTGCTCCTCCCTCTAACAGGTGGGTGGCAAAGGAGTGCCGCAGGGTGTGCGGAGATACATGGGTATCAAGGTGCGCTTTCTTTGCAGCATTTTGCAAGATCACCCACGCCGCCTGCCGTGTAAGCGGATTACCGCGGGTGGATAAGAACAGTTTCGGCGACCCCTTCCCTTTAGCCGCAAAGGCGGGGCGAGCCCGCACCAGATATGCCTGCACAGCCTCTAGGGCGTAGCGCCCTAGAGGCACATACCGTTCCTTCCGCCCCTTGCCTATTACTCGCAAGCTAGCAAAATCCTCATCGGAAGCTATGTCATCTACGTCCAATGAGATAGCTTCTGTTATTCGGGCGCCTGTCGAATAGAGAACCTCTAACAGGGCCCGATCCCGCAATGGAGAGAGCCCGTCCCCTGCGCTGGCAGCCTCCAGCAGTGATTCGACCTCATTGATAGTGAGCGCCTTTGGCAACCGTTGCGGTTGCTTTGGGGTATCCACTCCCTCTGAAAAATCTGTAGCTAAGACGCCCTCGTCACGCCCAAACCGGGCAAGCCCCCGCACCGAGGCAAGCATACGGGCCGCCGAAGAGGCGGTAAGCGCTTTTCCGCCATCTTTGCCATTTCGTACTGCTACCAGGAAATCGTTGACAGTATTCGCGTCAAAGTCGGACAGCGACAGCTGCTGGCTTTGCGCCCACCCAGCTAGACGCCTCAAATCGCGCCTGTAGGCGGCAACAGTGTTCGGCGAAGCTCCCCGCTCCACCCCTACATGCGTGAGGAAGGCGGATATGAGCTGTTCAAGCGGCATCATGGCACAACCATAATCCGCTGTTGGCGGAACGTACCAAATCGAATCTCACCTTGACGTGGGTACCATCACAATCAGTTATCCTTATCAAAGAAAGTGTTAATTCTTCTTCTAAGAGAAAGCGCAGATACATGACAGTGAAGTGGGATGACCTCGACAAACGCGCGGTTACTACCGCAAAGGTCCTAGCCGCAGATGCCGTTGAAGAAGCTGGCTCCGGCCACCCGGGGACCGCTATTTCGCTGGCCCCACTGGCATATTTGCTCTTCCAGCGTCACCTGAACTTCGACCCGAAGGATGAACGGTGGCTCGGTAGGGACCGGTTCATGCTTTCCATTGGCCATGCTTCCCTAATCCAGTACATCCAGCTGTACCTGGCGGGCATGGACATGGAATTGGAGGACCTAAAGCAGTTCCGAAAGTTCGAATCGAAGACTCCGGGCCACCCCGAGTACTCGCACACCAAGGGCGTGGAGATCACCACCGGTCCGCTTGGTTCAGGTTTTGCCGCCGCGGTCGGGTTCGCCATGAGTCAGCGCCGAACCCGTGGCATGTATGATCCGGATGCCCCCGAGGGCACTTCTCCCTTCGATCATCACGTCTACACCATCGTCGGTGAAGGCTGCCTCGAGGAAGGTATCACTTCGGAGGCTGCGTCTTTGGCTGGCACCCAGGGGCTCGGCAACCTAATTGTTTTCTACGATCAAAACCTCATCTCTATCGAGGACGACACCTCCATAGCCTTCAGCGAGGATGTGCCCGCCCGCTTCCAGGCTTACGGCTGGCATACACAACAGGTAAACTTCCTGAAGGATGACGGTTCTTATGACGAGGACGTCAACGCTCTGGACGCCGCAATCGAGGAAGCAAAGAAGGTCACTGACAGGCCTTCGCTTATCTCTGTGCGCACCATCATTGGGTGGCCTACCCCAGGAAAGCAGAATACCGGCGAGATCCACGGTTCCGCCCTCGGCGAGGACGCTTTGGTCGGCCTAAAGAAGGCGTTGGGCCTGGATCCGCAGAAGCATTTCGACGTAGACGTCGAGGCTGTTGAGCATGCTCGGGCCAACGCCGCCGAGCGTGCCAAGCAGGCACGCGCCGATTGGGATGAGCGCTTTGCTAAGTGGCAGAAGGCAAACCCGGAACTTGCCGCCCAGCTGTCTAGAACTTTGGAGCGCAAGCTCCCCGAGGGGCTGGAAGAGGCGCTGCCCAAGTTTGAAGAGGGCAAGTCGCTAGCTACTCGCGCCGCTTCCGGGAAGGTCATCAACGCACTTGCTCCTCTGGTGCCGGAGCTGTGGGGCGGCTCGGCTGACCTGGCCGGGTCCAACAAGACCATGATGGACGGCGAGCCTTCGTTCTTCCCGCAGGAACGTTCTTCTGAGAAGTTCAAGGGAAATAAGTATGGCCGTAACCTTCACTTCGGTATTCGCGAACATGGCATGGGTGGCATCCTCAACGGCATTGCTGCTGATGAGCTAACCCGCCCCTATGGCGGCACCTTCTTCGTGTTTGCCGACTATATGCGCGGCGCCGTGCGCCTGGCCGCTCTAATGAATCTGCCTGTCACCTACGTGTGGACGCACGATTCTATTGGCGTCGGCGAGGACGGCCCCACCCACCAGCCGGTCGAACACCTGACCGCCTACCGAGCCATACCTAACCTGTCGATAGTTCGGCCTATGGACGGCCCCGAAACCGGTTATGCCTGGCTAGAGATACTGCGTCGCGATGCGCCTGCCGGCCTGATCCTTACTAGGCAGGGCCTGCCCACCTTGCACCGCGGTGAAGAGGGGCTTGCTTCTACGGTAAACGTGGCTAAGGGCGCCTACATCCTGAAGGACACCGAAGGTACCCCAGACGTCCTCCTAATGGGCTCTGGCTCCGAGGTACAGCTAGCAGTAGAGGCAGCCAAAGAACTGGCAAAGCAGGGAGTAGCAGCCCGCGTTATTTCGGTACCTTGCATGGAATGGTTCGAACAGCAGGACGATGCCTACAAGGAACAGGTCATGCCTGCTGCCGTGACCGCTCGTGTCTCTGTAGAGGCCGGTTTGCCCGATCCCTGGTACAAGTACCTAGGGTGCAAGGGTAAGGCAGTCGCAATGGACTCCTTCGGGCTGCCCGGTGCGGCCGGCGAACTCTTTGAACACTTCGGGTTCACTGCCGACGCGGTAGTAGCAAAGGCCAAGGAAGTTCTGTCCAACAAGTAAGCTAGTAATCAAGCCCAATGGTGGGTGTGGGATCATATCCCCACCCACCATTGTTTTTGTTGCAGAAAGGATTCCGTGTGAGCGAGCAAACCCTTTATGATCCGCGCGATCGAAGGCTGCCCATAGTAGCCCCTCCCTGCGGTCTAGTGATCTTTGGTGTTACTGGGGATTTAGCCCGAAAGAAGCTCATCCCCGCCATCTACGACCTTGCTAACAGGGGCATGCTGCACCCCGCCTTCGCTCTTACCGGGTTTGCTCGTAGGGACTGGGATATTCAGACGTTCCAGAATTTTGTTCGGGAGGCTATCGAAAAACATGCCCGTACCGATTTCAACGAACGCACGTGGAAGACCTTGGCACAGGGCATCCGCTTCGTAGGGGGCACCTTCGACGACGCCGAGGCGTATCAGAAGCTGCGGCAGACGGTGCAGGAACTCGATAAGAACCGGGGCACCGGTGGGAACCACGCCTTCTACCTGTCCGTTCCACCAAAGTACTTTGGGCTGGTTTGCACCCACCTGGCACAAACAGGACTCACAAAGAAGGAACCGGGACAGTTCCGCCGCGTCATCATAGAGAAGCCTTTTGGGCATGACCTACAGTCAGCGAAAGAATTGGCGGCCCAGCTTCGATCTATCGTGGACGAGGAAGATATTTTCCGTATCGACCACTACCTGGGCAAAGAGACTGTGCAGAACATTCTGGCCACCAGATTCGCCAACACTATGTTTGAGCCAATCTGGAATGCCAACTACGTCGATCACGTCCAAATCACCATGGCAGAGGACATTGGGATTGGTTCGCGCGCCGGCTATTACGACGGGATCGGCGCCGCCCGCGACGTCATGCAGAACCACCTGCTCCAGCTACTTGCCCTTACGGCTATGGAAGAGCCGTCCACCTTTGATCCAGAAGAGTTGCGTGTCGAGAAGGAAAAAATTCTTGCTGCGGTGCGTCTTCCTAAAGACTTAGCTGCGAGTACCTCGCGCGGCCAGTACGAGGGCGGATGGCAGGGCGGAACGAAAGTTTCAGGGTACCTAGAAGAAGACAATATTCCCTCCGATTCCGTCACCGATACATTCGCTGCCGTCACCTTAAACATCGCAAATCGACGATGGGCCGGGGTACCTTTCTACTTGCGTACTGGCAAACGTCTAGGCAAGCGAGTAACCGAGATCGCGGTCGTCTTCAAGAGGGCAGCACATATGCCTTTCGACAATGCTTCGACATCGCAGCTCGGCCAGAACGCTCTGGTTATCAGGGTCCAGCCGGACGAAGGCATGACCATCAGATTTGGCGCTAAGGTTCCGGGAGCGGGCATGCAGGTCAGAGACGTAACCATGGATTTCGGGTACGGTCACGCCTTCACCGAAGATTCCCCGGAAGCATACGAGAAGCTGATCAAGGATGCATTAACTGGCGACGCTCCTCTATTTCCCCATCAGCGCGAGGTCGAACTGTCCTGGCAGATCCTCGACCCGATCTTGCAATTCTGGAGCGAGAAAGGCAAACCTGACTTGTATAGGCCGGGCACCTGGGGCCCCCAATCAGCACATGACATGCTTGCACGCAGCGGACGAGCTTGGAGGATTCCGTGATTTATACTCTAAAAGGGACCAGTGGTTCCGAAGTAGCAGCATTTTTGAACAAACAGCGTTCCGAGCAGGGCTCTAGTACACTAGGCAGAGTTCTGACGCTGATTATCTGTGTCCCTTCCCCCGAGGACGTCGAGCGCGCCATTGAGATTTCTGATGCAGCTGCTAAAGAGCATCCTTGTCGAGTCCTAATTGTCGTCGAGCGGGCAGAACCAAGCAAGGAGGCTTCCTTGGACGCCCAAATACGGCTTGGAGGCAAGGCGGGAGCTTCCGAGGTTGTTGTTCTTGACCCTAGAGGTGCTACTGCCGAAAATTTGGACACGTTGGTCAATCCGCTACTGCTATCAGATGTGCCCATCGTGGTCTTCTGGCCGCTCGATCCACCAGATAATCCTTCTGCACATCCCCTGGGCAAGCTCGCGACCAAGCGCCTTACCGATTCGCGGCAAACTGCTCATCCGATGGAGACCATCAAACATCTAGCCAGGAACTACACTGCCGGCGATGGGGACTTGTCCTGGTCTGCAAATACCCTCTGGCGAGCCGTTCTGGCAGCTACCGTAGGTGAAAAGCATGAGGCGCCATTCGTGAAGGCAGTAGTGCGAGGCAATCTGAAGCAGCCCTCTCCTAGCCTGATAGCCTCTTGGCTGGAATGGAAACTAGGTATTGACGTGGTCGTATGCCACGACGAGACCGCCAGCACCGTAACGGGTATCTACTTCACTGACAGCGAAGGCAAAGAGATGTCCTTGACCCGCAGAGAAGGCTCGGACGTGGCACACTTGCACCGCCCCGGCCTATCTACCACCTTCGTCAATCTGGCTAAACGTGAACTGCAGGACTGCCTGATGGAAGACCTGCGCCGCCTAGATCCGGATCCGGTGTATCAGATTGTCCTTACCAAACACATCCAGAATTTGAAGAAGGAAGAATAAATGCCAGCCAAGACCGTCGTTTATGCAGATAAAGCAGTGCTAGCGCGGGCAACTGCCGCCCGCACAATCCTCGCCCTCGGGGATGCCCTTGCTTCCAAAGAAGAGGTACACCTGGCGCTGGCTGGCGGCTTCGTAGCCCGAGAAGTGCTCTCTGCTATTGCCGTTTCAAAGCTAAGCAACGACGTAGACTGGTCCGGACTGCACGTCTGGTGGGTTGATGAGCGATTTGTAGCTCCCGCCAGCTCAGATAGAAACGATAAAGAAGCCCTAGAGAATTTGGCACGAGTTTGGGATAAGGCAACATTCCATCCCATGGGCAACTCCGAGGACTTCGATAGCGCCTCACAAGCTGCGAAGGACTACACAGAGCAACTAGCCAGCTTCAATATCACCGGCTTCGATCTTGCCCTCCTGGGAATGGGCCCGGATGGCCACGTTGCCTCTCTGTTCCCCGGTCGGGAGCACTCTTCGGCACCCGCTTTTGCTGTTAGGAATAGCCCAAAGCCACCGGCTACCCGCGTAAGTTTGTCCATGCAGCTGCTTGTAAACAGCTCGCTCCGCTTCGTCGTCTTGGCCGGCGAAGAAAAATCCGCTGCCTTCGCAAAAGCGATAGCGGCAGGAATGGACCAAAAGCAGATACCGGCAGCAGCCTTGAATACCTCGGGAACCTACTGGCTCACCGACTTAGCTGCCGCCGGCAACTAGCTAGAAAACAACGCGCAAGATAGACACGGTTAGTGCGCCTACTACTGCTGCCGCCGGAAGGGTGATTACCCAGGCGGTTGCGATCGGGCGCATTAGCTTCCAATTCGCTGCCTTGTTTACCATACCTACGCCCAGCACCGCCCCAATCAGAATGTGGGTAGAAGATACCGGAAGGCCAAGCAGAGAGGCTCCCATAACCACCGCCGCAGCCGACAGCTCAGCGGCGAACCCAGAGGCCGGGTGGATCTCGGTAAGACCGGTTCCAACCGTCTGGATAACGGTTCGCCCAATAAACCACAGACCAGCTATCAAGGCCACCCCGAAGGCAACCATTACAGCAGCAGGTACGGCCGCCTCGGCACCAATCTTGCCAGTACGTAGCACATCTAGAACCGCCGCGAATGGTCCCACCGCGTTAGCAATGTCGTTCGAGCCATGAGAGAAGGCGAAAGCCGACGCCGTAAACACCTGCATCCACGAAAACAGTAAGAAAGTGGACTTTTCCAAGTCATAGTCTTTCAGTTGCTTTGCGAAGATAAAGACAGCCATCCATACGGCAGCTCCCACCATCGCCATGATCAGGTAAGACCCTAGCGAATCAATATTGATATCCAGGTTGGATAGTCCCTTGAAGAGCAGCATCGCAGTAATGATCATGGCACCGATTGCTGCCAGAATAGGCACCCACACGTCAAGGGCCCGGTGCGCATTCACATCCTCGCTCTGCTCCTGGATCTTGTGCAACTGCCGGTAGTAGTCCGTCTCTATCTCGTCAGCGTCGAAGTGATCCTGAGAAGTGGTGAAAGCATCTCGAACCATCGCATTAGTGTAAGCAAGCTGCTGGATCTCGTTTAGTTTTCCAAACGCATCTTTCTGCTTGCTCTTGAGCTCCATCCGCTTCTTTTTTATCTCACGAAGTTTCTTGTCGGCCTCTTCGTTGTAGACCAAGATATTATTCTTGATGGCTCTGAACAGGAAGAATGCAACTACCCCACCAAGGGCCGGAGAGAGTACCCAAGAGATAGCGATCTTGCCTATCTCTTTCCACTGCACCATGCCAAATCCGCCAGTGTGAGTAACGAAGCCGACCGTTACTGCTGCCCCAACGATGCCACCAACAATCGAGTGGGTGGTGGACACCGGCCACCCCATCTTCGTAGCAACTAGCAGCCATACCGCAGCACCCAACAGCGCAGACATCATTATGTAGACAAAGTCATCTGGACTGGAGCTAATAACATCCAGATCAACGATGCCGGAACGAACCGTCTCCGTCACGTTACCGCCGGCAATAACCGCCCCAGAAACTTCAAAGACCGCCGCTACTACCAGCGCTTGCTTCATGGACAGAGTGCCAGCCCCCACAGACGTACCGAAGGAGTTAGCGACGTCGTTGCCGCCAATGTTGAAGGCCATGAAAATGCCAAACAACACGGTAAGGATTAGAACGATATTGCTGTCTGCATCAGAGATATATCCGATTGCCCAAAAAGAGAAGGCAATGATTGTTCCTATAAGAAGAATTCCAAAGAACAGGTGCCAATTTCGGTCCGACCCACCCCGCTCGGGCAGATACGTGGAGCTACCTCGTTCTCCGGCTTTTTGAGTAGCCATGGGGACCAACTTTCCACAGAAATCTTTTACTCAAAACGTAGAACGCCATGGTTACTGGAAGGTTAACGCCAACTAAATAAAGGCTCTGGTCCACGCAGTTTACTTCATCTATCGTTGCTGCCGAGCGGGCGGCAAAAACAAAAGGCGAGCGGAAAACCGCTCGCCTCGTTGAAGGACTGTTTTTAGTACTGCAACTTGGTGATAATCCCAAGAATCACAATCACTACAGCCCAAATCAGAGCAATCGCAATGGTAATGCGATTCAAGTTTCTTTCGGCAACACCCGACGATGCGACAGACGAAGAGAATCCTCCACCGAACATGTCGGATAGGCCGCCGCCCTTACCCTTGTGCATCAAAATGGTAAGGATCAGCAGGAGGGACGTTATTACCAACAAAACTTGGCAAATGATCTGGATAACGTGCACTCTAACCTCCGCTATTTATAGGTCCAACTAGCCAATAGTAACGTAGATTGGCCCGTAGGGGGAAACCCCACGGGCCAAAACCACATTTAGGCGTTGAAACGCACAATCTTTCCGAACTCATCAGCCTTCAGCGAGGCGCCGCCAACCAGCGCGCCATCGACATCTTCCTTGGCCATGATGTCCGCGACGTTTGCGGACTTCACCGAGCCACCGTAAAGGATGCGGATCTTCGATGCGACGTCTTCCGAGTACAGCTCTGCTAGGTGCTTGCGGATTGCGCCACAAACTTCCTGAGCATCTTCGGGAGTTGCCACTTCGCCGGTACCGATTGCCCAGATGGGCTCGTAGGCGACAACGGAGCGAACTGCATCTTCAGCGCTGATATCGGCAAAAGCGCCGTCAATCTGGCCGAGGACGTGCTTTACCTGCTCGCCTGCCTTGCGAACCTCTAGGGCCTCGCCACAACAAATGATCGGGGTGAGATCTGCTGCCAAAGCCTTGCGTGCCTTAGCGTTTACGACCTCGTCAGTCTCGTTGTGGTACTCGCGACGCTCCGAGTGCCCCACTACTACGTAGGTGCAACCAAGCTTGGTGAGCATGGCGGTAGAGACCTCGCCAGTGTAGGCGCCGTTGTCGTGTACCGAAACATCCTGAGCACCGTAAGCGATCGGCAGATCGTCAGATTCCACTAGAGTCTGAATGGAGCGAATGTCAGTAAACGGCGGAATGACCACAACGTCGACAGTGCCCTTTTCAAACTTGTTGTCCTGCAGGTCGAGGGCGAGTCCCTGGACCAGGTGGATTGCCTCCAGATGGTCCATGTTCATCTTCCAGTTGCCTGCCATTAGCGGCGTACGTGCCATTTTACTTTTCCTCCAATACTTCAATGCCCGGCAAGGTCTTTCCTTCGAGGAGCTCGAGCGAGGCTCCTCCGCCGGTGGAAATGTGCGAGAACGAGTTTTCGTCGTAACCAAGTCCGCGTACTGCGGAGGCACTGTCGCCCCCACCAATGACGGTGAATGCTTCGGATTCGCTCATAGCCTTGGCGACTGCGCCAGTGCCCTTTGCGAAAGCCTCAAATTCGAACACGCCCATCGGCCCATTCCAAACCACGGTCTTCGATTCAGCAATCTTCTTTGCGAATAGCTCGGCCGTCTTCGGACCAATGTCCAAGCCCATCTGGTCGGTGGGGATGGCATCGGCATCGACAACAGTTGCCGGCGCATCTGCGGCAAATTCGGGGGCAACTACGGTGTCAACCGGCACTAGTAGCTCTACACCCTTTTCCTTTGCCTCTTCCAGGTAGCCCTTGACTGTTTCTAGCTGATCTTCTTCAAGTAGGGAAGTGCCTACTTCGTAGCCCTTGGCCTTCAGGAAGGTGTAGCCCATACCGCCACCAATTAGCAGAGTGTCTGCCTTGGACAGCAGGTTAGCAATAACCCCTAGTTTGTCCGATACCTTAGAGCCACCTAGCACCACGGTGTACGGGCGAGCCGGATCCTGAGTTGCCTTCGATAGCGATTCGATTTCCTTGACAACCAGTAGACCGGCAGCAGCGGGCAGTTTCTTGGCAACGTCGTAGACGCTGGCCTGCTTGCGGTGCACTACCCCGAAGCCGTCTGAAACGAAGAGATCGGCAAGTTCGGCCATCTCAGAAGCGAAAGCTTCGCGTTCGGCCTCGTCCTTAGAAGTTTCGCGGGGATCGAAACGCACGTTCTGCAGAAGGGCAATCTGTCCTTCTTCGAGTTCGGCCGTGACCTTCTTCGCAGACTCGCCAGTAGTGTCCTCAGCCAGGGTCACCTTGGCGTCAATTAGTTCGCCCAGTCGCTGCGCGACCGGCGCAAGAGAGAATTCGGGCTTTACCTGGCCCTTGGGACGACCAAGGTGAGCCATAACAATTACCTTGGCTCCGGCTTCGACAAGTTTAGTAAGTGTGGGTAGGGCTGCACGAATGCGGCCATCATCAGTGATTTTCCCTTCCTGCAGCGGCACGTTGAAGTCGGAACGTACCAGGACGCGCTTACCCTTTAGGTCACCAAGAGATTCGATAGTTTTCAGCATATTGTCCCCTAACGCGGTTTCACGAATAACGCCCGCGCACCCTCTCGGATACGCGGGCGTCGTTCATTAGCTAATGTCTCAGAGCTTCTGGCCGACTAGCACGGCAAGATCAACGAGGCGGTTGGAGTAGCCCCACTCATTGTCGTACCACGAGACAACCTTGACCTGATCGCCGATGACCTTGGTCAGCGGAGCATCGAAGATCGAGGAGTGCGGATCGGTCACGATATCAGTGGAGACCAGTGCACCCTCGGAGTAGCCCAACACACCCTTCAGGGCGCCCTCGGCAGCTTCCTTGACCGCAGCGTTGACCTCTTCGATGGAGGTTTCCTTGGAAGCGGTGAAGGTCAGGTCGGTTAGCGAGCCGGTCGGAACCGGGACGCGAACTGCATAGCCATCCAGCTTGCCCTTCAGTTCCGGCAGCACCAGTGCAACAGCCTTGGCAGCACCGGTGGTGGTGGGAACGATGTTCAGAGCAGCGGCGCGGGCGCGACGCAGATCCTTGTGCGGCGCATCGTGTAGACGCTGGTCGCCAGTGTAGGCGTGAATGGTGGTCATGAGGCCACGCTCGATACCAATGGAATCGTTCAGAGCCTTGGCCAGCGGTGCCAAGCAGTTAGTGGTGCACGAAGCGTTGGAAATGATGTTGTGCTTTTCCGGATCGTACTCATCGGAGTTGACGCCAATGACGAAGGTGCCGTCTACGTTCTTGCCCGGGGCAGAAATCAGGACCTTCTTTGCGCCTCCCTCAATGTGAGCCTTAGCAGCTTCACCGTCGGTGAAGAACCCGGTGGACTCGATGACGATGTCGGCACCCAGTTCACCCCAGTTGATGTTCTTCGGATCGCGCTCAGCCAGAGCAACGATGCGCTTGCCACCAACGGTGATGGACTCGTCGTCGTAGGTTACCTCGGAGTCGAGGTGGCCCAGAATGGAGTCCCATTCGAGCAGGTGGGCGAGAGTCTTATTGTCAGTAAGGTCATTGACTGCAACGATCTCAAGATCGGCGCCCTGCTTCAGAGCGGCGCGGAAGAAGTTACGGCCGATGCGGCCGAAGCCGTTGATTCCGACGCGAGTGGTCACTATGTCCTCCTGGTCTCGCTGCACTAAACAGCGATAGTCATGTTTTCAAAAGGGGAATCTCCCCATATTCGTCCGCTCAAGCGGTCGACATCTTTAAATTACACGGAAATCACACATCTAGCGCGGGTCAAAGGTCCAAAAATCTCAGAAATTAAGAGTTTTTCACCCATCTAGCATTTCTGGTGTAAGGGCACTTTCTGTTCCGGCGATGCCAAGCTCCATGGCCTTTTTGTCTGCCATAGCAAGCAAACGGCGGATTCTTCCCGCAACCGCGTCCTTCGTAAGAGGCGGGTCTGCCTGCTGCCCAAGCTCCTCCAGTGAAGCTCCCTTATATTTCACTCTTAGCTGACCTGCCTCCACTAGATGGTCCGGAATGTCGGCACCTAGGATCTCGAATGCCTTCTCGACCCTCGCCGCCGACGCAACGGCAGCTCTGGCGGACCGCCTCAAGTTAGCGTCGTCAAAATTGGCTAGCCTATTGACCGATCCGCGCATTTCCCGCTTTTCGCGGCGCTCTTGCCAAATAGCAACCGTCGTAACCGACCCCATCATCTTGGCAATCTTCTGGATATGGTCGCCGTCGCGAATAACTACACGGTCAACGCCCCTCACCTCCCGTGTCTTGGAGGTAATTCCGAGGCGACGGGCACAGCCCGTCAGCGCAAGCCCAGCTTCTGGGCCGGGGCAGGTGATTTCCAGCGATGAGGAGCGGCCCGGCTCGGTAAGAGAGCCACGCGCCATAAACGCAGCCCTCCAGATGGCCAAAGCTTCAGATTTTGCCCCGGAAACTAGCGAAGCAGGCAGACCGCGCACCGGGTGCCCTCGCCTATCAATGAGTCCGGTAAGGCGGGCTAACCGTTCTGCACCGGCGACAACTCGTATCACGTACCGGCCCTCGCGACGCAGCCCTCCCCCGGACACCACGATCACCTGCGAGTCGATGTTGAACAGTTCGGTCAGCAGTCCGGTAGTTCGTTCCATTACCTCTTCAGAATCTACCTCAGCTTCGATCACGATTCGTCTCGAAACTAGGTGGAGGCCACCTGCAAAACGCAGCATCGCTGCCAGTTCTGCATGCTTTTCTGCCGGAGTGTCGAGCTCTACCTTTGCCAGTTCAGATTTCATATCACTGGTCAACGACATAAGCTGGCCTTCCTTCGTGGGTTATTCTTTTTCTCCGACGTCCCCGAAATATCCTTCGAAAGCGTCCCGCAACGCGGCGGCAAGACGCAGCGGGTCATGATAAGGAAGCTTTCCTGGCCCTAGCGATACTTGCCGAAGAAGTATTTTTGCCCCGAGTTCCTTCGCGGCTTGATCCGCCGCTGAATAGTCCTCGAGAGTGGACGGATCTATTACTACCACATCAAAGGTTAGGTCCTTCGAAAACTCCCTAATCACATTTATATGATCGGCGATCGTCATCGACGACGTCTCAGTGCCGTCGGGAGCAAGATTTACCACTAGTGCCTTGTGCGCATTGGATTTGGCGAGGGCGTGCTCAATCTGCGGCAGCATAAGGTGTGGCAACACCGAGGTATACCAGGAGCCGGGCCCCATGATGATCCATTCGGCCTCGGCAATCGCCTGGAGCACCTCAGGGCGCACCGGCGGATTGTTAGGGCTAAGACGAATGGATTTGATCTTCCCCTCTGTCTTAGCAACTTTGGACTGCCCAACTATTGTGCGAACCTTGCCGCCAAAATCGACCTCGGCCTCAATAACCAAGGGCGCAGCAGCCATGGGCAATACCCGCCCCTCGCAGTGAAGTAGCTTCGCTACCCAATCGAGGCCGGCTACCTCGTCTCCAAGGAGATCCCACAGCGTAGTGATCAGTAGGTTCCCCATCGCGTGATTATCTAAAGGTCCATCGGTGTGGAAACGATGTTGCAGAGCGTCCCGCCACGTAAGGCCCCACTCAGAGTCGTCACACAGCGCAGAGAGGGCCATTCGCAAATCTCCCGGAGGCAGTACATCCAGCTCTTGCCTTAGACGACCGGAAGATCCTCCGTCATCGGCAACTGTGACTACTGCGGTAATTTGGCGCGAAAGGTGGCGTAACGCCCTCAAAGTGGCAGAGAGTCCGTGTCCCCCGCCGAACGCCACAACCTTTGGCCCATATTCACCACGTCTGGCCCAGCCCTGCTCGTCGTATAGCATTTCTCTAGCTAATCACGCCCCATGTCTCGGTGCAGAGTTTTCACAGGGAAGCCCAGGTCACGGAACTTTTGCGAGACATGCTCCGCGATTGCCACGGACCGGTGGCGGCCACCGGTACAGCCAATGGCAATGGTCACGAACGGCTTTAGTTCTGACAGGTAACCCTTCAGCATAGGGGCCATGAGGTCCACATAACCATCTGCGAAAGCTAGTGCCCCGGGCTGATCCAATACGTACTTCGCTACCGCTTCGTCCTGACCGGTCAGATTTCGCAGCTCGTTGACCCAGTACGGATTCGCCAGGAACCGAACATCCAACACGTGGTCTGCGTCCAGCGGAATTCCGTGCTTGAAGCCGAAGGACATTACGGTAAGGTTCAGCGGCTTTTCACTTGCGCCCCCGATCACGTCTCGCATATGCCGCGCCAAGTCATGCACCGACAGGCCAGAAGTATCGATCACCGCATCGGAGCGATCCCGCACTCCCTTAAGCAGTCCTCGCTCGGCCTGGATCCCGTCCAACAATCGCCCATCGCCCTGCAACGGGTGAGGACGGCGGACCTGCTCGTAGCGACGAACCAAGCATTGGTCCGAAGCTTCCAAGTACACAATCTGGTACTGGATCCCCTCGCGGGTTAGCGTGTCAAGCATCGACAAGAACTCTTGGAAGAACCGCCCGGAACGCACATCCACTACAGCGGCCAAGCGGTGCACGCCACCGCCCTCGGGAGTCATCATGTGCGCGAACGCGGGAAGCATCTGTGGCGGCAAATTATCCACCACGTACCAATCCAGATCCTCTAGAGCATGGGCTGCCCTGGAACGCCCAGCCCCGGATAGGCCGGTAATGATCAGAATCTCGGGAACAGTTGGCACTCGGTGCTGGGTGGCTTCATCTAATTCGGGAATTCCTGCAGGCACTGTATTGGTATTCGGTTCTTGCTCCATAACTATAGTTTGCCCTATCCGCACCAGGTTTTGTGATCAGGTTGCTAACTCTTCATGAATTTTGCTCGCAAGCGCTGGGCCTATTCCGCTCACCTTCGCCAGCTCTTCGGCGCTAGCCTGCCGAATCTTTGCCACCGAGCCAAAGTGCTTCAGCAGTGCTTTTTGACGCGCCGGCCCCAGGCCGTCGACTTTGTCCATAACAGATCGGGTCATGGCCTTGCCGCGCTTCTTGCGGTGATAGGTGATGGCAAAACGGTGGGACTCGTCGCGCAGATACTGCAGCATGAAGAGGGCGGCTGAGGTGCGCGGCAAAATAACTGGCAAGTCCTCGCCGGGAATCCAGATCTCCTCCAGGCGCTTCGCCAACCCCACTACCGGAATATCGGCCCCCATTTGCTCCACCACCGCGGCAGCAGCATTTACCTGCGGCAGACCGCCGTCGACCACTAGCAGATCAGGGCGATAGCTAAAGCGCCTGGGAGCTCCCTGCTCGTCGACTGGGCCCACCTCAAAAGGAACGCCTTCTTCGTCCTCGCCAGCAATCCCCTTCTCTTCTGCCTGGAGGCGACGCAGCCGCCTAGTTAGTACCTCGCTCATAGCAGCGGTGTCATCGGCAGCCCCGTCGCCGTCCTCGCCTCTAATTGCAAAATGCCGATAGGCAGACTTGCGCGGCGCGCCGTCCTCGAAGACCACCATCGACGCAACTTGATTTGTGCCTGAAATATGCGAAATATCGAAACCTTCAATACGAAGGGGCGCTGTATCCAGGTCTAATGCATCTGCTAGCTCTTCCAGCGCTTTGGAGCGTTCAGTCAGATCGCCAGAGCGCCGCAACAGGTGAAGACGCAGGTCATCTTTCGCATTCTTTTCAACAGTTTCTGCAAGAGCCTTCTTGTCGCCGCGCTGAAGCTGCCGCAAGCGAACCGGCCCGCCTCTCTTTTGACTTAGCCACTCGGTCATCGTTGGGGTGTCCAAGGGAAGTGCCGGGACCCAAATCTCTCGCGGCATCGCCGAGGTAGGCGTGTGCACCCGATCGTCCACGCTCTTAGACTCGTCGCGGCGCTTCGGAGTATCTGCGGGCGTGTATTCGCCATATACCTGCTCAAGCAGCTTTTCAACTAATTCTTCATCGCTTTCCTGATAGGCGCGTTCTACGACCCACCCGCGTTCACCGCGGATGCGCCCGCCGCGAACCATAAACACAGAAACCGAGGCGACCAATTCAGAGGTGGCCAGGCCGAAGACGTCCGCATCGGTACCATCCGGTAGCACAACCGTATTCTTCTCAAGTACCGTCGTTGCCGCTTTTAGCGTGTCCCTAATAGATGCCGCCCGCTCATATTCCTGCTTTTGCGCAGCCTCCTTCATCTGACTGGTCAAGTCGCGGATGATGGGGCCGGTCTTGCCCGCCATGAATTCGCACAACGACGTTGCTAGTTGCCGGTGATCCGCTTCGCTTATCCTGCCCACGCAGGGGGCCGAGCACCGGTCTATGTACCCCAATAGGCAGGGACGCCCTTGGGCCTTCGCCCGGTTGAAAACACCGTTAGAACAGGTGCGAACCGGGAACGGTCGTTGTAGCAGTTCCAAAGTCTCACGGATGGCCCACACCTTCGTGTAGGGGCCAAAATAGCGGTCCCCCTTTTTATGCTTGGCACGGGTTACCAATACCCGCGGGTACCTTTCGCTCATCGTCACCGCTAGATACGGATAGGACTTATCGTCCCTGTACATAACGTTGTAGCGGGGCTCAAATTCCTTGATCCACGCATACTCGAGCGAGAGAGATTCGACTTCAGAGCCCACTACAACCCACCGCACCGAACAAGCGGTGTTCACCATCTGCGCAATGCGGGGATTCAGAGCCGCCGGGTTCTGGAAATAATTTGCCAGGCGCGCTCGCAGGTTTTTGGCTTTCCCCACGTACAGCACGCGGCCGCTTTTGTCCATGAACCGGTAGACGCCCGGATCTGTAGGAATCTCGCCGGGCGATGGACGGTACGATGCTGGATCTGCCACCCGGCAAGTCTATTGCAGCAAACCCACAAAAAAGAAAGACAAGTTTAGTTGTGCGACAAATCTCCGGCCGTTACGGTTGCTACCTGCACTTAGATCGGTAGCATATGTGATGATGAGTACCCAGAATCCCGATTATGAGACGTCTTACGTAGGTATCCAGCCGACAGACGCCGGTTCAAGCAGCCCTAAGAAGCCCTCTTCCAAGAAGAAGTGGATAATTATCGGCGCTATTGTCGCAGCGCTACTTTTAGTTGCCGCAGCAATCGTTGGCTATTCAATTTACTTTAAGGACAAGGCAGTGCCGGGCGCTACCGTCGCGGGCAAGTCCGTTACGGGTATGACCGCCTCGCAGGTTGCCGAAAAAGTCCAAAAAGAATCGGCCTCGGCTGCAGTTAGAATCTCGGGCGATGCTACTAAGTCTGCTTCTCTTTCAGACCTCGGTTACAAGGTTGACGCCAAGAAGGCAGCCGCTGAGGCGCTCGCGCCCTCGCAGGGCTTCCTTTCGCGGCTGGCAGGACTGTTCAATCCCCCCTCGGTGACTCCGACGTACTCCAGTACTGCAGGTAAGGTTTCTGCTTATGCAGCCTCCCTACTGGGCGGCGCAGAGAACACCCCGGTCAATGCCAAGGTGGTTCTTTCCGAGGACGGGTCCGCTTTTCAGCTCAAATCTGGTAAGCCTGGCCGTGGCATAAACCCGGATCAGCTAGCTGATGCTGCGCAGAAGGCAGCGAAGACCCTCTCCAGCCAGGCTGTACGCGTAAAGGCCGTTCAATCCGAGCCTGCCATTACCGACCAAAAGGCAAAGACCTTCCTGGACAAGGCCAACAAGTTGGTAGAGCTTCCGTTCACCATCACCTATGACTCTGAGAGCTACCAGCCGAGCGCTGAAAAGAAGCGCGCCTGGGTGGATTTCGGAGAAAATGGTGCAGGCAAGCAAACTGCCCCCAAGATGAACAATGACCGGGTTTTGGAGTGGGTAAATAAGCTTGCGGGCCAGGTTAGCAAAGCCCCGCAGAACGGGCTAAAGAACGTCGATTCGTCCGGCAAGACCCTAGCGACGGTGCGCGAGCCCGAAGACGGATACACGATCGACAATGCGTCGGCCTTGGCTAAGGCTGGAACTGAGGCGTTGAACTCCAACAAGGAGTACACCGGCAAGTTCACTTCCAAGCCGAAGAAGGCAGAATGGGAAACTCGCACTATCGCGCGGGGCGCGGAGAAGCTTGCTTATCCCGCGACTGAGGGCGAAAAGTGGATCGACATAAATCTGTCTAACCACACCATCTCCGCCTACCAGGGGGCGCAGATGCTACGCGGCCCTGAACCTATGGTCGATGGCATGCCCGGGTACGAAACTATCCAGGGCACCTTCCAAATTCAGCGTAAATACCGCTTTGATGACATGCGTGGCGAGGATTATTTCACTCCGGATGTCCCCTTCGCGATGTATTTCTCCGGCGGCTATGCGATTCACGGCGCTCCTTGGAGGGGCAGCTTCGGGTACGCGGGCCCGTCCGGCTCACATGGCTGCGTAAATCTTCCTGTCTCGTTGGCAGGCTGGTATTACGAGTGGGCACCAGTAGGAACTACAACCGTAGTGCACTATTAGGATCCTTAAGATCCGTGCCTTACACCACAGCCGCTAGACATCCAATTTTTGGTTGGATACCTAGCGGCTGCTTTTGTAATATTAGAGATGTCTTTGACACCACCTTTAATCTCAAAAATCTCCGGGAGATCACATGTTCCAGTCCAAGGAAGAGGCTGTCGACTTCATAGATAAGGAAGGGGTCGAGTTCGTCGACGTTCGCTTTTGCGATCTGCCTGGCGTATCCCAACACTTCACCATTCCAGCTAGCGAATTCAAAGATGCGGCTCTAACCGATGGGCTTATGTTTGACGGTTCTTCTATTCGTGGCTTCGTTGCTATCAACGAGTCCGATATGAAGCTAATTCCAGATGTAAGCACTGCTTTTATCGATCCGTTCCGCAAAGCCAAAACCCTGGTCGTTAATTTTTCGATTGTTGACCCGTTCACAGACGAGCCTTTCTCCCGCGATCCGCGTCAGGTGGCTGCAAAGGCCGAGGCTTATTTGAAATCCACCGGCATTGCCGACACCTGCTTCATTGGCGCCGAGGCGGAGTTCTACCTGTTCGACTCGGTACGTTTCCAAACGCGCCGCGAAAATACCTTCTACCAGATTGATTCTGTTGAGGGCGAATGGCGTATGGGCGCCGAAGAAGATGGCCACAACGATGGGTACAAGGTAGATCTAAAGGGCGGGTATTTCCCCGTTCCTCCTACCGACCACTTTGCTGATCTTCGCGACACTATGTCTAAGTTACTGAGCCAGGTTGGGTTGAAACTCGAGCGCGCCCATCACGAAGTTGGTACTGGCGGCCAACAAGAGATCAACTACCGGTTCAACTCGCTGCAGGCGGCTGCAGACGACCTGATGAAGTTCAAGTACGTCGTCAAGAATGCCGCTATCGAAGATGGCCGCACCGCGACCTTTATGCCCAAGCCCTTGTTTGGCGACAACGGTTCTGGCATGCACACCCACCTGTCGCTGTGGAAGAACGGCGAGCCCTTGTTCTACGACGAGCGCGGTTACGGCGCCCTGTCTGACATGGCTCGCTATTTCATTGGCGGCTTGCTGGCTCACGCTCCGGCGCTGCTGGCCTTTACGAACCCATCTATCAACTCTTACCGTCGCCTGGTGCCCGGCTTCGAAGCACCGATTAACCTGGTCTACTCTGCTAGGAACAGGTCGGCTTGCATTCGCATTCCGGTCACCGGCACTTCCCCGAAGGCCAAGCGCGTGGAATACCGCGTGCCGGATCCCTCGGCGAACCCGTACCTATCCTTCGCGGCTTCGCTGATGGCAGGCTTGGATGGCATCCGCAACCGTATTGAGCCTCCGGAACCTGTGGACAAGGACCTGTACGAGCTGCCACCTGCAGAGTACGCAGACATCCAGAAGCTGCCTGCTTCGTTGGAGGAAGCCCTGCAGGCGCTCCGCGAGGATTCGGACTTCCTCACCGAGGGCGACGTGTTCACTCAGGACCTGATCGACACTTGGATTGAGTACAAGACCGAAAACGAGATCGCTCCGATGAGGGCGTACCCGCACCCCTACGAGTTCCAGCTGTACTACGGTCTGTGATCTAGTAACAGATAGCTTGGGCCCGGCTACGTGCCGGGCCCAAGCTCGTTAAAAGAGTCTGGCACTGCCTGAATACTCGGCACCTTCTAGATCCAGGAGGTAGCGCTTCTGTTCTATTCCCCCGGCGTAGCCGCCAAGATTACCGTCGGCCCCGATAACCCTATGGCAAGGAACAATCACAGAGAGCGGATTCTTGCTTACAGCACTTCCCACTGCCCTAGCTAGGAACCGGTTTCCAAGGGCAGCGGCAATTTGCCCATAAGTCCGCACGCTTCCGCGCGGAATAGTTTCCAGATATTTCCAAACCCGGAGAGCAAATTTGTCGCCCTTTAGCTCATAGCGTAAAGAGAAGTCTTGTCGTTTTCCGTCCAGGTAGTCCTTTATCTGGTCTGCCGCCGGAGTCAGAACAGGATCGAGAGGTTTAGCTACAATCCCTAATCTGGCTTTGTCCGGGTAGTGGCGCTGTCCTACGAACCAGGCCCCGTTTAGAAGCTCACCTGCAGCAGAGATAGTCATGTCACCGATAGCGGTTTCGATGATCGTGTAACGAGCCGGAAGCAGGTGTGAATATGTCATGTTCCTCAGGGTAGCAACATAGACACTATGCGTAGTAAATGCTTCTTGTCACCGTAAGTTACGGTACCGTAAGTAATATATTTTTCTTCTTCAAACTAGGAGGTCACTATGCCGCTGTTGCGTCGCCGCCCTAAGAAGGAATACCTGGCCGCCGGAACTATTCCCGGAATTATCGAGAAACGGGCCAGCCTTTACCCTGCGGAAGTAGCTGTAGAGCTACGCAATCAGATCGGTACGCAGTGGCAGAAGATCACTGCTGACGCACTGCGCGACCAGATTTACGTCGTTGCTCGAGGGCTCATTGCCTACGGGCTAGAGCCCGGCGATTCCGTGGCTATTTTTGGGGCCACCTCCTATGAATGGACCGTCCTGGATTTTGCTGCCCAGTCCATCGGGTGCGTCGTTGTCCCGGTCTACGAGTCTGATTCCAACGAGCAGATCAGCTGGATCATCGAGGACTCTGACATCAAATTTGTCGTAACCGACACTTCAATCCAAGCCAGGGTCATCGATTCGCTCGTGCGCGATCGCCCCACCGTGCTTGGAGTGCTCGCCCACGACTCTGATGCCATGGTACAGATCATTGAGCGTTCTGAAGAGGTAGACGAGGACGTCCTCAAGAAGCGGCTAGAGGCCCTAAAGCCCGAGGACGTAGCCACAATTATCTACACCTCCGGCACCACTGGACGCCCTAAAGGCGTCGAGCTCACGCACGCGAACTTCATGAAGCAGATTGAGGTAGCTCAGCAGATGCTGCCCCAGGCGATCGTGCACCAAGATACTCGAGTACTGCTGTTCTTGCCGGTAGCGCACGTACTTGCCCGCTTTATCAACTTCACTTCGCTTGCGGGACATGGAGTGATTGGACACTCCTCCTCTATCAAGAACCTGTTGGGCGACATGACAACGTTCCGCCCCACCTCCCTACTGGTGGTCCCCAGGGTTCTAGAGAAGGTCTATAACGCTGCCGACGCGAAGGCAGGCAGCGGTATGAAGCTCAAAATGTTCCGATGGGCTGCACACACCTTGGAAACTTACGCCAAGCAGGAAGAAGAGGATGAGCTCACTGCCTCTACGAGGGCGGCAGCTACCGTCGCCCGTCGGCTGCTGGCAAAGATTCCCGAGCTGCTGGGCGGAAACTTGCGGGTGGTTGTCTCGGGTGGGGCTCCGCTCTCGCCCACACTTTCCTACTTCTTCCAAGGACTCGGAATCGAGGTATTGGAAGGCTACGGCACCACCGAGATGGGTGGCCCGCTCACTGTTTGTATGCCGGAGACTAATAAGACCGGTTCGGTTGGCGCTCCCCTGCTATGTAACCAGGTGCGGCTCTCTGACGACGGCGAACTGGAAGCCAAAGGCCCGGGCATCATGCGTGGCTATCGCAATAATCCCGAAGCCACCAAAGAAGCCTTCACTGCCGATGGTTGGTACAAATCTGGCGACCTAGCTTCCATTGACGAAAAGGGACGGGTCACTATTACCGGCCGTAAGAAGGAAATCATTGTCACCGCTGGCGGCAAGAACGTGTCCCCTGCCGTGCTAGAGGATCGCCTGCGCGGACACCCGCTAATCTCCCAGGTAGTAGTGGTTGGCGACCAGCGCAATTTCATCTCGGCGCTGATCACCTTGGATTCGGAAATGCTGCCTGGTTGGCTCGAAAATCATGGGCTCACCCATATGGAGGTTGTCGAGGCCGCCAAGGATAAGGATGTGCTGGCTTCATTGGATCGTGCTGTAAAACGCGCCAACAAGGCCGTCTCCAGGGCGGAATCAATCCGTAAATTCACGGTGCTGCCCACTGATTTCACAGAAGAGAACGGATTGTTGACCCCGTCGCTAAAGGTGAAGAGGGCGAAAGTGTTAGCCCGGTTCGCAGACGTCATCGACAAGATGTACGAGGGCGCAAAGCGGGGCTAAGCACCAAAACTAAAAGTGGCCGGCAAAAGCCGGCCACTTTTACATTTAAGCCAACAATGGCTTCAGGTACTTGCCCGTCCAAGAATCTTCGTTCTGCGCGACCTCCTCGGGGCTACCAGTGGCAACGATAGTACCGCCGCCCTCGCCGCCCTCGGGCCCGATGTCAATTATCCAATCAGCCGACTTGATGACGTCCAAGTTGTGCTCAATCACGATAACCGTGTTGCCCTTGTCGACAAGACCCTGTAGCACTAACAGAAGCTTTCTGATGTCTTCTAGGTGCAGCCCCGTGGTGGGCTCATCCAAAATGTACACAGATTTGCCATTGGAACGCTTGTGCAATTCCGAAGCCAGCTTGACGCGTTGTGCCTCGCCGCCAGAGAGAGTGGTTGCAGACTGTCCCAGCTTCACATACCCCAGTCCGACGTCTACCAGAGTCTGCAGGTAACGGCTGATCCTTGGGATCGCGCTGAAGAATTCCACTGCCTCCGAAATGGGCATCTCTAGAACGTCAGAGACTGTCTTGCCGCGGTAGCGAATTTCGAGGGTTTCTCGGTTATAGCGAGCTCCATGGCACGTCTCGCACGCGACATATACGTCCGGCAGGAAATTCATCTCGATCTTGATGGTGCCATCGCCCTTACAGGCCTCACAGCGCCCACCCTTGACGTTAAAACTGAATCTGCCCGGACCGTAGCCGCGCACTTTAGCCTCGGGAGTCTCGGCGAAGAGCTTGCGGACGCTGTCCCATACCCCCGTATAGGTGGCAGGATTCGACCTCGGGGTGCGCCCGATCGGCGACTGGTCAACGTGCACAACCTTCTTTAGCTGTTCCATGCCGGTGATTGACTTGTGCCGCCCCGGCACAGTCCGTGCTCTGTTGAGTGTGCGAGCGAGGGACTGATACAGGATCTGGTTCACCAGAGTTGATTTTCCTGATCCGGACACGCCAGTCACTGCGGTGAATAGTCCAAGGGGAAAATCCACATCAATATTCTTCAGGTTGTTCTCGCGTGCCCCGTGTACCGACAGTTTTGCGTGCTTATCGAAGGGGCGGCGCTGTGCCGGTACTTCAATCTGCCGTCTGCCCGCAAGGTAATCGCCAGTCAGCGAGTCTTTCGCCTTTTCTATCCCTTTGACAGGACCGGAGTAGACGACTTTGCCGCCGCCCGAACCAGCGCCCGGACCAATATCTACAATCCAATCCGCGTTTCGGATCGTGTCTTCGTCGTGTTCTACCACGATTAGGGTATTTCCCAAGTCTCGCAGCCGAAGCAAGGTTTGAATCAGCTGGGCATTGTCTCGTTGGTGTAACCCAATGGAGGGTTCGTCCAAGACATACAGCACGCCTACCAGACCCGAACCAATCTGGGTGGCCAGCCTAATGCGCTGCGCCTCCCCACCGGAAAGCGTTCCCGCTGCTCTGGAAAGTGTCAGGTAGGACAGGCCAACGTCGTTGAGGAAGTTCAGGCGGGCCTTTATCTCGGTAAGAATGGGGCCAGCAATCTTCTGAGCGGACCCCACAAGGCGAAGAGTAGACAGGAACTCAGAAGACCGCTCAATTGACATATCAGTCACGTCGGCAATGGACTTGCCCTCGATAGTTACTGCAAGCACTTCTGGCTTCAGCCGCTTTCCTCCGCACTTTGCGCAGGGGACGTCCCGCATATATTCCTCGTAGCGGGCACGCTGCGAATCGGATTCAGTTTCAGCATGTTTGCGCTCGACATAGTGGATGGCCCCCTCGAATCCGGAAGCGTAGACGCGTTCGCGCCCCCACCTGTTTCTGTAGCGCACTTTGACCTTGTAATCTTTGCCTTTAATTAGCGCATTGCGGGTCTTCTTTGGCAGATCCTTCCAAGGCGTGTCGAGGTCGAAGTCGAGTTCTTTGCCTAATGCTTCAAGTTGGCGCATGAAGTACTTGTTAGATCCAGACCAAATAGCCACGGCGCCCTCGCCTAGACTAAGACCCTCATCAGGTACCAACAGGTCGGGATCTACCTGGAGCTTGAAGCCGATGCCATCGCAAGCTTCACACGCGCCGTATGGGGCATTGAAAGAGAAGGTGCGCGGTTCGATTTCGTCCAGAACTAGTTCGTGATCGTTCGGGCACGCCCTATGCTCGGAGAATTTTCTGATGCCGTGCGGATCGTCGTCCGTCTTAGGCACGAACTCAATAAACACGCGTCCCTCGGCAATTTCCATCGCCGTCTCGACAGAATCTGTTAGACGAACGCGCACGCCCTCGCGCATCACGATCCGGTCTACAACAACCTCAATGTCGTGTTTGAGCTTCTTTTCGAGCGTCGGCGGGTTATCCAGACGCATCATCTCGCCATCAACTTTTACGCGCGAGAAACCCCGCGAGCGCATGTCGTCGAAGACATCTGCGTATTCGCCTTTGCGGCCTCTTACTACGGGGGCTAGGACTTGGAATCTGGTGCCTTCTGGGTATTCCAGCAGTTTATCTACCACTTGCTGGGGTGATTGGGAGGCGATTCTTTGGCCGCATTGCGGGCAGTGTGGTTCTCCGGCGCGAGCGAATAGGAGCCGTAGGTAGTCGTATACCTCGGTGATGGTTCCTACGGTGGAGCGGGGGTTCCTGGAGGTTGACTTCTGGTCGATAGATACTGCCGGCGAGAGGCCTTCAATGAAATCCACGTCGGGTTTGTCCATTTGCCCCAGGAATTGCCGCGCGTAGGAGGACAGGGATTCTACATACCGGCGTTGTCCTTCGGCGAAGATAGTGTCGAATGCCAGCGATGATTTGCCTGATCCGGATAGTCCTGAGAAGACGATTAGGCTATCGCGGGGCAGATCGACATCTACTCCTTTCAGATTGTGCTGACGGGCGCCACGTACTAACAGGTTTTCACTCACCCTCCAAATCTACCTGTGCTGTGGCCTAATCTCGCCTCTTAGGCGCTGCTTCGCCTTTGAGCGAACCTCTTCTACTTTCGCTTTGTACCTACCGGGGCGATACTTGAGTGGTGAGTTTTCCGGCGGCATAGCCGCATGGTGCTCTTCGGTCAGCTAATCGATGATGAACTGGCCCTAGCCGTCGGGTGCACGCGTAAACTTGCAAGGGAAGTTCCAACCGATAGGAAGTACTGCAGTGAAAGTTTTAGTTGAATATCTCTACGACGAATCGAAGTCTGCGCAGATGGATGAGGTGCGGCCCAAGCATCGGGCTCACTTGCAGTCGCTTTTTGAGAAGGACATTGTGGTGGCTTCGGGACCGTTGGAGGGGTCTGGAGCTCCCGGTGCGGTGCTTCTGCTCAATGCTGCTTCCGAGGGCGAGGCGCTTGAGTTGCTTGCGGAAGACCCGTTCTTTGTTGGTGGTTTCGTAGCCAAGCGCACCGCACGTACTTGGAATCCTGTTATCGGGATATTTGCCTAGTGAGGAAGCTGCCGCCTGCTCTTTCTTCGTTTGCGGATCCGTTCATTATTGGAATTCTGCTTGTCCTTGCCCTGGGCATCTTAGTGCCGATTCCTTCCTGGGCTATCTCGGGCCTAGAGGTGATTGGCACCTTCGCGGTGGTGGTGCTGTTCTTCCTGTATGGGGGAAGGCTGTCTACTGCGGAGGTTATTGCTGGCCTGAAGAACATCAAGGTACAGGGCTCTGTAGCTGTGGCGACGTTCGTTATCTTCCCAATTTTGGGCTGCGTTACCTATCCACTTTGGCTATCGCTGCTGGGGAAGACTTTTGCCACCGGGATTCTTTACCTGACCTTGTTGCCTTCCACAGTGCAGTCGTCAGTAGCCTTCGTTTCTATTGCCCGAGGCAATATTGGGGCGGCAGTGTGTTCGGCGACCATCTCTAACATTGTTGGCATGGTCATTACTCCCCTGCTGGTAATGCTTGTCATGGGCACTTCTTCAGGGGTGTCTTTAGGTTCGATCGGAAACATTTTTCTGCAACTGCTCGTGCCTTTCATAGCCGGGCAACTACTCCAGCCGAAGATCGGAGGGTGGCTTCGCGCCCATAGGGGGCTTACTAAAGGGGTAGACCAGTCGACCATCTTGCTAATTGTGGCTTCTTCGGTTGCGGGAGCTACTGCCCGCGGGCTGTGGGCGCAGATTCAGCTGAAGCAGGTCCTGTTTCTGATATTGGCTTCTGCCCTGATATTGGCTGTGATGCTGGCGGTAACCTGGTTCGGCGCAAATGCCCTGGGCATGCCGCTGGCAGATCGTATAGTTGTGCTCATGTGTGGGTCGAAGAAGTCCCTTGCAACCGGGCTTCCTATGGCAGCAATCATTTTCCCAACGGCTACGGTCGCTGCGGTTACCGTGCCAATCATTGTTTTCCATCAATTACAACTAGTGGTTTGTGCGTCGTTGGCACAGACGTTGGCAAGAAGGAGGTCCTGATGAAGACTCATGAGTTTGTCATGCATGGGCATAAGATTATTGAACGCTGGCTCGAGGTACCCCTTGATTTCCGCACTGAAAGCGATCCGCGCACAATCACGTTCTTCTCCCGTGAATTTGTACGGCGAGGCGGCGAAGATCGTCCTCTTTTGGTCTATTTGCAAGGCGGACCCGGCACTAAGGGGATGCGTCCGGCGAACCCCGCTTCCGGGTGGATGGATTGGGCTCTGGATCGTTACCGCGTAATTCAGATTGATCAGCGCGGAACCGGGCTGTCCTCGCCAATAGATGCCCGCTACCTTTCCGAGCTTTCTGCCGAGGAAGGCGCTGCCTACTTGAGCCATTTCCGGCAAGACTCCATTGTTGCCGATTGTGAAGCTTTGCGCAGAGCACTTGGAGCGCCCCCATGGACGCTGGTAGGACAGTCCTTCGGCGGTTTTTGCATCACCGCCTATCTTTCCCTTTTCCCAGAGGGAATAGAGCGAGCCGCGATAACCGGAGGCCTCCCACACCTGGGGCACATAGATGACATCTACGAACTTACTTTCGCGCAGGCTATCCGCCGCAACGAACAGTTCGAGGACGTATACCCCGGCTCGGCCGAAACGATCCGACAGGTTGCCCAGCACATTAGCGAGGTAGACGAATACCTTCCTACCGGAGAGAAGCTGACCGTGCCCAGACTCCGCATGTCTGGTCTGGGCTTGGGAATGACTGCTGGCTTTGATTCCTTGCACTATTTGTTTGAAGATCCCTTCGCAGGTAGCCGCGGCTCCTCGCGCCGTCTCAGCTATTCGTTCCTTACTGACCTTGCCGGAGTGGTCTCTAATGCGGCAGCGCCTCTTTACGCGCTCATCCACGAATTTACCTACGCCGGGGCGGGCCCTGCCGCTGCTGGGAAGGCAACGCAGTGGTCAGCACAGCGCCTAGCACAAGCCAATTTCGCTACTGATCCTAGCTCGGCAGAGCCCTTCTACCTGTCAGGGGAACATTTCTACCGGGAGGCTTTTACCGAAGATCCCGCTATGGCGGGCACTGTAGGGGCAATGGATGTACTGGCAGAGCAAACCGATTTCCCGCTCACCTATCTACCCGAAGTCCTAAACTCCAATCAAGTCCCTGTGGCTGCGGCGGTCTACCAGAACGACATGTTCGTGCCAGCCCCGCTCTCGCTCGAGACCGCTTCCCAAATTCAAGGGATCCGGGTACTTCATACCAATGAATTCCAGCATGACGGCATCCGCACCAGGCCCACCATGGTGCACGACCTCTTAGAGATGACGTATTAACAGATTTTCCCCCTGCAATTGCAGGGGGAAAACTTTACTTTGCGTGCTTCTTTGAATACCACAAAGAAACGATTGTAGTTATCGCAATAACAATTATGATGTAGCCCATCGAGAACGTGATAGACGGCTCAGGAAGGGCCTGTGCCCAAGTTTCAGAACCAAATATTGGTGCCTCGTGCAGGGCGTGGAGGAATAGTTTCACTGCGATGAAACCAAGGATCAACGCAAGCCCATAGTGCAAGAACACTAGCCTCTCGAGAAGGCCACCAATCAGGAAGTAAAGCTGCCGCAAGCCCAGCAAAGAGAACGCGTTGGTGGCAAACACCAGATACGGCTCGTTCGTTAGTCCGAAAATAGCTGGAATTGAATCCATCGCAAACATGATGTCGGCCGAGCCAATAGCAACAACACACAGCAGCATGGGAGTCAGGTAAGTTTTGCCACTGTGGCGGTGGAAGAACTTATCCCCCACGAACCCATCGGTGACAGGGAAGATCTTGCGCGCCCACCGAGTTAGGGCATTCTCTTTGTATTCTTCTTGCTGTTCCTCTTCAAGGGAGCCCACGCCCTCGCGCGCCTGATTGATCGCGGTGTAAGCCAAGAATGCGCCAAAAAGGTAGAACACTGCCGCGAAGCGGTTGATAATAACCGCGCCCATCAAAATGAACGCTAACCTGGCAAGAATTGCAATAACAATCCCCCACAACAGCACTATCTGCTGATCCCGGCGGGGAACCTTGAACCCAGTGATGATAATGATGAAAACAAAGAGGTTATCCAGCGACAGAGACTTCTCCGTCAAGAATCCCGCCAAATACTCAGTCGCGAAGGAACCACCCCAGATGCCCCACACAATTAGTGCGAAAGATAGTCCCAACCCGACGTAGATGGCAGACCAAAGCGCTGCCTCTTTCAAGGTGGGTTCGTGTGGGGTACGAATATGGGCAAAAATATCGAAGATGATCATGCCGATGATCATGGCGGACAGACCTATCCACCCAAGAATGTGTACGTCCAACTATTTATCCTCCGGTACTAAAAATACACGGAGGTCTCTTTCCGCCTGCAAGGCTATGGGACCGGGCTTACGCCGTGATGACGACCCCAATGTTTATGGAAGTACTCCCCTCCGCCTCAAGTGTACAAGGCGTGCGTCAGCTACGACGACGCTGACGCCCTAATGTGGTACTTCGCATCTTGGCTGCCACCAACACGAGCACCACCCCAACCGTTCCCGCAATGGCAGCCACTTCCCATAGCTGCCGGGCGGGGAAAGCTAACGAGAAGAGGAATCGCAGATCTGGCACAGCAATGACACCCACGACAGCTGCGACCATAGCCCCCACCAGCAGGCCCCGCCAGGTCAACAAGGGTCTGGAAGCCAAAGCCAAAACTGTAGCCGATATCAGGGCCAGGGTGATAGTAGCGACCGTGGCAGCATCGGCTCTACCGGCATGTATTCCCCTGGCAGTCCACCAGTATGCGAAGAAGACACATCCGGCCGCCACAACCCCACTGGGCAGCGCGATTGACAGCGTGCGGCGCAAGAAACCCCTGCGATAGCGCTGGTTGGTGGGCGAAAAAGCCAAAATAAAAGCCGGCAGCCCAATGAAGAACACGCTAATGAGCGTCAGATGCCGCGGCAAGAAAGGATACGGAATCGTAAAAATACTGACCAGGGCTGCAATGATTGTTGCGTAGACAGTTTTCGTCAAGAACAGTGAAGATACCCTCTCCATATTCGCCAGTACTCGCCGACCCTCGGCCACAACCGGTGGCAAGGCAGAAAACTCTCCGTTCAACAACACGATCTTCGCGGCAGCCTTGGTAGCCGGAGCACCAGACCCCATGGCAACTCCCAAGTCAGCCTCCTTCAGCGCCAACGCGTCGTTTACCCCATCTCCTGTCATGGCGACGGTGTGGCCGGTGGCCTGCAGGGCCTGCACAATGGATTGCTTCTGTTCTGGCAAAACGCGCCCTAGCACATCAATATTCTCTAGTACCTCGCTTATCTCGCCAACATCGCTAGGAAGGTCGCGAGCATCCCCTACCCGCGGAGATTCCATGCCTGCCTTTGCTGCCACCGCAGCTACAGTGACTGGGTTGTCACCCGAGATAACCAGGGAACGCACACCCTGCTGCCTAAAGTACTGCAAGGTGCGGTTTGCGTCCGGGCGAAGTTGTTCTACACACGCGATTAGAGCCCAGTCGGTTCCAGAAGGGGCAAGGTCAGAGTGTTCCCCGTCGGCTCTTACCAGCAGCAGTACTCTTGTACCGTTTTCTGCAGCCTGCTCAACGGCTTGCAAAGTTTGTTCAGAGGTCGCAATAAATTCTGGCGCGCCCAAATACCACGCGACGCCCTGGGTAGTGAAGCTTGCCCACTTCCGCCCCGAGTCGAAGGGATCTAGTTTGCCCTCAGCTGGTCCTATCTCCAGAGCATCATCGATGGCCTGCGCCGTTTCGTTTACGCGATCAGCTACCAGCGCCGCCAAAGCTCGTGCGGCCTCGGGCTCACTATCGGCGAATGCCCTGGCGGGATCTTTCGGATCCTGCCACGCATGAAGTGGGCGTCCACCACCTGAAAGTGGCACGATATCGCCTAGCTCGATCCGACCACTCGTCAAAGTGCCGGTCTTATCCAGGCAGAGCGTGTCGACACGGGCGAGCACTTCAACGGCCGGCATCTGCTGCACCAGCACGCCTTTCTTCACCAGTTTTAGGGAGGCCGTAGCAAAGTTCACCGACGTCAACAACACGAGCCCCTGTGGAATCATCCCCACTATTCCGGCAATCACCGCAATAACTACGCCTCGCCAGGCACCGTTGCCTAACGCCCGGTTCCATCCGCCGGCCACGTGGATTTGTGACCACGCCAGGATGAGCACCATGATGGGGATCGCCCGGCCAATAAGAACAATAATCCGGTTGATGCCGTCTGCGATCTCGGAGGTGGCAAGCTTAAATTTTCGCACGTCTGCACCCAGCCGAGCAGCGTAGGAATCATCTCCGACGGCCTTCACGCTAACCAGTGCACTACCTGCAGTAACGGTCCCGCCTGACAGCACTTCATCGCCGTTCTTTTTCTTCTGGGCTCTAGATTCACCGGTAAGGATCGACTCGTCGCAGGCAAAGCTTTGAGCTTCTTCAACTACCCCGTCGGCAGGAATCTGGTCGCCGCGTTTTAGCCGCAGCCAGTCTCCTAACACGATCTGATCTGGCCGTAACTGCGTTTCCTGCCCGTCGCGAAGAACAATCAACGGGGAGGTATTCAAAATTGCGACCTTGTCCAGGGTGCGTTTCGCCCTCCATTCAGTAAAAATACCCGTAGCCGCATTTGTGACAAGAACCAGCCCAAAGACCGCATCCGGCCACGACCTAAGCGCTACCACCACTACCAAGCAGGCCGCCAAAATGGCGTTAAATAGCGTAAACACATTCGCTTTGACGATCTCGCGAAGAGGCCGCGACGTCGTCACGTGCGCCACGTTTACTTTCCCAGCCTGCGCTAGCTCACCAGCCTGCCTGGAAGTTAGCCCTTTCATCTAGTTAGCTGCCTTCATCTGCCGTAGTTCCTTCTTTAGGTCCGCTATTTCATCACGCAGCCGCCCAGCAACCTCGAATTGCAATTCCGCTGCGGCAGCGTGCATCTGCTTCGTCAGGTCTTCTATCAAACCAGATAGATCGCCCTCAGCGGCGGAAGCCAGGCGGGCACGCACGGATAGATCGGCCTCACTAATTTCTTTTCGGCTCGGACCCGAGCGGGCCCCCCGATAGTGTCCTTGCAGTAGTTCTTCAGTGTCTATGTCCTCGCGGGCTAGCATATCGGTAACGTCCGAGATCTTCTTACGAAGAGGCTGCGGATCAATGCCGTGTTCCTTGTTGTAGGCCATCTGCTTTTCGCGTCGCCGCTCTGTCTCGTCAATAGCAAAACGCATCGATTCCGTGATGTTGTCGGCGTACATGTGTACCTCGCCAGAGACGTTTCGGGCCGCACGGCCAATCGTTTGAATTAGCGAGGTAGTAGAGCGCAAGAACCCTTCCTTGTCCGCATCCAAGATAGCCACAAGTGACACTTCCGGAAGGTCCAACCCTTCCCTCAGCAGGTTGATGCCGACCAGCACATCAAATTTGCCTTGGCGCAGCTCTCGCAGCAATTCCACGCGGCGCAGCGTATCCACGTCCGAGTGCAGGTATTCAACTCGCACTCCCCGTTCGGCGAAGTAGTCGGTCAGGTCTTCAGCCATTTTCTTAGTGAGGGTGGTGACAAGGACTCGCTCTTCCTTGGCTACTCGCGCCTGTATCTCGCCTAGCAGGTCATCAATCTGTCCCTCCGTCGGCTTTACGACTACCTTCGGATCAACCAGCCCAGTAGGACGAATAATCTGTTCTACCACGCCGTCCGACTTCTCTAATTCGTAATTTCCGGGGGTAGCTGACAGGTAGACTGTCTGCCCAATCCGCTCTAGGAACTCTTCCCACTTGAGCGGGCGGTTATCCATCGCCGATGGCAAGCGGAAGCCGAAGTCCACCAGCGTCCTCTTTCTGGACATGTCGCCGGCATACATGGCTCCAATTTGCGGCACGGTGACGTGAGACTCGTCAATAATCAGCACAAAATCGTCTGGGAAATAGTCGAGCAGCGTGTTTGGTGGCGTACCGGGACCGCGGCCATCTATGTGCCTCGAGTAGTTTTCGATCCCCGCGCAGGTCCCTACTTCGCGCATCATTTCGAGGTCGTAGGTAGTTCGCATCCGGAGCCTTTGCGCTTCCAGCAGCTTGCCTTCGCGTTCCAGTTCTGCCAGCCGCTCCCCTAGTTCTTTTTCGATCGACTCCAGGGCGCGCTCCATCCGCTCTGGGCCGGCCACGTAGTGCGAGGCGGGAAAGATAAAGACCTGTTCTTCTTCACGAACCACGTTGCCGGTAAGTGGGTGCAACGTAGTGAGCGATTCAATCTCGTCACCGAACATTTCGATGCGGATCGCCAGCTCTTCGTAGACTGGGATTATCTCGATTGTGTCGCCGCGGACTCGGAAAGTTCCCCGAGTGAAGGACATGTCGTTGCGTTGGTACTGCATGGTGACAAATTGACGCAGTAGCACGTCGCGATCGATCTGCATGCCCACTTCGAGGGCGACCATTCGGGCCACGTATTCCTGCGGAGTACCCAGGCCGTAGATGCAAGACACAGAAGAAACTACTACAGTGTCGCGCCGGGTCAGCAACGAGTTCGTGGCCGAATGCCGAAGCCTTTCGACCTCGTCATTGATCGAAGAATCCTTTTCGATATAGGTATCAGTCTGCGGCACGTACGCTTCGGGCTGGTAGTAGTCGTAGTAGGACACGAAATATTCGACCGCATTGTTAGGCAGCAGTTCCCGAAACTCGGCGGCGAGCTGGGCCGCCAGCGTCTTGTTCGGCTCCATGATCAAGGTTGGACGTTGAATCTGTTCGATTAGCCAGGCAGCGGTCGCTGACTTGCCTGTGCCCGTAGCGCCCAGCAGTACTATGTCCTTCTCGCCATTGTTGATCCGCTCAGCAAGCTCTGCGATCGCGGTAGGCTGATCCCCCGAAGGCGAATACTCGCTAATAACCTCGAATCGTTTATCTTTGCGCTCAACTTTTGGAAAGTCGGTCATCATGCCCTTTCAAGAAGTCTTGGCCAGAGCACCTCTTGGATGGCACGGCGGACTTCTTCTTGTTTGCCAGAGTTATTTACTACTACGTCTGCAACCTGCAACCGCTCGGTGTCGCTGACCTGCACGGCCATACGCGCACGGGCCTCGTCTTCGCTCATACCTCGGCCAATAAGGCGCTGCACTCGCACCTGCAGCGGCGCCCACACGATTAGCGCCAGATCAGTCTCAAATCCGGTCTCGACTAGCAGAGGAATGTCATAAACCCGCACCTTGCCCGGCTCTACTGCATCCAGGAATGAGCGCGCACGAGCCTGGATCAGCGGGTGCATAATTCCCTCCAGACGGGCGCGTGCCTCATCATCGCCGAACACCCGCCTGGCTAGCTGCGCTCTATCTAAGGTGCCATCTGCACGAAATGCTGCACTACCAAAAGCTGCCCGAATTGGAGGTAGTGCGTCACCGTCGCCGGCCGTTAACTCATGTGAGATCTGGTCAGCACTGACTACCTGTGCTCCCAGCTCCGCAAGCGTAGCCGACACCGTAGACTTGCCCGCACCTATGCCCCCAGAGACCGCCATCGCGAGTCCCTGACCATCGGTTTTCGGTAACCGATTTATCAACACCAATGAATCTAGAGCCACCCTGCTAGTGTAGCCGGATCTGCCCGCCCTTCCACAGACGCAAACTAGCCAATAGCGAATTTTGATGAAACACTGACGAAGGTGAATGTCCCCAACAGTAAAGAGTGTTAATGACATCTTCAACTGAAGTTACAAAGAAGAAACCTAAAAAGAAGGTCGATTATGCGGTGGTCGGCGTCTCTAAGTGGGTCTTCTACCCCTCCGTCGTCATCCTCGTACTATTCGTGCTCAGCGCGATCGTGTTCCCCGAGCAATTCGAGAGCGCCATTTCCACCGTTTCCAGCCAAATCGTAGATTCATTTTCTTGGTATTACGTACTAGTTGCCACGGGGTGTGTCATCTTCGCCCTCGTCGTGGCGTTTAGTAAGTTCGGCGATTTGAAGCTGGGCAAGGAAGATGAGGAACCCGAATACTCCACCATTTCCTGGTTCGCCATGCTCTTCGCAGCAGGCATGGGCATCGGTCTGGTGTTCTACGGTGCAGCTGAGCCGCTGTCACACTTCGTGACTCCCCCTCCGGGGACTACTACGAATGACGCCGAACACGCTCGCCTAGCGATTGGCACCTCATTCTTGCACTGGGGCATGCACCCGTGGGCAATTTACGCAATTGTTGGCCTATCCATTGCCTGGGCAGGCTTCAGGCGTGGCCGTCCCATGTCAATCAGGTGGACTCTAGAACCAGTGTTGGGCGAGAAGCGAGTCAAGGGCCACTTTGGCGACCTAGTAGATGCAGTCGCGGTAATCGGTACCGTGCTGGGCATCTCTACCTCGCTTGGCCTAGGCGTAAACCAGGTGGCCGCAGGCATTGAATACCTGACCGGATTTCACGCCACCAAAACGATCCTAATCATCCTCGTAATCATCATCTCCTCCCTCGCTGCTCTCTCTGTAGCATCAGGGCTGGACGCAGGCATCAAATTCCTTTCGAACACCAACCTGGTTGTTGCTGCGCTGCTCGCCTTTGCCGTAGCCGCACTCGGCCCCACCACGTTCCTGCTTAACGAATTCGTTCAGGATCTTGGCACCTACTTTGGCAACCTGATCGACATGTCGTTTAGGACCTTCCCATTCCAAGGCATAAAGGGCACCGAATGGCTAGCGTCCTGGACTACCTACTACTGGGGTTGGTGGATGGCCTGGTCATCCTTCGTCGGGGTCTTCATCGCCCGCATTTCCAGAGGTAGGACCGTACGTGAATTCATCATCGGTACCATTGCGGCTCCCACCCTTGTCACCTTCGTTTGGTTCGCGATTATGGGCGGTAACGCTCTCTACCAGCAGATGTTCCGCGACGTCACCTTTGCAGGCGCAGATGGAAAGATCGATGCTAATACAGCGTTCTTCCAGTCCCTTGAGAACCTGCCAGCCTCGCAGCTACTTTGCGGCGTGGCGATCATCGTGATCGTAATTTTCTTCGTCACATCCTCGGACTCCGGGTCCTACGTCATTTCGATGCTTTCCACTGCTGGCAACCCTGATCCGTCGCTCTGGGTACGACTGACCTGGGCAGCTATGACTGGTGCGGTAACGGCAGCCGTTCTGGGCTCTTCGTCTTCTGACATCGGGTTGGCTGCGCTGCAGTCGCTATCGATTATGGGCGCCCTCCCCTTCTCGTTGGTAATCATTGGGATGGCAATATCGGTGTGGCGAAATCTGGGGCAAACCAAGAAACAGTTGGATAGGCAGGACCGCCGGATCCGACACGCCATGTTGGTACAGGCTGTTTCTGAGGAGGTCACCGAAAACATCACCTCTTCCAGCACAGATAAGCCACACAGGCCAAAGCCAATCACGGTTGCTCCGGAAGTGCGCAGGTACATGAAGTCCTTCCGCGCCCAACGGCGCAAGAAGTAAAAGGGCATAAAAAATGCTCCCCATTCGGGGAGCATTTTTTATGTCTCGACTCTAGTGACGGGCGTACGCGTCCGAGTCCGAGTAAGCCTGTGCGTAGATGTCTAGGGCTTCCGGTTCAGTGATCATGACCGCTACTGAGCACGCAACTAGCAGCAGTGCTCCCACAATTGCGGGGACGGGGGTGGACATAACCGCACCAGCAATGATTAGAAGTAGGCCCAGGGTGAACGCCACAATGTAGGCGATCGATCGAATATCTTTTCTAGTACCGGTTGCTGTTTTGACTTTTTCCATCACATCGTCCTTCCGTCCTCGTATCCTCTGCCTTCTAGGCAGTTAATAGTTTGCGGATTAGGCAGGAGACGCACAACTGTCTAAAAAGTTTTAGAGCTTGCCAAGGTAGAGGGACCTCAAAAATTTCAGAATTTACTTCCTCTAGCCCAACAAATACAGTGGAGTTGGGCGCTCATCGACAACTCTGTTAGCTCTACTACAGTTTTTTCTAAGCTCTTATTTAGAGCGCGCTAAGGGCGGGAAGGTTTCCCCTCCCGCCCTTTTGTGGCTTCGCGCTTACAGCTCGCTAGCTATAGACTTTCGCATCCACTCGGCAATTTGCCCACCGGTCAACCCTTGGCTTAGCAAGAACACCAACTTCGCGTAGGTTGCTTCCAGGGTCATAGCTGCAGCACCTACACAGCCGGCCGCTGCCAGCACGTCTCCGGTCTCGTATGCGCCTAGAACTACTTCCGCCTGGACGCACTGGGAAGCAATAACGACGGGCACGCCCGCCCGCACCAGCTCCCCCAATACTTCGACGAACCCAGGTTCGTCAGAAGGCGCGTTGCCAACTCCAAAGGCCCGGACTATGACGGCCTCTGGCCTGGGAGTGACGAGTGCAGACAACCTCTCTGCTGTAATACCCGGCACTAGGTCTATTACTGCCACATCATGCCGTTTGTAGGCAGCGCGGTTCTTGAAAGGGGACTTCGCCTCCCGGCCAGGCATTTCTGTCTTGTTCCAATGCCAAGGACCACCCGCAATCGCCAATGGGGGCACTGTGGGGCTAGAAAATCCTTCGAATCCCCACGAAGAGATCTTCGTTGTCCTGTTACCGGCGAGCAGGTGGTCACCAAAATAAAGGCTCACTCCTTGCGCTTTGCCAGAGGAAGCGGCGGTGAGCGCTCCCATGACGTTCTTGCCCGCGTCTGATCCTGGAGCTCCCAGAGGTAGCTGTGAACCGGTAATCACCACCGGCTCCGACTTGCCGACTCGCGCATACGACAGAGCTGCCGCGGTGTAGCTCATGGTGTCTGTTCCATGCAGCACGACGTAGGCATCGGCTCGGTACGTGTCGAGGGCGGTCAAAATCGCTTCCCAGTCGTCTGGGGTCGCGTTCGAGGAGTCAATAAGCTTATCTAGCTCAGTGAGGCGTACTACTCCTTCCAGATCAGTTCCAGCCAGCAGATTTTTCAACCAACCTTCGAGGTCTGCCCCTGGCACTAGCCCGTTCGGAGAAGACACCATACCGATGGTGCCGCCAGTGTAGATAACCTGAATACGCACGCCTACTCCTTAGGAAGCTCCTCTATGTCTTCATCAAGCATAGAGTCCATAAGATCCGGATCGATACGGTTACGCACTGCGAACCAACCAATTACCATCGCAACAGCTACGCCAACGAACATGTACAGGGTCTGCCTGCCAATCCCCTCTGTGTCAAATGCCATCGAGACGATCACGCCGGCGAAGAATACGATAGCTACCAAGTTTGACCAGGGCGCCAACGGCAACCGGTAGTCCGGCCGCTCCATTTCCCCGGCATTTGCCTTGCGCACAAAGACCCAGTGGGCAACAAGGACCGAAATCCAGGTACCGGCAATACCGATAGCAGCCAGATTCATAACGATCTCGAATGCGTTGGTCGGATAGACATAGTTGATAAGGACGCCGATTAGTCCTAGCAGTGCGGTAATCGCGATCCCGCCGGCCGGAACTTTGTGCTTGTTGAGCCGGGCAGCAATCTTTGGTGCTTCGCCCGCCACTGCCATCGAACGCAATGTGCGCCCAGTAGCGTAGAGGCCAGCATTTAGCGAGGAGAGCGCTGCAGTCAAAACCACGACCTGCATAATGTCACCAGCATGGGGAACGCCGATACCGGTAAAGAATGTCACGAATGGCGACTCTTCCTTCGAATATGCGTTCCAAGGCAACACCAGCGTCATGAGCACCACAGAGCCCACGTAGAAGAAGGCGATACGCAGAATCATAGAGTTAATGGCCTTAGGGAGGACGTGGCGAGCCTCCGCAGCTTCACCAGCTGCTACACCAACCATTTCCGTTCCGCCAAAGGCAAAGATGATGCCGAGCGAGAGAGTAAACATTGGCAGCACGCCCATAGGGAAGAAACCGCCATTTGCAGTTAGGTTATGGAGGCCCGCATGCTCATTGCCCACTGGCGCACCAGTCACGATCGCCCAGATAGCAATTATCATGAACGCCAAGATTGCCGCAATCTTGATAGCTGCAAACCAAAATTCAAACTCTCCGAAGAACTTCACACTGAAGATGTTCAGAGTAAACACCACAGCCAATGCGATCGCCGCAAGGATCCATTGCGGGATATGCCCGAACACAGACCAGTAGTGCAGGTAGAGCGCAACCGCGGTAATATCTGCCATCACAGTCACTGCCCAGTCTAGGAAGAAGAGCCATCCAGTTGTATAGGCGGCCTTCTCTCCAAGGAATTCGCGCGCGTAGGACACGAATGCGCCTGAAGATGGGCGGTGAATGGTGAGCTCCCCTAGAGCGCGAACCATGATAAATGCGAAGAGGCCACATAGGGCATACGAAATAGCTAGGGCGGGTCCGCCCTGCGCAAGACGACCTCCTGCACCAAGGAATAGGCCGGTGCCAATGGAGCCGCCAATAGCAATCATCTGAACATGGCGATTCTTTAACGCCTTGTCATAACCAACGTCAGATTTATCCTGTTTTATCTGCGCTTTCTTTGCCTCAGACATTCTTGAGGTCCTTTTCTTTAGATTTGGAACAGTATTGATCTATCACCTAACTCACTGGAGACAGTGGGTTTTAGGTCATAGCGGTAAAGAAACTCCAAAGAGAATACCCTTTGTTTATTGTTAACATGCTCAGAACTAGTTAAGAAAATCCGTTTGACGCTCGACTTTGAGCCATAACTACTCTTGGATATGCCTTCCCAATAACATTCTGCCTCTCTCCCGGCTGCTGGCTCCCCTGTAGCGACCTACCGCTTTATTCTTTCCACTCATCCCTGAATGGAGGGGCACCCGCGTATGCATTATATGTTAGGCGTAAAGCGCTAGAGCCGGTTTGCCTTTTACGCAGTTTAGGTTTTCTGATCTGCTCTAAATATAGAAGTGAGGGGCAGTGTAATAACTGCCCCTCACTTGTCCCGATGCTGCGCTAGTCCTCCAGCGCCTGTTCTGCTTCAGCTACCTTCTTGGCAGCTGCCTGTTCTGCTTTCTGCGCGTTTTCCGCATTATCAGCCGCAGCCAGCGCAATATCTTGCGCTTGTTGCTCTTCACTTTCTGCGGTAACTACCTCTTCCGCCACGCCAGCTTCCTCTTGCTTGGCAGAGTCTAGTTCCTCTTCAGCTTCTGCCTGACGGGTTTCAGCCTCGTCGTTTTGCCGCTGTGCTTCCTCAACCTGTGGGTCCGCAGCCGCCTCCTCCTTAGCCTTTTCTACTTCTGTCTCAGCTACCTCTTGACGCTGGCGAGCCTGCTGGGAAGCTTCTTCAGCTTGCACCTGTGCGCTTTCTGCTTCCTCAGCGGAAGCAGAGGCACTGTCTGCCACAGCCTGCGCCTTCTCGGCTTCAGCTTTAGCCTTATCCACCTTTGCCTGGGCTTCTTCTAGGCGTTCCTGCTTGGTGGCATTGTTGATGAAGCCAGCGGGGTCTTCCGTAGGCAGGTTCTCGCTGCCAGCGACGTAACCAGGATTATCTCCTAGTTTCTCTCCTTCATAAGTAATGTCACCAGTCACGTCCACCCCAACGATCGGGCGGGTCGAGGCGACCTTGTAGGAATCAGACTCCGGCAGTTCGCCGACCGGGTAGAGCCGGTGCGCCACATAGATACCGCCAGTCTTGGTGGTGGCTACCCCCAGTCCCTGGTAGGACCAGTCCCGCAGCATGTTCTTGTTGTGCCACTCCGACTTCTTCCAGGCATCGAATACTTCGTCGGCGAGCACCAGCGGGCTGCGCCACTTTCCCCCTCCGACCCATGCTATGTTCTCGGCGCGGATGTACTTCAGTCCGTCCATGTACTTCGGATCCATTCCGCTAATCAGATCGCTAGCGTGGATCAGGTTGTCCTCTTGTGCCATGAACTGCGCCCAGGTCCTTGAGGCATGATCAGCTGCATGGTTAGCAACCAGCGGACGAAGTCCTGCCTTCTCGCGATAGGAATTTATCTTCTCCATCAGCATGTGCGCAATCAGGGTTTCCCGGTCATGTACAGAGACCTTGCGCCAGTCCCCGATTGGCCAGCTCTGCCCTTCTGGAACTTCTGCTTCTAGAGAATCATAGGACGCCTGAGCATCAGCAACTACCTGCCCAGCTTCCTCGGCAGCGACTTTCCTCTGCTCGGCCACCGCACGGGCCGATTGCGCTACGTGCTTTGCCTCAGCTGCGTTGGCAACGGCCTTCTGCACCTCTGCTTTTACCACTTCGAGCCGGGAGAGAGCTGCTTGGACTGACTTGTTCGCGGTAATTTGGGCTTCCAACAGCGCGGCATTGGCATTCTTGGTAGCAGCCTTAGTTGCGGCTACTCTTTCTTCAGCCTGTTCTACCTTCTGCTTGGCTGCCTCCAATTTGGCTTTCACTTCGGCGAGCTTAGCCTGCTTCTGTTTGAGCTGAGCGTTCGCTCCCTGCAAGATTGCCTCGGCTTGGGCCGCCTGTTTCTTGGCCTGCGAATACGAGGTACGGGCCGCTTCCAGGACCTCTGCTGGGGTCGCCTGCACGTCGTCGCCGGGCTCGGTGATTTCCCCGCCGGGCTTACTCGGCTGGGTGGGATCTGGGGTCTGTTCTCCAGCACCCGGCTTAGCTGGCGAGGTCGGATGTGGTTTTGCTACCTGATCATGCTTGGTCTTTCCGGGATGGGTGACCGCAACAGGCTGGGCATGACTGGAGCTGCCTCCCACCTTGGTAGCGGGATTGAGTGCCCCACCTTCTGCTTCCTGGCGAGGAACCAGCGTTTGCGGCTGAGTGTTTCGGGGCAGTTCATCGGTGCCCTGAGAACGGTTGTCTTCCGCTTCAGCTGGCGCGTCTACTGGTCCCGCATATGCCAACCCCGGCAGTTGCTGCGGGCGGGTCGACGCCTCATCCTTTTGATCCTTATCTTGGCGCTTCGGAGAATCCTTCTTAGGAGTCTGTGTTTTTTCCTTGCTGCCCGCCGATCCATCTTGTGCGCTCGGCGAGGAAGCCGCCCCTAGCGCATTCTCGGTCTGCTCGTCCTTAGTGGAGCATGCACTCAACGAAGCGACAGTTATGGCGGCTAAAGCTGAGGCTGCAACAACCTGCCGAGGGCGGAACATGTTCTTAGTAGCCAATTTTTACTCCTTCTTAGAAGTTTCTTCGAATTGGCAACCCCACCCACGCTGTGGGGCCGCCAAGGCAGCCACAGAATGGCACTATTGCAAGAAAAATGAAACCTCATTCAGGGCCGCACGAAAAACTGGCGCAAATTAATACATGAGCGAACGCACACTCCGTCCGGCGCAACAGGCTAAGGTCCTACAAATCCGCTTTTCGTTGGAATTTAGCGGAATTTATACCAGATTCAAAGATTTCAAGCGGCTTTCCCTCTCGACAGGCGAGACGGGGCCATAATAATAAAACCCGCAGCCTCAGCTGCGGGTTGTTTGTGGAGCTAGGGGGATTCGAACCCCCGACCTCTTCCATGCCATGGAAGCGCGCTACCAACTGCGCCATAGCCCCTTGGGCTGTCCCGTTCGGACTCCATAAGCTTAGCGGGCGGAGGGCGAAAAAACCAAATCGAAATAGCGTGTCCCTGCTCACGATTTGAGTTTGTGGCTACACTCCAACGTTATGGGCGGTAAGACGCCATCCCGGAGCGCGGGTGCCAGAGGACAGAACCGACCAGTGACAGTTATCCGGCCCACCGATGCCCTGCCAAACCGATGCGTCCAGGCGAAGCACTCCAGCAATTCCCTGGCTTATTGCAGAACCGTGCGAAACAAATAGCGCGGCTCCATCAAGATCAGCGGTCACTTCGGCCACCACCTCCCGGAAACGCTCTGCTACTTCGCATCGTGGTTCTATCTGCAACTGTGGGCATTCCCCACAGACCTTGTAACTGGCGTATTCGGCAGTAAAATCCAACTTAAAATCGTCGAAAGTACGCCCTTCAACCTGCCCGTAACTACGCTCAATCAGCCTCGGGTCGGTTTCTACATCCAAGCCGAGCCTGCTGGCAACAGCTTGCGCAGTGAGCTTAGCTCTAGATAGTGGCGACGAAATAATACGTTCAAACGCGAACTGGCGGGCTAGAGCCTCGCCTGCTCGTTCAGCCTGTTCGACACCCGTCTGATTCAGGGGAATGTCGACTCGCCCTTGGTAGCGCCGTTGCAGGTTGAAATCTGTTTGACCGTGGCGCAGAAAGACGATCTGGCTCATGCAGTCACCGCGGCAGGAATACTTTGGATATCTGCCGAGATATCAATGCGCGGGCAGTCTTTCCACAGTCGTTCAAGTCCGTAGTAGTGACGTTCTTCGGGCTGGAACACATGGACCATAAGTCCATCGGCCTCTACCGCCACCCATGAAGCGGCCTCCAAGCCTTCCCGCCTCTGCACAGAGAAGCCTAGTTCGCGCAATTCATCTTCTACCGCAGACACGACAGCCTTGACCTGCCTATCCGTGTCGGCACTTGCAAGAAGGAATGCGTCTGCAAAAGGCAATCTAGAAGAAACATCAATTGCGACAATATCTTCGGAAAGTTTGTCTGCCGCAGCTTTTGCGGCAACGTGGACAGCGGACAGGACAGTATCGCTAACAGCCACAGGGCTCCTAAGGTAATTCGGTTATAAAGGTCAGGGCTAACACCCAGTTACAGCATATCTAGGAACCGGGGTAAGGCATATTAGACACGAACTTTTCCGCGATTTATCCCGCTTACAGATCCTGGTACAGATCGTATTTGTCTACATAGCGCACTACCCCGTCAGGAACCAGATACCAGATAGGCGAACCCTTCGAGGCACGTTGGCGCACGTCAGTTGAGGAAATAGCAAGAGCAGGCACCTCCAGCAAGCTCATCACATTGTCATTGGCAACGCCCTCAGGAAGTTCATGCCCCGGCCTGGATACCCCCACAAAATGGGCCAGCTTAAACATCTCTTCGTGGTCCTTCCACTGCATGATCTTTGCCAGTGCGTCTGCGCCCGTTATAAAGAAGAATTCGGCATCTGGGCGTTCTTCACGAAGGTCGCGAAGAGTATCGATCGTATATGTCGTGCCTCCTCGATCAATATCTACCCTAGATACCGTGAAGCGAGGGTTTTCAGAGGTAGCGATTACCGTCATCAGGTACCTATGCTCCGGGGGTGTCACTCGCCTACCCTTTTTAAACGGCTGGGTCGCGGTGGGGACGAATATTACCTCGTCCAAATTGAAGACATCCTGCACTTCAGAGGCAGCTACCAAGTGTCCATTATGGATCGGATCGAAGGTGCCGCCCATAATCCCAATTCGCTTAGATTTAGTTCCTGGCCCCACTGCCATTGTCGTTCCTCTCTAAAGTTAGGGGTAATGATACCGCGAAAGTGCAAGGGCTATCCCCTAACATGTCCCCGCCCGGTATATACCCAGGTAGTAGTTGTAAGTTCCTCTAACCCCATAGGACCGCGCGCGTGCATTTTTTGAGTCGAGATACCAATTTCGGCGCCGAGCCCAAGCTCCCCACCATCAGTAAATCTTGTGGAAGCATTTACTGCTATTGCGGCGGAATCTATCTGCTCGGTGAATTCTTCTATTACGCGCGCGTCCGTAGCCAGCACCGCTTCTGTGTGGCCAGTTGAGTGCGCGCTAATAAACGAAACAGCTTCTTTTAGCCCAGATACCATTTTCACTGCCATATCCAACGACAGGTATTCGGTATCCCAATCGCTCTCAGTGGCTTGCAACGCTTGTGGGACAAGTCCGCGCACCTGCGGGTCAGCGTGCAGACGCACGCCCGCCTCCAGCAACTTCCTGCACAACCTAATTACTGCCTCGGCGCCAACATTTTCGTCGATCACCAGGGTTTCTGCGGCATTACACACGCCCACCCTAGAGGTCTTTGCGTCTAATACCACGGCCTCTGCCTGGTCTATGTCTGCACTGGCGTCAACGTAGATGTGGCAATTGCCTGTTCCAGTTTCAATGACCGGAACCTTCGCGTTTTGTACCACTGTCTGGATGAGGGATTTACCGCCCCGAGGGATTAGCAGATCGATCGAGCCGCGAGCAAGCATCAATCCTTTCGCCCCTTCCCTACCCAGGTCATCTAGGGATTGAATCAGATTGGGATCGAATCCAGTCCGAACTAGAGCCTTCCCGATCACCCGGATCAGGGCAATGTTGGAGTAGCGGGCAGCTGAGCCCCCTCGTAGCAGCGCCGCATTGGAAGATTTCAGCGCCAATGCGGCCACGTCTACAGTCACATTGGGGCGGGCTTCATAGATGAGGCCGAGTACCCCAATTGGTACCCGCCTCTGCGTCAGGTCCAACCCATTCTGTAGTCGACTTCCCCGAACTATTTGTCCGATGGGATCAGCCAGGGTTGCTACGTGCCGCACTGCGGCGGCAATATTTTCAAGGCGGTCTTGGGTTAACGTAAGGCGATCAAGCAGTCCGGCGCTCATCTGCTTGTCTTTGCCTGCTTTTACATCTAGGCGATTTGCGTGGAGCACCTCTTCAGCGTCTTGCAAAAGCTGGCCAGCGATTGCATTCAAGGCCGCGTTCTTTTGCGCAGTGGTTGCGCTGCGTAGCTGCCGTTGCGCCTTACGTGCGAGCTGTGCTCGCTGCACTATTTGATCGTTCATATTAGAATCCCGCTGCTTCTACATCTGTGGCTCTTACCGACATATCGTCGCGGTGGACTACAGGTCTTGCCACTTCTCCAATTTGCGCAATTTTTTCTGAGGTTAGGCCTTTGATCTGTTCGATTTCTACCGACGAGAAGCCAGCTACTCCCCTGCCTAGGACGCTGTCCTGGTAACGCATTTCTACCACCGAGCCGGCGGGGAATGTACCTTCTACACCTACCACTCCAGCAGCTAACAACGAAGAATGTTTTTTCCCTACGGCTAGCGCTGCACCCTCGTCAATTTTTACGGAACCTGCCACACGGGCGGCGTCCGCTATCCAGTCCGCCCTAGAGGGGCGGCGCTTGCCACACCCCTTAAACCAGGTGCCTACGTCAGCCCCGGCCAGCCCTTGCGAAAGGTCATCTGCGGCCAGTAGCAGAGTGTCAATTCCCGAGGACGTGGCCATTGTCGCGGCATGTAGCTTGGTGACCATGCCCCCTGTGCCGATCTCCTTGCCAGCCCCGCTCGCCCGCACTCCGGCAACATCGCTGGCACTGCGGACGGTCTTGATCCGTTTTGCTCCTTCAAGTGAGGGCGGCTTGTCGTAAAGACCGTCCACATCGGTGGCCAATACCAGAAGATCTGCATCAACAAGTTGGGCAACCAGTGCTGCCAACCTGTCGTTGTCGCCGAAACGGATCTCGCCGGTAGCAACCGCATCGTTTTCGTTTACGATCGGCACTACCCCAAGACTCAACAACTTCTCGAAGGAGGCTTTGGCATTCTTGTAATGAGACCGGCGCATCACGTCATCGCCTGTCAGTAAGATCTGCGCAACTAGTTTGTGGTGGGCTTGGAAAGCAGCAGACCAACGCGCCACCAAGAGTCCCTGCCCCATGGCGGCACAAGCCTGCACCGCGGCCAGATCGCGAGGGCGGCGAGCGTATCTCAGTGGCGTCATGCCGGCCGCTACCGCACCGGATGACACTATCACTACCTGCCCACCCCGGTTACACCGGCTGGCAACTAAGGCTGCCACCCGGTCAAGCCGGTTTAGGTCTAGCCCGCCATCAGAGCGGGTGAGCGAAGAAGAACCTAGTTTTACAACGATTCTTCTGGCAGTAGCTATTGCTTCTACAGGTCGGGATCCGTCCATAGTCCCTCTTCCTTCTCGGCAGCCAGCTCAGAGCGAGCCGCAGCCTTTGCATCCATGCGCGAGTAGTAGTCACGGCGCTTTTCTTCCCTGGTTGGGCGGGAGCGTTGGTCCAACCTTAGGTCTTCGCCGCGGCGGCCGAGCAATTCGGCTCCGGTAGACATCGTGGGTTCCCAATCGAACAGGACGCCATCGGTTATATCACCGATAACTACAGTGTCTCCGGCATGCGCCCCGGCTTCTAGCAGCAGATCTTCCACTCCTGCTGCGTTGAGCCTGTCTGCCAAGTATCCAACCGCTTCATCGTTACCGAAGTCTGTTTGGATTACCCAGCGCTCCGGGTTGCGACCGCGCACCTGGTACAGCGGCTCTCCGTCCCGAGTATGCTTAGTGACCGTAATCTTCGGCGCCCCTACGGGGGCAGGCCGAAGCACCTGCCGCACTTCCGGTTCTGCCGGCATCTTCGCCCTCTGTTCTTCCACAAGCTTGCCGAGGGCGAAAGACAGTTCGCGCAGCCCTTCATGAGAAAGTGCCGACACTTCGTAAAGTGGCCATCCCCTCTGCTTTAGCTGTTCGCGCACCAGATCCGCCATGTCTTTGCCATCAGGCAGATCGACCTTGTTGAGGACGACTACGCGCGGGCGCTCCGCTAGAGGAATCACGCCCTCCAGCTTGTCTAGATCAGATTCGTAGTTAGACAGCTCGTCCTCGATAGTTTGCAGGTCATCTACGGGGTTGCGATCTGGCTCGAAGGCAATCGCATCCAGGACGTGCACAATAACCGAGCACCGCTCAATATGGCGAAGGAAGTCCAGACCCAGGCCCTTGCCCTGCGACGCTCCGGGAATAAGACCCGGCACGTCCGCAATGGTGTAGCGGAACTGATCGGCCTTTACTACCCCCAGATTCGGAACCAGCGTCGTAAAGGGGTAGTCTGCGATCTTGGGGCGAGCAGCCGACAAAGCAGCAATTAGCGAGGACTTGCCACTAGATGGGAAGCCTACAAGCGCCACGTCGGCGACAGACTTGAGCTCCATGACAACTGTCGCCTCGCTGCCCGGTTCGCCTAGCAGCGCAAACCCCGGCGCCTTGCGTTTCTTCGAGGAAAGCGCACTATTGCCTAGCCCGCCGGCACCGCCAGACGCGATCATGTATTCCTGGCCTTCAGCAGACAGATCGGCCAGCACATTGCCGGCCTGATCCTTGATCACGGTTCCCTGCGGAACCGGCAAGATTAGATCCGCTCCGTTCTTGCCAGAACGCATATCCCCCATACCTGGAGTGCCATTTTCTGCGCGCCGATGCGGCAGGTGGTGGAAGTCCAAAAGCGTGGTCGTACCCATGTCTACGCGGGCAATCACCGAACCACCGTGACCGCCGTTGCCACCGTCGGGACCGCCCAGCGGCTTATATTTTTCACGGCGAATAGAGACACAGCCGTGACCGCCGTTGCCACCGGCAGCACTGAGGGTTACTCGATCAACAAAGTTAGCCATTGGTTACTCCTTACAAGTAGCCAGGATATACAAAAATGGGGGCGGACAACGTCCGCCCCCACTGAAAGCCTAAAACCTAGGCAGTGACGATATTTACAACCTTGCGGCCGTGACGGGTGCCGAATTCAACGGCTCCAGCTGCCAGGGCGAACAGGGTGTCATCCTTGCCACGGCCGACGTTGACGCCGGGGTGGAAGTGGGTGCCGCGCTGGCGGACCAGAATTTCGCCTGCGTTCACGGTCTGACCGCCGAAGCGCTTCACACCAAGGTGCTGCGCGTTCGAATCACGGCCGTTACGGGACGAACTAAGACCCTTCTTAGTTGACATATTTTCACGCTTCCTTAGTAGTAAAGATCAGGCGATCGAGGTGATCTTCACCGCGGTCAGTGGCTGACGGTGGCCCTGACGCTTGCGGTAACCCGTCTTGTTCTTGTACTTGATGATGTTGATCTTCGGGCCCTTAGTAGGCTCGAGGACCTCTGCCTTGACAGTTGCCTTTTCCAGGGCGGAGGCATCGGTGGTGACCTTGCCACCATCGCCGATCATGACGGGCTGGAAGGTGACCTCGTCACCTACTGCTGCATCCAGCCGGTCGACGACGATAACGTCTCCGACGGAGACCTTCTCCTGGCGGCCACCGGCCTTGACGATCGCGTAGACCACGTTAGACTCATTCCTCTTGTTGATATGGACAAATTTTAAAAGCAACCTAAGCTGCTCGCGCAAAGTGCGCACCGACGATCAAGGTTACGTGTTTTATACCCGTTAGAGCAACCACCTTGACCTGATTGTATGCGACATCACGCCTACCGAATCATGACTCCACTAGTCGAGCTGGAGGAGTCAGTTTTCACCGAGGCCGAAGTTGCGGCACGACGGCGATGGCGCCGTTTAGGAGTTTCCTCTTTAGATTCCCCTTCCGCACCCGACTTCGGATCGGGAAGCTGAATATCGGAGATATCCATCTTCGCAGCGCGTTTCCGCTTATTAGCGCTTTTTACCTCGGGAAGTTCCAAATGTGGTGTATTCCGCTTTTCTTTGCGGTTGCTCTTGGAGTGACCTTCCTTGGGCTGTTTTTCCTTCGGCGGCCTATTTTCGGTAGCCTCTGCGCTGTTTTGTTCAGCCTGCCCCCGCTGGATGCGCGCCTCGGACTCGGTGGGACCTTCATGGGACTTTTCGGCTGCCTTAGCAATAGCCGCTAGAGTATCGCGCGTCTTCTGGTCGGCCTCGTGGACCCGTTCAGAGGAGGCTCCTTGTTTGGCCGCTTCCTTCCGCCTTTGCGCCGCCTTCTTATCTTTCTTGTTGGCGGCAGCGTTGGTCTCGCCTCGTTCAACCGGATGCTGGTGCACTATGAAACCGCGACCATCGCAGCATTCACATGGGGTCGAGAAGGCTTCGACCAGGCCTTGGCCCACCCTTTTCCTGGTCATTTGGACCAGCCCGAGGGCGGTTACCTCAGTTACCTGGTGGCGAGTGCGATCCCGCCCCAAGCATTCGATGAGTCGGCGGAGCACCAGCGACCTGTTGGATTCAAGCACCATGTCCACGAAGTCGATGACGATGATGCCGCCAATGTCGCGCAGGCGCAGCTGCCGAACGATCTCTTCAGCCGACTCTAGATTGTTCTTGGTAACTGTTTCCTCTAGAGTCCCCTGCTTGCCACCGGTGTACTTGCCGGTGTTAACGTCGATCACCGTCATCGCCTCGGTGCGATCGATAATTAGGTAGCCCCCCGAAGGTAGCCAGACTTTTCGGTCCATGCCCTTGGCTAGCTGTTCGTCAATACGGTGGGCAGCAAAAATGTCATCATTCTTCGCCCACTGATGCACCCGGTCTAGCAAGTCTGGACTGAGTTCCTTCACGTAATCGTGAATCGACTTGTACGCGTCCTTGCCCTGGACTACAAGCGAGTTGAAATCCTCGTTGAAAATGTCTCGGACTACCCGGAGTGCTAGTTCCGGTTCACCTTTCAAAAGCATCGGAGCCTTGGTGGCCTTCGCTGACTTGTCCTGAACTGACTGCCACTGGCTAGCCAGGCGCTCAATGTCGGCACGGATCTGCTCCTCGGTTGCGCCCTCGGCGGCTGTGCGGACAATGACGCCGTTGCCTTTGGGAACCACGTCCTTCAAAATCGATTTGAGCCTAGACCTCTCGGAACCCGGAAGCTTCCGGGAAATACCCATCATGTTGCCGCCCGGGACCATGACCAGGTAGCGCCCCGCCAGGGTGATTTGGGCGGTCAAACGGGCTCCCTTGTGCCCAATCGGATCTTTAGTGACCTGCACCATGATCTTGTCGCCAGATTTTAGCGCCTGCTCGATCTTGCGTGGCTTACCTGCCATCCCCAGACCGTCCCAGTTAACCTCGCCAGCATAGAGAACAGCGTTACGGCCGCGTCCCAGGTCAACGAATGCAGCCTCCATCGAAGGCAACACGTTTTGCACTCGGCCCAGGAAGATTGAGCCGACCATCGACACCTGCGTGTGCGAGGCAACGTAGTGCTCGACCAGCAGATCGTCCTCGAGGACCGCAATCTGGTTGAGGCCGTCCTCTTCGCGAACTATCATGTCGCGCTTTACGGACTCCCGCCTGGCAAGGAACTCAGCCTCGGTAATCGAGTGGCGCTTGCGCCCCTCTCTTCTCCCCTCACGGCGACGCTGCTTCTTAGCTTCCAGACGAGTCGACCCCTTGAGGGCGGTGACTTCGTTCATTACTTCTTCAGTCGAAGCTACCGAATCGTCCGCCCCAGCTGATCGCCTACGGCGGCGCCGCCGCCTAGAAGAGGATTCTTCTTCGGCATCCTCGTTCTCTTCTTTCGAGGGCGACTTGTCAGCTTCAGCCTTGGACTGCTTTGAGTCACTACTACGGCGGCGCCTCCGCGTCTTCCGTGAGGATTTCTGCTCGCCTGCTTCTTCTGCGTCAGAATCCGGCTTTGCCGACTCATTCTTCTTATTAGAACGAGACTTCTTCTTCGAAGCCTGCTCGTCACCCTTTTTCGCAGACTTCGTCCCCTTGGACTTCTTGTCAGAATGCTTCTCGTTTTCAGGTCCTGCGCTCTGTTGCACTGGAGCGGGCACTGCGTTCGCCAGATCGGGAGCTTGGAAAAGCAACGTGGCGGCCGGTGCGGGTGCCACCGTCGACTGTTCAGTTGATTTAGACACTAGATATTCCTTTATTTTGCGGACTGGCACGCATCTGCCGTCCCGTCTCGCGCCTTGGCGCGGAAGTCTTTCACGCTTTCTAACAACGGCCCGCGGGCCGGAGAAAGCCACCGAGCTTGGGATGCGCAGCTCGGCAACTTGTTCCATTATTCCACAGGAAGCAGGTTAAGGATTAAGTGATACTAGTGATGCGAAAAACAATCAGGTGGTAACTAGAGCTAACCCGCAGAAAAAGCATCAAAACGCTGGCGATTTCTATGAATTCTAAACAGTTGTTTAGTATCTTAATGACATGGTTGTCATCAAGTGGGTGCAATTACCTACCGATAGACAACGCAAGTATCAATAGATCTACCCATTCAAGCGGAAAGGCATAGAAAATGTCTGTCGCCCCGACAGCGCTAGATGCGCTCACTCTGGCGCGGTGGCAGTTCGGTATTACTACCGTCTACCACTTCATTTTGGTTCCGCTCACCATCGGTCTATCTTTATTCGTCGCCTGCATGCAGACCATGTGGGTACGCACCGGTAAAGATTACTGGCTGAAGGCGACGCGGCTATTTGGCAAACTTTTCCTAATCAACTTCGCGCTCGGTGTCTCCACCGGTATCGTGCAGGAATTCCAGTTCGGCATGAACTGGTCTGAATATTCCCGTTACGTCGGAGACATCTTCGGCGCTCCCCTGGCAGTGGAAGCCCTGCTCTCCTTCTTCCTAGAATCCACCTTCATCGGTTTGTGGATCTTCGGTTGGGGACGCCTCTCTAAGAAGGCTCACACCGCCATGATTTGGCTCGCCGCTCTCGGTGTCAACACCTCTGCACTGTGGATTATCGGCGCTAACTCCTGGATGCAGCACCCGGTTGGGGCTGTGTTCAACCCCGAAACCGGGCGCGCCGAACTGGACGGCACTTCTGGTTTCTTGAAGGTTGTCTTCAATCCCACCCTGTGGCTCGCGTGGGTTCACGTTCTGACTACCTCGTGGCTGCTTAGCGCCGGGCTTATCGCAGGCGTAGCAATGTGGTGGATGGTGCGGACCGCTCGCACCGGAGCAACTACCTCCGCCGCAGTAACCGAGGTAGAAGCCGCAAAGACGACCGGCGCAACCACTACCGGCTCTTCGGTAGCTGGCACTAACTCCTCTGAGGTTCACCCCGCCGCTGGTGATGGCCGTTCCGAGGCACTGGCTGAATCTAAGAACATCTGGCATCCCATTGTTCGCTTTGGTTTGATGCTGATGCTCATCTCGGGCATTCTGACCGCTATCACCGGTCACGCCGAGGGCGTTCACATGGTTGCCGAACAGCCCACCAAGATGGCCGCCGCAGAAGCCATCTGCTCGACGCAGTCACACGCCCCGTTCACCATTGCCGCTTTCGGCAACGAATGCGGTAAGGACGGCAAGGGAATCACCCATATTGGCGAGATCCCGTCCATTGCTTCGATCCTGTCGGGCAACACGCCCTCGACCGAAGTTCAGGGCATGAACAACTTGAACGAAGCCTACGCTGGCGACTACGGAGTCGATAAGGTCACCCCGCCGGTTATGGCTACTTTCTGGTCGTTCCGCGCAATGATCGGTTTTGGTCTGCTGTCGGTACTGTTCGCAATCATCGGCCTGTACGCCACCCGCAAGGGCAAGGTAACCACTTCGACCGCGCTCTCCAAGTTCGGCCTGGCCATGATGCCGATGCCTCTACTAGGCATCGCCTTCGGCTGGATCTTCACCGAAATTGGTCGCCAGCCCTTCGTCGTATTCCCGAACAACCTCGCCGACCCTGTTGGCCAGGTGTGGATGCTCACCCAGTATGGCGTTTCTGGCGCTGTTCCGGCCGTGCAGGTACTGCTAACCATGATTCTGTTCACCGTTCTTTACGGTGCACTCGGTGTGGTTTGGTTCCTGCTAATGGTCCGCTACGCGAAGGAAGGCGTGCACACTCCTAAGGAGTCTGAAGAGCACGCCGAACACGCCGACGACAAGTCGCTATCGTTCGCGTACTAAGGATTTGAGGGACAAAAAATGACATTTCTACAGGTTCTCTGGTTTATCCTTATCGCCGTCCTCTGGACTGGCTACCTGTTCCTCGAAGGGTTCTCGCTAGGAATTGGGATGACTCTCCCGTTCGTGGCCAAGAACGACAAGGAACGCACCCAGGTTATTCGCACTGTTGGGCCGGTTTGGGACGCCAACGAAGTATGGCTTCTGACCGCTGGCGGCGCTACCTTCGCAGCATTCCCCGAGTGGTATGCAACGATGTTCTCGGGTATGTACCTGGCACTCTTCCTCATTCTGGTCTGCCTCATTCTGCGCATCTCTGCCGTTGAATGGCGCGCAAAGGTTGCTTCCGAAAAGTGGAGGGCACGCTGGGACGTAATGCACGTGGTTGCAGCCTGGCTCGTACCGATCCTCTTCGGCGTTGCCTTCGCAAATCTGATCCAGGGCATGAAGATCCAGGTTGTGGATCCGAAGAATCCGCTCGTCGGTGTAAACCCGGCAGATGTGACCCCGGCTCTACTACAGACCCACGTTCACAACTTGACCGGCGGCTTCTTCTCGCTTCTCACTCCGTACACCATCCTTGGCGGCCTAATGCTCGCTGCGGTGTGGTTCGCACATGCGACCCTGTACGGTCAGCTGAAGACCACCGGCATCGTGTTCGACCGCTTCAAGGCTCTGTCTAAGAAGGCCACCATCGTGGCAGTCGCACTGGTTGCAGTGTTTGCACTGTGGGGCCAGTTCGCCTACTCTTCGCAGAAGCTCTTCGGCTGGATCCCGCTAGTGATCGCCGCTCTGGCGTTCATCGCCTCGGCATTCTTTGCCTTCATCGACCGTAACGGCCTAGCCTTCATCTGCTCTGGTGTTGGCATTGCCAGCGCAGTGGCGTGGGTATTCGCCTCGATGTTCCCGTCGGTAATGAAGTCCAGCATCGACCCGGCCTTCAACCTAACGATCGAGCAGGCCTCCTCCACTAACTCCACCCTGATCGTGATGTCTATCGTTGCGGTCATCTTGGTACCGATTGTGCTGGGATACACCTGCTGGAGCTACTGGAAGTTCCGGGACCGGATCTCTATTGATGATGTCTCGTCCAACCCCGGCGTTGTATGGGACAAGGTTCGTTCAGGAGCTAACTTCCTAGTTGGCTAGTCCGAACTGACTTAGCTGGAGGGGCCACGACCGTGGCCCCTCCAGTTGCGTCTAATAGCAAAACTTCAGAAAAGTATGAAAGCCTAAGGCCCGTGAAACCATTTGATCCACGTCTAATTAGATACGCGAAATCAGCTCGCTCATACATCGCACTTATCGCCGGGCTCGGTTTCCTCACCGCTCTCCTGGTGATCGCCCAGGATGTGTTGATCGCCTGGATCATCAGTCCCGTTATTACCGATGGGATGCACCTGGGGCAAGTTATACATCTGGTGTGGATTTTGGCAGGAGTAGCGGTGGCACGCGCCCTCGTCATGTTCGTGCGTGAATCCCAAGCCCACAAAGCCGCTACGAAAACCATCGTGGAGCTACGCCACCAAGTACTTCGCAAAGCGATGCAATTAGGGCCTCGCTGGCAGGCCCGCAAGGGAGCAGACACGGTCACCTTGCTAACCCGCGCTCTAGATGATCTAGGGCCGTACTTCGTAAACTATCTGCCGCAGTTGGTTTTGACCTGTACCGTGACTCCAGCAGCCCTCGCAGTGATGCTTTGGCTGGACTGGCTTTCGGCGATCGTGGCAGTAATAACTATTCCTTTGATTCCTATCTTCATGATCCTCATTGGTAAGTTGACCCAAGAGGCTTCCAACCGCCGTCTGGCTTCGATGCAGCAGTTAGGTCGCGAGCTACTGGATCTTATCTCTGGTCTTACGACCCTGAAGGCCCTGGGTCGCGAGCGTGGTCCCATTCGGGAAGTGCGCAGGCTGGGCGACAACTATGCCCGCACGACCATGCGCACTCTCTCGGTAGCTTTCCTCTCGGGTGGCGTACTAGAGTTCCTAGCTACTCTCTCGGTAGCACTCGTAGCGGTCGAAACTGGCTTCCGCCTCGTATACGGAAACATCGAACTGGCCCCCGCGCTAGCGGTAATTATGCTCGCCCCCGAGGTCTACCTCCCGCTGCGGGAAGTAGGAAAGCAATTCCACGCCTCCTCAAACGGGCTTGCCGCAGCACAGTCTGCCTTCGCAGTACTGGAGGCACCCACGCCAAAGGAAGGGACTATCCCCGCCCCCGCATTGGAGCACACCACCATTGAGGCCTCGTCGCTCTCAGTTGCCGCCCGCGGCATGTGGGCTCCAAAAGACCTACATTTTACTTTGCAGCCGGGCTCTATGAGCGCCCTAGTTGGCCCGTCAGGGGTGGGCAAATCCACCACGGTTATGGCTCTCCTAGGGCTACAGCAATTCGAAAGAGGGCAGATTAGCCTCGTCCATTCGGGCAGCACCCTCGCTCTGCCAAATGTCGACATGGATAGCTGGCGACAGCAAATTACCTGGGTGCCCCAAAGCCCTGTTCTACTACCCGGAACGATTCTGGAAAATATCTGCGACGATGCGCAGCGAGCACATGCTCTTTGCCCCGACGGAGTTGCTACCGGACCATTAGCTAAAGCAGCCAAGGCAACCGGCTTCGACAAGGTTGTGGCACAGGCCGAAGAGGGGTGGGCCACTCCTATCGGACAGGGAGGGGTAGGACTCTCCGTTGGTCAACGCCAGCGCCTCGCCCTCACCCGTGCTCTCTTAGGGAAAGAGCAGCTCGTGATATTGGACGAGCCGACCGCCCACTTGGACGCCCACCTTGAAGCCCAGGTAACGGCCGCAGTAGAAGAACTAAAAGCTCAGGGCAAAACGATCCTCCTAATAGCCCACCGCATCCCCCTGCTAAAACTTGCCGACCAACTCATCGAAGTCTCCTCCGGCAAGATGACCGAAGCAGATAAGGATGCGCTTGCCAACCCGGTTTCCGGCGCTAGCAGTGTCCCGCTTGAAGAATACGGTTTCCTAGACGAACGAGCAGTGGAGCAGAAATGATTTTTTTAGAAAAAGATGAGGCACGCGCTCTTAGGAAATCCCTACGGCTTCTGAAGATAGACAAGAAATGGTTCGCCCTATCAGTGCTGTTCGGTTCCCTAGGATTGGGCGCGGCAGTAGCTTTAGGCGCTACCTCAGCATGGCTAATTGCCCGGGCATCTCAGATGCCTCCGGTACTGACTCTTTCTGTAGCTGCCACCGCAGTTCGCCTGTTCGGCATCTCCAGAGCTGTACTGCGCTACCTGGAACGATTGAGTTCCCACTGGGTAGCGCTGTCCGGGATGGGATCCCTCCGCTCCGGCGTATACGAGCGCTTGGCTGAATCTTCAACCTCGAAAGTAGCCGGTATCAAACGCGGCGACCTGCTAGCCCGCACCGGAGCCGACGTGGACGCGGTAGGTGACTTCGTAGTGAAGTCTCTGCTCCCCACAGCCGTAGCGCTGGTAGTCGGAGTATGCACCTGCCTAGGGATCGCCCTCCTAGATCCCGCCTGTGCGGTTGTACTTGCCATCTGCTTATTGCTGTCCGGCTTTGTCTCCCCGCTGCTAAGTGCCCGCGCAACCCGCCGGGCCGAACTGGCAAATCAGATTTCCAGAACCGAGATGTCGGTGTCTGCTATGACCATGCTAGATGGGGCTGCAGAACTCGCCGTTTTAGGCAGGACAGATGCCATGGACGCTCACTTTGTCAAGACAGATGAAGCGCTCACAAAGGCAAAGAATCAAGCTGCCTACCCCAATGGGTGGGCGAGCGCAATGAATGACGTTGCCACCTCGCTCTCGGTCATCGGCGCGATCATCTTTGGGACCTGGGCAATGCATGCCTCTACCCTCTCCCCTGTGGGACTAGCTGTCGTCGTATTAACCCCACTGTCCGCGTTTGAAGGTACTGCTCTGCTAGGACCTGCCACGGTGCAACTCATCTCTTCTGCGGGTGCGGCCAAACGCATCATCAGCCTTTTGGACGGGGAACAAGATACTGAAAAAGATTCGACCATCCAGGTGAAATCCAATGTCTTGAAAGCAACGGATCTTGCCATTGGGTGGCCAGGAGGCCCCACCATTGCCACTGGCATCAACCTCACGCTTACGCCCTCTTCGCGCACAGCGATAGTAGGGCCATCCGGAATCGGGAAGTCAACCCTGCTATTTACACTCGCTGGCCTCCTCGAGCCAAAATCTGGGACCGTAGAAATAGACGGAGTGCCGGTAAGCTCTCTGTCGCGACAGAATGCCTCTAAGGCCATTACGGTGACGGCGGAGGACGCACATATCTTCGAAACCACTGTTTTGGAGAACATCCGTGTCGCCCGCGGTGACGTAACTGAAACAGAAGCCTACGACCTATTGGATCGCGCTGGAATCGGCGAGTGGGCCCGGTCTCTCCCGGAGGGACTAGACACAGTAATTGGTTCGGGCGGCACTACAATTTCTGGTGGCGAGAGACGCCGCATCCTGATAGCCAGGGCTCTAGCAGCCACTGCTCCGCTGATGCTCCTTGACGAGCCCGGTGAACACATCGACCCCGCTACGGCAGACAAGATCCTCACCGAGATGCTTACTTCCCAATCAGACAAGGGAGTACTTGTTGTCACCCACCGCCTGTCTGCATTAGGAGCCGCAGACGAAGTGCTTATGATGGCCACGGACGGAGGCGCCGCTAAGGTAGTAGCACGCGGGCGCCACCAGGAATTGCTGGCTAATAACGAAGACTATGCATGGGCGGCATGCCAGGAGGAATATGCATATGGAAACTGAACGACTGCATAAAGACATGTCGTTGCTGAGAGCATTTTTAGACCTGGCGGGACGCCTCGCAGTTCCCGGCGTCATGCAGGACTTCGTTAACAAAGCATGCCAGCTAGTTAATGCCTCCTGCGGGTCTATGACCATGCTTGATAACCGTGGCGATCTAGCCCGGATATACCACTCCGGCATTGATGGCCTCGATATTCCCTCCCAACAGTCCTTACTTTCAAAGGCAGAACAGCAGATCGGGCTTGCTCACGGGCACGGGGTGATCCTTGGACCAGACAACGAGCTGTTCAACTCAATCTGGCCCCAGGCCCAGTCCCTAATGTGCGTGCCAGTGTCGATGCACGAGCAAATCATCGGGCGTCTCTATTTGATCAGTGACGACAATGACTTCAGTGACGACGATCTTAAGGTGATTTTAGGGTTGGCGGCAGTCGCTGCCGTAGCAATCGAAAATGCGCGCCTCTATCAGGATGCTCGCAAACGCGAAAAATGGATAAAGGTATCCCAGTCCCTTACCACAATGCTCCTGGAAGGCACCGACGAGGAAGAGGCACTGGAAGCCATTGCTCGCAGAGTTCGCGAAGTAGCCGAGGCAGACACCGCCTTGCTGATCTTGCCTTCCGTCGGAGACGTATACGCTTGTGAGATCGCCGATGGCGACGGCGCCCAAGGCCTCATTGGGCTGCGCTTTCCAGAAGAAGGAAGGGCAATGTCCGTCCTGCGCGAAGGAGCTGGCCTGGTGGTCGATTCCATGCGCAGAGCACAAACTATGCGCGTACCAGAGCTTTCGAAATGGGGACCAGCACTCTATGCTCCCCTACTAGCTCGAGGAAGCGCTACCGGAGTGCTCCTCCTCCTTCGGCGGCCCGGACACCCAGAATTCACTCAGGCCGAACTAGACCTGGCCGAATCCGTATCCGCGCAGGCCGCCCTCGCACTAGAACTGGCCTCGGCACGTCACAGCGAAGATATCGCTACCCTGCTAGATGAGCGCTCTCGGATCGGTCGCGACCTGCACGATCTGGCGATTCAACAGCTGTTCGCCACCGGCATGCAGATTGACGGGGCAAAACACGCAATAGCCGCAGGCAACCGAGACGACAAAGCAACGATCGAGGTACTCGAAAAGGCGCTGGCATCCGTAGACGATTCTGTAAAACAAATTCGGGCCATCGTTCACAACCTTCGAGAACCTGATGCAGGCGTCGTACTAGTAGAACGGCTGCGTCGCGAATCCTCGCTAGCGCGCACCCTTCTTGGATTCGCTCCCTCGCTAATCATCGTCGCCGACAATACCGAGCTCACCGGAGACGACATAGCTGAAGAAGAATTGATCCAAATGATCGATGACCAGGTTGGCTCTGACATTGCCGACGACGTAGTGGCGGTAGTCCGAGAAGGACTGTCGAATGCTGCCCGCCACGCGCATGCGTCCTCGGTAATGGCGCGCATAGATGTCTCTAGCCGTCTACAGGAGGGCCGCGTCCGTATCGAAGTTACTGATGACGGAGCCGGACTGGATCGATCCAACACGAGAAGATCAGGTCTCGATAACCTTGCCGCTCGCGCGCGCCGGCATGGGGGCAACTTCTCCATCGGCGCCCGTCCAACCCACAAGGGCACATTGATGGAGTGGCAAGTACCCCTTAAATAAAAATTGGGTGGACCGGCCGGTCCACCCAATTGCTTAGTTGTTCCTCCAGGCTTGCGCTCGCTGGCCGGCAACCCACGCCGCTACCTGGGTTCGGCGCTGCAACCCCATCTTCGCCAGCAACGACGTAATATGGTTCTTCACGGTCTTCTCGGCAACACCCAGCTTCTCGCCGATCTCGCGGTTAGACAGACCATCACCAATTAGTTCTAATACTTTGCGTTCGGAAGGGGTCAGATTCGCCGTGGGATCCCCAGAATCGGCCCTTCGCCTGGTAACTGTACGTTCGTCCAGCAGCACGCGCCCAGATGCAACCGCACGGATCACGTCTGTGATCTCTGCACCGCGAACAGTCTTCAGAATGTAGGCACGGGCTCCCGCCTCCAGAGACTCGGCCAAGGCATCGTCGTCATCGAACGAAGTAAGGACAATCGGGTGCGTATCGGGGCACAGTTCCTTCAGGCGATTCATCACGTCGATACCAGTTCCATCTGGAAGCTGCAGATCAACCAAAATAATATCCGGGCGTACAAGATCCGCACGGCGGACTGCGTCCTCGACAGATCCTGCTTCCGCGACCACTTCCAAGCCATCTGCGCGGTCCACGATTTCAGCAATACCACGACGCACGATCTCGTGGTCATCAACAATCATTACGCGAATATTCTTATGCTCTTCCATACCAAATATCCTAACCTTTATGCGCCGCTAGACTCCCGCGCGGCACCTTCTGACATTTTACGCACACCGTGGAGGAACGCCCCGCCACTACCACTTTGCGCATCGGCGTACCGCATCGCTCGCAGGGCCTCCCAACTCGTCCATACGCGGACAGTGATCTAGAAAAATAGCCAGATTCACCATTGACGTTCACATAGAGAGAATCGAAAGAAGTCCCCCCTTGAGTCAGCGCCCGCTCCATCACCAAGCGGCAAGCACCGTAGATCTGCTCAATCTTCGGCTTCGACAATTCATTGCCACGGCGCAGCGGATGCACCTGCGCAGCCCACAGCGCCTCGTCAGCGTAGATGTTTCCAACACCCGAAACTACGGTTTGATCAAGTAAAATAGCTTTCACTGCTCTTGCCGAGCTCTGCACCTGGCGGCAAACCGAGGCCATGTCGAGGTGGGGGTCTAACACGTCGCGCCCAACGTGGCTCACGCAGGCAGGCAGTCTTCCATCTGCATCTCCCCGCCCCGCTGGCACTCCCGCTCGGTCACCTACTAACTGATCAGCGCGGAGGTATCCGAAGGTGCGCTGATCTACAAACCGCAGGGAACGGCCACCACTAGTCAGCGTCGCCCGTTCATGCTTGGAGGGCGGAGCATCCGAAGGACGCACCAGCATCTGCCCTGACATACCCAAATGCACTACTAACGCCGTGTCATCATCCAGTAACGCCCACAAGTATTTTCCCCGCACAGCCCATCCCAAGATGGCCCGCCCTCTAAGCGATCTTTCTAGCGCCTGCGGCCCACCTACCGTGTGCCTGGCCGTGCGCGGGTGCCTGATAGCGGCGTCTTCAATCAAAAAATTAGAAGTATGCTCAGCTAAACCGGCCCGAACTACCTCAACCTCTGGCAGTTCTGGCATTTACTTCCTTTCGCACCGCCTCTACATCCACGTCGAACCCCAGTGGGGTGTGGATGTCATAGCGCTTTTGCAGTTCCTCGACCGCTGCCCTTGCTGCTTCGTGCTGAGCGAGCTTCTTCGAAGAGGCAGTTCCACTAGCCACCACCTGGCCATCGACCAGGGCCTGCGCAGTGAATACCCGCGCATGATCGGGGCCTGTAGAGGTCGACTCGTAGACCGGGGAGGAAAGCTCTAGCGCGGCGGCGAGTTCCTGAAGCGTCGTCTTCCAATCCATGCCTATGCCACGCTGGACCACCTGATCCAGAAGATCGGCAAGTAGGTCTTCGACCACCTTGCGCGTCTTCTCGAGCTTATGGGTCAAATACGTGGCACCAATTAGAGCCTCTACAGTGTCAGAGAGTATGGAGTCCTTGTTGCGGCCCCCGGAAGAATCCTCACCTTTGCCTAGAAGGATGTAAGGTCCCAGATCGATCTTGCGGGCGACTGCTGCAAGCGCCGGCTGAGATACCGTAGCGGCGCGCATCTTCGCCAAGTGCCCCTCAGGGTGACCCGGATAGTCGCGATACAGCTTTTCGGTTACCACAATAGAAAGCACCGAGTCACCTAGAAATTCGAGCCTCTCGTTAGTGGGCAAGCCGCCCTCTTCGTTGGCAAACGAGCGGTGAGTCAGGGCCAGAACCAGCAGGTCTGGATCGATACTTATCCCCCAGGCCTCTGTAAGCCTGCGTACATCCGGGGTTTGACTATTCACTTTCGAGCTTGTCCTTCAACGCTGCTAAAGAGGCCCACCTGGGGTCCACATTCTGGTGTTCATGACCGGGATTGTCGGCTAGCCTAATGCCGCATTCAGGGCAAAGTCCCGGGCATTCTGGCTTACACAGAGGCGCAAAAGGAAGATCGGCAATGATCGCGTCACGGACTACCTCATCTAGCGCCACTTCGTCGGCACCCACCGTAGGCATCGAAGCCGCCTCCTCGTCGCCCTCCGCGACCAGCTTCTTCAAATGATCCTCATAGAAGAACATCTGGTCAGCGTCGATTGAGACATCGAGGGTGACCGGATCTAAGCACCTGGAACATTCGCCCGTTACCCGGGTGTCGCCCTCGACGTGGGCAAGGATCCCATCTTCCAAAGCAGTCAGTCGCACCGCTAACTCCAGATTAGGCTCCTGCGGCACCTTCAGCACTTCTGTTCCTAGATCTTCAGGAACCGAAACCGACAGGTCAATCCCAATGGTAGAACCTACCTGGGTAGGAAGCTCCCGAAGAGAAACATTTAGTCCATCTTCGAAATCAGTACTCATCTAACGTCCTTTACGAGACAGGGACTGGCGGCCCCCGTGGGTCTGCCGCATGATCTGCTGCAGCAGTTCTTCGAACTCTGCCAGCTTGGAATCCACATAGCGGTCTGCATCGCCTGCGAGCTTACCAGCTTTATTTTGTGCCTCACTGACGATGGACTGCGCCTTGGCCTGTGCCTGCGCAACCACCGTCTCCTTAGCTACCAGTTCACTGGCGCGGGCTTTCGCCCGATTCACCAGATCTTCGGCCTGTGCGCGCGCAGAAGCCGCAATCTTTTCAGATTCTGAGTGAGCGTCGGCAAGGATCTGCTGAGAACGCTCTTCGGCCTCGGACACAGCGGTCTGTGCCTGCTGGTCCGCCTCGCTCCGCGTCTGCTTCGCGTAGTCGTCAGCTTCTAACTTGGTTTGTTCTGCCTGCGAATTCGCGTCCGCGATGGTGGCAGCCGCTTCAGCATCTGCCTGGTCCAACACCTTCGACGCATCCTGGACAATGCCGTCAGCTTGCACCAGATCGTACGGCAGAGCTTCCCGAGCATTGTGCAACAATTCCAGCGCTTCCGCCTGATTTACCAGCACAGACGCGGACAGAGGAAGAGATTTACCTGAGGCGATGAGTTCGCTGAGCCGATCCAGTACAGCGATCACGTCCGAGGGCGCGTACTGTTCCTCGACCCCTTCCAGATTTTCTACCTGATCCGTTTGAGTGTCTACTTCCTCGTTGGCCATGTCTCCTCCAGCTGTTTCATCTTCTTGTATACATTTTCAGGCACTAACGACGAAAAGTCGCCACCGAAACTCGCAATTTCCTTTACCGCGGAAGAAGAGACGCAGGTGTAGCGTGCCTCGGAGGGAAGTAGAAGAGTTTCAATGCCACCAATTTCTTTGTTGAGACGGGCCTGCGTCACCTCGTTTTCTACGTCGACCATGCCGCGCACCCCCTTTATCAGCACCTCGGCCCCCAGCTGTTCGGCCGTGTGCACAATGAGGCCACTCGTACTAATCACGCTGACGTTGGGTATGTCGGCCACTGCCTGCGCAAAAAGTTCCACCCGCTCGTCGGTGCTGAACAGGGACTTCTTGGCGGTGTTATGAGCAATTGCCACGTACAGGTGATCAAATAGCGGCGCAGCTCGCCGAACCAGGTTTGTATGCCCCAGCGTGGGCGGGTCGAAAGAGCCTGGATATACTGCGGTACTCATAGGTACACCTTAACCGTTATCCGTCTCCTTTTGCGGCATTGGCGCGGTATCGGCGTAGTAAACGGTCGTGTCACCATAGTTCTTCTGAGTGATCAGATCTAGCCCTTCTGGAAGGGGCGGCTCACCGTCTCGCTTCGCCCTCTCTAATACCACGACGGCTGCCGGACGCAGCTTGGGAAGCAGACTTTCTAATAGTTGTCCGATCTGCTCGTTTGTCACGTCGTAGGGAGGGTCAATGAAAACTAGATCCCACATGTCCTCGTCATTTTCTAAAAACCCGGCGGCACTGGTGGGATATACCCGCGCGTTGGCTCTAAAGTCGGTAGCCCGCACGTTCTGGCGGATTAGGTCGCATGCCCGCTGAGACTTATCGACGAGGGCGGCCCTTAGAGCTCCCCTGGACAGCGCTTCTAGCCCTAACGCCCCGGTACCTGCATAGAGGTCGAGGACGGTGACCCCCGCGAGCGCGTCGTAGTGTTCTAGTTTCGAAAAGATAGCTTCCCGAACTCGCTCCGAGGTGGGGCGGGTACCTTTTTGAGGGACGGCTAGTTTGCGCCCTTTCGCGCTTCCTGCGATTATTCGGGTCATCGTTAGTTCTTCTCCAAAAATGCCATGTTCTCGAGCTGGGCCTTTATTGCAGCTGCAAGATTCGGATATTTAGCCAAGGTAGGGTCTGATTCTATTAGTACTTTGGCGTTACTTCGAGCCTCCTCAATCACATCGGTATCTTTTATCACGTCTAGGAATTTCAGTGAGCTGGTTGCTCCGGACTGGGCTGCTCCCAGCACGTTGCCGGATGAACGCAGAGAGAGGTCGTATTCAGAGAGTTTGAATCCGTCGGTTGTAGAGGCGAAGGCTTCTAGCCGCTGGCCCGCCAGTGACTGTGGCTGCGCGCCGGTAACCGCCATGCAAACGGCAGCCTTGTTTCCGCGCCCCACGCGTCCGCGTAGCTGGTGAAGCTGCGACAAGCCGAAACGGTCTGCGTCGAGGATGACCATCATAGTGGCATCGGGAACGTCTACTCCCACTTCAATCACGGTGGTGGACACTAGCAGCCCTACTTTCCCGGCAGTGAAAGATTCCATGACTGCATCTTTTTTGGGACCGGACATCTTTCCGTGCAAGCTGGCAGCCGGAATGTCCTTGAGGGAGGGATTCTGCCCCAAGTCCGCTATTGTTTGGGTAACTGAGGCTATCTCGTCGTCACTTTCAATCGACGGGCAGACTACAAAGACTCTGCCCCCCTTATTGATTTCTTCTCTGCTGCGCTGCCACAGTCGTTCCATCCACACTGAGTTCTGCTTGGGCACTACGAACGTCTGCACGGGCTTACGCCCCTTTGGAAGCTCCTTTATTGTGGTCACGTCCAGGTCGCCAAAAACGGTCATTGCGAGTGTCCTGGGTATGGGCGTGGCGGTAGTGACCAGCATGTGCGGGCTAGTCAGCGCGCTCGCGCGGATTTTGTCGCGTTGTTCCACTCCGAAGCGGTGTTGTTCGTCCACTACTGCTAGTCCCAGGTAAGGCAGTTGCACGCCCTCGGATAGTAGGGCGTGAGTGCCCACGACTATGGCCGGTTCCGATGATGCAAGGCGGGCCAGCACTTCGCGTTTTCTTGCCGTCTTCATGTTTCCGGTCAAGAGGAACACCGGCACTCCCCCGCCGGCAGGGCCCACTAGTTCGTCCTCAGCTAGCGTCCCGAGGGTGGAACGCAATGAGGCATAATGCTGTTCTGCCAAGATCTCTGTGGGGGCAAGAAGAGCAGCTTGATAGCTATTCTCGACCGCGGTGACCATCGCCAGCAGAGCCACGATCGTCTTTCCTGATCCCACGTCACCTTGGACGAGTCTAGACATGGCCACCCCCTGGCCCATGTCTTTATCTATCTGCTTCAGGGCATTCCTTTGTCCCTCCGTGAGAGTAAATGGCAGTGATTGCTCAAGCTTTTCCCGCAGCCCACCACGGTGGCGCGCGCACTTGGGGGCTTTCCCAGCTCGCGACTTCGCCCTCATCTGCAAAAGCGCGGTCTGAGTCAGCATGGCCTCTTCGTAGCGCATCTGTTCCGTCGCTGCTTCCACGTCGCTATCAGTCGCGGGTAGGTGCAGCTTCTTTATGGCCTCGAAGCGGACAAATGGGGTATGGCTGCCCGGCGGAATAAGATCCGGGTACGAGGCAGGATCTATAGTCCCCAATATCATCTTCACTGCTTCAATAATCTGTTCATTCTTCAGCTTTGCAGTGGTGTGATAAATCGGGATCGGAGTTTCCTGGTCGAATGCGGCCAGTTGCTCGTCGTCATCTAACACATAGCTCGGATAGGTCAGCTGCAACTGATTGCGGTACACGCTGACTTTCCCTGAGAAAAAGCCAGTTGCGCCCTCCTTCAAGCGGCGCTGGTGCCCGCTGAGGGCGCGCACATGCCGCCCAAAAAAAGTTAGGCCGATGGTGGAAGTACCATCAGTTACCTGCACGTTCAATATTGCCCGGCCGCTGCGGGCTTTACGAGATAGAGCCGATATCACTTTCCCGTACACTGTCACGTCCGCGCCCACTTCCAGCGTGGCCATGGCCCTCAGTTCGCCTTTGTGCTGATACCTGAACGGAAAATGCGCCAGGACCTGCCCGGCAGTTTCAATATTTAGCTTTACGAATTTCTTCACCAGGGCATCAGCGAAGATTCGGTTTAGCGGCGTCTGCGCGGTGACCGTCACTGAATGCCTCCAATCAGGGACTGCCCTGCCTGCCCACCGTAGATTATCTGCAGGTCCGTTCCTAATGCCGCCTCATAGTTAGCGATCTCGATAGGACCGTCCTTACTGGCTGCCAAGAGGCGCAAAGGGCGGGTTGTATCCACCTGCACTTCTTCCAATTCCGAGGTCGACCATGAGGGCGGCAGGGAAGCTACCGTGTCGGCTACAACCGCCTCTAAATCCGCGAGCGAGCGGGCCTGCGGGGAACTTCCCGCTTCCAAGAAGGACAACACGTCAAGATCATTGCGCACCCCGGCCACGTGTACCCGTTCATCGTTGCGGGCCCGGCTCGCCGCAAATTCGCGGGCCCTGGCAGATCCACACAGATAGGTAACCGCGGCGGCTCCACCGGCTAGCGCGGTCAATTCTGCCCTAGCTAAAGCGTGCGTCGAGGAGGCGTTAAGCACCACCGTTGCACCCGCCTTGGCAACTTGCTGAGCGATACCGGGGGCCTCTATGCATGCCACGAACGCCATCCTTAGCTGGGTGAGCGAGTTGGGCCGGAGCTGAATAACGTTCGAGGCAGTCTCCACCCCGCGCCGTCGTTGCAGGTAGCGGATTGTAACGTCGGCGGTTTGCACGTCAAGGGGCACTAGCGCACTGGAATGCCATACCGCAGAGCGCATAATCGATTCGCCCAGTAGCTCCTCCGGCGCACTCCATGCCGCTTTGCCACCGTAACCATCTATCCGTGCCCGCGTATCCTGCAACGCCTTTGGACTCACGTCAGACCAGGCAGCGCTTGTCTCAAAAATATCGAGTGAATCCGCCAGCGTAGTCTTGGCCAAGCGGGCCGCCACCGGGTCCTCCGGAAGGGTGTCAGAGCGAATATCGTCACTGTAGACCTTGGACAGTTCTGCGGCTACAACTGCTGCCAACGCTTCACCGGGATCGGCAAACTCTTCTACAGGATAGAGCAATGTCAGCGCCAGAAGAAACACCACCTGGTCAATGCTCAAATAGTCATCGCGATCCTCGAGTGACTCGCAGATCTGCCCAATCCACGAGGGCGTAGACACATTCGCAAGCGAGTCCGTTACGCCCTCGAAAAAATGCAGTAGGAAATCCGCAAAATCCACGGGCCGTAGCACTCGCGGTAGGTTCACGCTCGCTCTCTGCATACCTGCGGCAATAGCTACCCCTAGGCGCCCTTCCGCAAAAGATGCGCAGGCGGCAGCAAATTCCGCTCCCCACCAAGACACGTCTGCTTCAGCAGGCAGTTGCGATACGGCCTCATATGCGCCTCCTAACGAAGCAACTGCCTGAGCCGTCCCCAGAGCGCGCGAAAACTCGGGCTGCTCCATCCGCTCCTTGAGTCCGCCTAACACACGCTGCCATAGCGCGCGTAAAGCCGGCCCATCGATCTGCGTCTGCCCACTTATTTGAAACACACCTTAAGTATTGCAAAAGCTGGGGCCTCACGAGGGTTACATCGCACCAGAAGACACTCCGACGTGAAACAGGCGACAAATGACCGCGGAGGTTTGGAGGCAGCAGTAAAATCAGTTATTCTAGACAAGTTGCTAAAAGCTTTAGCGAACTTTTTCCACTGTCGGCCATTAATTGTAAGGAGAAACCGTGGCTGCTACCTGCGAAATCTGCGGCAAGGGACCCGGCTTCGGGAAGTCCGTTTCGCACTCTCACGTGCGCACCAACCGCCGTTGGAACCCGAACATTCAGCGCGTGCGCGCCGTTGTGAACGGTACCCCGAAACGCATCAACGTATGCACCAAGTGCATCAAGTCTGATCGCGTTCCGCGCTAAGACACTTTAATATTCATTTTGGGCCGCGCCTGCGTGCGGCCCAAAAAGTGTTTAAGCTAGTTCCAATAACTCCGACTAAAGGACCAAAATGGAACTAAGTGAATTCGTATCTTCCCTCCCCAAAGTGGAATTACACGTACACATCGAGGGAACTCTAGAACCCGAACTAAAATTCGCTCTGGCCGAGCGAAACGGAATAACGCTTGATCAACAAACCCCACAGCAAGTCCGTGACTCCTACGATTTCACCGACTTGCCGTCATTCTTAGCCGCCTATTACGACGGCATGGACGTCCTGCGCACCGAAGCAGACTTTTATGACCTCGCCACCGCCTACCTAACCAAGGCAGCTTCCCAGAATGTTCGCTACGTGGAAATGTTCTTTGACCCGCAGGCACACACCAGCCGCGGAATTTCTTTCCACACCGTAATCAGTGGCATCCGCCGCGCACAGATAGACGCTGAAGCAAACCTGGGCATCGTAAGCACCTTGATTATGTGTTTTCTTCGGGATTTCCAACCCGAATATGCCATGGCGACCCTGCTGGAATCCCTACCCTACGCGCACTGGATCATGGGGGTCGGACTGGATTCTGACGAAAACGGCAATCCTCCGGCAAACTTTGAGGCCGTCTTTGCCCGCGCCCGCAAAGACGGTTACCTGCTTACCTGCCACTGCGATGTGGACATCCCTCACTCCATTGAACACATTGGCCAGGCTATTAACCAGATTGGGACTGCCAGGATCGACCACGGCACCAACATTGTCGAAGACGAATCGCTCGTAAAATACGTTGCCAAGGCCGGTATTGGCCTTACCTCCTGCCCCATCTCTAATTCTTGGATTTCAGAGGGCGGAAAGGTTGCCGAGATCAAACAGCTAGTAGGTCAGGGCGTGCGCGTAAGCATCAATTCAGACGACCCGGCATACTTCGGCGGTTACATCGGGGAAAACTTCCAATACCTCTTGGAGGCAGGGGTTGACAAGCAGTTCCTGATCGAGCGTTGTAAGGATGCCGTAGCAATGTCGTGGGCCTCCCCTACCTTGAAGCGGCAGCTTCTACAGGAGATAGCTGAGCTGGAGTATTAGTTTCCCTTGTAGGCTTCCAAGGCAGCCTTGATCATGGGGATCTGCAGTGGCAGCCGCCCGATAGAGATCACTTGCTTCTGCCAAGGTTCGTTGCGCCAGTCCCAAGCCATCTGGAAGTTTGCCGGCCATACGCCCGCAAGCACCCCGGCTGACAAAAGACCGGCAGCCTTGCGAGTCTTTGGATGCATGAGTCCAGCAGCGCAGGCTAGCTCCAAGACGCCAGAGGCGTAAGTCCAGAATCGTTTATCACCGGGAATGAAATCCGGGATAATACCATCAAATACTTCCGGTTTTACGAAATGCATGGTGCCTACTGGGATAAAAACAAACGGTAAATGACTAGCCTTCATGGCAGATATTTTATACCCCAACGTACAAAAAAGCGGTGAGGCAAGGCCTCACCGCTTTTGTGTTCTAGTAGCAGTTACATATTCTTCTTATACCGCATTGCGCCTACACCTGCGGCAACAGCCCCACCAGCAATCAGTAGCAGCGAGATGGCAGGCACGCCGGTACGTGCCAGAGAACTTGTGGAGGAGTTCCCCGCCTTACCAGAGGCGGCAGTGGTCTTACCCTTGTCACCTTCCGCCGGCTTAGATTCCGTAGAGTGGTCCTTGTCGGAGCCAGGCTCTGCGCTCGGCTCAGTAGGCTCAGTAGGCTCAGTAGGCTGACTCGGTTCAGAGGGCTTCGCATCCTTGTTTTCTGGGAGTGCATTCAGCACAGTGAAGAACAGGTCTGTCTGGTCAGTGCGTCCGATAACGTTCTGGGCGCCGGGACCAGAAGCTGCAATTCGCAACTGGGAGCCGGTGTGGTTTTGTCCGCCCAGAGCGTCCTCACCATTGGTAGGCGCGTTGGCGTAGTTGATTACCATCGGAGCACCATCAGCAGTTAGCAGCCTCGTGGTTAGACCCGCGGTGCGGTCTTGGTCGCTAGTGATCTGGCTGGTGTGTGCGTGATCTGCAGTGGCAACGATCAAGGTGGGTTCGCCCGACTGGCTTACCCACTTCTGGGCAGCCTGAATAGCCTGGTCCAGATCGTCCAGTTCACCAATCTGCCCACAAGCATCCGCATCGTGGTCGGACTTGTCGATCGAGGCGCCCTCTACCTGCATGAAGAAGCCGTTCTTATTCTGCAGAAGATCCATAGCCTTAGTGGTCATCGCCGCCAAAGTGGGCACCGAATCACTGCGCTCCGGATTTACCTGGCAGGCCTTCGCTTCGCCCTCGGCCCCATCAGCGGTAGGGGTAGTGCGCAGGAATTGGCGTGGCATGTTGCCTTCAGAGAATAGCCCCAAAACCGGAGCATCCTGGTCAGCTTTCTTTACCGACTCCAGTCCTGCCGCATCAGTGACCACGGTGTACCCGTTTGCCTTGGCATTGTCTAGCACAGACTTGCCCTTAGTCCACTGGGTAGAGCCGCCAAACTTTCCGGATACCTGCACCTTCTGGGCGAAGGCCTTCGCTCCGCCGCCCAAAGTGACATCGGCGCGCACATCAACGAGCTGCTCTGCGATGGATCCCAGTCCCCCATTCTCGCGGAACTGCTTCTTGAACTTCTCGCCCTGGCAAGCCTGCTTGTTCTTGTCCATCTCGGGGCCGTAGCACTTCCGGTTGAGGGCGTGAGTAGCAGCCCCCGCAGGAGTAGCATCTTCAATCTCGGCTGTGGAAACGTTGCCGGTCTTCATACCGCGAGCCTTCGCGTTCTCGAGAAGGTTAGGAACAGGCTTGCCCAACATGTCAACGCCAATGGCTCCGTTGTAGGTCTTAGTGCCGGTATTCCAAGCAGTAGAAGAGGCCGCAGAGTCGGTTACATAGTTAGGTTTACCGGTTTGAGGATTGAGCGAGAAGTGCGTGTAAGACCCGGTGTACTTCAGATTGTCTAGTCCTGGCAGACGCCCGTTGGCGCCGTACAGGTAGTTGCGAGCAGAAGTGATCTCGCTGTCGCCCATGCCATCGCCAATGAAGACAATGACGTTCTTCGCCTTGTCAGTTGACCGGCCTGGCCCGGACTCGCCATACTGGGCGCATTCGCCCGGTTTCGGGGCAACTACCTTGCCGTCCTTATCTATCTTGTAGCACGTATCCTGCACATTCTGGGCCTCTGCAGGTTTCTTCACCAGGTCATTGGCAGCGCCCTGTTCACCTAGACCAAGAGCGTTCTTGATAGTAAAGAATGTGTCAGTCTGATCTGTTTGACCAATGACGTTTTCCTCACCGGGACCGTAGGCGCCAATGCGGAGCTGGGCTCCGGTGTGTTGCATTGACGAATCAGTAGTCGGCTGCGTTCCGTAGGCCACAGTCATAGTCGAGCCTTCCTCCGTGCGCAAGCGCGTTGCGAAGGCTACCGAATCCTCGCCATCAGGCACTACCTGGCTGGTGTGAGAGTGATCTGCAGTGACTACCACCAGGGTGTTTCCGTCAGCCTTAGCAAAGTCCAAGGCAACCTTGGTGGCCTCGTCGAGGCGACCGGTTTCGCCAATTTGCCCGCAAGCATCAGCGGCGTGATCGCGCTTGTCGATGGATGCGGACTCTACCTGTAGGAAAAATCCCTTGTCAGAGTCCGGCTTGTCCAGCAGGTCAATGGCCTTTTCGGTCATTGCCTTCAGTTCTGGTTCGGAACCAATTTCCTGCTTTTTACAGGTTTGCGGTTCTGCGGTGGCTCCACCTTTCACGGCCTCGGAAGGGGCAAAGGTAGTTTCCATGTTTCCGGGGCTAAATAGGCCAAGCACCGGATTTTGTTGATTCGCTTCAGAGATCTTTTCCAGGTCCTCGGCGGTTTCGGCTACCTGGAAGCCGTTGTCCTTGGCATTTTCGAGGACGGATTTACCGGCCTTCCATTTGGTGTCATACTTAGCTTCACCCTTTAGGAAGGGATTGGTGTTTCCAGAATCTTTGGCAACAACCGAATCGAAATACTTGCGGCCGCCACCCATGGTGACGTCGGCGCGAGTATCGATTAGCTGTTCAGAAATTGACCCGATCCCGCCATTTTCGCGCAAGTCCTCGCCCTTAGCAGGCTTGGGTCCAGTCGGAGAGTAGTAGGACCGGTCGGTGGCGTGGGCGCCCATTACTGCAGGAGTTGCGTCCTGAATCTCGGCAGTAGAGACGTTGCCTGTGCGCATGCCAGCGTTCTTGGCAACTTCCAACAGGTTCTCTTGGGGTTTGCCTTTTAGGTCGACTCCGATGGCACCGTTGTAAGTCTTGGTACCGGTAGACCAGGCAGTGCCTGATGCAGCCGAATCCGTAACGTAGTTAAAAGAACCGTCTTTATTAATCGAGTGGTGAGTGTATAGGCCATCCGAAGTCAGCTCGTCAAGCCCCTCAAAGCGGCCGCCCGCCCCCTTCAGATAGTTGCGCGCAGCCGTGATTTCCTGCTGGCCCATGCCATCACCAATAAGCAGGATGACGTTCTTGGCTTTTGCGTTGCTTCGCTGCTGGCCGGCAGTGCCAAACTGGGCACAATCTCCGGGGCCAGGGGCTACAACATTCCCGTTGCCATCCATGGTGACACATGAGTTGGGACCGTTATAACCGCGGGTCGTCGGTGAATCAGCTGCGGAGGTAGCAATGCCTGCTATGGGGGCTGCAAGCAGCGCCAGAGCGCCAATCCCTCCGATCACCTTCGAATTCTTTTTCAACATATCCTCTTCCTGTCATAGGACGCTATAGCACTTGGGCATAAAGTGCCTGCCAGCATCGAAGCAGAAAGATGCTAAGAAAAAAGAAAGCCAAGTTTACCGGCAAGTAAACAGAGCTGGTCAACAGCTAAGACATCACTTCCAGAAGCGATCCAGGCCGCGCTTGTCCTCGATCTGCGCCCGGATGATCTCTTCGAGCAGATCGTAATCAGTTTCCTGATCGTACCTAATTCGAAAGAGCTTCTTGCCGTGCGTATAACCGACTTTCTCGATCTTGGGTAAGAACTGCTCAAAGATATTCTTCTCGACAGCCACGGACATATGCTTAGTAGCCGCGTACAGGCCGAGAATAAAAGTACCCTCAAGCAAAAACATCGGCTTGTTCCACTTGATTACGGGCTCTAACTCCGGGAACTTTGTAGCAACCCACTCAAGCAAGCCAGCGTAGGAATCGCGTGCTTCGCCCTCTGACACACTAGCGATGAAATCCTTGAAAATGCTTATATCCACCATACCTAGATGCTACGTCCGCGGCTCCAATCAGGCGCGCTGAGAGTCGACAATCTTCTCCATGAAGGTCAGGTCCAGCCATCTACCAAATTTGTTCCCCACCTGAGGAAATTCGCCAACCTTTGTAAAACCGAGTTTTTGGTGGAGCCTGATCGAAGCATCGTTGGTAGCTTCAATCCCCGCCACTATTGTGTGATAGGGCTGAGCCCGCTCAACCAAAGACGAGAGCAGCAGCGTACCTATGCCCTTGCCAGCACACTCAGGTGCCACATAAATCGAATTTTCTACACAGGCAAAATATCCTGGCCACGGCCGGAACGCAGACAGCGAGGCGAATCCAACTACCTCATTGCCGTCCAGCGCCACGATTACCGGGTATCCTTCGTCTTGATGCCCTGCCAGCCAAGCACGCCTATTAGCAACATCTACAGGCTCTTCAGTCCACACTGAAGTCGTGTGCTCTATAGCGTGATTGTAAATGCGGGTAATCGCCTCAAGATGGTCTTCACTCGCCTCTGTCACACGAAGCTGACCCACTACTGCAGCACCTCGCCTGGCGAGCCAGCCCCATCTATCTTGCGCTCCCCCTCGATCGTCACACCTTCGTCGAAGGTCCAATCCCCCTCTACAACAAAGGAAGATGCCTTCTTCAGTGACGGAACCCCCTTCGGGAAACGCTCCTCGAATTGTGCAATCGTCTTGTAGTAATCGGGATCCAGCTGCACGAAGGGTGCCTCCTCGACCTGAGAGACTAGACGCGCATCGGCAGTTAGCTCGTACACATCGGAGCGCACGAGGGCCAAATCAGAGGTGGTCTTAACGGGTAAGAAGCGCTCACGGCCAACCAGAATCGCGGTCGCTCCGGGGAAAGACTGGACTGCAGCCCCCATAGCCGCTTCAATCTGGTACACCTCGGTGCTGTTCTTGTCAGTGGGATCTACAGTCTTCTTGTTGCGGATCAGTGGCAGCCCAAGGACGGCTTTCCTCTGTACCAGTGTGTCACGCAACACCTGCAGGTCGAACCACAAGTTATTGGTGTGGAAGTACGGGTGGCGATGCTCATCAGTAAAGAAATGCATCTGCTCTTTTGGAGTCTGAGCGGTGTCCCGCAATATCAGCTGCCCATCGCTCTTCCGCCTGGCTAGGTGGCCCCCTTTACGATCGGCAGGGGTACGTTCGCAAACTTCTGCCGCATATGGCGCACCTGAGGCGGCGAACCAGCCCGCAATATGCGGATTCGGGTAGCCGCCCAAATTATCCGAATTAGAAGTACACGCGTAGCGGTATCCGGCCTCTAGGAACTTATCAAGTAAGCCAGTCCCCAGTAGGGCTGTGTATATGTCACCGTGGCCGGGAGGGCACCACTCAAGTGACGGATCTGCTGGCCACTGAACAGGCTCAAGGTTGTCGGTTCGCAGTTTTGGTTCCTGGTTTTGCAGAAAATCCAGCGGGAGTCCGTCAACTTTGATGTCGGGGTAGTTCTCAAGTGCCCGCAACGTCGATTCCTGGGTGCGGAAAGAATCCATGAGTAAAAGAGGGAGGGTTGCATCCCAGTTCTGCCGCACTGCTCTAACTTGCTGGCAGATCAGATCCAGGAAGGACTTGCCATCGCGCACGGGTATAAGGGACTTCGCGTCGTCCAATCCCATAGACGTGCCTAGTCCGCCGTTGAGCTTTATGTAGACGGTCTTCTGAATAGCCTCTTTTGCCTGCTCGTCACTAACCGGAGTGGAGTCAAGACTCTGCACCTCAGTGAGGGGATCAATCGTCTCCTCTGGAATTAGCCCGGTAGCTCCCGCTTCCAGCTCCCTGTAGTAATGGGTGAACACGTTGATCGCATTCTGGTCGACGCCTTTGGCGGCCATTTTTTGCTGCGCTGCTTGCAGTCCTTTTTCACTCATAGGAACATCATAACTACATTGCAGCTAGTGCCTGTAGCTTTCCCAGCCCCCGGAAGCAGATAGCAATTTCCCGTCCAGACATACGCCTTCACCTGCCATTACCTTGCCTATTGCGCGCAAGCCTGTCGGCAGTTCTATGTGGCTAGGAATAGTGGCAAGTAGCGCGTGGTCTTCGCCCCCACAAAGCACATTGTCTAACGGATCGGCGCAGCTACCTTCCAACGCCGAAATAAACGGCTTTAAAAGTGAATAATCAAGATCCATGCGCACTTGAGAAGCCTTTGCGATGCGGCGAGCATCCTTTAGAAGGCCGTCAGAGACGTCCATCATCGCGCTCGCGCCGGCCTTGGCAAGCGTCGGCCCCATCTGCAAAGGCGGATTCGGGGCGCGGAATATCTGAACCGCTTGCTGCTCGCGCTGAGAGCGTGCCTTTCTTCCCTCGCTGAGTAGTTCCAGCCCCGTTGCCGAGTAGCCTAGGGTGCCAGCCAAGACGATGCGGTCCCCTACCTTCGCACCGCTACGCAGCACTGGCTGTAGACCTGCCATATCGCCGAGGGCGGTCACAGAGATGGCTAGAGTGCGCGACTGAGTTAAATCTCCGCCGACTACGCCGCAGCCAAGCGGACGAGCACGGTCGGCTAGTCCTTTAGCGAAATCCACTAGCCAACTGACTTCAAGGGATGGCGGGAGTGCGAGCGAGCATACCAGTGAGGTCGGGTGGGCTCCCATTGCAGCGACGTCAGCTAGATTCTGAGCAGCCGCTCGTTGGCCTATCTCGAAAGCAGAAGACCATTCTCTTTTGAAATGGCTCCCTTCAACCAGCATGTCGGTAGTAATGACATAGCGGGAATCCGGCGCTTTTACAACAGCACAGTCATCGCCTGGGCCGATGACTGTCTGGCAGCCAGTGGGCAGAAAAGGGACGAAGGCACCAATGAGTGTGCCTTCGTCCACTTCCGAGATTTTCACTGCCGCCCCTGCTGAGAGGCGTACAGGCACAGCGCAGCTGCCGCTGCGATGTTTAGGGATTCAGCTTGCCCTGACATGGGTATCGACACCGTAGCAGTGCATGCCTCCAGCTGATCCTCGGCAAGGCCATGCGCTTCGTTTCCAAGTACCCAAGCGTGTGGCGATCCTAGCCCAACAGGACCCTTATTTGCGCTGAGGACGGGAAGGGGAACTTCACCTTTGCCGTCAGCGCCGAGGAAGGCGATACCCTTTCGGGCCAACACGTCATAGACCTCGTCAAAGGTAAGGTCGGCAACCACGGGCAAATGGAAGACCGATCCTGCCGAAGCACGAATAACCTTAGGACCGGCAGGGTCAGCACTGCCCTTGCACATAACCACGCCAGCAGCACCAAAAGCATCGGCAAGCCTAATAAGAGTGCCAGCGTTGCCCGGATCTTGCGTTTGCGGACAGATGACCACTGGGCGTGCCGACGCTACCGCTTGCTCGGCGATCTTCTCCAGGTCCCCACCAATGGCGTCCCGGGAGGCAACGGCAATAAAGCCTTGCCCGTCCGAAGACATGGCGTTGACCACGGAATCGTCGCAGTCATGCATCCATTCGGTAGTCTGCAGGGCCAGCTGTACAACATCGGGCCTACGCCCTGTAGCTAGCTCGCCCACGTAGATGTCTTTTACCGCATCGGGAGCAAACCTGCACAGCTCAGCTACAGCCTGAGGGCCTTCTACTCTTATCTGCAACGACTTAACGCGGAAAGCGCGCCCCGAAAGGCGCTTTACCGTACGTACCCGATTTGTATTCGGGTCGGTAAGTCGTTCGGGACGCGCGTTCACCTGCTCCATTTACTTAGCAGCCGGAGCGTTTACGTCTTCGGGCAGAGCCTTCTTTGCGGTGTCAACCAAGGAAGCGAAGGCAGCCGGTTCGCTGACGGCCAGTTCGGCCAGCATGCGCCGGTCAACCTCAACCTCGGCCAGGCGCAAGCCCTGCATGAAACGGTTGTAAGTCATGCCCTCGGCGCGGCATGCAGCGTTGATACGCTGGATCCACAGCCTGCGGAAGTTACCCTTACGCTTCTTACGGTCCTTGTAGTTGTAGACCATTGAGTGGGTAACTTGTTCCTTCGCCTTACGGTAGAGGCGGGAACGCTGTCCCCTGTAGCCAGATGCCCGATCCAGGGTGGTGCGACGCTTCTTACGAGCGTTGACAGACCTCTTGACACGTGCCATTAGTATGTTCTCCTTTTATTCTTAAAAGCTTTAGATGCCCAGCTGACGCCTTGCGTGGCGAGTCATTGCGGGGTTCATGACGGTGTCCTTGGACAGGCGACGCTTACGCTTGGAGGACTTGACCTCTAGCAAGTGGCGCTTGTTGGGGTGCTCGTGCATGAGCTTGCCGGATCCGGTCACGCGGAACCGCTTCTTTGCACCAGAGTGCGTCTTCATTTTCGGCATTTCGTGTCCTTGTCTATTGCGGCAAAGCCGCGTTGTATCTAGGAAATTTTTGCTTTAGGAGGCTAGTCTTGCTGTTCTTTTGCAGCTGCCGCAGCGCGGGCTGCTTTACGAGCGTCTTTTTCAGCCTGACGGTTACGCTTCACAGGACGACCATCCTGGTGAGACCTACGCTGCTGCGATTTGGCCATCTTCTTGCGCTTTACCGGACCGAGCACCATAGTCATGTTGCGCCCATCCTGACGAGGCATGGATTCAACGGTGCCCAATTCCGACACGTCATCTGCAAGACGTTCCAACAGTTTCACACCAAGTTCGGGACGAGACTGCTCACGTCCACGGAACATGATCATGACCTTTACCTTGTCGCCACCATTCAGGAAGCGTTCGACATGCCCCCTCTTGGTTTCATAGTCGTGTTCGTCAATCTTCAGGCGGAAACGAATCTCTTTCAGCTGCGTATTGGCCTGGTTACGACGTGCCTCACGAGCCTTCTGTGCGGCCTCGTACTTGTACTTGCCGTAATCCATGAGCTTCGCAACCGGCGGCTTAGCGTTGGGAGCGACCTCGACTAGGTCAAGACCAGCCTCCTGGGCTAGATGCAGCGCCTGATCGACGCGAACGACGCCGACTTGCTCGCCCGAAGGGCCAACTAGGCGGACCTCAGGGACGCGAATGCGATCATTAATTCGTAGCTCGCTGATGATTACTCCTTGACTATTTGAGTGGTGGCACGAAAAAACCTCCGCACCAAACGCATGCGGAGGTTACCCATATCAGCCTTTTTGGCTACCCGGACCCATGTTGGTTCCAAGGTGGGATCGCTCCACTTACGCACCGGTCTAACCGGTTGTTGACTTAATACTAGCAAAAGACTGCCGGTACGAAAAGGTAGTAGCGGGTGGTACCGCTCACCTCAGTACGGGGATCAGGTGCAGTGGAGCACATCTTGCAACAACCATCTGATCTTGCCCGAGGACGGCGCATGCCCTGGTCGCATCTTCTTTAGACTCGGCCTCAAAACGAAGCAGAGTCGCTCCCGTAGCAGTCGCGGAAAAGCGTAGGAAATGGCACCCGAAGTGGGCGCATACCTGCCGCACATGGTTATGCAATTGCTCATCTTCAGTAGGTGGAAGCCAGGTATCCCCCGCAGCCAGAGCCATGAGGGCTGGTTCCGGCAGTACTATTCCTGCGGGTGGATCTACCACCAGTAGTGCGTTTGCACTGATTGCAAGTAGCGCGATCCTTTTACCGGGCAACGGGATGGGACGATGGTTAGGAAAACACCCCTCTAGCTCGGTGAGACTCGTAAAAGCTGCCAAGCCGACACCGTCGTCAGGAAGCACGAAGGTAGCGAACTTGGGCGTCTGACATTCACCGTCGCCTACCTTCGGGTTGATGGCAAGAAGAAGACGTTCGCCCTCACACAGAGCCCGTTGGAACGCCCGTGCTCCCTGGCGCATGGCTTGCACTAGCGCGGCAGGCGCACTGCCGTCATCGCTGCGGTCCACCTGGTAGCTGAGTCGCTTTGACACCTTCTGCCTCTGGGAGGAATCCACTAGGCAACCTCCCGCGCGGCAGCGAGCGCCTGTTCCAGCGTAAATGCACCCTGATAAAGTGCCTTGCCTACAATCAATCCCTCGACGCTGCCCAGTGCAGCAATGGCCTTTATATCCTCTATCGAGGAGATGCCGCCGGAAGAGACAATGGCCGCGTCAGTGCGGGCAGCTACCTCTTCCAGCAACGGAAGATTCGGGCCGGACATCATGCCGTCGCGGGAGACATCGGTCACCACGTAGCGGGCGCAGCCGGCTTCGTTCAAGAAATCAATAACCTCAAATACATCCCCGCCCTGGCGCTTCGTGCCCCTGGCAGCAAGAGTGTGCCCGTGCACATCCAGGCCCACCGCTACCCGCGGACCGTAAGAGCGGATTATCTGCTTGGTCCATTCCAAGTCTTCTAGCACCACGGTCGACAGGTTTACGCGAGTTGCCCCCACGGACAGAGCCCGTCGAATTGAGGATTCGTCGGCAATGCCGCCAGACATCTGGATTTTTACATCCAATTCGCCAGCTATCTGCGCCAGCAGCGGCGCATTGGAGCCGCGACCAAACGCAGCATCCAAATCAACTAAATGGATCCACCCAGTACCGGCAGCAATGAACTGTTCTGCCACCTCTTTTGGTGAACCGTACTGATTCTCCTTGTCAACGCTCCCCCGCGACAGGCGCACCGCCTGCCCCGCCTCAACATCAACTGCGGGAAGAATATCTAGCATTATTTCTCCCTTACCCTCATAAGCCATTTTGAGATGATCTGCTGGCCTACTTCTCCGCTGCAGTGAGGCAGGAATTGCAGTCCAACTAGGGCCCCATTTTCTACCGCTGCAACCAGCTTTTCTTGGCCCGTCGTCATAGTGGTTAGGGGCGGTTTCAAAGGGCCAGGCCCCAGCAGCGTAGCCGGATCAGTGTGAGCGGCATATGCGGACGGGAAACTAAGTGGCTCACCGTTTAGATCGCCAATCAAAGGACTCTTCGACGGTTCCACCCGAAGATGCTGCTCGCTAAAATTGCGCCTATTGACGTTGCCGGGCCACTGCGCCAGGCTGCCGCCCTCTAAGTCCTCAACGTTCTCGAACAAGAGGTGCATAGGGCTGCCCACAACCAAAACGTGCCTTCCGCCGGCTAACCGGCGGTCCAGCAAGTAGTCCAAGCGCGCGGAAGAAAAATAGTCTGCAAGAGCCTGGTGACTATCTTCTCCGGCGATAACCAGCGCATCTGCCGCGAGCGCCTGACTGCCAGAAGGAGACAGATCTACTTGGCAACCTGCACTGGTTAATAAATCCTGCAGCCCTTTTGCTTCCTCGTGGAGCGGGAAGAAAGCAACGTTCATTCGCCTTTTTTCTTTCGCCTCATAGCTTTGCGCAACGCTTTTAGTCCTGCCATTCGGCCCATGCGGGAGGCATCAATGTTTTCGTAGTCGGCGGGAGTAGATTTTCCTAGCAACAGATCCTCCACGCGCCCATCGGCAGTGGAGATTACTAGCCCTGCCGGTAGGTCTGCCCCTTCGGCCCCCTTCTGGTAGCGTCTTGCGATCACCTGCCCGGAGACACCGGGTTCGCCCTGGTCCCCGTTCCCTAACCAACTAACCAGGAGCACGACTCCAAGCGGGGAGGTCTGTGAAAGCAGCTTTGCCAGTTCATCTGCTTTCTTCGGCATTGGCCGATCCGCTCCCAAAAGCGCATTTAGGTCGTCCTCGGGATCGGGTTCCACCTCGAGCCAAACGGCAGCCCCCGTATCAGTCATCAGCACCTGTCCAGGTAGAGATGACATTGCGAGAACTGCGGCTACGGCCTCGACAGAAGCCAGCGGCGTCATTACTAAAGCCACAGAGCGGGCATGCGAATCGGCCTCACCCATCTGCCCGGTCAGCTCGCGCAGCGCCTCATCCCAGTCGTCACCAATTTCCTCGCTCATGTCCCCTCCTGCCGGTAACCAATGTTCCTAGCCTAATCGTTTGCTGAGGCCAGCTCTTGCGCGACTGCCCTGGAGCGGTAACGCTCCGCCCCCAGCGAACCGGTTGCCATCTTGTTAATTATCATCGCGATGGCGCCGTCGCCGGTAACGTTGCAGGCAGTGCCGAAGGAGTCAATGGCTACATAGAGAGCTACCATCAGCCCGTACATCGGATCGGTAAATGCCAGCATGCCCTGCAGCACTCCTTGCGCTGCGGTAATTGCACCCCCCGGCACGCCCGGGGCAGCGATCATGGTAATTCCGAGCATGGCAATGAATCCGGCATAGGTGCCGAAGGAAACGCTTACCCCGCTCATGTACAGGACAGCCATCGAGAAGGCCACGATCTTAACAGTCGAGCCAGCAAGATGAATGGTGGCGCACAACGGCACGGTAAAGGAAGCGACCTCGGTAGACACCCCGTTCTTTTCAGAACAGCGCAGCGTTACGGGAATGGTGGCTGCGGACGAAGCGGTGCCAAGCGCGGTCAGGTAGGCAGGCATCATGCGACCCAACGCCACCAATGGGTTGGTGCGGGCGATAACACCGGCGAGTAGGTACTGCAGGATCAGCATCACGAAAGTTAGCAGGATAGAAACAATTACGATCTTAACCATTGCCACAATTACGGAGGCAATTTCGCCGGACTTAGTTAGGTTCATGAAGATGCCGAAAATATGCAGAGGCAGTAGCGGCACGATTGTCTTCTTGATCGTGGCCAACATGATGTTGCGGAATTCGCGCATGCCCTCACGCATTATTCGAGAATCCACCGAAGCCACCCCAATGCCAAGCAGGAAGGCAAGCACGAGGGCGGTAAACACGTCGAAGACGGGAGGAATAGTGAAGTCGTCCCCCAGTAGTGAAGAAACGGCTCCCCCCGGTGCCCCAAGTTTCACCATCTTCTGCCCCGCCAGCAGACTGGGATATAGCGCCTTTGTCACAAAGTAGGTGGCAAAGCCCGCAAAGAGAGTTGACCCATAGGCAATCAAGGTGGTGATCAGTAGCCACTTCCCAGCGCTTGCCCCCAAATCCGCCAGCGCTGGCGCAACGAGGCCGACAATGATCAGTGGAACCACAAATCCGAGGTACTGACCAAACACAGCATTGAAGGTAGCGAAAGGAACCACGAACCAGTTGGGTACGAACAGACCGAGTCCGATACCGGCTGCAATCGCGACCACCACCCAGAACAGCAGCGTACGGAAGACCTTTGGCATCTTGATATGAGCCATGAATTTATCTCTCCATATAGACAAAGGGGCAAATTACACTGTAAATTCCACGTTCGCGGTTATCGCCCTCAACCATCATATGAAACTTTTCCTCTCAGATAGCGTGCATGATATGGCCCACTTCTCCCCCGCATGCCCCAGCGGTAGCCGACCGGTAACATTAACCGCGTGCGAATCGTAAATCTTCTAGACCGCGGACCAATCGACTACTTGGAAGGGGATCGCACGCAGCGGCAAATCCACGCCGAGGTGGCAGCCGGGCGCAGCGAAGACACCCTGATCCTGCAAGAGTTTAAGCCGACCTGGACTGCTGGACGGCGAACCAAGCCCCAAGACATTCCGGATACCACTATCCCGGTAATCGAAATGGATCGCGGCGGCTCTGTCACCTGGCACGGACCGGGGCAACTAGTGTGCTATCCCGTAGTCAAACTCGCCGAGCCTATAGATGTGGTCAAGTTTGTCCGCAACATCGAAACTGGCGTACGCCGTTGCATAGAAGATAACTGGCATATAAAAACGGACATTGTAAAAGGGCGCTCCGGGGTGTGGATTCTGCGGCCAGGCATGCAAGATCGAAAAATCTGCGCCATCGGCGTCAAGACTGCACTTGGCACCACGATGCACGGCCTCGCCCTGAACTCCTACCCGGACATCGAATCCGGCTTCGGCAAGATTATTCCCTGCGGCCTAGCGGACGCCGGGGTCACTTCTCTTGAAGTCGAAGGAGCGCATGTATCCTTGCCAGACGTCGCCAAGGCCCTCGTGCCCGCCCTGGAAGAGGCACTCCAAGAAAACCGACAGGCAGGAAACTAAACTAGATGTCTACCGTTCCAGATCCTGAAGGCCGCAAGCTCCTTCGCATCGAGGTTAAGAACTCGCAAACCCCTATCGAGAAGAAGCCAGCTTGGATTAAGACCAAGGCGGTTAGCGGCAAGCGCTACATGGAAATGCGCCAGCGCGTCCGAGACGCGGGCTCCCACACGGTATGTGCAGAAGCCGGTTGCCCCAATATCTTCGAATGTTGGGAAGACCGCGAGGCAACGTTCCTAATCGGCGGCGCCCTATGCACCCGCCGCTGCGACTTCTGCGATATTGCCACCGGCAAGCCCACAGAATACGACAAAGACGAACCTCGCCGCGTCGCCTCTGAAATCGCTGCCCTACAGCTCAACTACGCCACTGTTACCGGGGTCTCCCGTGACGATCTAGAGGACGGTGCCTCCTGGCTGTACGCCGAGACCTGCCGGCAGATCCACCAGCAATCGCCCAGCACAGGGGTGGAGCTGCTGGTAGACGATTTCCGGGGCAAAGATGCTGCCCTCGACGAAGTGTTCTCTTCCAAGCCGGAAGTATTTGGACATAACCTCGAGACGGTGCCGCGCATCTTCAGGAAGATCCGCCCAGCATTTAGGTACGAACGGTCCCTAGAGGTGCTGCGCAAAGCCCACGACGCCGGACTGATCACCAAGTCCAACTTCATCCTGGGAATGGGCGAAACTACTGCCGAAATTGTGGAGGCGATGAAGGACATGCGCTCCGCGGAGGTAGACCTGCTGACCATTACCCAGTATCTGCGTCCCTCGCCCCTCCACCACCCCATCGACAGATGGGTAAAGCCAAAGGAATTCGTAGAACTCTCTAAGATCGCCTACGATCTGGGCTTTAAAGGGGTAATGTCCGGGCCGATGGTGCGCTCGTCCTACCGTGCTGGACGCCTGTGGGCCAAAGCGATGCGCGCCAACGGTAGCCCGCTCACGCCCGAACAGGAACGGCTGTACTTTGAGGGCACTACCCGCCAGGAAGCCTCAACGCTCCTGGCGGACAACCCCGCCCTCGCTAACGCTTAGACCAGTTTCGCAGCGGCCCTGCGGTCATGCTTGCCCGTGGGGCCGAGCGGAATCTGATCTACCAGTACCAGCTTTCGCGGCAGTTTAAACCGGGCAATATATTTCTCTGCCCAGTTTCTGACCTGTTCTAACGAGGGCGGATTCTGCCCCGGGACAGCGACCACGGCTATGGTCTCTCCCCACTTCGGGTCCGCAGCTCCGACCGTGCACCAATCTTTTAGTCCGGCAATGCCCGCGAGCGCCCGGTCTACTTCGGCGGGGTGAATGTTCTCTCCTCCCGAAATTACGATCTCTTTGGAACGGCCGACAATAGTGAGTAGGCCCTCTTCGTCCCAATGGCCTACATCGCCGGTAGCCAAGGGGGCTTCTTCAAGCACTATCTGCCCCTGCCGTAGCCATCTACTTACCACGTTGGGCCCGCTGATTGTCAGCTCCCCATCTACCCCGGGTTCGGTTACGGGCTCGCCGGAATCGTCGCACACTTCCACCCGCGTGTAGGGGAATGCGCGCCCGGCCGCAATGGGATGGTCGGCAAGAAGCCGCTGGGGCAAACAGGTACAGGTGGCCGCCGCCTCGGTCATTCCCCACACGTGGATCGGGGTAAGCCCAACGCTAATCATCTGGAGCGCCAGATCCCTGTCCAACGGCGATCCTCCCACGAGCGGAATTCTAAAGTCAGGCAGGTCTTTTGCGGTGAAATCCGGCTGAGAACACAGCGCCTTGAACATTGTCGGGACAGCGAACATAGTATTCACATGCCACTTCTTCAACGTTTGCACTAATTCGGCGGGGCGGAATGCTGGCACGATCACTACTGTGCCGCCGCTACAGAACAGATCAGTAGACAGCCCGTTGAAGCCACCAATGTGGGACAGCGGCACAGCTACCGCCAACGTGTCGCGTCGATCGTAGCCAAAACCTTCCCTAAGGTTCCGCCACCCCCACCAGAGATTGGCATGAGTCAGCACTGGCCCCTTAGGTTCACCGGTCGTACCGGAAGTAAAAATGATAGCGGCAGGCGTATCCTCCGTGCACTCGACCGGCTGTGCCGTAATAGGGGAAAACCCGCCCAACCAATGCAGCCAATCCTGGCGAATAGGCACGACCTTTGCCTCCCACGAGTCACAATCAGCCCGATCCGTGAACACGAGCTTCGGCCGGGCCCTCCGCAGCAAATCCGTTACCTCGGCTCCAGAGAGGCGAACATTGATCGGATTTACAATTGCTCCTAACCAAGCGCATGCCGCATAAGTAAGCAGATGCAACGGGTGATTGGCACAAACTAACGAAACCACGTCGCCAGCGTGCACGCCCTCACCGTCTAGAAAATTCGCCAAGCGAGACACTACCTCTAGGCTCTCTTCGGCGGTCAGCTGGCCTCCAGGAAAAACAAGGTTTACCTTGTCGGGTTCGCGAAATACTGCCCGCTTCAGATGGGAAACCGGAGAAAAATCTACATTTGAAAAAGACATGCGCGCACCTTTCAGCCAATACAAAACCCGCCCCTTAGGGCGGGAACACCAGCTACCTAGCCAGTGACGGGAAACGAATTTTACGAATACCCCTGGCAATGCCGAAAGTAACTAGTACAGAAACGGCCCACATGCACCACAGGATAGAAACAGCCATAGTCAGTTTCGTAAGCGCAGAAAGAATCAGCGATAACGCCACAAACCAAATCAGCAACACCAAAATGTACAGACTCAGCGGCCCCTGCAGCCCTCTTCGCGCTGCAAGCACCCCCAAGATAGCCAGCCCCACGGCAAGTGCGATGAGCCCGACAATGCGCATGCCAAGGTGTGAATCAGCGACGTTAAACAGTGCAACCGAACCCAATCCGAATGACACCAACATGTCAGCAGTTAGGATTCGCCTAGCAAAAGAGCGATTTCGCCTACGAATACCGGCCCTTTTAGAACTTGTCTTACTGTCCACGCTGCCTCCTCACCCCGACAGTTTATCCCGATGCCGGTAGACTTTGCCCATGGACACAATCGAGGTAAAAGGTTCGATACGCCTAGGACAATTTCTGAAACTCGCCGGAGTGGTAGAAGACGGAGCTACCGCCCGACTCGCAATCCAAAGCGGCGACGTTGAAGTAAACGGAACTACAGAAACAAGACGTGGATCCCACTTGAGCGACGGGGACATAGTGACGGTGCACTACCCCGACGGAGAAACCGGCGACATCGCAGTTAAGGTTATTGCCTAGCCTGACACTGCGGGCACACGCCCCAATAAATTACCTCGGCTTTTTCCACTTTGAACCCCATGTCATCCTTTGCTTGCAAACATGGGGCATGCCCAGTAGCGCAAGGGATATCGACCATTTTGTCGCACACTCTGCACACCATGTGGTGGTGGTTATCGCCCAGATCAATCTCGTATCTAGCCCGCACCCCGGCAGGCTCTACCCGATTCAAAATGCCTCGCTGGGTGAGCACGTTCAACGTGTCATAGACGGTCTGCCCCGACACTGATCCGAGTTCGTCCTCGACAATTTCCCGAACCTGATCAGCATTTGCGTGAGGAGACTTAGCCAGAGCCCGAAGCACAGCAAGGCGCGTTCCAGTAACGCGCAAACCCGCCCTCCTAAGCAGGCCGCTATGCGAGCTCATGAGCTCCCCCTATTCCGCTAGACAATTAGGTCCAAGCAGCTCCTTCAGTTCGGCGAACAAGGATGCCTCTGGTTTTACCTTAAGAGAGGCGTCACATTCAGCAACCACTGTCCGCCCAGCACCAGACAACCTTAGATTCACCGGCGCAGGCCCAGGATGGGCCTGGAAAATCTGCTTTAAGGACTCTAACAGAGGCCTCGTGCAATTATTCATGTGCATGGCTAAGGTCACTGGTTCATCACCGGTACGAGTGAGCTCCAGAATCTTCATGGACTCAGCGTTCAGCTCCACCCCACCCTCGCGTCGAGAAAGGCGGCCCGTAACAGACACGATCTGGTCAGGCTGTAACCGTTCCGAAACTGTCTGATAGGTGGACGGGAAGAACTGCGATTCAATGGATCCAGACAAGTCCTCGATAGTAACGATCGCCCACAGGTTACCGGTCTTGGTAGTACGCCGCTGCACGTTAGTAATTAGCCCAGCAATCGTTACCCTAGAGCGATCCGGGCGCGATTCGTCCTCTTTAATATCGCTAATGGAAGCATCAGAGTTCTGCGACAGGCCCATCTCTTGGCCGGCAAGCGGGTGATCCGAGACGTACAGTCCGAGCATCTCGCGTTCGAAGCCCAACTTTTCCTTTCTGTCCCATTCGGGCAGGTCCGGGATCTCCACGCGGAAACCGCCGCCGACCTCCTCGGCTTCCTCCCCCAAACCGGCAAACAGATCAAACTGCCCGGCTGCCTCGTTGCGCTTAATGCCAATGATGGATTCGACGGCCTCTTCATGCTTCAGCTCCAAGGAACGCCTAGTGGCGCCCAAAGAGTCGAAGGCGCCACCCTTGATCAGAGACTCGATGGTGCGCTTGTTGCAAACGGTCTGAGGAACCTTCTTTAGGAAATCGTTGAAGGACTCAAACCTACCTTGCTCGGTGCGTGCCTGCTCAATGCCCTCTACCACCGGCAAACCAACGTTCCTCACAGAAGCCAGTCCGAAGCGGATCTTCTCTCCTACAGGGGTGAAGTTAGCCGAAGACTCGTTCACGTCAGGGACCAGCACCTCAATGCCGAGGTGGCGACATTCACCCAAATAGATCGGCAGCTTATCCTTATTCGCGCCAGCCGAGGTTAGCAAAGCCGCCATATATTCAACTGGATAGTTCGCCTTCAAGTAGGCCGTCCAATACGACACCAAACCGTAGGCAGCCGAGTGCGACTTGTTGAACGCGTACGACGCAAAGGGAACCAGGATTTCCCACAACGTAGTAATCGAGTCATCTGAATAGCCATTGTTCAGCATGCCTGCCCGGAAGCCCTCAAACTGCTGGGCTAGCACGTCAGCTTTCTTCTTACCCATTGCCTTACGCAAAATATCTGCCTGCCCCAGAGTGAAGCCCGCCAGCTTCTGGGCGATCTTCATAACCTGCTCCTGGTACACGATCAGGCCATGGGTCTCAGACAGGATGTCCTCTAGAGGCTCAGCCAATTCAGGGTGAATTGGCTCAATCCGCTGCTGCCCATTCTTGCGCAGGGCATAGTTAGTATGCGAGCCCGCCCCCATTGGGCCCGGGCGGTAAAGCGCACCCACTGCCGAGATGTCAGCGAAAGAGGTTGGCTTCATCAGACGGAGCAGATTACGCATGCCGCCGCCATCAAGCTGGAATACGCCTAAGGTTTCGCCACGTCCCAACAGTGCGTACGTTGCTGGGTCCTCCAGCGAAACGTTTTCGAGGTCGAGCTCTTCCTTGCCGTTCAGCTTTATGTTCTCGAGACAGTCAGAGATGATGGTAAGGTTCTTGAGTCCCAAGAAGTCCATCTTCAGCAATCCCAGATGCTCGCAAGTCGGATAATCAAATTGGGTAATGATCGCCCCGTCAGCTAAGCGTTTCATCATGGGAATGATGTCGGTGAGCGTATGCGAAGACATGATCACTGCACAGGCGTGCACACCCCACTGGCGGGTCAGCCCCTCAATGCCGAGTGCCATATCCACAACTTCCTGATAACCCCAGTATTCTGCTCCCCCGGGCTTATCGGCAGCCACCATGTCGCGGAAAGACTTAGCTTCGCCATACCGCTTATCGGCCGGATCAAAAATGCCGTGCACCGAAATGTCCTTGCCCATGATCGTGGGCGGCAATTCCTTAGTGAGCTTTTCCCCTACCACGAAAGGTTTGCCAAGGATACGGGCAGAGTCCTTTAGTGCCTGCTTCGTTTTGATCGTGCCATAGGTGATCACCTGGGACACTTTGTCTTTGCCATATTTATCTTCTACGTATTTGATAACTTCGCCGCGCCTCTTATCGTCGAAGTCGACGTCAATATCAGGCATAGAGACGCGCTCAGGGTTCAAGAAACGTTCGAACATCAGCCCGTGTTCTAGCGGATTGAGCTCCGTGATGCCCATACAGTAGGCGACGATGGAGCCTGCGCCAGAACCACGTCCGGGTCCGACTCGAATACCGTGGTCTTTAGCCCAGTTGATGTAGTCGGCAACAACCAGGAAGTAGCCCGGAAATCCCATGGAGGTAATGACCGAGATCTCGTAGTCGATCTGCTTCTGCTCGGCTTCAGGCACTCCGCCTGGGAAGCGCTTATCTGCCCCTCGGGCGACCTCCTTTACGAACCAGGATTCCAAGGTTTCGCCCTCGGGCACGGGGAACGTCGGCATGAAGTTAGCACCTTCATCGACCGTCTTGAAGTGCACGTCGCACATCTCGGCAATAAGTAAAGTATTGTCGCACGCTTCCGGCAGTTCCCTAAAGATCTCCCGCATCTCCGAAGCAGGTCTCAGATAGTAGTCAGAGCCATCAAATTTGAAACGACCCGGATCGTCTAGCCGCTTACCCGAGTTGATGCACAGCAGCGCGTCCTGATAGTCGCGGTCTTCCTTACGAACGTAGTGGGAGTCGTTGGTCGCCACCAAGGGAGCATCGATAGTCTTAGCGAGCTCGAGCAGCTCCTTCTTTACGCGCCTTTCAATATCCAGGCCGTGGTCCATCAGCTCAACGAAATAGTTCTCTTTACCGAAAATATCCTGGTATTCGCCAGCGGCACGCACGGCCTCCTCCCACTGCCCGAGTCGCAACCTAGTCTGCACTTCCGAGGACGGGCAGCCAGTAAAGCCGATCAGGCCAGAGGAATACTTTTCTATCAGTTCGCGGTCGATGCGAGGCCATTTCGCCATCTGCCCCTCAATGGAGCCCATTGAGGCCATGCGGAACAGGTTGTGCATGCCCTCCGTTGTCCGCGACAGCAAAGTCATGTGGGTGTAGGCGCCGCGTGCAGACACATCATCGCCGGCTGCCTGTTGTTCCCTAGTGCCCCACTGCACCCTGGTGTTGTCAAAGCGGGAAGTACCGGGGGTCAGATATGCCTCTAGTCCGACGATCGGTTTGATCCCCGCCTTCTGACATTCGTTGTAAAGTTCGTAGGCCCCGAACAGGTAGCCGTGATCAGTGATGGCTACTGCAGGTTGGTCCAGTCTCTTGGCTTCGGCAACCAGTTTCGAAATCTTGGCCGCGCCATCGAGCATCGAATAATCGGTGTGGACATGAAGGTGCACAAAGTTATCGGTAGCCATGCCTGCCATTGTACCGACTTCGCGGCTACCGTATTACCCAGGTAGGCATTGCGGGCCCAGTTTCACAACCTCATCTGTTCGAGGGCGTTTTCCAGATCTTCCGGGTATGGGGCGTCAACAGTGAGCGTTCTGCCGGTAATCGGATGGGCAAAACTGAGCTGGACCGCATGCAGCCATTGGCGAACAAGCCCAAGTCTTTCAGCCTCAGTTGGATTTCCCCCATAGGTGGGATCCCCCACGATCGGGTGTCCGATGGCTTGCATGTGCACACGAATCTGGTGGGTTCGCCCCGTTTCCAAATGTACGCGCAACAGACTGGCTCCCGGCATGGCCTCGATGGTGTCGTAGTGGGTAACCGCCATCTTGCCGCCCTCGACAACGCCCATCTTGAACTCTCGACCGGGGTGACGGCCGATAGGCGCTTCGACAGTACCCGAGGACGGGTCTGGGTGCCCAGACACTAAGGCGTGGTAGATCTTCTTTACCTTGCGGTACCGAAAGGCATTTTTCATGACCGTGTATGCCCGTTCAGATTTAGTCACTACCATCGCCCCAGAAGTGCCCACATCCAGGCGGTGCACGATCCCTTGTCGCTCCACCGGTCCGGAAGTTGCAACCCTGCGCCCAGAGGCGATGAGAGCGCCAATTACCGTTGGCCCCTCCCAGCCGGGACCAGTATGAGCGGCTACGCCAACCGGCTTATTTACCACCACAATATCCGGATCCTCGAAAAGGATCTCCATGCCAAAAGGAGTGGGCTTAATTCCCGGTTTCTCAGGTTCCGGGAGCGTTATGTCAAGGAAATCACCGGCTTGCAACCGTTCTGATTTGCGCAGCGCGTGCCCGGCACACAGCACGTCACCAGCGTCAATGACCTTCTGGGCGGCAGCTCTGGACATTCCCAGCATTCTGGTGAGGGCGAAGTCTACGCGCTCCCCATCCATGCCTTCAGGAACCGGCAACCTCCGAGAGATCATTTGCTTTCCTCTTTTCCCCTCAAACCAAGTAAAGCTAGCCACAGCACGGAAAGAACGATGGCTATGTCAGCGACATTACCGACAAAGAAGTCTGCGTAGTTGATAAAGTCAACGACCTGCCCCTGCCCGTGGTAGGGCTGGCGAAAGAGGCGATCTACAAGATTACCTGCGGCTCCCGCCTCAAGCATCCCTAATGCAAGCGTCAACTGCAGTGAGTCAACTTTACGGGTAAAAAGCGCAACCACGATGCAAGCGACACCCGCGACAATGGTGAATACCCAGGTGTGCGAGGCAAGAAAGGAGAAAGCAGCACCCGGATTGAAAACCAGCTGAATCGAAAGTAGGTTGCCCAGCACCGGTTTCTTTTCTCCTGGCGACAAGCTAGCAAGCGCCCACTGCTTAGTAGCAAGATCAGCAACAAACCAAGCAAGAGCGGTCCCCGCCCACACGCACCATTTCTTCACCCTAATACTGTAACGGAGCGCATTGCGGAAGAAAAACTACGCGGTTGTTAAAACAATTGTGGCCCCGCCTAGAACGGGGCCACAACGCTAAAAACTACTTGATGTCGTCGGCATCGACGGTCTCGATTAGCTTCTGCAAGTGGGAACGCAGCTGGCTGCGGTACTCGGATTCGAAGCCCTTGAGCTCGTTGATCTTACCTTCAAGCATGGAACGCTCGGAATCGAGCTGATTGATAACGCGAGTCTTCTCGTCTTTTGCTTCACGAAGAATCTGCTGCGACTGTGCGTGTGCGTCGTCAACAATCTTGTTGCCCTTTTCCTGGCCCTCATGCACGTATTCGTCGTGCAGGCGCTGGGCCATGGCGAGCATGGAGGTTGCGGACTCGGGCTCATTGCTCTGGGAAGGTGCGGGAGCCTCCGCAGCCTTCTGAGCTTCGCTGCGAGCGGTTTCCGCCTCGGTGCGCAGCTTCTCGTTTTCTGCGCGCAACTGTTCAATCTGTGCACGCAGCTGGGCTTCGGCCTCAGAGGGCTCGCCAGAAGACTTACGGGCCTCGGCGGCTTCAGATTCGACCTCGGCGGTACGCTTGCGCGCCTGTTCCAGTTCTGCGCGAAGCTTGTCATTTTCAGCGCGCAGAGCGCCGTCGTCTGCAGCTGCAGGAGAGGCCTCAGAAGCGTTTTCGCTAGCTACGGCGCCACCTTCCTGGAGGGCAGTCAGTGTACGCACGACCTCGTCAAGGAACGAATCAACTTCGTCCTGATCGTAACCCTCACGGAACTTCGTGGGGGTAAACGTCTTGTAATGGACGTCTTCCGCCGTTAGCAGAGCCATATTGGTCACCTCGTATTTCGAATGTGGGCCCACTAGGCCCCGGTTGGTTCTTCACTTGGTCCTAAACCAAGTAACGCGTTCATCATACTAAATATTGCCTTATTTAACACGTTCAACAACAGTAACAGGCCTACCTGTTCACGTTTCAGACGGTATAAGACAGCCTAAAAAGTATTCGAATTAGGAAAGAGACTCCGAAGAAAAGCACTAAAAAACCCAGGTCAAGCGCGATAGTACCCAGCCTCAACGGAGGGATATACCTACCCAAAAATCGCAGTGGCGGATCCGTGACCGCATACACAAAATTGGCGATAACTAAAATTACACCTTTTGGACGCCAATCGCTTGCAAGTATCCTCGCCCAGTCCAAAATTACTCGAATGAGCAGAACAATGGTGTAAGCCTGCAGCAGATAGGCAACAATCTGTAAAGCTGCTCCGATTGCCGTCATATATCAGAAGCTCACAGACCCATTTGAGGACGATCCAGCTTCTACCGCCACCTCGGTGGGGGTAAGCAAAAAGACGCGCTTGGTTACTCGCTCGTAATGCCCGGATAGCCCGTGCACCAAACCTGCCCCAAAATCGACAAGCCGGCGAGCATCAGCATCATTCATGGCAGAGAGGTTCATGATCACAGGAGTTCCCTCGCGGAAAGCATTCCCGATAGCAGGAGCATCCGCGTAAGAGGTCGGATGGAAGGTGACAATACGACGCAAGTCGCTTTCGTCTGAACGAACAGGGCGAGGAAACTCGGCTACCGGAGCGGCAGAGAAAGATTCAGAGCTGGAAAAATCCAGTTCGTCCTCCCCATCTGACTCATATGTATCGGCGAAACCATCAGAGGCCTCGGCTACATAGTCATCTTCCTCTACGCCTTCGGGCTCGCGCCACCCAAAAAAGTCCATCGTACGGCTAAGTGCTCCGGCCATGAACATACCCTTCGACTAGTACCTGCAACTGCTAAAAGATTAGCCGTATACCGCCGCGCCAGCCGCGATTAGTATCGGCGTGTTGATCAGGCGGGAAACACTACGCCACAAAAACGACCGGTAATTTGGTTTCTCCGGTAGGAATAAAGATTCTCGTCCTCGTAGGTACACAGCTTCGAAATGAAATCCACCTGCACCCCAGCCTCTTGCAACTGCGAGTTGGCGCTAGCACGCAAATCCAGGCCTGGACTACCCCACCGGGTTACACACCATGCAGAGGGCGTTACTTCAGCCAAATCTGCCCGCAGCTTCTCGGGAACTTCGTAACACCTTCCGCAAATGCAGGGGCCGACGGCGGCGTGAATTGAATACGCGGGCACGTGCTCGCTCATCATCGACACGGCTTTGCGGATAATTCCCGTGGAAAGGCCCGCCCTGCCGGCATGCACAGCACCCATTACTTCCCCACCAGAGGACGCAAATACTACCGGCACACAGTCAGCTACCATTACTGCAAGGGCGGGCAAACGCAGGTGCTTGGATGCAAATTCCTCAGCTACTACGAAGATGCCATCGGAGTTTACTACTTGGTCAGTACGGCCAGGTTCAACCTTATGGACTCGTGCAGAATGCGTCTGATTCATCCACACAATCGTTCGGTCAATCTTCGCTTCTAATAGATCTCTATTGCGCCGAACCGCTTGAGGATCGTCCCCAACATGCATTCCCGTATTAAGTGTGGCGAAAGCCGCCTTCGACACCCCGCCGCTACGAGATGTGAAGACGGCTTTAGCCCCTCCGACTGAGATCGGTCGCATTAGCGCAAGAACGGAGGAATGTCTAGGTCGTCGTCTTTGTCGGAATCGTCAAAGACGCGAGGCAGTTCTAGCTGCGATGAAGGAGTCGGATCAGTGCTTACCCGCGAGGGAGCAACAGGTTCAGGCTCCACAGCCTCCGGTAGCTGCGCCCTCGAGGTTGAACGAGGACGGGTAGGCACGTCCAGCGGAGCGCGGTGCTGCGGCCCAGAAGGCAGCGAGCCTAGATCGCGCTGCTGGCTCTGCAACGGCGCTGGCGCGGGAGTCGGCTTCGGAGCAGCTTCGGAGCGAAGAGTGTTGTTTTCTTCTTCCTTCTTTTGCACATTTAGCTCCGGGTCATCAAAGCCGGCAGCAATGACAGTGACTCGCACCTCGTCGCCAAACGCTTCGTCGATAGAAGCACCGAAGATGATGTTTGCTTCCTCGTGCGCGGATTCGCGCACCAACTCGGCAGCCTTCTGGATTTCGAACAGGCCCATGTTGGACCCACCCTGGAAGAACAGCAGCGCTCCGTGGGCACCTTCGATCGAAGCTTCCAGCAGCGGAGAAGCGATAGCCATCTCGGCAGCCTGGACTGCACGATCCTCGCCACTTGCGGTACCAATGCCCATAAGGGCGGAGCCCGCATCCTTCATTACGGACTTGACGTCAGCGAAGTCAACGTTGATCAAGCCCGCAGTAGTGATCAGGTCAGTGATCCCCTGCACGCCCGACAGAAGCACATTGTCAGCGCTACGGAAGGCATCGAGGACGGAAATATTCGGGTCGGAAATCTTCAGAAGGCGATCATTCGGAATGACGATCAAGGTGTCGACTTCGCTGCGCAAGTTCTCGACGCCAGCTTCGGCCTGCCTAGAGCGCATCCGCCCTTCAAAGGTGAACGGGCGGGTAACAACACCGATGGTAAGCGATCCAAGCTCGCGCGCGATGCGCGCTACTACAGGTGCGCCGCCGGTACCGGTGCCGCCGCCCTCGCCAGCGGTCACGAACACCATGTCAGCGCCCTCAAGGGCGTCGCGAATGTCCTCAGTGTGGTCCTCAGCAGACTTCTGCCCAACAGATGGGTCCGCTCCTGCGCCGAGACCGCGCGTCTCTTCGCGCCCAATATCGAGCTTCACATCAGCATCGGAGGTCAGTAGCGACTGCAAATCCGTGTTGATCGCAATGAACTCAACGCCAGCAAGACCAGCTTCGATCATTCGATTCACGGCATTTACGCCGCCCCCGCCGATGCCTACAACTTTGATAGTTGCAAGATAGTTCTGAGGAGATGCCACCTCGGCCCCTTCCCTTTCATCCAACCCTCAACCTCAACTGAAGGTTGAACGTTATGTCATATTTCCGGTATCTGTCACGTTATTAGTCTGGACAACCCAATGCCTGGCACCGCTTCGGCGTGTTGCGACACCCAATATTTTTGCCCCCGAAGTTCAGCTAGTAACCGGCCTCGCGGGATCGGTTAAATCGTACGTAGAAGCGTTGCGCTGCGCCAACACGGCAATGACTTTCGCCTTCAACTCATTATTGGATTCATCCCCCCAGATGATCGTGGCACCAGAATCCAAAACTAGCGAAATACGGTCCGCATTAGCACCGTCGATCTTGGTCACTCGATCCATAATCTGAGTAGGCACTGCCGGGATGATCTTTGCCATAGCCGAGGCCGTCGCTGCTCGGTCGGCTCCTGCGGGCAACGATATTTCCTTCAGGTTCTGCTCCCCTGCAGGGGCAAACGCGATGCCTTTCGAATCAACAAGTTTGGCATCGTCGCCGCTACGTTCGATCCCGATCGGAGTACGCAACTTCAGCTGGAGTTTCACTCCATGCAAAGGCGACCTGTGCACCTGCACGTTGGCTATCCGAATATTAGAGCGCGCAATCGCCTTGGCCATAGCGCCAGTATCCAACCTAGGTAGTGGCACGCCCTTGAATGGTTCCGTTGCCTGCACTACCTGAGCCGAAGGAACCTCCTTGGAAGCGCCCTCCACCACTGCGGCACTTGGCCGGTACTGAAGGAGCGGCGAGAAAAAGGCGAGCCCAGCAATTAGTGCCACCAGGACTATCGCGCCTAGAACCGACCCCACGTAGAGTCTTCTTCTACGTTTTAGTGCCCTAGACCGCTCTGCCAGCCGCACCGCCAGCTCATAGTTGACCCTTGCCCTCACAGCAATTCCAAAATCACACTGGCCATCGTCGTTACGTCCCCGGCGCCCACCGTGCAAATTAGATCGCCAGGCCGCGCCTTGGAAACCAGGTAGCGGGCCCCGTCCTCTAGAGAATCGGCAAGGTAAGCCCCCGCAAGCTTGTCCCCAATCAGAGAGGAATCTACGCCCTCAACCGGATCTTCGCGGGCGCCATATATAGGTGCCAAAGCCACTTCGTCTGCTCCCCTGAGCGCCTTCGCGAACCGGTCGGCAAAATTCCTTGTTCGCGAATACAGGTGAGGTTGGAACAGCAGCAGCACTCGTCCTTCCGTCTGTTCGCGTGCCTGCGCTACCAACGCGGCTACCTCGGTCGGGTGATGGGCATAGTCGTCACGTACCTCTACCCCACCAGCGGTTCCCTTGTATTCGTAGCGGCGCCCAGTGCCCGTAAACGCTTCCAAGGCCCGCACCGCTTCCTGGGGAGCGTAGCCGGCGGATACCAGTACTGCAAAGGCCCCCGCAGCATTTAGCAAGTTGTGCTTTCCCGGAACCTGCAAATGGACTTCATATGTCTGCCCCTGCCAGGTGAAGGAGTCCTCTGCTACCAGGACATGCTCGCCCTCAAGCGGTGTTGTGCCGTAGGAAATATGGCGCAGATGACTGCCGACACTTTGCCCAAGTGCGCGCGCGCCCTCGTCGTCAGAGCACGTCACTAGGGTGTCCGAAACAAGGTTAGAAAACTCTACAAACGCCTGTTCAAAGGCTTCCTTTGAACCATAGTGATCCAAGTGATCTGGTTCCACATTGGTCACCAGAGCAATGGTTGGCTTGTAGTTCAAGAAAGACGCATCAGATTCATCAGCTTCGGCGACAAAATACTTGCCCTTGCCAAGATGTGCCCCGGAACCGAATCCGCTGACTATTCCGCCTACTGCAAATGACGGATCCGCCCCAAGCTGCGAGAGCGCGACAGCGAGCATACCGGAAGTGGTGGTCTTGCCATGGGCTCCAGCTACCGCAATAAAGTCCATTCCTGCCGCTGCCAAGGCAAGTGCCTGTGAGCGGTGAATTATCTTGCACCCAAGTTCGCGAGCCCTAGCGAGCTCAGGGTTGGAATCACGTACCGCTGTCGAAACCACCACGATCGAATCGGGGGTGACTGCAGCCGGATCGTGGCCTACCTGCGCGTTTATGCCTAGCCCACGAAGACGGGCGATATTGGCTGAATCCTTCTGATCGGAACCGCTAACCTGCTGGCCACGGTCGAAAAGCAATTCAGCAACTACGGACATGCCGGCCCCGCCGATTCCTATTAGATGAAAATAGCTCATTTCTCTGCAACTCCAAAAGCAATATCTGCCACGCGCTGGGCGGCATCTATCTGTCCAAACCGCTGTGCTGCCGCACTCATTTCCGAAAGCTTCTCGGAATCGTTGACAAGGCTGAAGACTTGGTCCACTACCGTGGAGGCATTCAAATGCTTGTCTTCGATAATCTGGGCGCCGCCCCCTGCTACCACATCGGCAGCGTTCAGCTTTTGTTCCCCATTGCCAATCGGCAAGGGCACGTAAGTTGCAGGCAGCCCCAATGCTGAAATTTCACACACTGTGCCCGCCCCTGAACGGGCAAGCACCATGTCCGCGCAGGCAAAAGCATCCTGCATATTTGAGCAGTATTCCAGAACTTTATAGTCAGGCGCCTCGCCGACCGTCTCGGCTACCGCCTGGCTCTTCCCCTTTCCTGCTATATGCAGGATCTGAATGTCGCCCCTAGAAGAAGCTGCATTTGCCACGGCTTCGTTTATACTCTTTGCTCCCAAAGAACCGCCGGTGACAAGAAGAGTCTTCTTCTGCGCATCCAAGCCGAATTGCGCCAGCGCGTTGGTTCTAAGCTGTTCTTTAGTTTCGGGATCCAACCGAGCTTTAGCCAGCTTTTCAATGGCCTCCCGCAGGGGCAGTCCTGTTACCTCGGTAATCCCCTTACGGGCGGATAACGGGGTGGATGGGAAGGTCAATGCCACTCCCTCTGCCCATCTCGCTCCTAGACGATTGGCTAGTCCGGGCCGAGCGTTCTGCTCATGAATCACTACTGGCAGGTGAAGTCGGGCAGCGGCCACGTAGGCGGGAGTCGAGACGAACCCGCCAAAACCAATCACGACGTCTATTGACTCATCAATAAGGGCCTGCCTGCAGATTCGCAGTGCCTCGCGCATGCGTGGGACAAAGAAGAACAGGTCCTTGCCGGGACGCCTGGGGGCGGGCACCTTAGGAATCTCGATCATCTTTATTCCAGCCGGTGGGAGCAGGTCTACTTCCAGCCCTTTTGCGGTACCAAGTGCAATAACCTCGGCCTCCGCAGCGCGCAGCTTCTGCGCCGTTGCAATAAGCGGGTTGATATGCCCTGCTGTGCCGCCACCGGCAAGTAGTACCTTCATTTCTTCGCCTTTCTGCGTCGCCCAACAACGGCGATAGTCTGCTTTATTGAAGCTTCTCGTGCCATTAGTACCTCATTTGCGCCCGGTTCAGCGCGCGCACACGAGAGCATGATCCCCATAGCGATTAAACATGCTACTAATGCCGATCCACCAGCTGAAATAAATGGTAGCGGGACGCCAATAACCGGAGATATTCCAACCACGACACAGATGTTGAGCAACGCTTGCAGCCCGATCCAGGCCATTGTGGAGGCAGCGGCGATACGGATGGAGTTGCTACGGGCCCGTCTAGACAGACGCAGCAAGGCCCATCCGAGCACCATGTACAGAATAATTACGGACAAGGTCCCAACCAGTCCGAATTCCTCACCTAAGATCGCATAAATAAAGTCGGACTCCGCCTGCGGCAAATAGTTCCATTTCTGTCTGGAAGCACCCGGTCCGACCCCCGTAATGCCACCTGTACCCAGGCCGAGTTTGGCACGCAAAGGCTGCAGATCAATGCCCTGTTCATCTTTGGGCGCTCCGGGTAAGAATGCGCGAATGCGCGCTCGTCGCGAAGACGAGGACGTGGACGCGACAGCTACTCCGAAAAGTGCCGCCAGCACTAACAGAGCAATCTTCTTCCAGTGCAGTCCGCTGATGAACAATATTGCCCCTACGACACTGCCGACTACCAGGGTCGTACCAAAGTCACCACCCACCATAATGGCTGCCATAGACCCAAGTGTCGGCCAGGCCAAGTAACGCCCGATTGATGCCCAATCGGATAGGTCTACAATGCGGTGACCGATAATTGCCGCCATGTGCATTATCAGGGCAACCTTCAAGAACTCGGAAGGCTGTACGGTACCGATTCCGGGAATAGCAATCCAGTTCTGATTACCACCGATATTCTGGCCAAAGGGCAACACCAGTAGCTGGAAGCCTATTGCCGCAACTAAGACTGTTGCAGAAACCTTCGGATTGAAATAAAGCTGCGGCCTAGCTTTCGTAGCCAGCCACATTAGAAGAAGGCCCAAAATGGCGTAAGTAAACGGTTTGAAGAAAGCTAGGAAGGGGTTATCTTGCCTAGACAGCTCCCCAATAGAGGAGGCCGAAAACACCATGATCAGGCCGACCCCGGTCAGCAGCAGAGTCGAAATCAAGATCATGTAGAAGGTGAGAACCGGGTTGGTTCGCATCTGTTCTTGTACTACCGCTCGAGTCGAATCTATGGTGTCGTCGTCAGAGACTACCCTTATTCGCGGCAGCTTCAGCTTCGCTCTTAAGGACACTTAGTCCTCCAATCCCGCCACCGCCTGGGCGAACAGGTCGCCTCGCTCTCCGTAGTTGGTAAATTGATCCCACGAGGCGCATGCGGGAGCCAAGATGACAGTATCTCCGGGGCGGGATAGCGCTACGCATTCGTGCACTACAGACCCCATTATGTCGTCTGGCGGCTCACACTCGACCACGGGAACATTGGGGGCCTGAGTCTGCAACGCCGAGCGGAGGGCTCTCCGATCCTTGCCAATCAATACAACTCCGCGCAGAGTAGGTGCCACTGCTGCCACTAGTTCGTCAAAGGACTGGCCCTTGGTGTCCCCGCCTGCAATCCAGACTACTGACGAGGGCGGCATTCCGGCCAACGATATCTTCGCGGCGTGGGCATTGGTCGCTTTCGAATCGTCGATCCAGGTGACGTCTCGAGCTTCACCTAACAGGGTGCGCCGGTGTTTCACTGCCTTGAAGTTGCCGAGGCCTTTTGCCACGGAGGAAAAGTCCACTCCTAGAGAGCGAGAGAGGCCGGCCGCTGCAAGCGCGTCGGCTAACACCGGATGCGTAATGATGCCACCGGTCAAGTGGCGCAAGTTGTCGAAGGTGAAAAGTTCGGTGGCCTCGCTCCATCGGTTAGCGATGAAGGCGCGGTCAAGCGCAATATCGTCTACCACGCCAATTTGCCCTACCGCGGGAGCTGAGAAAGACAGGCCTATAGCTCTGCACCCCTCAACTACGTCCGCGTTATCCACCATTTCCCGCACGCTAGTGTCTGAAATGGGTAGCAGGCAGGCCTTGCGAGTGCGCTCGTAGACCATCGCCTTGGCCTGTTTATAGGCTTCCACGCTGCCGTGCCAATCCACGTGGTCTGATGCGACATTCAGGCAGATCGACGCGTAAGGAGAAACGGTGCTTGTTGAATAGAGCTGGAAGGAAGATAGTTCAACCACGAGGGCGTCGTAACCACCCTCGGCAGCTTTCAGTACAACGGGAGCGCCGACGTTACCTACTGCGTATGCCTGCCGCCCATCTGCACGCAGGATCGCCTCGGTCATGCTTACAGTGGTGGTCTTCCCGTTCGTGCCGGTTACTGCCAGCCAAGGCGCGTCGTCTTTGCGACCGGCTTGCAGCCGCCAGGCTAATTCGACCTCTCCAAGGATCTCCCGTTCGCTAAGGAGTGCCCCCTGATAGATGGCGCTGGCAGGGGGAATTCCCGGGCTCACCACTACCTGTTCCAGCCCAGCATCCGCAATTTCCTGCTTCACCTGCTGCGAAGAAGTGGCATGAATTTTCTGGACATTCTTTGGCAGGTCGGCACTTTCTAGTGCCTCCTGCGAACCATCAATTACCGTGACCTCGTGTCCAAGGTTAGAAAGAACCTCCACCGCAGCGAGTCCGGACTTGCCGACCCCTGCTACCCCAATCCGGGAGCTCATATCCTCAATACCCATTCTGCGTAGAAAATTATTGTGCCGATGATGCCAAACAGGCCGGCGATGATCCAGAAGCGCACAACGATCGTAACCTCTGGCCATCCAAGGAGCTCAAAGTGGTGATGCAAGGGAGCCATTTTGAAGACCCGCTTACCTGTGAGCTTGAAACACCCCACCTGGATGATGTCCGAAAGAACAATGATCACAAATAGGCCACCAATAACGACCGCAAGGAATTCGGTCCTGGTCAAAATGGACATGCCAGCAAATGCGCCGCCCAGCGCGAGCGAACCGGTATCTCCCATGAAAATCTGGGCCGGAGAGGTGTTCCACCACAAAAACCCGAAGCAGGCTCCCACGATAGCTGCCGCAATGACGGCTATATCTCTGGGGTCGCGTACCTGATAGCAAGCGGCAATATTAGCTGGGTCGGATCCGGGGCATTTCTGGTAGAACTGCCATACCGCAACCAGGGCGTAAGAACCGAAGGCGAATAGCGAGGCCCCCGTAGCCAATCCGTCCAGGCCGTCGGTCAGATTTACCCCGTTAGACCAAGCCGCAACAATGAAGTTTACCCAGATTACGAATACCAGTATCACCAGTGCGCCTATTCCAAGTACTTTCAGCGAGACCGAAGTGTCACGCACTACTGAAATTGCCAACGAGGCCGGCCGCACTCCCGTATGGTCCGGAAATGCGTATGCGCCGAGCGCAAACAGGGTGCCTACTGCGAGCTGTCCAATGAACTTCGCTTTTGCGTTTAGGCCAAGGGAACGTTGATGGGAAATCTTGATGAAGTCATCCAGGAACCCAATAACGCCCAGGCCAATGAAGAGGAACATGAGCAGTACTGCGGACCAAGAAGGTCCATTTCCGCTAACCAGCATCGATACCAGCCAGCCCACAGTCGCAGCACCGATAATAACGATGCCACCCATGGTGGGAGTCCCTCGCTTCATGTAGTGGCCCGTGGGCCCATCCTGCCGAATGAACTGCCCGTACTCACGCGCCCGCAGTACACGGATCAGCGCTGGAGTGCCTAGCAAAGAAACAATTAGCGCGACACCACACGCACTAATTAATGCGAGCACGCGTTTTCCTCCTTTAGAAGTTGATCTGCCAGGCGCCACACGCCCGACCCGTTAGACCCTTTGAATAGGATCACGTCCGCGCTAGCGGGCAGATCCTTAATCAGGCTAGCCGCTTCATGGTAGTCGGCGGCGGAGATAGTCTCGGCGCGTTCGGAAACTGTCTCTAGCAACGGTTTCGCTCCCTGCCCGACAACGACCACGACGTCTACCCCATTTGCAGCCACTACTTTTCCGACCTCGCGGTGAATATCATCCGACTGCGGACCAAGTTCAAGCATTTCGCCGAGGACGGCTATTTTCCGACGACCCTTGCCGATTTTAGCGAGGGCGCCAAGAGCTGCCTTCATAGAATCAGGGTTGGCGTTGTAGGCATCGTCGATCACGATTGCACCGCTCTCTAGATGCCGCACATCCATGCGGTGCGGGGAAGTGGCTTTAGTACCGGCGCACTTAGCAACAGCCAGTTCCAGGGGAATTCCGGCAGCTACTGCGCCGGCAATAGCCGCCAACGCGTTAGAAACATGGTGGGCTCCTACTAGTCCTAAGGAGAGTTCACTGTGGGTGCCGTCGTGATGCACCGTGAAACTTGCCCTGTCATTGCTATCGACCTCTACCCCGCTCGCATAGAAGTCGGCCTGTTGACCAGCTGCGAAGGTTAGGAGCTTCTTGTCCTCACTCAGGTATTTAGTCATCTCGGCTACACGGGAATCGTCAATGTTGAGGACGGCTACTCCCCCAGGAACCAACCCGCCAAGCAGCTCAGCTTTTGCTTGGGCCACAGCTTCCTGAGAGCCGAAGCCACCAAGATGGGCCCGTCCTACCAACAGCTCAATCGCCACATCAAGCGGAGCTATCGAAGTTAGATATTCAATGTGGCCAACGCCCGAAGCACCCATCTCTAGCACCAGGTAGCGAGTACCTTCCGGTGCCGACAAAACGGTACGCGGCAGTCCGACCTCGTTATTGAAAGATCCCACCGGAGCCGTGGTTGGCCCCGCGGCGCGACAAATCCCCGCCAGCAAATCCTTCGTAGTGGTTTTCCCTGCGCTACCGGTAATGCCGATCACAGTGACGGGGCCTGCCTCGCGCAAGTTGCGCAGGTGGAAGGCCGCTGCCTGCCCGTAGGCATAGGTCACGTCGTCGACCTCAATGACGGCAATCTTCGGATCGAGGTCGAGTGCCTTCTGTGCGTTCTGAGTGACTACCGCCCCAGCACCCGCGCCTGCGGCCTTGGGAAGATAATCCAGTCCGTCGTTCTGTTCCCCAATTCGGGCGAAGAAAACCCCACCGGCCTTCGCTTCCCGCGAATCGGTCGTAGCATCCAGCAGTGTCAGCGCCGCATCCGAATCACGGACGAGTACGCCCCCTACCGCGTCTGCCAACGCCTTTGCATCTAACGTCATAGTTGCCATTGTATGTGCCTCTTTATAGGGCAGTTATTTGGTATTCGCTTCTATTGGGTAAAGTTTCGGTGCTTCAGTGGATGGTTTCACACCCAGCATTCTTAGCGCTGCCCCTGTGACCTCTGAAAACACGGGTGCGGCGACAACACCGCCGTACACCGAAGTTTGCGGCTTATTTAACACTACGGAAACCGCTACTGCCGGTTTTTCTGCAGGAGCAGCTCCAACGAAGGAAGCTACTACTCCCCCCGAATCGGCTCCTCCCAAAATTTCGGTAGTACCGGTCTTTCCGGCGGTGCGGTAGCCGGGAACCTTTGCCAGCTCGGCGGTACCATCCGAGCCGGTCACCGATTCCATCATCCGCATCAAAGTCGCGGCAGTATCGGGTTCCATAGCGCGGGTTGCCTTAGGGGTATCTGTCTTATGGACCACTCCGTTTTGATCAGTCCACGAGTCTACGATGCGCGCTGGGATGCGTACTCCCCCGTTCGCTACAGTTGCCATCAACTGGGTTACCTGCAGCGGAGAAACAGCAATGCCCTGTCCGAACATGGTGGTATACCGCTGCCTTCCATCCCACTCCTGCGGGGTAGGCACAAGGCCGCCCGTCTCTCCGGGCATCTCAATTCCTGTGGGCTCGCCCAGGCCTAGCTTCTTCATCATCTGATAACGCGACTTATCTGAGACCAGGTCGCCAATCTGAACAGTACCTACGTTGGAAGATTCCGCCAAGACCCCAGAAGCGGTCAGGTTTTGGACGCCATGCTCATGCGAGTCCACAAACTTTTCACCATTTTTCATAGTGATTTCGTATGGAATCCGGAAAGTAGACAGTGGAGTAATTTTTCCCTGGTCTAGTGCGGCCGCAAACGTTATCAGTTTGCCGGTGGAACCGGGTTCATACACCGACTGCACAACCCGCGACTTGGTAGATTCAGATTTCTCGCGAGCATCCATAGGAGGCAACGCTCTCGAGTCCGCTAAAGCCAGCACCCGTCCCGTAGCTACTTCCATAACTACAACGGTCCCCCAGGTAGCACCTGTTTTCTTTACTGCATTGTCCAAGCTAGTTTGCGCCTGCTGGTTGAGGTCTGCATCCAAGGATAGCTTCAAGCTCTGGCCAGACTGGGCTTCCTTCGTGGTCTCGGCACCGTCGGGAATAATCTGTCCGGTGGGCGCGATTTCGACAGTGCGTTCCCCGTCTTTGCCACCTAAGACTCCCTCACGGGAAGCTTCGATGCCGGCCGCACCAACGTTCTCTTGGTTCACGAACCCGACTACGGTCGAGGCGGTATTGCCTGCCGGGTAGGACCGCAAGGTGGTTGTTTCGGAGGTGATTCCTTCAATCTTTAACTCTTTGATCTTACGCCACTTCGCAGGTTCCACATTCCGCGCAATGATCTGATAGCCCGAATCGGCAACCAGCATGCCGCCAAGTTCTGCCCTATCTTGCTCCAAGATGGGCGCGAGTTGTCTGGCTGCTTCGACAGGACCGGTACCCATGACCTTTTCCCTGGCATCTGGTCCCTCGGCAGCCCGAGTGTTGGTGATGACCTTCCCAGCTGAGTTCACGACCTCTTTATGCACGTAAGTGCGCAGCAGGTAAGGGTTGGCAACAACGTTATACCGCTGCGTCGAGGTAGCAAGAACAGTACCCCGAGCATCTAAAATCTTCCCGCGTTCAGCACGGATCGGATAGGTTACAGTGCGAAGCTTGGCTGCCTGCGAGGAGAGTGAGGGCCCATCGATCACCTGAATCTTAATCAAGGCCAGCGAGCAAATGCACATGCCCGTAGCCAAAAAGACCACAAGCCACCTAGTGCGATCCACCCCTGCGAATCGCTTTAGAACACGGCGCCAAAATTTTCCTCTTGCGGCCACGCCTACTGCGCTGCCTTGCCGCCCTCGATCTGCTTAGAACCGAGGCTTATGTATCCTAACTCCACGGCTGGAACCATACCGTGAGACACCGCGAATTGGCGTAACGAATCGGGAGAAGACAAAGACTCGACCTGAACCTGCAATTCCTGATTCGCTTCCTCAACTTTGTCCAGCTCGATCTGATCTTCATGCATGGAGTAGGACAGCATAGCCATCTGCGTATTGATAGCCATAGGAACCACAATCAAAGCTAAGAGCGCTGCGACTACGCCACCCCAGGTAAGTATCGGGGTTTTTGCCGGCGCAGAGGTTTGCACTACCGAAAGGATCGGCCTGGCAATCCGACGGGGCCCTTTACGAGGGCGACCAAGTGCGGCCTGAGTCATGACCTTTACCTTCCTTCACTAATGCGTTCTATGGCGCGCAACCGAACTGGTGCGGAACGCGGATTTGTCTTCTGCTCTTCTTCATCGGCCTTTTGCGCTCCAGAGAAGACGAGGTTGAAGTTTGGAGCTAGTTCTGGTGGAACTACTGGCAAGTCGGGCGGAGCCTGAGAGGTGCTAGCCTCTTTGAAGGCAGCCTTAACTATTCGATCTTCCAAAGATTGGTATGCCTCCACAACCAACCTGCCACCCACATTCAGGCTGTTCAGGGCCGCGGGGATAGCATCCTCGAGGATGGACAATTCGTTGTTTACGGCTACGCGTAGAGCCTGAAAAGTCCGCTTCGCAGGATTGCCCCCTTTCCTTCTGGCGGGAGCAGGTATGGACGCGCGAACCAAAGCTACTAGTTGCCCAGACCGTTCTATAGGCTCGCTTTCGCGCTTTTTCACGATTGCGCCAGCTATCTTGGCAGCAAATTTTTCTTCGCCGTAGACCCGCAGAATCCTAGTCAGTTCCTGTTTGCTAGCTTCTTGCAACAGTGTGGCAGCGGATTTCCCCTGCGATGTATCCATGCGCATGTCTAAGTACGTGTCGCGGGAGTAGGCGAAGCCGCGATCGTCCTGATCTAGCTGGAAGGAAGATACTCCCAGGTCCATCAATATCCCATCGACTTTTCCGCCAGCCTGATCGGCGACATCGCCAATTCGATCGTAGGTGGTGTGAATTGGAGTAAAACGGTCCCCGAAGGGCGAAAGGCGCTCGCCAGCAATCTGCAAAGCCTGCTCATCTCGGTCTATCCCGTACAAACGGACCTGCGGAAATTCTTTCAAGATGGCTTCGCTGTGGCCACCCATGCCAAGGGTGCAATCTACAAAAACGGCACCATCGTGAGCCGCTGGTTCCAGGAGTTCCAGACAGCGTGCAACCATTACCGGCACGTGTCCGTATTCCTTAGCCATGTAGACCGCCTTCCGTCAGGCCATAAGCTTGGATCCCCTCCGCTCTCTGAAGCCGGGGAAGTGGCCTCAGAAATCGGAGAGAAACCGAACCTATGCCCCTAGAACAAACCTGGGATTACCTCTTCAGCAGTGTCCGAGAACGCCTGCTCATGTTCCGCTAGGTACTTCTGCCAAGAAGCTTGATCCCAAATCTCGATTCGAGATCCGGCACCAATCACCGTTACGTCTCGCTTCAACCCCGCATAGGTGCGAAGTAACGCGGGAATGGTGATTCTTCCCTGCTTATCCGGTTTGTCGTCCATCGCTCCCGAGAGCATGATCCTGACGAAATCTCTAGCCTGCCTACTGGAGATAGGCGCCCGGCGGAGCTCTTCGTACATGTTTGCGAATTCCTGGGAGGTGAACATGTATAAGCAGCGATCCTGGCCCCTGGTTAGGACCAAGCCGTTTGAAAGTTCCTCGCGGTAGCGGGAAGGCAGAATGAGGCGCCCCTTGTCATCGAGCTTTGGCTCAGCTGTACCAAGGAACACACGCACCTCCTCACCGCTGAGCTCCACTTTACTCCACAATCAACCACATTGTGAAGCTAATCCTCCATTTTTCGCATTTCTGCCTAGATCAAACATCTACTGAACAGCTAATTTACCGAATGGAGTGAAGTGGAGTAAAAATCCATACATAGTGGAGGACGACTGGCCACCCAGAGGGGTGGCAGTTAAAAATAAAAAGAGGGGAAGACTCTGCGTCTTCCCCTCTCTACGAAACTACTTACTAGTAGCGGCCAGATTCGCCCTGACCGCGGCGTTCCCATTTTTGCTGTTGCTTCTTCATAAAAGCAGATGAGGATGCACCCCTAGCCGTCTTTCCAGAAAGCTTCGCAACAACTTTTCTGTTCCAAGGCAGGGTGATTCCAAATACCATTACCAAGAATCCAACTACCGCCAGCGCCATGGCCGGCCACGTATACCCGAGTGACACCGCAACCACAATGATCACCAATCCAAGAAGTGTCACGACACCCATAGCTGCCATAACCCTAGGAGGCGTCTTCCTTGGTGAGTTAGGAGCCTCTTTCGCCATGGCGGCATCGAAGGAAGGATCGCCCTCGCGCAGCTGGGCTTCCAAATCCGCAAGGACCTGCTTTTCGTAGTCAGACAGTCCCATGACACCTTCCTTCGCTATAAATGTGTCTTCACTCTCAGGATAGAGCATTACCGCCCTATTTCCCCAACTCGTTCCTTTCCTTCCGGTCACCCAGCAGCGACGCGGGCCGCAAAGCGCTGGCGCCAAATCGGGCCGCAATTCCGTCCATCGCACTCTCGGCTGCCCGGCGCGTATCTTGGCCGTCGATGGTTAGCTGTATTCCGACCTCTGCCGAAACTAGCCCTTCGACACGCAGACCAACCAGCCTATAGCCACCGGTTGGCAATGGCACAGAATGCGCCAAAGTGCGCGCCACCTTATAGATATCTGCACCTAGATCAGTTGCCGGCACGGTTTTTGACCTAGTCACTGTTCTAAAGTCGGCACCGCGCAACTTGACCACGATTGTCTGCCCCTGCCATTTTGCGGCGCGTAGCTTAGCAGCGCACTCGTGTGCCTGCGCTAAAAGCACTTCTTCTAACCTAGGGAATGCGGTTACATTTTGTTCGAAGGTAACCTCAGTACCGATCGACTTTTCGGGGCCGCTCTCGCCTACCTTTGACGCATCAATTCCCAAACTAATCTGTGCCAGTCTTGCCCCTGCCGCTTTTCCTACCTTGCGCTGCAGATCAGACTCGGGAACCTGCGCCAACTGGCCAATAGTACGAACGCCAGACCGCAGCAAAATCTCTTGGACCCTCTTTCCCACTCCAGGAAGTGCACCTACGGGCAAATCATGTAGGAACGCGGACACAGCGGTATCTGGAACCAGTAATATCCCGTCGGGCTTCGCATGCGAGGACGCAATTTTTGCTACCAATTTCGAGGGCGCAATGCCTACCGATGCCGCAATCCCCAGTTCGGTTTTGATGCGACGGCGAAGAGCAATTGCGATCTGCGTGGAGGAGCCAAATATCTTTCGGACTCCAGACACGTCCAGGTAAGCTTCATCCACGCTTACCTTCTGAAACGCAGGAGTATAGGAAGACAAGATCTTCATTACCTCGGCCGACACCTGGGAGTACACCCCTTTGCGGGTGGGCAACACCACCGCCCTGGGGCAAAGGCGAACTGCACGCGACACCGGCATGCCGGCATGCACGCCGTAGGCCCGCGCTTCGTAGGTAGCAGAAGTGACTACGCCCCTGTTCGAGTGCCCACCGACAATCAGAGGCTTTCCTACCAGTTCCGGATGATCCAGCAGTTCGACGGAAGCGAAAAAACAATCCATGTCGACGTGCAAGATATTGGCATGCGAGTCGTCTTTTCCCCACCCATGCCTGGCACTGGCTAGCCTAGGCGAATTAGACATTACTTAGGCTGATTTGCTGGGGCCATCTACCGGCCCATCAGCGCGGTGACGCCCCTTCGGCTTAGGTGGCACTGCAGTCTGGCCCTGGTCGGCACGCTGCTGGTCGGTATTGCGCAAAAAGTCTTCGAAACGCTCGGCAAGATCGTCCCCGCTGGGGATTTTCACTGGTGAATCGGAAACTTGCAATTGCGAAATATCCAACGAATCGACGCGCTGCTCCAGTTGGGCGATGACGCCGCCAATCTCAGCAGATTCCTGCACTTCCAGGTCAAGCCTCTTTGAGAGCATGTCAGAAGCGGCAGCCAAATCACCAATTGGCAAATCCAGTCCAGTAAGATCGCTGATTCGCGAAATTAACGCTGTTGCTGCAGCCGGGTAGTCAGAGTCCATCACGTAGTAGGGCACCCCTACCGTAAGACCAATGGAATCGATCCCCTGCTGCCCCAGGCTGTACTGCAGGAACATTCCCATGGAAGCGGAAAACTGCATGGTGCCGATTTGCTCGTCTTGCGGAGGCAGTAGATCCGGACGCGTTCCAGTCTGGTTCACTAGCGGAGGACGCGTGTGCGGAGTGGCAGCTGGCAACCCCAGGACGTTAATAGCGGTCTCGACTCCCACCTCTTTGGCATACTCGGATACCACTTGGGCGAACTCATTCCAACGCAGATCCGGCTCAGGCCCGTGCAAGATCAAGATTTCTTGTCCCGAATAATCGGTAACCTTGTCGATGGCGATTTCAGGAGGCTCCATATCCGTTACAGTCCATTGGGACAAAGTCGCCAAGGGACGGCGGGCACGATAATCGACAAGTTTGTCTGTATCGAAAGTCACTACGCGCTCTGCCTGCAAAGATGGCAGCAATTGTTCTAGCGTAAGCCGGCCGGCGTGTCCCGCATCAATAGCGCCATACATGTGGTGGAGCATAACCCGCGAGCGCACCGGCACATCAGAGATCTGAGAGATTAGCTCTGTCATTTTTACCTCCACCTTCTTTAGCTATTAGCCTATATGTTCTGTCTGACAGTTGATGTCCCAACATGACCAACTATCATTTTGGTCTGACACAATAGGTTAACTTTCAATCTGTCTAACAAGAAACTTACTACCGTTATTCCAAGGATAAGCGTGACTTCTACCCCAATGGACCAAGAGCAGCCCGCAGTCGATCGTGCCTACCGGGCACTTGACGCAGCTCGGTCTAGCTACCGACGCCAACAGCGCAAGGCTGAGGCCGCAGGAGCTCAAGGGTCTCCTCAGGCCCGCTCTGAACGAGATGCAATCGCAGCTCATTTTGGTGATCAGGCGACTCGCTTGGAGCAGGTGGAAGACAAGCTTGTGTTTGGCAGATTGGATATGACATCCGATCATGCCCCTTCGCCTCGCTACATTGGCAGGGTGGGTCTTTCCGAGGAGGGCAAGACCATTTTGGTTGATTGGCGCGCACGGGCCGCTACCCCGTTTTATCGGGCTACTCCCGCCCATCATGAGGGCGTGGTCAGGCGTCGCCATATCGGCACGAAGCTGCGGAAAGTGGTCTCGGTTGAGGACGATCTTTTCGATGTGTCAGCTTCCGAAAATGTTTCCTTGGCAGGCGAGGGCGCCCTTTTCGCCGCGATGAATTCTGCGCGCGGTGGTCATATGGGCGACATTGTGACTACCATTCAGGCAGAGCAGGACGAGGTTATTCGTTCTGAGGCTAAAGAACTTCTAGTGGTTCAGGGCGGCCCGGGCACGGGCAAGACTGCTGTAGCGCTACATCGCGCGGCTTATCTACTGTATTCAGAACGCGAGAAGCTGCAACGGTCAGGGGTGCTTATTGTTGGCCCATCCAGGCGTTTCTTGCGGTATATCGAACAGGTATTGCCGGCATTGGGGGAAACGGGTGTCGTCTCTGTAACGATGGGTGACCTGCTCCCAGGTATTAGCGCCGTTTCCCATGACAGTGACGCCCTCGCGCGTCTAAAGGGCTCCCTAGAATGGATAAAAATCGCGAAGAGGGCGGTAGCTTCCAGGCGTCGCATTCCGGAGGCTCCCATAACGATGCGCGTATCCGGCGTGACCGTCACTCTTCTTCCAGAGGACGTGAAGGCTGCTGCTCGGCGGGCAAAACAAGCATCTAGAGCGCACAATGTGGCGCGCACTACCTTCGCCCTCACGCTGCTAGAAAAACTCACCGATAGCTACCTGGCCGCAGACGAAAATCTAAGTTCGTCTGACAGGGCTTGGGTGCGTGAAGAACTGCGCACGAACATTGATGTAAAGCGCAATATCAACCTGTGCTGGATGCCCGAGTCCGCCACTGCCCTACTCCGCAAGCTCTATTCACGCCCGCAGCTCCTAGCAGCATGCGCCCCCAGTTTCACCGCCGAGCAAGTTGCCGCTCTGCAGCGGCCAACCGATGCTGCTTTTACGGTAGAGGACATTCCCATCCTCGACGAACTGGCAGAGTTGTTGGGCCCTTCAGATGTGTTTGCTGCGGCAGCCCGCGAGCGCGTTGCTAGGCAAGAACAGGCCATAGCGAGGGCGCAGCAAGCCCTGGATATGGATGGCCTGGGCGGAGGGATCGTGAATGCCCAGCTACTCGCGGAACGCACACAGGGGCAGGCTGATTCTTCGACATTGGCAGAGAAGGCCCGAGCCGACAGGTCCTGGACTTTTGGCCACATAGTCGTAGATGAGGCGCAGGAGCTCTCGCCCCTAGCATGGGCTGCTTTGCTCAGGCGCTGTCCCTCTCGCTCGTTCACAGTGGTAGGCGACCTAGCACAAAGGACGGGAACCAGTGCGAAAGATTGGACGGAAATCCTTGGGCCAGCTGCCCGCGGATACTCCGGTACGGCTATCTTGTCGATTTGCTACCGCACCCCACAAACCATTATGGAGGCAGCTGAAAAAGTCGCCCGCGCCCTCGGCAGACCAATCGACTACCCGGTAAAGGCCGTCCGCGACCTACCAGATTGTCTGCGATTGCACCAGAGTGAAGGCCTTGCGCGCAGTGTCAGTCAGCTTGCCCAAATTGCCTGCGAAGAGCTGGACTTAGAGCACGGCACGGGGCAGGGCCAGGTGGCAGTCATTGCCGAAAAAGAGATAAGGCAGAAACTGACTTTCTCGGATCCACGTATCAACGTTCTTTCTGCCCGCGCCTCGAAGGGACTGGAATACGACGTAGTCATCCTGGTTGAACCTATCCAGATGCAGGATCGTCCTGGGGATCTATACGTAGCAATGACTAGGCCAACTAAGAGACTCGAGGTCGTCTATTCTGAAAAACTGCCAGAAGGATTCACTTCTAAATAGTTTTTCGACAAACCGCTTGCTCAGCACACTTTGCGATGACACTATTTATACATGCCCAAAGTTTTACTTCTGGAAAATCCTCACCCCGATGCCGACGCGATCTACCGCCAGGCGGGATTCGAGGTTGAACGACGGGTCGGGGCGCTGGACGAGGACGAACTGATAGAGGCTCTTCAGGGAGTTGACGCGGTCGGGATACGGTCAAAGACCGCGATCACCGAGAAGGTGTTAGCAAGCTGCCCACGTCTGTCTTGCATCGGCGCGTACTGTATAGGGACAAACCAGATCGACCTGTCCGAAGCCACCAGAAGAGGCGTCGCCGTCTTCAATGCCCCCTACTCCAACACGCGCTCGGTGGTAGAGATGGCAATATCTTTAATCATCGCGCTCAGCCGTCAGCTTCCCCAAAAGAACGCCGCCCTCCACCGCGGGGTGTGGCAGAAAAGCGCCGCTGGAGCCCATGAAGTCCGAGGAAAAACGCTGGGCATTATTGGCTATGGCCACATCGGCATGCAGCTGTCCGTATTAGCCGAAGCCATGGGAATGAAGGTTATCTTTTACGACACTGCCGAACGCCTCGCCCTCGGCAATGCCCACGGTTGCAAAACCATGGAAGAACTATTAGGACGCGCAGACGTAGTTTCCATCCACGTCGATGGGAACCCGACCAACGCGAACATGTTCGGCCCACAGCAATTCGAGCAGATGCAGCCTGGGGCAATCCTTCTAAATCTGTCGCGAGGATCAGTCATCGACTCTGGCGCCCTAGTGCAGGCTCTGGAAGCTGGAATGCTCAGTGGAGCTGCCATTGACGTGTTCCCAACCGAGCCGAAGAAGAATGGGGATCCATTCAACTCGCCACTGGCAAAGTTCGCGAATGTAGTACTTACTCCACACGTGGGCGGGTCTACCGAAGAAGCCCAACTAGATATTGGACAGTTCGTCACTTCAAAGGTTGTCGGCTATTTCCAATCCGCATCCACAGACATGTCAGTGAATCTGCCAAACCTTACCCTCCCAGTTTCCAAAGACGCTCTGTACCGCGTGGCATACATTCACACCAACGCACCGGGGGTGCTTGCTGAAATAAACCACATTTTTGCCTCCCACGGGGCCAACATCAACGGGCAAATCCTTGGTACGCAGGGGCGCGTCGGGTACGTAATAACCGACATTTCCTCAGAATTGCCTGTCGAGACGGTTGCAGCCCTAAAACGCGGCGAAGAAACCATCAAACTCCGCGTACTAACTCACTAAGTTCTGCCAAGAGACAAATAGGAAAAGTAGATAGGCTTACCCCGTGGATAGCGAAGACCCAGTTTCAGACCTAACCAGGCGCTTGCGCGAAAACTACGACCCGGAAGTAGGTCATGAAGTAGACCAGAGCCCAGCAACTTTAGTCTCTTTACTGCAAGAATCGGCAGCCAAGTGGCCAGATCGGGTAGCAACAGATTTCATGGGCGCCACCTTGACTTATTCCGAGCTGGAAGAACAGTCGCGAAAAGCCGCTAGCGCAATGGCAAACATGGGTGTCACAGCCGGTGATCGGGTCAGTTTAATATTACCCAACTGCCCGCAGTTCATTTGCGGCTTTTTTGGCGCATTAGCATTGGGGGCAATTGCGGTAGCACATAATCCGCTAGCCCCAGCGTCAGAGCTCCACACCGAAATCGAACGTGTCGATTCTAAATTGGTACTAGCCTGGCAAAAAACCGTCTCCAAGGTTGCCAGCCTGTCCGTGCCCGTACTGTCCGTAGATCTGGTAGCAGCACTGCCTGCAAAACTTCGGCTCGCACTGAAACTTCCGATCCCCAAAGCACGCAAGATGCGCGCACAGCTTTGCGAAAAAGTACCAGCCTCTATCCCCTCCTTTGACAAGCTAGCAAAGAAGGCAACACCACTCAGCACCCCGGCTGCAATTGACCCGGACGACACCGTCGCAATGCTGCATACAGGCGGAACAACAGGGTCACCAAAGTCGGTCATGCTCTCGAACACGAACCTAGTGTCCAACTCTCGGGCAGCTGCACAGTGGGTTACGCCCCTCCTTTCACCTCACGAAACCATTTATGCCGTACTACCGTTTTTCCACGCATTCGGAATGACATTGGTAATGCTCTCGGGCTTTCTGGTTGGTGCCACCCAAGTGGTATTTCCCAAATTTGACGAGTCGCTCTGCCTAGACGCCATGAAGCGCCGCCCCTGCACTTTCATGATTGGCGTTCCCCCGATGTTCTCTCGCCTATTGAAAGCGGCACAAAAGGCAGGCATTGCCTTAGACAGCATCAACTACACAATCTCTGGTGCCATGCCCTTGAAGAAGAAAGACGCACAGGCCTGGGCAAGCGCCACTAACGCTCCAGTTATCGAAGGTTACGGTATGACGGAGACGTCGCCCATCGTGACCGGATCGCCCCTCAGCTCCACCAGAGTCGGCACCCTTGGCTTACCGTTCCCTTCGATCCAGGTTCGCCTAGTCAGCTTGGAGGATCCCACCAAAGACGTGGACGACGAGGCCGGCGAGCCTGGTGAGCTCATAGTTAAAGGGCCCGGATGCAGCGCAGGATATTGGAATAACCCTGAAGAATCCAAAAACCTTTACACTACGGAAGGCTGGCTGCGCACCGGCGACATAGCCATAAACGACGACGGCTACCTTGCACTAGCTGACCGGCGGAAAGAGCTAATCCTTTGCGGTGGATTTAACGTCTATCCATCTGCGGTAGAAAACGCCATCCGCAAGCTAGACGAAGTAGAAGATGTTGCCGTTGTTGGCATGCCCGACGAAGATCGCGGAGAGGTAGTCACTGCAGCCATCGTCCCAGCTCAAGGACGCACCCCTACCCTTGCCAAGATTCGCGAGCAAATCGTAGAAGATTTGCCAAGATACGCACTTCCCCGGCAGATGTTTCTGGTAGACAAACTAGCCACCTCGGATTTAGGAAAGGTGGTGCGCCGGCGAGTACGGGATGAGCTTCTGCAGCGGCAGCGCTAGCGCTTCTGCTGTTCAGCCCGCAGCTGCTTAATGGCCTCCTCGAAATCGTTCAAGGAGTCGTAGTCGAGATACACCGAGGCGAACCGCAAATAAGCAACAACATCCAGGTCGCGCAGAGGTTGCAAAATTGCGCGGCCCACATCCTGGGTAGTGATTTGCGCCCTCCCCGACCCACGCAGGTCCTCTTCGACCTTCTGCGCTAGTAGGGCCAGATCATCCTGGCTAACTGGCCGGCCTTGACAGGCCTTCCGAACTCCTGAAATAACCTTCCCTCTGGAGAAAGGCTCTATGACCCCGGAACGCTTCAGCACGGTTAGCCCAGCAGTTTCCTGAGTAGTAAAACGACGATTGCAATGAGGGCACTGCCTCCTACGCCTAATAGCCATACCGTCGTCAGTGGTTCGAGAATCTACTACTCGCGAATCGGGATGCTGACAAAAGGGACAGTGCAAAAGGGCCTCCAGAGCTGGGCAGCCTCACCGCGATGGCACAGAGAGCTGCTGGCCAGGGTGGAGCTGTGAGGACTGCAAACCATTTAGTTCTTTTATGTGTTCTACAGTATCAGCAACCGACACATCCGCAGCGACATATTTAGCAATAGACCACAAAGTGTCCCCACTGGAGACCGTGTAGGAGACAGTCGGCCCATCGTAGGTGGCCCCCGGCAGCGAAAGCCCCAAGGCCGAACCCAAGAAAACCGCTACTGCCAGGGAAACTAACATTCCCAGCCGCTGCAGAGCACTAACGGTAGTAGCGGAGTCAACTTTTTGCTGTTTTAATACCGAACTCTTGCTCCCCTGCAGCCTTCGCAAGTAGGCAGCGTCAACGACCTGCAGATGGCGTACCGGCCGAATTTCTGGGGTGATAGGCAGAGCGGACATCAGCTTCCTTTCGAACATCTGTTCGTCGAACACTTGTACGATACAGCTTACCTGGAGACATTTCAAGACTCTTCGAACAAATGTTTGCTTTGCGTCTTTCAGCCCCGTAAGCTCTTTATACGCACAGAAAAACATCCACCACTGACAAATGGTGACAAGGGGGATTTTCAATGACCTCGCCGGATCCGAACCTGCTTCCCAAAAGGACCCAACAGGTGCTCCAGGCTCTCAGCCAGGCAATCGAGGCAACTGGCTATCCGCCGTCCTTGCGTGAACTGGGAAAAGAAGTAGGACTCCGCTCTCCCTCCTCAATCAAGCATCAGCTGGATCTACTTGAAGAAGCGGGCTTCATCACCCGCCGCTCGTCTCGCCCTCGCGCCATCGAGGTAGTCGGCAGAGCTAAGCCTGAAAAAAAAACCGGGCTGGTCCCGGTACCGGTGGCAAGCTCCGAGGGCGGCACAGCAACTAGCGTTCCCCTAGTCGGAAAAATTGCGGCAGGCGCGCCTATCACCGCCGAACAACATGTCGAGGATGTCTACACCCTGCCACAGGAGCTAACAGGCAGAGGCGAATTATTCATGCTGCAGGTACAAGGCGAATCCATGGTTGATGCGGCCATCTGCGACGGCGACTTCGTTGTAGTGCGGGTCCAGCCGGACGCAGAAGAAGGGCAGATCGTCGCCGCTCTAGTAGATGGGGAAGCAACCGTTAAGGTCCTCTCGAGGAAAGATGGTCACCAGTGGCTGCTGCCCAGAAACGAAAACTACGCGCCCATACCGGGCGATGAAGCCACGATTATGGGGCGCGTAGTTACGGTAATGCGTTCCCTCTAGTTGTTAGTAGCCTAGCGACCTAGCTACCTCACGCAGACGCTGTGCCGATTCAGTCAGGCCATCGCGTTCGTGCAAAGTGAGCGGCGGCACCAGTACTCTACCTGCACCCTTACGAGAAGTAATCGCAGGGGCCGCCATGCAGACGCCAGAAATGCCGTGCCAATCTTCCAATAGGGTCGAGATGGTCAGCACCCGATGCTCATCACGCAGCACTGCGCTAACAATGTTCGTTGCAGCGAGGCCGATCGCATAGTTGGTGGCACCCTTACCTTCAATGATGGTGTAGGCGGAGTCCACTACCTGTTGCGCTATCTCGGCACGCAGATCGGAATCAAAGAGACGGTCATTCAGAGTCTTCCCCCAGTGCCGCAAAGGCACGTTTCCGATTTCTGCGGAAGACCACAGCGGGATCTCGCTATCGCCGTGCTCGCCAGCAATGTATGCGTGAATATTCTGTACAGCCACTCCCGTCTCTTGAGATACCAGGTAGCGAAGACGAGAAGTATCGAGCACCGTACCGGAACCGAACATTTGGTTTCGAGGCAGACCCGAAATCTTGAGCGAGGCGTAGGTGACTACGTCCACCGGATTGGTGACCAGCATGTACACCGCGTTAGGAGCTACCTCCAAAAGCTGGGGGATCAGCTTTTCCATCAGGCCCACCGTAGCTGCGGCTAGATCAAGCCGCGACTGGCCCGGTTTCTGCTTCGCGCCTGCAGTAACCACCACTACGTCCGCGCCGCGCACGACCTCGATGTCCGAAGACCCGATCACCGAGCCGACCGGGGTGAACTGAATACCGTGGGCAATGTCCAAGGCCTCGGCCTTGACCTTCTTTTCATTAATGTCATAAAGAACGACTTCTCGGGCGTCCCCGCGGATAACAGACGCATAAGCAAGCGCAGTTCCTACAGCTCCTGCCCCAATGATGGCAACTTTTGAAGGATGCCCCTCTGATCCCGATGGGTACAGGGTTGTGGCACGTTCAGACATCTATTTCCTCCGTGTAAGGCAAAGTATGTACCAACATTTTATCTGGCCAACTACCGAAGGTTAAGAGCTAAAGGCCTACGTTGTCTTTCAACCTCGCCAACGCCCCTACCGCCACTTCTTGCGAACGAGTAGGCCACATTTTTGGCAGTGATGACAACAAAAACCTGCCATATCCCTTCGAGTACAGACGCGGATCTAATAAAGCGACCATACCCTTGTCATAACTTGTCCGGACCAATCGTCCCGCTCCCTGAGCTAAAAGCAGCGCGGCATGCACAAGCGATACTCCCGTGAATCCAGACCTACCCGCCGCATTCGCGGCATCGGACAACGCAGAGGTAATGGGATCATCAGGCCGCGGGAAAGGAATTCGGTCGATGGTAACCAATCTGCACGCTGGCCCCGGGATATCTACTCCCTGCCAAAGCGAGATAGTCCCGGCCAGGACTGCATTGCCGTCCTCACGGAAAGCCTTTATCAGCGACGGCAGGTAATCTTCCCCCTGCACGAACACGGGAAGATCGGTGTGTTCACGCAAGTATTCGCCGCCAAGCTGCGCGGCCCTGCGAGAGGTGAAAAGGCACAGTGCTCCCCCACCACTTGCCTTAACCAATTCACCGATCTCGGCTAGCAGCTGCGGACTAGGTCCGTCCCTTCCGGGCTGAGGTAGCTGAGGGATGTACATAATCGCCTGGTGGGGGTAGTCGAATGGAGAACCTACATCCAGCCCTTTCCAAGTTTCCGCCAGCTGCGCGCCGAGTCTATTCGCCATGGCATCAAAACTATTTCCCAGACACAGAGTGGCCGAAGTGGCAACGACCTTGTGATTGCCATACAGCCGGGAGGCAATCGGGCGAGCCACATCTAAGGGGGCAGAGCACAGGCGCCTACGCTCCTCCGCATCTTCGGTTATCCAATTGACTCGAACTGCCGGATCGTCAATCAGAATCGCATCGATCGAATCGATTGCCGAGATCAGTTCCGCCCTGGCAACACGTTTCTTGTTGTCGGTGTTCTCTTTCCCGTCACCAATTGTTTCGAGGGCGTCTCGCATGGCTGATCCTGCACTCACCAATGCCCCGTGCAGCCCAGAGGGAAGCGCCTTTATCCGACCGGAGACAGATTCCTTCAGCCCTTGCGCCAATGCCGATGCCGCCTCTTCAATCTTTGCAGCCGGTACGCCGGTGGCCCGTCTAGCGAGGCGAGCTAGTCGCAAAAGGCTCGCATCGGAGATCTCGACTGTTCCTTGAGATCGAATCCGCCCATCCAATTCGTGGGCCTCATCGACTACCAGGACGTCGAACTCTCCTAACAGCTCGGCCTCCGTCATAGCCTGCACTCCCAGGATGGAATGATTGGTGACTACAACGTCGGCCTCGGCGGCCGCCTTTCGGGCATTCCTTGGAAAACATTCGGTGGCAAAAGGACACGATTCGCCCACACATTCGTTCTTCGTTACTGAGACTCCCCGCCAAATCTTGTCAGTTACCCCCGGGCTCATGTCGTCGCGGTCGCCAGTGGAGGTCTCTTCTGCCCACTCGCGTACCCGGAGTACTTCGGCTCCGGTGGCAGTTACTTCAAGTTCGTCAAAAAGGCCAGCCTGGTCCTCTGGCGCCATGGTTTTGAGCTTGCAGACGTAATTGGTCCACCCCTTCAGCAGCGCGATCCGCGGCGCTTTCCCAAGGACTTTCTTCACTGCCTTTTGTACTGCCGGGATGTCTCCGCCAACCAACTGCCTTTGCAAGATCAAAGTTGCTGTAGAAATCACGACTCGGCGGGACTCTTCGACCGCTTCCGTGAGTAACGGAGCCAAGTATCCCAAAGATTTGCCCGTGCCAGTACCAGCCTGTACTAGTAGAACTTGGTCACGAGACAGGTCCCAGATAGCGTTTGCCATCTGCGTCTGTCCGTCCCGGGGAACCCCGCCGAGGACGGCCACCGCCTCTGCTAGGACTTTCTCGCCTTTATTCATCTACTGCTGCGTCCTGCAGAAGACCGGCAAGGTCAGCCCTGGCCATCCCGCGCAAGCGAGTTCCAGACGCGGTGTAGTCGATCTGGTCTATTTGGGCCTCTTCATGTGCCCGGCCCACCAAGTCTCCTCTGGAGAAGGGAATGACTAGATCAATCGGCACGTCAGGATGCGGCAACATCCTTTCAATGGCTAATTTCAGTTCGGCTATTCCCTGCCCAGTGCGAGCAGACACAACAACCGAATTCTTATGTTTAGACCGCAGCACCGCTATGCGTTCTTTTGAAGCCAAGTCTGCCTTATTCAGCACCATCAGCTGGGGAATATCCATGGCGCCCTCTATATCGGCGAGCACCTTTCGAACGGCTCTGATCTGCGCCTCCGGATCCGGGTGAGCAGCATCTACAACGTGCAACAGCAGATCCGCCTGGGCAACCTCCTCCAGCGTCGACCTAAAAGCCTCCACCAGCTGGTGCGGCAAGTTTGATACGAACCCCACTGTGTCGGTGAGGGTATAGCTCCTCCCCTCAGGGGTCTCAGCTTTACGAACGGTAGGATCCAGCGTCGCAAACAATTCGTCAGCAACCATAATCTGGCTCCCCACCAATGCGTTAAGTAAAGAGGATTTGCCCGCGTTGGTATACCCGACCACCACCGCGGCAGGCGTATTAGTACGGGTGCGGCCCGACCTCTTAGTGTCCCGCGCTGCCTTCATTCCCGCTATTTGCTTGCGCAGACGAGCCATGCGGTGCCTAATCCGCCGCCTGTCCATTTCAATCTTGGTTTCACCGGGACCACGCGAACCGATGCCTTCACCGGCTGCAGCCCGACCACCGGCCTGCCTGGAAAGAGATTTACCCCACCCGCGCAGTCTAGGAAGCATGTATTCAAGCTGAGCAAGTTCCACCTGCGCTTTTCCCTCGCGGGATTTGGCGTGCTGGGCAAAAATATCCAGGATCAATGCGGTACGATCAACCACCTTTACCTTCACCACGTCCTCGAGGCCGCGCCGCTGAGACGGAGGTAATTCGCCATCGACAATCACCGTATCAGCATCCACAGAGTGCACCAGATCCCGCAGTTCACGCGCCTTTCCCGAGCCCAGGTATGTACCCGGATCCGGCTTTTCGCGGCGCTGCAAAACACCGTCCAAGACAAGAGAGCCGGCAGTTTGAGCAAGAGCAGCAAGTTCACGCAACGAATCCTCAGCTTTAGCAGCGTCAGCAGTGTAGATCCCCACCAACACGACCCGTTCCAGAGCCAATCGCTGATATTCGACCGATTCAATAGCGTCCTCGGAATGGTTCAGGCCACTGACCCGACGAAGGGCCCGTCGCTCTTCGCGCTCCATCGCGCCAGCGTCGGCGGACGTATCCATACCCTCAGTGGATTCCAGGGCCGTACCGGTCCGGGCCAAAATTCGCGCCACGACGTCTTCAGCGCGATCTTTATTATCCTGCTTCATACAACCTTTCGTGCCCCTGTAATCTAGAGGCGATGACTGAACACTATTTTACCGAAGCAGCCCCTGCAGCTGAAGCCGAGCTGGAATCACTACACGTTTCTCTTCGCGGTCGCCCCCACGACGTGCACGTAGCTGCGAAAGTTTTTTCTGCGCACACCCTGGATAAGGCTACTAAGATCCTTCTGGATGCCGTTCCTGCCCCCACCGCTCCTGCCCTGGATCTAGGTTGCGGATGGGGCCCTATTGCCCTGGCACTAACTGACGAACTCGATGGCGAGGTGTGGGCCGTCGATGTCACCGAGCGTGCTCTAGATCTAACCCGTCGCAATGCTCCAGGGGCCACGGTTGCACATGCTGACAAGGCGTTTGCGGAACTTTCCAAGCGAGGACGTCCGCTGCGTACTATCTGGTCCAATCCTCCAATTCGCATTGGGAAGGAAGCCCTGCACAGGTTGCTTCAAACATGGCTTGCCCTGCTGGCACCCGACGGGGAAGCATACCTGGTAGTAGCTCGTAACCTGGGAGCAGATTCGTTGGCAAAGTGGTTGGGCGAGCAAGGCTTTGAGGTTGCCAAGGTCTCCTCGAAGAAAGGATTCAGAATTCTGCGAGTCAGGCCTACCGAGTAAGTGCTCGGGTGGCGAAGGACAGTGCCTCATCCGGTGTCGCGAACCAGCTAATGCGATCGTCCCGCTTGAACCATTTCCACTGTTTCTTTGCTAGTTTTCGCGTCGCCAAAGCATTTTGCTCCGTGGCAGTAGCCAGATCGATCTTCCCATCTAGATAATCGATCATCTGCGGGTAGCCCGTTGCCGCCCGCGCTGTGGGCGCCTCGCGTAGTCCCTTCTGCAGTAGCGCCTGGACCTCTTCAACAAGGCCCTGCTCTACCATCTGCGCACAGCGTTTTTCGATCCGAGAGGACAGCACTTCCGCGTCGGGACGAAGCCCTATTTGCAGAGTGTCCGCGTAATGGTATTCGCCGGTGGGCATAGTTGCCGAGAACGGCCTCCCAGTAAGCTGTATTACCTCTAAAGCTCGCACCACCCGTCTGCCGTTAGAAGGCAGAATATTCGAAGCGGCCAGCGGATCTAGGGTAGCTAGAGTTTTATGCAGCTCAACGCTACCTACCGCTTCCAATTGGTCCTGAAAATGCGATCGGATCTTCGGATCCGTACCTGGAAAGATAAGCTCGTCCAGGAGCGCCCGCACGTACAATCCCGAGCCCCCGCAAACCACGGGCACCTTGCCTCTAGCAATGATTGCCTCAGCGTCTTCACGTGCGTGCTGCTGGTACGCAGCCACAGACGCCCTCTGGGACAGGTCCAGCACATCGATCTGGTGGTGCGGAATACCACCGGCTTCCGCTTCGGTCACCTTCGCGGTACCAATGTCCATGCCGTGATACAGCTGAAAGGCATCAGCAGAAATGACTTCCCCACCGAACTCTTGCGCGAGCGCCACCGCCAGAGAGGTCTTCCCCGTGGCCGTGGCACCAACTACTGCAATGATCACTTGGGGCGAACCAGCGGTATTCCAAGCGAAACAGTACCTGCGGGCATTGGTTGGGCGTTCTTTGCCTGCCAGGCGTCTCCGGCCCTGGTGGGTATCACTTCGTAGAGTCCACCCTGAATGCCAGAATCTGCAACTAGATGGTGCGGGGCACCGTGCGTCACCTGTGCGCGCACAAAATCACCTGGCCGCGGAACCTTGGCGCCGGTTGGAACCGACACATGCACGAGGCGGTTATCTTCTGCGCGCCCAGAGATACGCATCGTCTCGGCATCCTTCCGCCCTTCGCCCTCGGCTATTAGGATTTTCAGATCGCGGCCTTCCTGCTTCTGATTTTCCTCGGTAGAAATGCGTTCTTGCAGCTCGAGCAGCCTGTGATAGCGCTCTAACTTGACCTCTTCGGGTACCTGGTCCTCGCGGTCGGCCGCGGGAGTACCCGGCCTCATCGAATAGAGGAAAGTAAAAGCGGAAGAGAAGCGGGACTGCTCCACAATGTCCAGAGTCTGCTGGAAATCTTCCTCAGTTTCACCCGGGAAACCCACGATGATGTCAGTGGTAATCGCCGCATGCGGGATAGCCTCTCGGACGGAATCTAGAATCCCAAGGAACTTCTTCGACCGGTAGGACCGGCGCATAGCGCGCAGCACCTTGTCAGAGCCGGACTGCAATGGCATGTGCAGCGAGGGCATTACGACATCGGTCTCGGCCATAGCGTCGATAACATCCTGGGTAAACGCTGCCGGGTGAGGACTGGTAAAGCGTACTCGCTCCAGTCCGTCGATCTTTCCAGTTGCCCGAAGCAACTGTGCAAAGGCTCCACGCTGGCCAAAACCCACCCCGTAGGAGTTCACATTTTGCCCGAGCAGAGTAACTTCGATAGCCCCCTGATCTACAACCGCTTCGATCTCGGCAAGGATATCCCCTGGGCGGCGATCGCGTTCCTTGCCCCTCAAGTGAGGAACGATGCAGAACGTGCAAGTGTTGTTGCACCCAACTGCAATCGAGACCCAAGCTGCGTAGGCGGACTCGCGGTGGGTAGGCAAGGTGGACGGGAACGTCTTCAGCGATTCCTCGATCTCTACAGCCGCCTCCTGATTGTGGCGCGACCGCTCCAGAAGAGTCGGAAGTACGTCTATATTGTGGGTGCCAAAAACAGCGTCCACCCAAGGCGCTCGCTCGAGGATTCGAGCGCGCTCTTGCTGCGCCAGGCAACCTCCAACCGCGATCTGCATCCCCTTGCGCTTACGCTTTACCCCGGCAAGCTGGCCCAGGTTGCCGTACAACTTATTAGCTGCATTTTCACGGACCGAGCAAGTATTGATCACAACTACGTCCGCACCCTCATCGCCGGCATCTGTAGCCCTTGCAGCAGCATCAGGTACCTGTTCCACAGGAACCAAGCCGACGGAATCCAACAGGCCTGCCATACGTTCGGAATCGTGAACGTTCATCTGGCAGCCAAGAGTCTTAATGTGATAAGTGCGTGGTGTAGTCATCGCGGGTCATTCTAGAGCATCTGAGCTAGTAGGACTAGTCTTCTAGAGCAGTATTTGCCGCTGCCAGGGCAAGAATCACACTTTGCGCGCGTACGGTGGCGCGGTCTCCCTCGATATTCACAGTGCGGAGAATCTGCTTAGTAGGGGTAAGTACACAAATGTGCACCTCTCCGGCTGGGTGCCCGCCATCGTCGCCAGGACCGGCAACGCCAGAGGTCGCAATTGCCATATCGGCCGAATAGAGCTTCAACACGCCCTCGGCCATCTGCCTTGCGACCGAATCTGTATACGGGCCCGTCTGCTCTAGTTCTTCCGCTGAAACACCCAGAACAGAGGCTTTAGTTTGAGTCTGGTAAGTGAGGGCTCCCCCACGGAAAACAGTAGACGCTCCGGGTATATCAACAATTGACGATGCCAGCCATCCGCCAGTTAGCGATTCCGCAACTGCGATCGAGTAGCCCATATCCTTGCAACCCTGGATAAGCTGGGCAGCCAATGTGTGATTAGTCGAAGCCTCTGTCATATTTTCCTTTCTAAAACTGTTCCAGCGCAGCCACGATAGCTTGCCTGCACTGGCCAGGACCATACCCCTTACGAGCCAGAAAAGCGTTGGTACGCCGAATAATCACGTCCCGAGGACGCCCTTTCAGTGTACCGACCTTCTTCACAGCTAACTGGTTGGCTAATTCCTGCTCGTCTACCTCGCTGACTTCTTGCATCGCCTGTGCAGCAATATCGGGAGAGATTCCCTTCTTCATCAATTCGGCATACAGGGCACGCCCCACCAGCGATCGCTCCGCATTCTTAGTGCGAACCAGCATCTGCGCATATTGCAAGTCATCGAGCAGTCCCACCTCTTCAAAACGGGTAATAACCTGATCTATGACCTCGGTGACGAAGCCTCTTTGAGAAAGCTTCTTTCTGACCTGACCGGTAGACTGAGCTGCTCCATCGAGCATCCGCAGCGTGGCCTCACGGGCCTTCTGCACAGCGTCGTCAAAGCCCAGTTCGGCATTTTCTTGCCGCCGCTTTGCCCGCCTCTTAGCAGCCTTTACCGGATCGCGCCGTTTACGTTCCGCTTCGCCCTGTTCAGGATCGAAGTAGGAAACCACTAAAAGCCTCCGTCCTCGACGTTCTTCTTAGTGTTCTTCCCCTTCTTCTTCGCTGCAGGTTGGGAAGCAGCTGCTTCGGGTGCCTCTTCCGCACCGTCAACTATGCCCACAGCTACCAAGATCTTGCGCTCAATCTCGTTAGCAAGCTCAGGATTGTCTTTCAAGAACTGACGGACGTTCTCTCGGCCCTGGCCCAACTGATCAGAGCCATAGGTAAACCACGAACCAGACTTCCGCACGATTCCCGTCTCGACACCCATGTCAATCAAGGAGCCTTCTCTAGAGATGCCCTCGCCGTAAAGAATGTCGAATTCAGCCTGCTTGAACGGCGGCGCCATCTTATTCTTGACTACCTTCACGCGAGTCTTGTTACCAACCGGAGCGCCGGCATCCTTCAAAGTCTCGATGCGCCTAATGTCGAGCCGCACAGACGAGTAGAACTTGAGCGCCTTGCCACCCGTGGTAGTTTCTGGCGAACCGAAGAATACGCCAATCTTCTCGCGTAACTGGTTAATGAAAATTGCCGTAGTACCAGAGGCCGACAGTGCGCCGGTCATCTTCCGTAGCGCCTGCGACATCAAGCGAGCCTGCAACCCTACGTGCGAGTCGCCCATTTCTCCTTCTATTTCAGCCTTGGGAACCAAGGCCGCAACGGAGTCAATGACGATAATGTCAATACCACCAGAGCGGATCAGCATATCCGCGATCTCGAGGGCCTGCTCCCCCGTATCCGGCTGGGCCACCAGCAGATCGTCCGTATTGACTCCGAGCTTCTTGGCGTATTCCGGATCAAGGGCATGCTCAGCATCGATGAACGCGGCATTTCCGCCGGCCTTCTGCGCCGACGCTACCGCATGCAACGCAACCGTAGTCTTACCGGAGGACTCTGGGCCGTAGATTTCCACAACCCTGCCGCGCGGCAATCCTCCAACCCCCAACGCGATGTCTAATGCCAGCGAACCGGTGGGGATCACCGATACTGCCCGATGCGTCTGATCGCCAAGGCGCATGACAGAGCCTTTACCAAAAGCCTTATCAATTTGCGCTAGTGCAACGTCGAGCGCCTTAGAGCGATCCTGAGCCTGAGTAGCCATAATCTTGTCCTCCTAGTACCTACAGAACTGGCCTGCAACCAGATTCCCCTCTCCGGGGCCCTGGTAGCGAGAATATGTCCGGCCACCGACATATGAAGACACAATCCACAGCTGCTACGAACTGCAAGGTCAACCTCGCCTGTGCACACTTTACTGCGAACAGGTGTTCGAAATAAAATTGGCGCGCCGAAGCGCGCCAAAGTCTATTTCTTTTTATTCTGTGCCATATGCAACCACTTGAACTCTTCAGGCTTCGAAGTGGCATCTATAAGCGACTCCCACACTCGCTGCGGTTCGACACCTTGTTCCAAAACATCAGCCGCAGTTTGGTACCAGGGTTCCAACACCAGATCTGCAGCCAACGACTGCCCGTAGGCAGATCCGTACACCTGCTCCAGGTTCTTCCAGAACTGCGAATGCTTCATCTAGACGTGCAAGGACATGGACATCGAGGGCAACCCAACGCCCTCGGCAAGGGCGAACCGATCCGCGACCTCGCGAAGCAGGGTAGCCATAGGCAGATCCAGCGCCTGGCAGATAGCCTCTAGCAATTCAGAGGAAGCTTCCTTCTGCCCGCGTTCTACCTCAGAGAGGTACCCCAGGGAAACCTGCGCCTGCGCCGACACCTCACGCAGAGTACGCCCCTGCGACTGGCGGATCATGCGAAGCACATCCCCTACCTCATGACGCAGCAACGGAACCGAGACACGGCTAACCGAGGCTGTACGAGCTTGGTTGACAGTGGGCTTAATTTCCGTATTAGTCAGTTTCTTCTTCACGTTAATTGTCAACACTCCATTCCTCTATTTCATTCCCGCCACTTGAAAATTGTGGCGTGACATGCGCCACTAGCCTTGCCCGAGGCCTCAGTGGCGGCCATAAAACTAATTATTGCCGGAGTTCCTGGGATCCTTCTGAACGTCTACTTTGCTACTGCTACGAGCATCCAAGAAGTAGATAAAACCGGACAGCCCAGTGATCACAAATGTAATCACAATGAGTGCTTGGATCAGATAGTCCATTACCGTGTAGGCAGCGCCCGAGAAGAATACGTGGATAAGCATCAGGAAAATTAGTAGCAGCTGGGTTACCGTTTTGCCCTTGCCCCACATGTTGGCAGGGATGACGACCCCCTTGCGAAGGGCACTCATGCGAAGCAGGGTGACTGCCACCTCCCTGCCGATAATCATCGCAAGGAACCACCAGTAGTACTTGAAGGGCAGCTGCCCCACAACAGACAACATTATGAAGGCGCCAATAACCAGAGCCTTGTCAGCAATGGGATCCGCAATCTTGCCGAAATTGGTAACAATATGCAGCCTGCGAGCGAGCATACCGTCTAGATGATCGGTGGCCGCGGCAACGCAAAAAATTACCGTTGCCCAGGCTCGAGCCTTATAGGAAGTCTGCACCAGCATCAGCCCTATGAACACTGGCACCAAGATTAGGCGGATGATCGTCAATACGTTGGCAACGTTCAGATTCGAGAGCGCTCTGGTCTCTTCATCCGTTTCTTTGCTCAATTTCCTAACCCGTTCTGCTAATTTTCCGTACCTTACGGTATTTTACACTTCCTTTAGCGCCCAGTCAGTTCCCACGCATCTTCGCTGTCCTTATTTACTACTTCCAGTTCTGGATGTTGCTCCTCTAGCGGGCGAAGATCGGGGCCTTCGCTGACTTCCGGTTCAGGTACGGACTCACCCTTGATGATCGCGAGTGCGCGATCGACCTCTTCCGGCGGAATTAGGACGTCGCGTGCCTTCGATCCTTGGCTTGGGCCAACGATTTCCCGAGATTCCAGCAAATCCATTAGACGGCCAGCGCGGGCAAAGCCGACCCGCAATTTGCGCTGCAACATCGAAGTGGATCCGAGCTGGGTAGATACCACCAATTCTGCTGCCTGAAGCAAGACATCCAGATCGTCACCAATGTCGTCATCAATAACGCGTTTGGTGGGCTCAGCCGGGATCACGTCCTCGCGATAAGTAACTTCCCGCTGTGCCTTCACATGGTTCACAACCTGGTGTATTTCGCTTTCATTGACCCACGCGCCTTGCACACGGATCGGTTTTGAAGCCCCCATGGGCAGGTACAGCGCGTCACCTTGCCCAATCAGTTTCTCGGCACCCGGCTGATCCAAAATTACGCGAGAGTCAGCCAACGAGGACGTAGCAAAAGCAAGGCGGGAGGGAATATTCGACTTGATAAGTCCCGTAACTACGTCTACAGAAGGTCGCTGGGTGGCCAGCACCAGGTGAATACCAGCTGCACGCGCCAGCTGAGAAATACGCTGAATTGACGCTTCTACATCCCGTGGCGACACCATCATTAGATCCGCCAACTCGTCTACTACCACCAGCAGATAAGGGTACGGCTCCAGCTTGCGCTTGGAATCCGGCGGCAGCTGAATGCTTCCATTGCGAATCGCCGCGTTGAAATCGTCGATGTGCTTGTAGCCGAAACGCGCCAGATCGTCGTAGCGCGCGTCCATCTCTTTTACGACCCATTCCAGCGCTTCTGCCGCTTTCTTAGGATCGGTGATGATCGGAGTTATCAGATGGGGAATGCCCTCGTAGATGGTAAGTTCCACGCGCTTGGGATCCACTAGGATCATGCGAACCTGCGCCGGAGTTGCTCGCATCATGATGGAGGTGATCATCGAGTTTACAAACGAGGACTTACCAGATCCCGTAGCACCCGCTACTAGCAAGTGCGGAGTCTTTGCGATGTTCGTGACTACGAAACCGCCCTCGATGTCTTTGCCCAGGCCCACAACCAAGGGATGGGAATTCTTCTTCGCAGTATCAGACCGCAGTACGTCACCAAGAACTACCGTTTCTCGGTCGCTATTTGGAATCTCGACGCCAATCGCCTGTTTGCCCGGGATTGGGCTCAAAATTCGCACGTCGGCACTGGCTACAGCGTAGGCGATGTTCTTCTCGAGGTTGGTAATCTTATCTACCTTTACCCCGGCTCCTAGATGTACCTCGTACCGAGTAACTGTTGGTCCCCTAGAAAAGCCGGTGACCTTCGCATCGACCTTGAATTCGTCAAGAACTCCCTGTAGTTGAGCCACTACCTTGTCGTTTGCCGACGAGCGGAGCTTTTGCGGAGCGCCTTTAATAAGCAGTGAGTCCTGGGGCAAGTCGTAGGGCTTGTCATCGAAACTAGTATCGGCTTCAAACGCCGACGATTCCTCTTCTGGTTCCTGCGCAACGGGGGCAGGCGAGCCCGATGCGGCAACGGTGCTGCCTCCGCTTGCAATAGGCCCAGTTGGAGCAACCACCTGGGTTACTTCGGAGCTGGCAGGCTCTTCCAGCAGCTGAGTGTGATCGTCGTATGCAGGCGGTTCTTCGAAGGCAGGCACAATCGGCACAGGTTCTGAGATGACCCGAGTCGGCTCCGCCGGTGTCTCGGTGTGCAACGGCGTGCGGAAAGCATCATCCCCATCGTAGGAGTCCAGCTTCTCTTCGCTCTGCCCCTTACTTGAACGGGCAAAGCGCGAACTGCGTTTCGGTTTATCGCCGGCTTCCTCCCGTTTTTCTTCATGTCCCTTCCGCCAAGAGGCATACTTCTGTTCTGCAGAACCAAACCACGCCTTAGCGGCAGCGAATGCACTTGCCAACGGCGTTTCAGTAAGGACCAACAGCGAATAGGCAAAAATCAGCACAAGCAACAGTGCCGCACCTACCCGAGTAAACAGAATGGCTAGCGGGTGCCCTAGAACCCATCCGATAATTCCGCCTGCTTGTTCCAGCGCTTCAATGCCGTTACCGAGCGAAGGTGCCCCTCGCCCGACGTGCACAATCCCGGTAGCGGCGATCACTACCCCAAGGGTGCCGACAATTACGTGCGCCTTAGCGCCAAGAGGTTCCCGGTTGCGGAAAATACCCAATGCAACCCAAAGGGCGAGCAGCGGTGCGACGACAGAGAAAACCCCGACGGCCCCTGCGGCCACGTGGTGGATCACGTCCCCTGCCAGGCCCGACATGCCAAACCACTCGCGGAGTGCAATGACGACTGCCAGCCCAATGATCGCAAAAGCCAAGCCGTCGCGCCTCAACGAGGGCGTGTATTCCTTAGGAGGTTCAGGTTTCTTCGGTGTTTTCTTGCGTGTAGCCATAGCGGTTTCAGACTATAGGTAAAGTCCAAAAGTCACCTTCCGGCCACGCCGCGGTAAGGCTTATGTGAGCGAATCCTGCGCCATAAGTGCCTCCACGTCCCGGTCGTCTGGCACGTTCCGCCCTCCTGGGCGTCCGACCATGATGGCACCGGCAGCATTGGCGCGTCGGGCGGCAGTAATTGGGTCGTGTCCCTGCAGAAGAGATGCGCACAGTACCCCGGTGTGTACGTCACCCACCGCGGCTGTATCTCTAATTTGGGATGGGAATGCTGGTACTTTGACCGGTTCGGAGTTTGGGCCGTCGGTGACCCAGCAGCCCCTGGAGGAATCCCGGCGGACGATGACCGCTGACGGTTTCATAACCTCACTTAGCGCATCGTGTAGGGTTTGCCGGCCCAAGACTGCCCGAAGCAAGTCCGTTTCCCGCCTATTCATGGTTAACAGGTCGATGTGCGGCAGGATTCGCCGCAGCCATTCAGGGTCTACTTCTTTTATCTGGGGGCCCAAAGCCAGCGTCAAACTTACCCCTTCAGGAAAGTCGGGGAGCCAACCTTCTAGCGCGCTCTGATATGCCGGAGAAACCAGGTCAGAGGCAGACACGTAGACCATGTCCTTGTCCTTTAGCTGGAGCCTTTGCAAGGAAGCTAATTCCTGTTCCGCTTCGACTCCGGGAGCCACCACTGAAGAGATGAACCCATCGGCTTCGACAAGTACTAGTTTCATGCCGATGTCACCCACTACGTCAGAGGTGACGACGGTGATTCCTTCGCGCCCCAGTTCTTCGGCAACCATCATGGAGTTCGGTCCGGTGCCCATACAGGCAGCGCACCACACCTCGACTCCTTGGCGGCGGGCAGCGACCATTACTGGGAACGCGCCGCCTACTCCAACAGAAGACATGGTCGCAGAGACCTCGCCTCCCCTGTCAGGAAGATGGGGAACGTGCATCGGCATAGTCAAAATGACCGATGCAACAGCAACCAAAGAACCAGCCATCAATTACCCTTCAATAACCACGGGAACAATCATTGGGCGTCGCCGCAGCCTGCGGGAAACCCACCGTCCCAAGGCGCGTCGCATGGCCTGCTGCAGTGAGTAAGCGTCCACGTGCCCCGGTGCTGCCGCCTTCGCAAGAGCCTCTGCCACATCGGGGAGCACTTCCCTAAACACAGCTTCGTCCTCGGCCATCCCGCGAGCGGTAATGTGCGGGCCCGCCAGGACCTGCCCCATTTCGAGGTCGACAACGGCGAAGACGCTGACAAAGCCCTCTTCGCCGAGCACTAGCCGATCGTGCAGTTCGCTTTCACTGATCTCGCCGATCGAACCACCGTCTACGTACACGTAGTCACAGGGCACTGCGCCAACTACGGAAGCTTGCCCATTGGCGAGGTCGACTACTACCCCGTCTTCTGCCAGGGCAATGCGCGACGCCGGCACTCCCGTTTGGACAGCCAGCCGGCCGTTTGCCACGAGGTGTCTGATCTCGCCGTGAATCGGCATCACGTTCTTCGGCTGAACCACGTTGTAGCAGTACAGCAATTCCCCTGCGGCGGCGTGTCCAGATACGTGCACCTTTGCGTTGCCCTTGTGCACAACCTTGGTACCTAGGCGCATCAGAGCATTGATTACGCGATATACGGAGTTTTCGTTTCCGGGGATCAACGAGGACGCCAAGATGACAGTGTCCTCGGGACCTACCGAGATGAACTTGTGAGTGCCGTTGGCGATCCTGGCCAGAGCTGCCATGGGCTCGCCCTGCGAACCCGTGGCCATGTAGACCCGCTGCCGTGGGGGCAAGTTTTCAATTTCGCGAGAAGAAACGATTACGCCCTCGGGAGCATTCAGGTACCCCAGCTCCATCGCAATACGCATGTTGCGTTCCATAGAGCGCCCCACAAAGGCAACCTTGCGACCGTGCTCGGCAGCAGCGTCTAGTACTTGCTGGACACGGTGCACATGCGAACTGAACGAGGCGACAATCAGCTGCCCCTGTGCTTTGCCGAACACCGCACTGATGACGGGTCCGATCTCGCGCTCATGGGTAACAAATCCCGGCACTTCAGCGTTGGTCGAATCCACCATGAACAGGTCTACGCCCTCTTCGCCAAGACGGGCGAAGGAACGCAGGTCTGTAATACGGCGATCTAGGGGCAGCTGGTCCATCTTGAAGTCGCCCGTAACTAGGGCGTTTCCGGCCTCGGTGCGGATCATGACTGCAAGCGCATCCGGAATGGAGTGGTTTACTGCAACAAATTCGCAGCCGAACCCGCCGATCTGAACGGTGTCGCCCTCGGCAACCACGTTTAGGTTTGTGTCGCGCAGCCGATGTTCTGCCAGCTTCGGTTCCAAGAACGCAAGAGTTAGGCGCGAGCCGTAGATCGGGATGTCGCGGCGCAAACGCAACAGGTACGGGACCGCGCCAATGTGGTCCTCATGGCCGTGAGTGAGCACAAGCCCCACCACGTCATCCATCCTGTTAGAGATTGCCGAAAAGTCCGGAAGAATCAGGTCTACACCCGGCTGGATTTCTTCAGGAAACAGTACGCCACAATCGACGATCAATAGTTTGCCGTTGATCTCGAATACGGTCATGTTCCGTCCGACCTCACCTAGGCCGCCCAGCGGAGTTACGCGCAGGGTGTCTTTGGCCAGTTTCGGCGGGGTGGGTAAGTCAGGGTAAAGAGAATTCACACTCTTATTGTGTCATCTAAAACGCGAAACACCGACCTATTCGCCGGGCAAGGTGAAAATGTTTCAGCATAGACCCAGTTTTTCCATAACTACTTTCAAGGCAAGCACCTTATCCTCTGGCTCTGCCACCAACGGCAGACGAAGTGTCGGCTCAGACAGAACTCCGGCCAAAACGAGGGCGTGTTTCGCCATTACGGCCCCCTGTCCGCCTCCCATAATTGCGTTCACTAGAGGACGTAACTTAGATGTTAAAGCCCGGCCAGTAGCAATGTCGCCCTGAGCCAACGCATCTATCATTTGCCGGTAAAAGGCTGCCCCCACATGCGATACCACCGAGATGACGCCCGTGGCGCCGTGGGTTAGGAAAGAGAAGTTCAACCCATCGTCTCCGCTATAGCAGTCGAGTCCGGTCCGTTCAAGCCTCTCCTGCGCCCGCTCGACATTGCCCGTTGCATCTTTAAATGCTTGTATCTGCTCAATTTGGGCGAGGCGATCTAACGTGTGTTCGCCAATCTCAAGACCGGTACGTCCAGGTATGTCATAGACCATGGCCGGAAGGTCAGTCGAGGTCGCCACTGCGCGAATATGCTGATACACCCCTTCCTGGGAAGGGCGGTTGTAATAGGGAGCCGCAACCAGCAGTCCGTCAGCGCCAGCCTGGGCAGCGCCTTCAGCCATCCGCACCGCGTGGGCGGTGTCATTCGAACAGGCCCCTGCGAATACCACCACGCTAGGATCTACTGCTGCCTTTACAGAACGGATCAGTTCTGCCTTTTCAGGCTGGTGCGTAGTTGGGGATTCCCCGGTGGTGCCAGAGAGCAAGATAGCATCACAGCCGTCTGCTGCAAGTTTCCTGGCAAGGTTAATCGCCGCCTCATAATCCACCTCCCCGTCTTTCTGGAACGGGGTGACCATCGCTGTGGCTAGAGTGCCGAATGTATGAGCTGCCATATCCTTACCCTAAAGTTAACGGGAAGGAAAAACTTTTCGTACCAAAGTGTGGATCTATTTTAGTCTTGCAACTGCGTGTACCAAACGTGTTGCACTAAGGATTGTTCGCCAACCTGGAGCTTTCTACGCACGCCTGCGGGCGCAAATCCGGCCTCGGTATAAAAACTGATTCGCCCAGCATCTCCACCGCTGATCCACACTTGCACCCGCTTCGCTCCGGTGCGTCCAAGCATGTCAGCGCATGCAGCTAGCAACCTGGATCCGTGCCCTTTACCACGTTCCGAGTCAGCCACTTCTAGCGCAACAATCTGCGCCTCTGCCGGATGCTCTTGTAGCGGAGCAGGACCATCCGGCAGAGAGGTTGCCTCCGACAGGTCTTCAGCTGGTGCCAGCGCCGCAAAACCAACAACTTTTGCCCCAGCAATGGCAGTAAGTACCATGTGCCGACCATCAGGCGGATTAGCAATTGATTCTTTCCACGTCCGAGTAAATTGTTCCCGTTTCAAGCTAGCAAGAAGGGCGGGTGATGGATTTTCCAGCACCCCGGCCAGCTCCGTCTTCATTGCCTGCAGATGAATACTGCCAATTGCCTCGGCATCCTCAACTACAGCAGGGCGAACAGAATTGTCCGCGCTCCTCATAGCCCCATCACCTTATCGAGACCAATAGTGAGCCCAGCTAGCCCGCCCACTTTCCGACACGCAAGCATTACGCCAGGCATAAAGGATTCTCGGTCAAAACAATCGGTGCGCAGTACGAGCTGTTCTCCAGGGTTACCGAACAAAACCTCCTGATGAGCATTGAGGCCACGCAGTCGGACTGCATGAACCGGTACGCCTTCATACTTGGCACCGCGAGCGCCCTCGGGGTCCGATTCAGTTGCGTCAGGCACCGGCTTGCCCGCTCTTCCGGCAGAAATCGCCCCCGCGGTAGCAATGGCAGTCCCGGAAGGCGCGTCCACCTTATTCGGATGGTGCATCTCGATAATTTCGGCACTATCGAAGTAAGGTGCGGCTAACTCAGCAAATTTCATGGTCAATACCGCCGACAACGCGAAATTCGGAGCAATCAGAACGTTCTTACCCGCCTGTTCGGCAACCCGGGTAATCTGTTCGTACTTTTCAGGGGTCCACCCCGTGGTGCCCACTACGGAATGTGATCCAGCCCGAAGCGCAGCACTCACAGTATCGAAAGCCACGGCAGGAACCGTGAAGTCCACCGTAACTTCAGCACCCGCCAACGACTGTTCATCGATGGAATCACCCGAATCCAGACGTGCCACTAATTCCATGTCTTCTTGCTGGGAAACTGCCTCACAAACAGTTGCTCCCATGCGCCCGGAAGCGCCTACTACTGCTACTTTGATCATCACTTCACCCTACCTTTGGGCCCACCACTACTTCCACGCGGGCTCCCTCTATGAGATCTCTACAGATCGTGCTAATCTGCTGCGCCGACACTGCCTCTAGCTTTGCCATTGTGTAGTCGTAGGTATCCAGCCGGTGCCTGCCAATCTCAGCCCGCCCTAATCTATTCATCCGGGCCGAAGCAGATTCCATCCCCAAGGCTGTTCCGCCCCGTAGCTGTCCGAGGGCGAGGGCGATCTCCTCTTCCCGCACTCCCCCTTGGGCCATATCTTCCAATTCTCCCAACATTACTTTGCGAACTTCGTCGACCTTGCCGGGCTGACATCCGGCATACATACCGAAGTACCCCGCATCCGCGTACGCCGACTGGAAAGCAAAAGTGGAATATGCAAGCCCCCGCTTTTCCCGTACCTGTTGGAACAGGCGCGAGGACATCCCAGAGCCCAAAATTGTGGAGGCGATCGTTGCGGCATAGCCGCGTTCGTCGCTAATCGAGTAGCCTCGCCCTCCTACCAGTAGGTGTGCCTGTTCAATGGGACGCTCAATGTGCAGTTGCGCTTCTTGGGTCGGACGTACCTCGGTGACCGAGCGGGCCGGCCTGGGGGCATCCTCATCCTCGCCTGACCGATCCGCCCACGCTCCGGATTGCCTGAAGTCATCGACCAATTCGCACAGCTGTTCGTGATTCACATTTCCGGCAGCCGCGATCGTGATTCCAGACGGTACGTAGGTCTGCTGATAATGCTCCCGTACAGCTTCGAGCGGAGTTGCCGTTACCGATTGCGGGGTGCCCCCGATTGGGCGGGCGAGCTCATGACCAGCAAACATGGCACCCGCGAACTTCTCGTGCGCTAAATCAGTCGGGTCATCGGCTGCCATTGCTAGCTCGTCCAGGATAACGGTGCGTTCCATTTCGAAATCGGCACGATCCAGTTTGGCTCTGGATACCATGTCCAAAATAATCTGAAGAGCCATCGGCATATCTGCGGCAAGAACTCGCCCATAATAAGTGGTGTATTCCTTTGCAGTGCCGGCGTTTGATTCGCCTCCAACCCGATCAAACGAGGACGAGATATCTAACGCGGTAAGGTTCTCAGTCCCCTTGAACAGCAGGTGCTCCAAATAATGGGTGGAACCGTAATGGCCTTCAGCTTCGTCGCGGGAGCCTGCTTCTACCCAAGCCCCCAAGGAGACACTCCGAGAGGTGGGCACGTTTTGCGTAATTACGCGCAGACCTCCCGGTAAGATTGTGCGCCTGATCAAGGTCCCGTCCTCAGCAATAGACAGGTCTGCTCCAGGCTGGTTGCAACTGACGCGAGGCAATTCAAAGCTACCGGTATCCATAGGTTTCCTATTCTATTGCCCGGACATAAGTTCACCAACCATTATGAGACAACTCTAACCACCTAGTTGCAGGCGCAACTGTTCACCTTGGGCGATAAGCGTAATTATTCGCCTTCAAACCTAGCTAATACCCATTAGCTGCGGTAGATTTTCTCGCGAGACATAGGTGAATGCTTTTCGGATAGGAGATTAAGTTGAATCAGCAAATATACAAAGCCATCGCTAGAGTCCTAGGAACCATCTTGGTGCTAGTTGGCATAGGAGCAATCGGAGGCGGGCTGTTCCTACACTCCTCTGTTAGCTCACAGCTTTCCGAGCAACAGATAACCATGCCCTCCAAGGAGAATCTAACTACCCAAGAGCAGAAAGATCACCTCCTCCAATATGCGGGCCAGCCTATGGAGGACGGCAACCAAGCCTTCGCTTTCTCGGACTACTACATAAAAGAACACCTGAAGCAGATGGCGGGTGGGAAGAACTACAACGAGGTTTCTGGCGAATACATGAAACTGTCGGCAGATCCCAAGGCTGACCCGCAGAAAGTTGCCAAGCTTCGCGAGCTACGTGCCGACATGTTCCAGGGCAACTCCCTGCGCGGCATGCTACTCAACGCCTACGCTTTTTGGACGATGGGTACCGTGGCCTTCTGGGCAGGAATCGGCTCCTTGATCGTAGGTGCGGGCGCGCTCATCTATTCCTTCCTAGGCAACTCAACAAAGCGCGGCTCTTCTAAAGCTACTGCCTAACTCTGTTAATAAGTTTTGGCCCGCAGCCAGAGGCTGCGGGCC